>Ga0210043_1000058_pt1 | contig 126036 bp, 125 predicted proteins | sample CryGeymet201501t_FD_183990 | JGI IMG/M metagenome (GOLD analysis project Ga0210043, IMG submission 183990) | Groundwater microbial communities from Crystal Geyser aquifers in Utah, USA - Crystal Geyser metaG 2015-01t (SPAdes) (version 2) | ecosystem: Environmental > Aquatic > Deep subsurface >...
TTGACTATTGGATGTGGTTTTGTTTTGATTTTTCATTGGTGGAACCCCTTTATGATTTTGTTGTCCAAAACTATATTATGGACGGGTTCCGCTTTTTTCAATTCCTAACGGCTTTTGAGTCTAGCTCTTTTTTTTGCAATCGCAACTACAATAATCGACAAATATGTAACAACTAGTATAACTCCTTATATTATTGCATCTATTGGCCTTGCCTTCCTAATCTTGCTTCGGCCATATGTTTCAATCATTATTTACACAATTGGCTATAGTTGTTTTAGTTATTTTTATTTTACAGGAATGGAAGATCCAAATCTGGTACTATCCATTCAAATTAATATAGTAACGATTCAATCATTATGCATAATAGCATCTATTGTATTTTGGAAAATTAGCATTTCAGGTTTTCGCCAAGTCAAAATTATCAATAATCAAAATGAAATTCTTGGTGAGAAAAATAAACAACTACTACAACTCTCCAAAGAAAAAGACGAATTTCTTGCCATTGCCAGTCATGATTTAAAAAATCCCATCTCAACTATTTCTGGGATTTCAGATCAACTACTTGAAGCAAAACATCTAAATGAAAATGAGATGAAATACGTTCAAGAAATCAAAGAAACAACTCGCAGAATGCATCAGTTGATAATAGATTTACTGGATGTCAACAAACTCGAGATGAATGTATTACAAGCTAATCGAGAATTTACAAATCTCATTGGCTTATGCACTACCGTAGTCAATAATTTTGCAGTATTAGCAAAACAAAAAAATCAATCTATTAATCTCAATTTCTCGCAAGATAAAGTTTTTATTTTAACTGATAGTTATATGCTAATTGAAATCCTTGAGAACCTTGTTTCCAATGCATTGAAATTTTCTCCACCTTCTTCTTCTGTAGAATTAAAAGTTTCCTTAATTGAAAATTCAGTTGAGATTTCAGTAATAGATTCAGGCCCAGGTTTAGAAGTAGAGGATCAATCGCAATTGTTCCACAAATTTAAACGACTAACACCTACACCAACTGGGGGCGAACATTCAACCGGATTGGGTCTTTTTATATGTAAGAAATTGATAGTGCTTTTAGGAGGAACTATTGATTATAAAAGAATTCAACCCAAGGGATCTATCTTTAGTCTTAGATTTCCTTATGATCCAACTTTAACCTTGAAAAATGAAAATGATTTGAATATCTCTGAAATTGAATGGGATGAGTTCCTGGATTCTTTGAATGTATTGATTATAGAAGATGATTTATTGATGAACCGAATCCTTGTTCATCTCTTACAAAAGATTGGTCTTAATTGCGAAAGTGCAATTTCTGGTGAGGAAGCTATCCAAAAAGCACAAAAAACAAACTTCAATATTGTTTTCACTGATCTTAATATGCCGAATATGGGCGGATACGAAGTTTCAGAAAAAATCCAAAGGCTTTACAAACATAAAATCTATCTTGTTTTGAACAGCTCTGATCACATAGATTCGAAAGATTTAGAAAAATATTCTATATTTGCCTTCTTAGATAAGCCAGTAAATGAATTCAAAATCCGTCAAATATTGAATAAAATCTTTATAGATAAAGGATGGTTCAAGAAATGATGATGGAATTCAAATGTAAAAAATCATTCAGATTCCTTATTTTATGGTCTCGAAATTTACTTGGGATTATCTTGCTTATACTTATTTCCCATATTAATATAACTTCTATTATTTCTCAAACACCACAAATTGAAACTAATTCTACGAAATTAAACTTCAATCAAAAATTAGAATTACTATTTGTAAAACTTAAAAGCTGCCAATGCGTCTTTGTTCGTAACGGATCAGAGCATACACCTGAAGAAGCAATTTCACATATGAAATTGAAATTGGGTAACTCTGGTGGAAGAATACAAACTGTCCCAAACTTTATAAAATATATTGCGACGAAATCATCTTTTTCAGGATCTGTTTATAAAATCAGATGGAAAAATGGTGATGAAAAAGAAGCAGGTCCTTGGCTAAGTGATCGAGCTAAAGAAATGAATATTTACCATTAAAACTTTTTATGAGTTTATTAAAATAGGTCCCATCTCAGCAGAAATTTTACCTTCTAAAGTTTCTAAATATACATTTTCAATAGACGATTTCATCTCTGATTGATTGATCTTCAACCAAGGTTTTGAGCTAATAAAAAACTTCTGAAAAGAGTTTAGCAATTTTTCTTGGAAATTTGCAAGTCCCCATTCTTTGCTCTTTTTCTTTATCTGAGTAGGCGCAAAGAATAGCACTCCTCCTGAAGTATCTGGGTTCTCTGCTTGGTCCTCCCAATGGACAATTCCAACTAGGCAAAGATGTTTATGAAAGCTACCAAAATAGTCTTTATTTTCTCTTTGTACCTTTTCATTTCCTGAAAAATCTACCACACAAATATCCGATTTTTCTAAAGAAGAAATTTGATCGTATAAACGAACAGTATCATAATACCCAAGAGATTGAACCCAATCTAAGTTACGAACTGACGTTAAAGCATGTATTTTAAAGGATAGATTTTCCTTCTCCCTTCTTTCTTTCATTAGGAATGCAAGTGCTATAGCAGTCTTGCTTGAGGCAGAAGTAATCAATACATCCTTAGCACCAAATAAATTATTATCTATCAGGTATTCATCTAAAAGAAATGAAGTTGTAAATAGGGGGCGAAAGATTGCTTGGTAATCTTCAGATTCTTTGCTATAAAAGTCATCCTTGCTTAGGTTATAATAAAAATTATAAGCTGTCGGTAATTTTACACGATGCTCTACTATATCCGAAAATCCTGTCGGCCTTACCTTCCCCGGCTTAAGGATAAGGTGAGATGCGGTGGGAAAGTATCCATAAAATCTTTCCCCTTTTTGAATTCCAGAATTAACAGATTCAATTACAGTACCGAATCCCCAGGTAGGAATGATACCCCAAATATCAGGACTTTCTTCTGCTGGGAAAAAATTCCAATATCCAAAAGAATCTCCTAAATTCGCATAGGTAATGTTATTTGCTGTAAATCCAAATTTATCAATCGCAATTTCGATATCGCCCTCTTGCAATATCTTTGATGAGGTCTGCTTCCATCGTGATTGTCTTAAGTCCTTGCGATTTATTTCAAATTGAATTCCCATGCTTAACCTACCTGTATTTGAAATATATAGAATTTAGATTCAATAGTCAAGATCCAAATATGGACATAATCTTTAAATTCTATGTAGGAAAAGAATCTTGACAAAAAAAAAATCACTATTATAATTTGTAAACCATGAGAAATACTAGATTAGCAAGAATTTTTTTGTTTCTAGTTCTCAATCAATGCAATTTACCAAGTCTGAATAAATCTGATTTACAAACTATATCCGAAATCCAATCAATATTATGCTTAACTGGCTCTCAAACTTGTAATTCTAATTTAAATAGTTTAACCATTTCATATTCTACCTCAAGTTTTTCTTTTTTAACAGGACAAGGTATTTCTGATATTGTACCCGAAACCCAAGGTTCACCAACAGAATTTTCTATATCCCCTAAGATAGTTTCTGGTTTAAGATTCAATTCTTCCAATGGAATCATTTCAGGAACACCCAATCAAGTTATTACTAACCAAAACTACACGATCACTGCAAGTAATCTTTCCGAATCTCAAGCTGCTACTATCACAATTACAACACAAATCCCACCAGCATGTGCAAATGCTACTATCGTTTTAGGAAGTGGAACTAACATAGATCCTTTCCAAATATGTAGTCCCGACCAATTGCAGAGTATGCTTACACATCATATTGTAAATCCAAACTCATACTACGAATTACAACAAGATTTAGATCTATCCTCTATTGCAAATTTCGATCCAATAGGAACTTCTGTTAATCCTTTTAATGGGGTCTTCAATGGAAATAACCATACTCTATTCAATCTTAGGGTAGATTACCCTGCTATAACTAGCGTAGGACTTTTTGGAGAAGCATCTGGAGGACTAACTACTATTATTCAAAATGTAAGACTTCGCGATGCTTGGGTTCGAGGCTTATCCCGAGTAGGTAATCTAGTTGGTAATTCAGACAATCAAATAAAAAATATTTTATCATACGATGGGTATAGTCGGTCCGAATCAGATTCTGTTGGTGGATTAATAGGTAGAAATAGTGGAGTGGCTGTTGTATATAATTCCGGATTTACTGGCAGAGTTGAGGCAGTTACTGATCATGCAGGAGGGATAATAGGATATTCGTTTGGAGCAGATGAGATGAAAAAATGCTTCTCTATAGCAAACGTATCAGGAGTAGATAGCATTGGTGGATTGATAGGAAGACAGGTTCAAATAATTATTGAAGACAGCTATGCCCAAGGTTTTGTAACAGGAAGTAGCTATGTTGGAGGAATATCTGGTCGATCACAATTTGCAAGCGCAAGTATAACAAATTCCTATTCTGCTGTTGTCGTCTCCCCTGGCGCTATCCAAGGTGGATTGGTCTCTAGTATCACACCAGCTGTTATTAATTCTTATTATGATTCTGATATTACTACTCAAAGCGATAATGATACACGTGGACAACCACGAACTACCAACCAATTAAAATGCCCTATAGAACCTAATGATACCTGTGCTGGAATTGGAATATTTGATACCTGGGATCCAACTATTTGGGATTTCGGAGATAATACATCTTATCCTAAATTAAAATGGCAGCAAAATCTTTGATTTACTTATATTTTTTGATTGTTTGGTTTCGTTCTATATAACGAATGGGAAGTTTTTCTTTGGCTAAAGATTCCAACTCTTCTAGTCCAGGATCTCGCTTAATGATAAGTAGATAAGAATGATTGATTTGATTAATCAATTCTAAACGAAGAATACCATATATATGAAAGCAAGAGCGAATTTTATCCTTAGGAATATCTTTAGAAAGAGATAAGATGAATTCACCCTGTTTGGCATTTTCCATAGGTTGAGTTAAAACTTTCTCCTTAGAAAGTGAAGGTTGATCTACCTTCCCACAGCACCCAAAAAATACTATGAGAAGCAGAGCAACAAATCCGATTATATTACTGCAAAACTGCCGTAACACCTGTGACTTGCTTAAGATGTTTGATGGAATCATTTGCATTTATAGCTTTGCCGTATTTTGTTCTTGAAGTAAGTGATGATTCACTCACTCCCCCATCGATTAATTTTTGGATGGTTTCTTGGTAGGTGAAGCTAGGATTGTAGGCTCGAATTAGTGCTGCAACACCTGCTGCATTGGGAGATGCCATGGAGGTTCCATTGATCAACGCATAGCTTGTATTGGAAGGAGCCCAGGCGGTAAGATTAAAATCTGAAACCAATCCTCCATAATATGCATCACTACTATCTGTAAAAAATCTATAACCTATAGTACAATTCGAACCTCCACCGATACAATTTAAAAGAGTCTTAGTATCACCTGATTCACTTACAAAGATATTTGAATTAATTCTACAAAGTTCTGAACGATAATCCCCCCGATTGGAATCCCACATAGATAATGTGGTTCCAGTGGCAGGATTTCCAGTAGAAGAGGAATATTTTACTTGAAGATAGTCATAACAACCGATTGGTTTTGGCTCACCCCAACTAAAAATTGTATGTGATAGAGTAACATTTGTAGACCCACTAGGAATAGTAAAATTTTTATACACTATGCTATTAGTACTATATGACATAGTACTCGGTTCTGGTGCGCCGCTATCGAACAATGCATTTGCTAAGGAGCAATCTGGATTCGTAAGCATATTAAATGAAGAAGTTGTGCAGGTTGCGGATGTCCAAGCAGAACCTGAATTTGCAGTTGTCCAACCTGTATAACTTGTTGCATTTTCGTTATAGCTTACTTCTGTGCCATACAAACTGAAGATATTAGTTCCAGGAGCTCCGAAATCTACAACTCGACTGCTGGTTGTAGGATTGGTATCGAAATTCGAAAAATTTGCGATGCCATAGCTTTGGTCTAGGGCAGCAATGCAGACGATATTATCATTGGAATTCTTACAAGGGTATGCTCCGCCTGTTCTTAGATCTGTATTTTCATTTCCTGCAGCCACTACAACAAGAACATCATTTACTCGAGCATATTCTATTGCATCGTATATCAATGAGCTATAACTTGGTCCACCTAAGCTCATGTTAATTACTTTTGCTCCGTTTCTAACTGCAAAGTAAATTCCATTTGAAACAGTTGTATTGTCTCCTCCACCTAAGCCAAGAACACGAACAATCATTAATTTTGCAGATTGACAGACTCCAGAGATTCCCTTATTATTATTTCCAACGGCACCAATGGTTCCTGCCACATGAGTTCCGTGACCTTCTTCATCTTTTGGATCGTTATCTGAACTTGCATAATCCCAACCATGGTTAGGGCATCCACCTACTATAGCAGTTCCATTATGGTTAAAGCATCCTGCAGATCCATCCCATAAATTGCCAACTAAATCTTCGTGGTTGTAGTTAGACCCAGAATCTAGAACAGCGATAGTAGTAGAGCTACAATCCGTGGTAAGGTCCCAGGCACCTAATACATCCATATCTTTTCCAGAGGTTCCAGGATTGCTTGTTGTATATACGGGCGAAGCAATTGTCTGTCCTGTATTCTTTAGGCCCCAGAGTTTATTAAAATTTGGATCATTTGGTTGAGATGCTGTTGCATAGTAGCGGTAAACTGGTTCCGCATATTCAACCATAGGATCTTTTGAAACTCTAGCAATTGCTTGCTCCAAAGTTTCATTTTTTGTTAGTTGTGCTTTTGCAAAACCTGCCCTAGCACTAACAGTCTCTACATTGAATCCTAACGAAACTGTTTTTGCTGACATAGATTGAAAAGTGGTATCTTTTTTATATTTAATAACGATCTCTGTTGGTTTAAAAGGAACAGCTTTTCTAACTATTTTATCTTGAGACATCCTAGATGAAAAACTTCCAGTAAAATTAAAAGGTATGTTATCTGATGGGTTCGAAAATAGGATAGAGCCAGAGAGAACCGCTAAACCTAGAAGAGAGAATTTAATAGTATTTGTTTTCAATATATTCATTTTCAATTTCCTGCTTTTGTTAAGTTGATGGCACGACGACTGAGGATTCCGAAGAAGGTGCTCCGCCAGTGGTATTGTATTTCCCAAATGCATAGACCTTAAAATACCAAGTACCAAAGGTATTCACCGAAATAACTTTTGAATTTGGTGTATTTCCGCCAGAATTTGCCTGGGTATCACAAAATATTGTGGTTCCATTTTCCGCCGATGGATTAAATCCCGAGGATTTACTGTAGCAAATCTTATACCCACCATCAGTGGCATTCACCGCCTTTTCATTGGTCGCAGTCCAACTAACTAGGACGTCAGCCCCTGTTTTTCCAGTTCCAGTGACATTAATATTCGCAGATGATGAAGTTCCATTATTTCCATTTGTACTGTTTACTCGTAAAACCATCGATTTAGCTCCAGTAGAGCTTGGAGAAAATCTTACAGTAAAAGTTGCAGAAGCTCCAGCAGCTAGGTTTGTAGATCCAGTAGATAGAACGCTGGTTTCAAAATGAGTTGTATCCCCACTAAATTCTGTAACAACTAAGCCTGTCATATTAGCTGTTCCATTATTTTGAATTGTTATAGTTTTCGATGAGCTACTTAAACTAGGCCAAATTACTCCAAATGTAGGGATGCTTCCACCCGAAGTATAATCGGAGCTATTATGACTGATTGCAATAGTAGGAACTGGAATAGGTGTTGCTGTACCAGAAATATTGAAAATAAAAGTTGCAGGAGATCCTCCTAAAGTATAATTAACGACGATCGTTCCATTTTTCGCTCCTGGAGAGGTAGGTGAAAAAGTAACATTAAAAGTAAAATTCCCATCAACAGCTAATGTAGCTCCCGCAGTAGAACCACTTATCACGAATTGAGAATTAGATGATTCAACAACAGGGGCATTCAATACAGCTTGCAAACTTCCTGAGTTACGAACTGTAAAGGAAACAGGTGAACCAGAAGATTCCGAAACAACTGTTCCAATTGTATAAGCTCCATTATTTGAAATATTTGTACTTCCAGTATTTACTGCGATTCGTGGAGCAGCGGGACCACCGGTTCCTGTTAATGACAGACGAAAATTGCTGATTCCTTCATCATTAGATGAAATAGAAATAGAGGAATTATTTATGCCTAAGTCAATTGGATGAAATCTGATCTGAACAGTTGTAGACTCCCCAGCTGCAAGATTCGTTTTATTAGGCTGAACCACTGTAAAACTATCTGTATGAGATCCTGATAGAACAATAGCAGATGAAGCAGGCATTTGCAATTCAGTTGTTCCCATATTCTTTACTGTTAATGAAATTGATTTTCCATTAGCCTCAGACAAATTTATGATTTCTGTTCCTAAATCTATTGTAGCTCCGCTTTCCTGTTGAACTCCATTATAGGAGATTTCAATTTTTGCAACTGGTGTATCACTTGCTTGACCTGAGGGCAAAAAAGCTAAAACGCCTAGCAAATCGCTTGAGCCTGAAGAAGATGCCTTCGGACAGCCAATAAGTAGCATAGAAAGAAAAATAATTGAGATACGTACATTTAGCATAATCTACATAAGTTGTTAAGGTTTCGTATAACGCAATTTTTTTTCATTTAGGTGACTCATTTTTATTAAAAAACAAACAAGTTAGATGAGGTATAATAAGGTTATTTTTGCTTCTTATCACAAAGGAACTAGAAAATTATACAAAACCTTTCTAGATAGAATAAACCAATTAGAATCGAGACTTAGATAACAACTATTCTTTGATGGCTTACAATTAAAAATATAGACTAATGAGACATAATTAGATTTTGGAACCAAGCGAGCTTGGTAGTTAAAATCTTCATAAAAGGAATTTAGGAAAATGAAAAATATCTATTGATCAGTTGATTTACGGATTAAAATATACCTTTATTGCTAATGAACTTAATTAAAATTTACGGATTGTTATATATTTCATTTTTCTTACTCACATGTAAATACACTGAGAGTAAATTAGAGGAAAAATTATCTGAATTAACTTCTGAACCATTTCGTTTAGGATTGGAATTCCTTGACTATTGCTCTGAAAATAGATATGATAAAGCATCAGAATATTTGGATGATGAATTCTATAAAGAAGAAGATAAAATATTATTTATAAATAGCATCCAAAAACATTTTAATTCACTAGGAAAACGTATATCAGTCAAAGATGGTAGAGCCAAACAAATTGTCAATGTTGCTATTCCTGACTCAGAAGAAAGAAATACATTTTATAAGCTAACATATGTTTCTGAATATAAAGATTTTGGAATATATCAATTTTTAATTTTTAGAAAAAATGAAAAAGATCAAATTAAGCTAGCTGCCTATGTTTCTGCTTTTATAGATAAGGCTGAATCCAGAGTAGTATCTTTACAATATGGTTCCAGTTCTGTTTTAAACAAAATTCTAAGTGCAACAGATATTGATTTGAGTGATTTATCTGATAAATTAATTAAAAAGGATTAGATATTAAAGGAAATATCTCCTAGACTTTATAACTTCGTAAAAATCAATTGAACTTCTTTTTTGATTTCACCAAACAAATAAGCATTCTGTTCAAATTGTTGGGAAAGTTGTTCCATTTGTTCGCAGGTTATTCCTAAGATTAGAAAACTCTCCTCCGCTTGCCAACCTCCTTCTCTAGATTCTGCAATACCTTTAAATATTGTTATATTTTGAATCTTTTCCAATTCATTATGCAAGTTTTGGTTTCTCTCTTGATTCACTTTATCTGACAAGGCTATACTTCTAGGATTCCAAGCAGTAAGATAGCCGAAAGTCGATAATTTTTTTTCAATGAGTAATTGATTTATCTCGGATTGTATTTCTCCGATATGGATGGGAGAAACAAATCCATTCACCCAATAATCCGTATTTGTATAAACAGACAGAAAATTACTCTCTGCATTCTTTGATACTTTGATTTCCAAATATACCAGACTCAATACTATCAACTTTTCCCCTAAAATATAGAGGGTTCCCCATATTGTAATTTCACTCCATAGAACAAAGAGCGTACTCAAAGAAAGGATGCAATATGAAAAATTTGCGATAGCGATGATCCTAAGAAAATATTTTGGAATCTTTGGATTGATCCAATAGCAGGATAAAGAGTAGATAGCGAATATAAATGCTAAAACCGTAAAACTATATGCAATATTACTTGGTATACCAAAAAACTCAGGAAACGGAGCAAGTAGAAAGGCAAGACTCAATGCCGAAATTACAGCACCAATTCCATCAAATAGAAACAGAATTCTAGGATTTTGCTTTACGTAGGGAATTAAATTCATTGTAAACTTTTGATCCTTTGCTTAGTTAGAGATAACTAAGTATGAGATTGAAATTTGAAATCAAAAACTTTTTCATAGTAATAATTATATTAGAATTCTATGTATCATTTTACAAGAAAAATAACTTCTTGAATGGTTTTAGGATTATTATTAAATTGGAGTTGTCATGAAGGTTGATGCATGAACAAATTTCTAAAACCAATTAGTTATTTACTGACATTTTTCTTTTATGTAAATTGTGCTAGTTTTCTAATGGAAGATAAAATTCCCCAAGAGAAAACCTTTACCTATCCAGGAACTTTATATTATGAATTCTATGGTTGGCTGGATGACGGAAATGCAAGCTTTGCAAATGCAATCCTTAGAAAAGTTCATAAATTGAAATTAGCAACAAATATTCGATCTTCACATGGAACTATCTCTCGTTCGATGAGCGAAGAGTATAGATTACAAATCATATATGAAGACAGTGCATCCATGGGTCTGCTCTTAGATCAACCAGAGCATCCACTCAGCCATCGTGTGGAGAAAAAACCACAAGAATTAGGACTCTATATTTTAAACCGAATTGTATCCTATAATACTTTTCTAATTTTTCCTATATTCAAAAAGAATCAAGAACGAATTGTATTTAAAACATGGCGAGGTAGTACACTTTTGCATAAAAATTTCTGCAGCCTAGACCACTTACACGTATTTGGCTGGATTCCCCTATTTCTGAAACCTTGGGATGACACAGACGAAATACAAACACGGTTTGCTGACTGTGTTATGGTTTTTGCTAAATCTTGGAAAGAGCTTCATCTTAATAAGAATAAATGAGAAATTATAAACGAAAATGATTGCAACGATATCTCAAAATTTAACATTCAAATTTTCTTTAAAAATAATATTTCTCTTCCTCCTACTTTCAAACTGCATAGCCAGCTCAATTCGAAAGTTAGAATTTCAAAAAGGAGAAAATTTAAATATGCAAAATCGTTTTGCTATCCATTGGATAGGCTTTCATAAATACAAGGCAGAGAAAAAAATCATTGAATATAAATTACAATCTATGGGCATAGAGGAAAATCCTCAGGCACCTTTTGTTCTAGAAATTATCCTAGAAGAGCAAAAAGCACTATACAATCATAAACTCCTACACTTCTTAAATTTCTGGGCAACTTTGTTCTCAGGTTCATTGATTCCTTATTATACTAGAACCGACCACATTGTACGAATTCATATCCGCAGCAATGTTCAGATTCAATTTCAATCAGATACCAAACTTGGTCTTGACCAATGGAGGGGAATACTGTTGCTGCCTTTCATGCCATTTTATTGGCCTAGTTCAGAATTCAATTCTAATCTAACAGGAGCTATAGAAGAAGGACTAAAAACGGATGAGCAAAGTGATTCGCAATAAATATTTAATACTAATAGTATTATCCATCATAATCTTAATTCCTTATCTTTCTTGCAATTCCATTCAAGAATACAAAGCATCAAAAATACAAAATCTAGAATTTAAAACATATCTCCACCAAGGTAGAGAGCGAAAATATTACATTTATAATCCTCAACCCAAAAAGGAAGATTTGAAACCTTTAGTTTTAATTCTGCATGGAAGGTTCGGTTCAGGGCTTCAGGTAATGAAGCAAACAGAGTTCAATGCTCTTGCAGAAGAAAATAACCTTATTCTTCTTTATCCAGACGGTTATGAAAAAAGTTGGGCGGATGGTCGTGGTGGGACTCCTGCCGACCGAAATGGAATCGACGATGTAGGCTTTCTAGAAGATATCATCAAAGTTACTTTGCAAAAGTATCCAATTGATCCTAACAAAGTATTTATCATGGGGCATTCCAACGGTGGATTTATGACACAGAGAATGCTGCTAGAACGAACTCATCTTTTTCGAGCTGGAGCAAGTGTTGTCTCACAACTATCTATCAATCTTGTGAAAAAATATAAACCATCAAAACCCATTAATGTTCTATTTCTAAATGGAACCGATGACCCTTTGGTGCCATACTATGGAGGTTATGTATCTGAGTTAGGAGAGATACTTAGTGTTGATGAAACTCTACATCAGTGGATGGAATGGAATTCATGTAGCCAAAACCTTGATACAAATACTATCAATCCCAATCTATCCGACAAAACAACAATTCGTATTTCAAGTGCAATCACTTGCGTCAATCAAACAAAAGTTATAAGTTATAGTATTTTAGGTGGTGGTCACAATTATCCAGGAAAAGAGGACAGCATTCCTTTCATTTCTTTGGGAGAACCAACTTATGATATTAATGCGAGTCATGAAATTTGGAAGTTTTTCCAAATGGTTAAATAGATTTATTCTAAAATTTAATTAAAATTAATTGACTTTAACAATGACAATTTTTTATACTGACATCAAACTGATGTTTACGCTTAACAAAAAATAGCCTTCCATCTAAAAATAACTTAAAATGTCAAAATATCTGGAGTCTCTATCCTTAATTCAAAATATTTCAAATTGGTTACAATTTCTATTGTAACTGCTGTATGCTTTTCTATTATTTCTTGTGACCAAATCACTAGCGATAACTCAAATGACAACGATAATGTAACCAACCTAATTGCACTTCTTGCAATCCAGCAAGCAAATACACCAACTCCACTAACAAGCTTAACATATGGGAGCTCAGCATACTTGTATTATAGAAATAATGCAATAACTACTAATACCCCAACTGTAATAGGAACTATTCAGTCTTGTGCATCAACTCCAAATCTTCCAGCAGGTTTAGTTATAAATAATAGTACATGTGCCCTTACTGGAACACCAACAACTGTGCAAGGTTCAACAAGTTATACAGTCACAGCAACGAATAGTCTGAGTAATAAATCAACATCTTTGGCGATTCGAGTAAAAAATTTCACATTAGTTAGTGCACTTTGTGGGGATGGTGAAATTGATACATTTTTTGGTGAAACCTGCGATGATGGAAATACAACAAATTCAGATGGATGCAGTAATACTTGTAGAATTGAATAAAATACTATATTCCAGCACATGCTCTCTAAACTACTGTTTTATAAATTTTAAACTTGAATCTAAATAAATAAGTTAAAAGCTAATCTTAATGTTAGCCTTTAATTTCCTTAAGTTTATAAATCATAATTATCTAGTCATACTTTTCATTATAGTCTCTATCCATTGTGATGGAGATCTATTCTACAATGGAAGAGATAGTAAGGATTCCTCTAAACTAAGTAGAACTGAATTTTATGGTCGAATTGATGCTGCTATTTTATTAAAGGCGTATCTCTGTGGAAGCAAAGAAATATAATATCTACTGTTATTCTATGCTAAGACCCGACAATTCTGAGTATTAACAGATTTTAGATATTTTGTTAAATTGTAGAATCATTAACTCTTGAAAAGAGTCATAATCTTGTTTTTTTTAAAATTACAGGATAAAATTGAATAAAAGAATCCATCGCCTAATTAAAAGAAAATGGATTCATTTAAATTAGAGTCTTATAGTCTAGGTAAGGGGTCGCCTAGTATAACACCATCAGTTTCGAGATTACCACAAGAAAGAATATTAGCGATAAAAGATCCAAATAAAAATCCACGAAAACCTGTAATCTCATCTACACATTCATCAACAGTAGATTTAATATAATATTTACTTGGATCAACGCTTGCTACATCATCGGCAATTAAGCTTAAAATGCTAATTTGTGCACGACCAATAAAAAGTGACGAGTTAATTAAATCGGAAAGAATGGCTGCATTTACGATTCTATCAGCTGCTTCTGATCCTTTTTCTCTTCCAGAATTTAATCCTATTGGGTTTAAAATAATACAATTGCTTAATACTATTGAAAAAAGCAAAATTCCTAATACTGTATATTTTTTCATTTAATTCTCCTTATAGTTTAAAAATCAATAGAAAATAAATAAATCAAACTGACAAGTAAAATTTAAACCTTTTTTATGTTATTTTATTATATTCTAACAAATATTTATGTTTACAATTTAAGATGAAGTTGGTTCAGTGGTTTTTTTATAAATTCTATTGAAATTATATAGTTTTTCATCAATATAATTAGTGAAGACAGTTGACTTAATTTAATTAAAATAGAATTTATGGAATGGATGGATAAGATTCTAAGATTGAACAAAGGCGAGCAAAACCGCCATGGTGAAATTGAATACGAATATCCACTTGAAGAAAGAATACAGCTACTTTCCGATATTTTAAATGAATCCAATCTAGATGGCTTGACAAGCAATGAAAAATCAGAATTGCAATCAGCGATCTATTGGGGCTTGTGTGGATCGATAAACCAAATTGAAAAATTTTTAATCCTGCTTATGCCTAAATACCATCACAAGACAATTCAAGATGCCTTGCTACTGCATTTTACAGACAATCATATTTTATTCCACCGAGTTAATGTTGCTGAATACCTACTCTCAACAATGGAGAGATTAAATCTTCCTCATACATCTTGGAAAATGGAACTTAAAATTCGAATTGAAAGATGGCTCAAAGAAGATCAAGATGAAAAATCGTTAAAAAAATTAGAAGGCTTGTATTTGAGGTTTAAGTCATGAATCTAAATTTTAGAAGAAATTCATTTCGATCTAACTCTATCAGATTGTTATCCTTGCAAAAAAACTTAAATTATAGAATGTATTCCTATGCTGCTAAAAATTTGTAATAGTATTGTTATTTTCTTATTTTTTATACATCCAATTTATTCAGAAGAGAATTCGAAACAATTCACCATAGATAAGAATAAGCAAGATCAAATTTTTGCAAAATTACTCAAACTTGGAAATGAAAAACATTCTAAATTTTCAGGGACGATAAGCAAACGTAAGGTTACAAATAGACACTACGATCCAGAGACAGGAAAAATTACTGAATTAGAAGAAGTTCTTGTTGAAAGGATAGAATATTTTTTCAAGAAACCAGTAGTTAAAGCAATTACATATCGTAAGAATGGAAAAGATGTAGACCCAACAAGCTTCAATCCTCCCCTAACTGAACCACCATTGCCTTTATTTGGGCCTGGAAGTGAAAAAAATTATAATCTTAAAATCATAGGTCAAGAAAAAATAAAAGGTAAGCTCTGCTATATCATTAACATTCAACCTAATTTCAAAACAGATCGTCACTTAATTGGTAAACTATTTATTGATGCGTCAAATCTTGAAGCAGTTCGACTAAAAGGCGGCCTAGCTAAACTTCCTTTTGGTGCAAAATCATTAGATTTAGATATTAATTTTTCCACTGTAGATGGATACAATGTTGCTTCTAGCGGCATTGTTCGTTACATAGCAAAAGTACCTCTTATTATCCATGAAAAAGTAGAGAATGAATTCCAGTCTATTGAAGATGGCTTCGTAAAGTAGTCTCCCGAAGTTTATTTGTAATATTTTTTTTTATAACGAAAGACTTATCATATTATATTTCCAATGATTTATTGATTTTGACAATCAATGTTTAAAATAATATTTTATTTTATTTTTTGCTTCTCGACTGAAAAATAAATATCTTGTTTTGTCAGTAGGTGTTTAGCCTTTCCTAATTTCAAGACTCTCGTGTTAGTCGAATTATGTTTATTAATAATTTTTCCTTGAGTTTCTGTGTTTAGCTGCGTGTTGGTATGGGTATGAGATGCAGAAACAGCCGCCTCTAGATCCAAATTCGGATCTTCAGTTGCTATGACCAAAGTTTCAAAGACTGGACAAGAATTATCATCGCAGCCTATTTCTTGGATATGAAGCGTCTCTGTATCTTTTAAATTCCAATATTGCCCCAACCACTCACGCAATTTTGCATGGAAAACAATTTCTTGGTTTGGCGCAAAAGTTTCAGTGTAAACCGGAATGTGATCGTGCATATAATCATTAGACGGATAAAAACATAGTAGAATCAATTTAGAAATAGAATTCTCGTTCAAGGTTAATTTCTTGTGTATAAAATTTTCTTTTTCTTTTAATATCCAATACTATTTCAGGTAATGTCATAATTTAGTCCAAAAAGAAACTGATGAAACTAATCTTCATCTATTAAGATAAAATTACTTATCCATTGAAATGCAATAAATGCAAATAAAAATATAATAGAAGCTAGATTTATAATTTCTCCATGAAGGAGCGAATAATAAATTGATACAATTCCAGTTATAGCCAAAAAAACTGTATAAATTATTAAAAAATATTTTGATTTCGATGGAGAGAGCATAACGCCTAAAGGTAGCATCATTGCAATTCCAAATACAGTTAGTGATATTAATTTCATATCTGAAAATATATAGGATAACAATAAACCAGCTATAGCCACAAGCAAACTAAATCCAACAAAATTTGAACTAATTCTTTGTTTCGAATCCAATAATAAATTACCATATTTATTAAAACGAAGAAATAAATTACTAATAGGAGTAATAATCCAAGTAGAAAAAGTAGCAAGACCTAGCAAAACTATAATTGGGATTAAAACTGGTACAAGGATAGGAACAGATTTAGCTACAACTTTTAGTAACTTACTTAAGAAATAAATCCCTATTATTATTCCCCATTGACCCTTACTGGAAAATTTATTCATCCAAAATGCATATTTCAAAAATATTCTATAAAAAAAATATCTAGCTTTTAAAGCTTCTAGCATACCTGACTGTGCATGTTTTGAATTAGGGTCATTGGCCAATGCTTCTTTGAAATGATCCAAGGCCTTTTTATGTTGACCCTTTTCTAACAAACCCCATCCATAATTGGCATGAGTAAAACTATTATTAGGATCTTCCCTTAAGGCACCTTCAATACTAGTGAATGATTCTTCCTGTCTTCCCAATTTAAGCAAGGCTGTGCTTCGAGTATTTAAAGCTAGAAGATTTTCTGGATTTATTTGAAGTGATTGATCTGCAAGTTCTAAAGCTAAATCATATTTCTTTCTATGGAGTTTAATATGAGCTTCGAATGCAAAAACATCATCATCATTTGGATCCAAAATTTTTGCTTCGAGGATGCTCTTCTCAGCATCATCATATAAATCTTTGAGAAGTTCAAGCCTGGATTTTGTATAGTATAGTATTGATATGCTTGGATCTAAAGCTATAGCAGATTTAATAATTCGCATTCCATCATCATAACGTTCTAGATAGATATAAACCTCCGCTAAAAGAGAAAGCATATCTACATCGTTTGGATCCGATGATAACATGGTCTTTAAAGATTTTTCAGCTTGTTTATAATTTCTTTGCTGAAATAAAATATTTATTCTCGAAAATTGATCTTCTTGCATTTTATTTTTTTATGTTTAAGTAATCCAGGATATCATCATACAAACCTGTGTCATTTGCAAATAAAGCATAATTCTTGGCTGTGGCAAACCACTCCTGTGTACTTGGTTTATGATTTTTAATTGCAACTTGGATATCCTTTGTTGAAATTGGTTGGATATTTCCATCTTCGAAAGATGCTTCTAGTTTAGATTCAATCGCTATATCAATCACTGCATCAATGTCTGCACCAGAATAATGTTTCATTGATTTTGCGAGCCCTATATAATCCAAAGAAGCAATAGGTTTCTCTTTAAGCTTTAATCTTAAAATAGATTCTCTAGTCTTATCATCAGGTGGTGGGACGAAAAGTATTCGATCAAATCTTCCAGGGCGTCGGAAGGCGGGATCTAAATTCCAAGGTGTATTTGTAGCACCAATCACTAAGACTCCTTCGTTCTGAGCTCCTATTCCATCTAACTCTTGCAAAAATTGATTTATTAAATGACGCCCACTCGATTGTTTCATATCAGTTCGACTGGCACCTAAGGCATCGATCTCATCAACAAAAAATACACAAGGCGTATTCGTTCTAGCTAATTCAAAAATTTCATGCAGATTCTTCTCACTATTACCAATCCACATATCCAAGATATCATTAAGACCGACATTTATAAACTTAGCATTAACTTCACCTGCCGTAGCTTTGGCAAGAAAGGTTTTTCCACAGCCAGGTGGACCATATAATAATATCCCTCCTCCAATCTTTTTTCCATAGGCTTTGTACATCTCTGGATGGATGAGAGGTTTAATGATCTTAAGATCAATTTCTTTCTTAACAGATTCCATTCCCCCAACATCAGAAAAATTAATTTTAGGCTTCTCTAAAAAACGCTCATCTGTGTCCATATCGTCAAAATAATCATCTTGAATCGATTCTGCCTTTTGTCTTAGATAATTGTCCAATTCCTCACTATTATAACTAGGATTCATTTGAAGTGCTTTCTGATAATAAATCCTAGCCTTTTCTAAAGAGTTCTCTTGGACCAAACCTTTTGCATAAAGTACGTATACCTCTATATCTTGAAGACCACTTTCAATTACTTCTTCGAGAATTACATTACATGCAGAAAAATTACCTTTTTGAAAAAATACAGATGCAAGTCCTATTTTTGCTTTGATTTCATCAGTATTCTTAATCAAATAATTAAAATGCTGCTCGGCCTCTTCTAAGTGATTCATAGATAAGTATGTCTCAGCTAAAAGTAAACGCAAAGGATAATTTGAGGGAGAGTGGTCTAGGGCAGCTACTAAACTAGCGATAGTTTGTTCGTTCATTGGTTTTTATTAATATTTTAAATAAATTATTCCTACTCAATTTATCAACAATAATGTTATGAATAGTTTGATTTTTATTTTCGAAACCATGCTATTTCAGTAAAAACTTTATTAAAATTTAGACCAACGATTTGTAAAGATTTTAACTAAATCTTAGATTATTGTCGTTCTATAAAAAGCATTTTAAATTATAGTATATCAGTAATGCTGTCAAAAGACTTAACATTAATCATATTGATTTCATGAAGCAATTTTCTTTATTCTTTTCCTTAAAAACAAAACCTAGAATTAACAGAATATATTATTTCCAAATATTAATACCTTTACTATGTTTAAATTGCAATCATAAATTACAAACCTTCCTTCAGGACAAAAAATATAGCGATCCCCCAATTAAAGTATATCTCGAGCAAGTAGATGTGAGAATAGAAATCGATAATTTAAAATCCATAAGTTCAAGAAAAGTAAAAGAGAACTTAGAAATCGAAGAGATTAAATACCGTAGCAAAGAACATGCACGTTGGTTCCAACTACAGCTTGCAAATTATCTTGAAAGCGAAAATTTTCGAATAAGCACCAAGGAAAAAGCTGACCTTATAATTAAATCATCCATTTTAGATATGTCTGAGATACGTCCCAAAATGTTTATAGAAGGACTTTCTATTGGGCTAGTATTTGGCTTAATTGCAGGAGAACTTTCAGGAGATCCCCAAGTTGGTTTAGGTGTATTCCTTCTAGAAGTAGTAGAAGAATTCGTTATCCTTTATATTTTAAAATCGTATTTTCTTGTTACTACAATCCAAGTTGAATTCATAAATTCCGAAGGAGTATTGTTGAAAGAAACTGAATTCACAGCATATTCAAACAATGAATTTATAAATAAAATACCTATTCAAAAACAAGATCTAAGAGAAAATAAAGTACATGCGAGCCTAGATCAAAATGCTCAAGATATTGTAAAATATATCATCACCAATTCTAAATTAAAATCACCCTAGTCTAATAAGCTTCGCATTTTTTTAATTATTTTTAATTTTTGTAAGTGTTTCCCCCTGTGTGGACAGTATTAAAGTTTAATTTCAGAAAGTTATCATTGGCGAAGTGCAGAAAGAATATTGCAACACTCAATCAAGATGATCATGCTAATGCTTTTAGAGAATTGACACAAGGATTACATAGCATACATGATAATACGAATCATATATTAAATGATGCTAATATAAACAAACAGCGAGCTCCTTTAGAAAGCAATTGGAAGCTCTTAAAGAATAAATTTCATATTTCCAATTACAGGAATAATTTTACCATTCCATTTCATCACGCCAATTATAGCGAGCGTAGGCTAGTTTTCGCAATTCCTTCGGGGAAATACCCTTACTCCAATCCAATTGGGGATAGATTGAATTTGGCTTATTCGGATATTTGTACGCTTTCAAATTTGGATCCGCCTTAAGTTTCTTCCAAACGAATGTTAATGCATCCGATTTGTTACTCAGAACCTCATGGTGAAGAGCTGTCCAGCCAAAGTTATCCTTGGCATTCATATCTATTCGAAAATCCTTTAACGCCATTGACATAAAGGATTCTGGAGAGAAACTCCAGGATTCAGTAAACATTTTTGCTAAAGCATAGTGGCTAACTGACCTTCCTTCTTTATCTTTAGCAGAAAATGGAATCACTTTTGAAAGCATTGAAATTTTAAGCTTATGATTGGAATAATTTTCTTTATACTTTCTATTATACATTATCTCATCTATTTCATTCGTTTTTTCAGAATAACATTCCAAACAATGAAAACGACTAGCTGACAAAAATGAAAAATAAGCTTGTAGAATATTCGTCCCAGAGTCTGAAGTAACAGGTGGCTTAGATTTTCCAATTGCAGCTTTCAATTGATTCACTGTTCCATATTGTGAGATGGAGATCCAAAGTTCGTAATCCTAATCTTTAGTGGATGATTTTTGTAAAATCTTTACACCCATATCATTCATGAACGCATTGTCTTCGTGACGAAAAAAAGTATAAGAGTGAAGCATATCTTTACTAGTTAAGCCTTTTTTAGCAAAGAATAGTTTTAATATTTCAGGATAATTCTCTTTGTTTGCCAATAGCCTTTTCATTTCATAGGAATCTCGGTCTTCTGGAAGAGGACTCTTATCTTGTTCAAATTTCAATATTCTATTATAAGAGAGAGCAGCATTCTTAAAAGCAGATCTGTAAACAGCAAATGTTAGATAATTTCCCCTTCCCTTTGCTTGCATTTCTTCTGCCTTCTCGAATGTAGATAGATGCGGGTCTGCGCCCTTAGCTAGCAGATATTGCACGGATTTCAGATCACCTAATAGAGCAGCAAGATGGATGGGTGGTTCAATCTTGATTTTCGATTCTCCGCCATTTGGATCGGCTCCACGTTCCAAAAGTAGCTTCACAGCATCTGACTTACCTTCCTTTATAGCATAATGTAAGGGTGTAAAATAAATGACTGAGAATTCATTCGGATCTGAACCTGCATCCAAGGCAGCGGTTAAATCAGTAAGCCCTTCCGAATCAATCGATTTGATGATAGCGCTGGCGCAATTTGATTGAAGTCCTAAAGTGAGAATCAAAACAACAATCGATTTAGTTACTTGAGATTTAATTCTATTCATTATAGATTTAATATACACTAAAATCCGAGTAAGGTCGTCCCGAATCATGATTCTGGATGTTTCAAAATTGAATTAAATCATTTTTCAATGGATTCTTTTCAATATGTATTAAGTCTTTATCTAGGAGATAAATTTATGATTAATAAAATATTTTTTATAATAATTAGTTTTGTTATTCTGTCATGTAGTTCGAATTCTTTGCACAAGAAAGCATATCAAAATAACAGTGACATTAAAATATCAGATGATGATTTTGATAAAGTATTGTATCAAGATAAAAATGGTGATACTGCACTTCACATCGCAATTATGAGAGGTAATTTGGATTCAGCAAAAGCATTGATGAGTAATCTTGCAAGAACCCAACTTCAAAGTGAGAATTCAAAAGGGTATCGTGCAGCAGATTACGCATTATTTCTTAATACAACATATTTTAATGATTCTGAAATTGATGGTTTGGAAAAAGTTAATAAAATATATGAGAATAAAAAAGCCATTTTCCAACTTGGAGCTGAAAAATCAAAAGGTGATTCTTTAAGTCTGAGATATTTTAAACACAATAACAGAACCATGAATCAATTAACCTTAGGCATAGAAACATTTCGAAGTGATCAAAATTTTATGAATTTTATTATCGATAGCTTTAAAGCAGAATGGAAATCACGTGAAAATATAAAAATACTGATGGCTGCATCCATGGGAGCAAGTGAGCAATCTATTTCACTAGCTGATAAACTCGGTATAAAACTAACTCAAATTAACAAAGAAGATTATTCACCTATTCATATTTCTGTAATTTATGATTGTATTCCTTGTGTTGATATACTACTTAAAAGAGGGGTCTCTGTCAATGCTCAAGGCATTAATCAATTGAGAGGAAATAAAATTTACAATACTGGAACACCGTTAGACTATGCAAATTCTGATAGAATGAAAGAATTTCTATTAAAGAAAGGTGGAAAGAAATCAGATGCAGATATTACACAGTTTCAATCCTTTGAAACCAAAATCAAGTTCGAAAAATAAGTAAATTAACTTTTAAAAATATGGATATTGCAATCCAATATCCTTTACAGATGCTGTCGCTTAGTTTGATTTCGATATTCTGTAGGCGTTAAACCGACAACGTCTCTAAACACTTTGTTGAAAGATGATTTAGAATTAAACCCCGCAGAAAAAGCAATATCAAGAATCTTTCTATTGGTACCTAAATCGATTTCTTTTTTAACTTCTAAGATACGAATTTGATTGATGTATTCATTGAAATTCATTTTCATTTGCTTATTCAAAAGTGCAGATAACTGGTCTGGTCTTATTTCTAAAAAGCTAGCTAGCCTTGCTAATGTCAAATCTTCATCACAGAAAATTTTTTCTTTCATAAGTATATCTAAGTCCCTAAAAACTTTAGAGGAATCTATATTTTCAATTCTAGAAAAACTCTTAGAGACAAATTTTATTTCATTGATAGAATCACTATTTTTAGGTTCTTCTATGTTTTGTATGGAGTGAATTCTAGCCCAAATTGCAAAGTTAAAAATAAAGAGCTCAACTAAAGTCCCAAATTCTATGGAATGCCTTAGAAAATTCCATTCTATAATTCCAAATGCGAATAGATTGAAAAGAAATATGCTAGCTATTAATGTAATTAATCCAACTAAATAAAATTTAACTATAGTTATTCCTAATACAAAGATCCTCATACACGCCATGAATAAAAAAATGCATGTTATCAGTGATATTATATGCGTCAGAGGATCAGAAATAGATACAGGGAGAAAAAACCCCATAAGTAGATTTAAGCTTAGAAAAAAAATAAAAACATTTGAGAATGCATTCAATCGAAAGGATCTGGTAGGCAAAGAAAGAAATCTTTTAGAGAAAAGAATCAAGGCTATAAAACTTAGAGAACCAAGAACTACCAATGATCTGCGGTTCCATTCTAAATACTGATTCCAAAAGTAGATTCTACCTAAGCCTGTGTAAGCTAGTTGATACAATGTGACTGCAGTGATATGAAATATATAAAAAAGGTAAGTTGTATTTCTTGTATAAAAATATTGAGAAAAATTGAATAGAAATATGATGCCAAGTATCGTAAAGAAAATGATCAAATGCAATTGTAAGCCACTTACTGCTTCCTGAATAGCTTCTTCATCAAACAGAATAGGCTCAATGTATAAACTGGATTCTGATTTGTAAGATAAAAATATATAAGTATCTAGCTTTGGAGATACTTCAATTTGAAATATAGGATAGGGAAATTTACTATAATATTTTCTCTCAACAGGAATAATTGAGCCTGCTGTTTGATGACTTACAATCTTAAAGTCTTTGAGGTTTTTATCGTTATTTTTATTATCCAGAATAACTTCGTAGAGGTAAATTTCTTCTATGAAAGATACAGGATTTATCAAATAGTAGAGCTTAGTAGTTGATGAAAGACCTGAAGCATCAGCTGGTATTATTGTTCTTAACCATAATGAAGATTGATCGAAACCGATAACTTTAGGTAGTTTAGATTTTCGCCAATTGTAAGAAATGAAATCATAATTTGGAATTTTTATCTCAGAATGATTTGAAATGAGCCATGCTGTATCGATCGCATTCTTATCCCAAGAACAATTTCCAACAAAAATCGATATTACGAGAATGATGAATTTAGATGCGATTTTTGAATGCATAAAATAAGTTTCAAAATGTTAATCATCGAATTAAAATCAATCTTTATTTCTATCATTCATTTCTGACACTCTTAATTCCTTAGCTTCTTTACAAATCGCTTGGGCATCCGATTCTTCCAAAACTGTTTTAACTGAACACATATTCAAATAATATTTACTATATATACCTTCGGGGAATATGATTATGAATTCTAGGTCATCTTTTGCTGATCTAAAATACCCTAGACTCATGAAGCATTCAGCACGAAGATTAAATACTGTTAGGTTCCCATATCCTTCCTTCAAAGCTAATGTAGCATCATCTATACAACTCTGGTATTTTCTTAATTTATAATTAGCTTTAGCCTTATAGTATTAGTTTTTATAATTCTCTGGATAGACTTTTAATGACTTTTCAAAATTTAACACGGCTGAAAAATATTTCTTTCTATCATAATCATTTTTACCTAAATTATAATAATAATCCGATAAGTAACCGAAATATTTTCGCTCAATATATATTCCTAATCCAAAAACACACCCTTTCGTTGCGCTATATTCAACTTGAAACCAGTGATCTTCAAAAGAATCTACGTTTTCTCGAGGACCGACCTCAATAATGGTAAATCTATGGGAAAAAGGAATTGTTTTCAAAACTCTGTGATCTTGAGAACAACCTTCTCTAATAACTAGTCCTGACCTATTTACTGCAATACCAGATGATGGCAAAGTTATCTCTCTGGCTGGAGTACATGCAAAAATTGTTAATAAGAATATGAATTTTAGTTTAGTTAATTCTTTCATTTTCTTGAAATTTTGGATAGAGTTCTCGATGTCTATCGCAATTCGCTTGTTGAATTTGAGTTAAAGTTACTTTCTTTGATGTGCACACACTATTAAAATAAGAATAGGCTAAAGAATTTCCTATCATATTTGCATATTTGAAATTTATTTCTGCTTGATCCTTATTTCCTAGATTTTGATGACAAAGTCCTCTTAATTGATATTGTATCGTAAATAGATTAGAATATTGAATTGATTTATCAAGAGTATTGAGACAATTTTTATATTTTCCTTGTCGATACTCGATCTCTGCTTTATAATACAATGCATCACCATTTGTTGGATCTTTCTGAAGAATTCTTTCAATTTTATTTAAACTAAAATCATATTTCTTTTCTAGGATTAGTAAAAGAATTGAATACATCTGTGTATCTTGTTCATAGGAGTTTCTTGGACTGACTTTGTATAAATATCCTCCGAAAACACAACCATGCATCCCTTTATGATATCCATAAAACCATCTACCAGAGATTTCCTCGATTTTTTCCAATCTATCTACACCTGTAACAGTAAAAGTAGATAAAAGCGGTAGGAGATAAACTTGTTTCGAATTTTGACTACACGACTTTCTTAAAATTAAACCACTGGTTGCAATTACTCTGTAGTTTACAGGATACTCAGAACCAATCGCTGCTTTTTTCTGTAGGGAACACTTTATTAAGAAAGGTAAAATAACTAGTATTATAGCAATAACAACATTTCTACGGAATAAGATGAACAACAATTATACCTTACTTGCAACTCTCTTTCGATCGTATTCTAGGTTCGGTTCGAGCCATTTCTCAACTTCTTCTACACTCATGTTCTTACGTTTCGCATAATCAAGAACTTGGTCTTTTGAGATTTTGCCAACAGCAAAATATCTAGACTCAGGATTGGAAAAATACAATCCACTCACCGAACTAGCTGGCCACATTGCACAATTTTCCGTTAAAGTAATCCCCGTATTCTTTGCTACATCCATAAGATTCCAAAGAGTAAATTTCTCTGTGTGGTCAGGAGATGCAGGATAGCCTGCTGCCGGACGAATGCCTTGGTATTTCTCACGAATAAAATCATCTTTGCTTAAATTTTCATCCTTACCATAACCCCATTCATCTCTCATCTTCTTATGCATGAGCTCTGCAAATGCTTCCGCTAGACGATCACCTAGTGCTTTTGCAAGAATAGAATTATAATCATCTGTTTTGTCTTCATATGCTTTAGCAAATTCATCCACTCCATGCCCAGTAGTCACAGCGAATCCACCGATGTAGTCCTGTTTGGCGAATTCTTTGGGAGCAATATAATCAACCAAGGATTGATTGAATTGACCCGAAGGTTTATCCATTTCTTGTCTTAGGCAATGAAATGTCGTTAAGACTTCCGATCTTGTCTCATCTGTGTAAAGTTGAATATCTTCACCAACTGAATCTGCTGGGTAAAAACCAACCACTGCTCTAGCTCGGAATCTTTTGTTAGCGATGATATCTTTTAGCATTGCCTGAGCATCTGCAAAAAGTGACCTTGCCTGCTCACCCATATTAGGATCTTCTAATATCATTGGATAGCGTCCTTTCAACTCCCAAGTATGGAAAAAGGGTGACCAATCTATATACTCCGCGATCTCTTCTAGAGGATAATTATCAAAAACTTTTGTACCTAAAAAGGACGGTTTGTACGGTTCATAATTTGCCCAATCGATAGCTGTTCTATTTTCTTTAGCTTTGTCAAAAGAAATTAAATTTCGTTCATTCTGTCTGTTGTAATAGTTCTGTCTGATTCGTTCATGCTCTGCATGAATTTTTTCCGAATAGCTAACTTTTTCTTTAGGATTAAGAAGTGAACTTACAACATTCACTACTCTAGATGCATCCAAGACGTGAACTACAGGAAAATCATAAGCGGGTGCGACCTTAACGGCAGTATGCGCAGGACTTGTTGTTGCACCACCAATGAGAAGTGGAACTTCAAAACCTTGCTTTTTCATTTCTTCTGCGACTCCTACCATTTCATCGAGAGAAGGAGTTATGAGTCCTGAAAGACCAATTACATCGACTTTGTGTTTCTTTGCTTCTTCCAATATCTTGTCGGTTGGAACCATCACGCCTAAATCAATCACCTCATAATTGTTACAAGCAAGAACAACTCCAACGATATTCTTTCCAATATCATGAACATCGCCTTTGACAGTAGCTATAAGAAATTTCTGGCGTTCTGAGGTATCAGCATTTAGGCGTTTCTCTTCTTCCATAAATGGAAGTAAATAAGCTACAGCCTTCTTCATTACACGGGCAGACTTCACAACCTGTGGTAGGAACATTTTCCCTGCACCAAACAGATCGCCTACGATTCGCATACCATCCATAAGTGGCCCCTCAATCACCTCAAGAGGTTTGTCCAATTTTTGGCGTGCTTCTTCTGTATCACGTTCAACAAATTCATCAATCCCTTTGACTAGAGAATGGGCTAGACGTTCTTCAACTGTCCCCGATCTCCACTCATCGGTTTTCTTTTCTTCTTTAGCCCCGCCTTCTTTGAAGGATTCTGCTTTATCAATCAATCTTTCTGTTGCATCGGCTCTACGATTGAGAAGAACATCTTCAACTAATTCTTTTAACTCTGGTTTGATGTTATCATAAACTTCCAACATCCCAGCATTAACAATTGCCATATCCATACCAGCTTGGATAGCATGGTATAGGAATGCAGAGTGCATAGCTTCTCTTACAGGGTTGTTTCCACGGAAGGAGAACGAAATGTTCGACAGTCCACCACTTACTTTGGCACCAGGACAGACCTTCTTGATCTCTCGAGTTGCTTCAATGAAATCGACTGCATAATTGTTATGTTCTTCGATTCCTGTACCTACAGTTAAAATGTTCGGGTCAAAAATAATATCTTGTGGATCAAAATTAATTTCTTTTACCAAAAGATCATAAGCTCTTTTACATATGCGAATCTTATCTTCTTTGGTTGCAGCTTGTCCTTTTTCATCAAAGGCCATGATGATAACTGCTGCACCGTATCTTTGGATTTTTCTAGCATGTTCTATAAATTTCTCTTCCCCTTCTTTGAGTGAAATGGAATTTACTATAGGCTTCCCTTGGATGCATTTTAGCCCCGCTTCAATAACAGACCATTTCGATGAATCAATCATAAATGGGACTTTTGTAATATCCGGTTCAGCAGCTATGAGATTCAAATAGTGAGTCATGGATGCTTCGCCGTCTAACAGTGCCTCATCGAAATTGATATCAATTATATTTGCACCCGCTTCCACCTGCTGAACGGCTACGGAAACAGCTTCATCAAATTTATTATCTAATATTAATTTCTTAAACTTAGGAGAACCCGTAACATTTGTTCGCTCTCCAACCATGAGAAACCCCTTATCAGGGGTTATATTCAATGGCTCTAGACCTGAAAGTCTTGCTACTTGATTGATACTAGGTCGCTTGCGCGGTTTGTGCTTTCTCGCTGCTTCTGCTGCTGCCTTAATATGATCCGGTGTAGTTCCACAACATCCACCTGCAATATTCAAATAGCCTTCTTTTGCAAAAATTCCAATCCACTCACCAAACTCATCGGGAGTTTGGTCATAGCCACCAAATGCATTGGGTAGACCTGCATTAGGATAGCAAGACACATAACAAGATGCTATGCGAGATATCTCAGCGATGTAAGGTTTCATTTCGCCTGCACCTAAGGCACAGTTGATCCCAACGCTGAGAGGATTTGCATGTCGTATAGAATTATAAAAAGCCTCTGCTGTCTGACCAGAAAGAGTCCTTCCTGAATTATCTGTTATTGTAACCGATAAGGATACAGGCAGACGAACTTTCCTTTCTTCGAAGACGGACTCTATCGCAAAAATTGCTGCCTTAAGATTCAAGGTATCAAAAGTCGTCTCAGGAAGAAGGATGTCTACTCCCGCTTCGATCAAAGCATATGCTTGTTCAGAATAGATTGCCACCAACTCATCGAAGCTAGTCGCTCGGTATGCAGGATTGTTAACATCAGGTGACATAGATGCCGTACGATTTGTAGGTCCCATAGCTCCTGCAATAAAGACAGGTCGAGTAGCGTCGACTTCACGGAAACGGCGGATAGCTTCTTTAGCACAAGTAACTGAAGCAGTATTCAACTCATAGGAAAGATCTTCTAGTTTATAATCTGCTTGAGAGATTCTATTGGCTGAAAATGTATTAGTCTCTAAAATGTTTGCACCAGCTAACAAAAATTGATATTCAATTTCTGTGATTATATCTGGTCTGGTTATAGAAAGAAGATCATTATTTCCTTTTAACGGTGAGCTATGGTCTTTGAATCTTTCCCCTCGGAAGTCTTCCTCTGTCAGAGGATACTTCTGAATCATAGTTCCCATAGCTCCGTCTAATATTAGGATTTCTTCTTCCAGAAGTCTTAGGATTTCTTTCGAGGATTCTGTTGTATATTTTGGAAAGTTCAATTCATTCTCCCTAGGTTTTTTGTATTCGCATAAAATTCAAATCATATCGATATGAATTCGAATTATACTATCAGCAGACAATGATTTCTTAAAATTCTTGCCTGCTTTAAAAAATTTTCTTTATCCGAGTAATTTACTTACTTGGATCACTGCATTTAGGTCCTTTCAATGCTTCTTTTGAATTCAGGATTATTGGATGTTTAGCTGACTCATCGGCATTGATCTGTATCCAGCTCTTGAATTTCTCTGGAACTTCGTAATCTGGAAATATTGCTTCAATGGGGCATTCATACATGCAAGCATTGCAATCGATGCAAGTATCCGGATTGATATAAAGTGCATCTGGTGCTTCGTGAAAAGCTTCAACAGGGCAAACTGCTGCACAACTTGTATATTTACAATCAACACAAACTTCTGTTACTACATAAGCCATAGCTTTAAGATAAAGACTTTAAATTGGTGGGCAAACCATATATTGTCTTCTAATTCCTTATAAAATTATAGTTCTTCTAAAAACTGCCCTATATATGTTCAAATTAGATTAAGTAAAAAATTTATTTTCTTTACTTCTAAATGCAATTTCATTTCTCAAATAAAGGAAAAGGAAGACTTTCGCCTCCCTATTCCTTCTAATACTAGAAAACTATCTTAGTATCTGTAATGCTCTGGCTTAAATGGGCCTTCTGCATTGATACCTAAGTAATCCGCTTGTTTTTTGTTCAAGTGAGTCAGTCTTACACCAAGATTTTCTAAATGAAATGCTGCTACCTTTTCGTCTAGATGCTTAGGAAGTCTATATACACCTAACTCATATTTGTTCGTCCAAAGTTCAATCTGAGCTAAGACTTGGTTCGAGAAGGAAGTAGACATCACGAAGGATGGGTGACCTGTTGCACATCCAAGATTTACCAATCTACCTTCAGCTAAAACAAGAATGTATTTTCCATCAGCAAAAGTATATTTGTCAACCTGAGGCTTGATTTCAGTTTTCGTAACATCTTTAGCAGCATTCAATTGAGCCATTTGAATCTCTGTATCAAAGTGTCCGATATTACAAAGAATTGCTCCACTCTTCATTGCTTTCATATGATCGAAAGTAATGATGTCATCATTTCCAGTAGCAGTTACAACGATATCTGCTTGTTCAATGATATCTTCAACTCTAAGAACTTGGTAGCCTTCCATACATGCTTGAAGAGCACAGATTGGATCGACTTCAGTTACAACAACTCGTGCACCAAAGTTTCTTAGTGAAGCTGCAGAACCTTTTCCAACATCACCATAACCACAAACGATACAAAGCTTTCCAGCTAGCATAACGTCTGTTGCTCTTTTGATACCATCAGCAAGTGATTCACGGCAACCATAAAGGTTATCAAATTTTGATTTTGTTACTGAGTCGTTTACGTTGATGGCAGGAACTTTCAATTCGCCCTTTTTCATCATTTTCATCAGAGCCATAACACCTGTAGTTGTCTCTTCCGAAATACCTTTTACTTCTTTAAGAAGTTCTGGGTATTTAGTGTGCATAACGTGAGTTAAGTCACCACCGTCGTCAAGAATCATATTAGGACCAGTCCCTTTGTCGTCAAAGTAGATAGTCTGTTCTAGGCACCACCAATATTCTTCTTCTGTTTCGCCTTTCCAAGCGAATACTGGAATATCAGCTTTGGCTATCGCTGCCGCTGCATGATCTTGAGTAGAGAAAATGTTACAAGATGACCATCGGATTTCAGCACCTAACTCAATCAATGTTTCAATGAGTACTGCTGTTTGGATTGTCATGTGAAGAGAGCCTGCAATTCTTGCACCTTTTAGAGGCTTAGATGCACCGTATTCTTTTCGGATTCCCATTAAACCTGGCATTTCTTTCTCTGCGATTTCGATTTCTTTTCTTCCCCATTCAGCGAGAGAAATATCTTTCACCTTGTGAGTTAGTAAATTTGTTTTAGTTGCTGTTGCGGACATGTAAGTCCTCCTTTTTTGTTGCTTTAATAAATAATATTTTAAAAACAGTGTTAGTTGAAATAGAATCTTGCTCAATCAATTCGAATCCATAAGATCTTAACCAGGACTGAATCAATTCTGGTTCAAAACCCATCCATAGATCAGCGTATTTTTCTCTCATAAATTCTTGGTTATGCTTTACCAAATCAACCAGACAAAATGTACCACCTAATTTAAGAGCCCTATTAATCTCTTCTAGAATTTTAGGCGGATGAGAAACATGATGCAATACCATAGAAGCAACAACTGAGTCTGAACTTCCATCTGATACAGGAATTTGCTCTAGATGCGCTTGTTGAATATCCACTCTGGGATTGCCCTGGAATTCTTTCTTGGCTACTTCTACCATTTTGGAAGAAGAATCAAGTCCTAAAATCTTATTGGATTTGGATAGTAAATAAGGAATGAGCCCACCTGGACCACAACCTAAGTCAAGCACCAAATCTGAATTAGCTGGCAGTGAAGAGAGAATTCTATCCCGATAAATTTTGGGATCAAGAACTTCTTCTTGGACTTTCTCCCAATTTTGACCTAAATCGTCGAAGAATTCTTGGCTTAGGCTTTCTCGATTTTGCAAGCTAAGGTTTACATTTTTCTGATCAATTTCGCGAAAAGGCAGATCTTCTTTGTAAGATAGAACGAGTTGAGTAAGATCGTATGAAAAATATTTCCCCGCATTGCGAATGGAATAGTATACCCAAGAACCTTCTCTACGAGCACTTAGAAGGCCTGCGTCTGTCAAAATTTTCAAATGGCGAGAGACAGAAGATTGACCCATGGAAAGAATCTCTACAATCTCGTTTACAGAAAAATCGGCATATGATAGAATATGAAGAATTCGAACTCGAGTTTCATCCGAAACAGATTTAAATGCCCTCATTAAGGCATTCTCAGAAGAAGGAACAGTTCCCGCAGGGGAGTAAAAATTGTCCGTATCTGTTTTAAGTGAATCCATCTAGATTTCAACATATCTAGATATCTCGATATCGTCAAGGAAAAATGAAACGACTGATCACAATTTTGGTATCTCTTGGATCTTTTCTAATTCTTAGCCTAGGAATTTGGAAAATCAAAGACTCTTGGGGCCTTTTATGGGCTGTAATTTGCTTTATTCCGCTAATTGTAACGGTTTCTATTGTTTCTGGTATCATTTTCAAATCTATAAGATTAGAAGATCGCATAGGTCCGATTGCTGGACTTGCTATTCTCACTGGCATTTTGGGAACACTTTTTCTAAATCCATTGCAGGAATCCTTTCTATTCGAAGTGGATGCCAAAGCGCAGAGCATTTTGCAGACAGATTCTGGCTTTAAAAATCCTCCAGGCTATATCAACTTAGAAACTCTTGCACTCTGTGAGGACAAAACTATCTACCAGTCTATACGTTGGGATTTAGTCCGAAGGGGCATGAAAATGAAGGATTGCAGACAACCGCTACTATGGCTATGACGCTGCTTTTCCATTGCGTATGTATGGTGAAACAAAGCTTTTCTTGTATTTCGAAACAGTTGGTTACGGAGAAAACCATCGGCCTAGTCTTCCTACGGAAAAAGAATGGGAAGATTACTGTAAAAAGAAAGTGAGCTGGGTAAAAATTCTAAAAGATCCTAAAAATAGAAATGCACAATTTGTCCGCAAATCCTTTCCGAATGAGCCTCAGAAACTTATTTATGTTGATTCAAGCTCTCCGAGATTCGGCCGATGGGCATGGAGCATTGGCTTTGGAATTTTAATTCTATTGAATTTGGCAATGGCAATATATATCCAAGATTAAAAATAATTCCATTTCATTAGCTCATACCAAGCTTAAAAATTCAAATCTTCTTAGGAAAAAAGGAATGGTATCTTAGCATGAATTTTCTAAGCTTGAGCAAAATCTTTCAAACTTTAGAAAAGTTGGCAGAGTAGGAAATCTCCATTGAAATTTATTTACAGTAAGCTTCCGTCATACAAGCTATTTCTTTTTTTTGTTATTTTGTTTAATCTAAACTGTGCATCTTCAACCAAATACCTAGATGAAGATGAGACAAGACCTTCCGCTGAATGGGGGCCATTTGAACTCAGAGCTACAATAAACAAATTGGCAACAGAGATCAGTGATTATCTAAATGAGAATGATAAAAATGCGATTCTTGCTATATCCAAAATGCGCAACGAAAGTTCTGAACATATTGATACAGAAATGATCACGCGTGAACTTATCTCCAAACTTTTGCAGAATAAAGTTAATTTCATAGATAGATCCAAGCGTGAAGAAGCAATCAAGGAAAGTATTTTTGGAAAACAAGGTGTGACCAAAGAAAATAAAGATGTACAATTAGAGACTGCGGATTATGTATTAGACGGCGTTGTTCTAGATAACGTCCGCTATGTGGACACAAAGAAAATTCAATACATCATTGTAAGCTTCCAAATGACTAAGCTATCATCAGGACGAATAGTATGGCAGGGAGAACAAAAGTTTCTAAAAGAATCTAAATCACCGCTAGTGAAATGGTAAGACTACTCTCTATCTGGATAGAAATAAAAATTTGTTTTTAGATTTTTATTCGGTGGAATGATTTCAGTAGCAGAGATTGGCTTACGAGCTTCTTGGAATTGGATGGGGGCTTCTAAGTCTGCATTCGTATATCCAACCCAAATGTAGTCTGGCAAATACCTCACATAACGGTAGTTTTGTGCAACATTTGCAGTTTTCACAAAATCTTCCTTCGCATTATCAATGGAGTCAGATGCGATTTCGCCTCCCTTCTGTAAACCAGCGGCTATAACTAAAACTCCAACAGCAGCTAGGTCAGAAGAATTTCCTTCTGCACCAAGATAAACCAATCCACCACCAACTATAAGTCCCGCAATGCCTATCGTAATTCCAAGGGCAACACCTCCCGTGACTGCCACCGTATTTTTGGCTATGTTAAGAGCCATTCTCTGACCATATTTGGAATCTTGTATCAGTTCATTGATAGCGTTATCTCTTTCTAAATGCCTTTCATACCAGCCTTGGGAGTTGGATGTGATTCCTAAATCTAAAGTTCTACCTTTGGAATCCTTTAATTGGATTTTGGATTCTTTCCCTTTGGATGTGAATTTTAAATCTCGAAATCCTCTTACTACATTCCATTCTAATTTAGGATCCCAGACTGGCTCCCTACCTGGATAACCTAAGACTATGGTCATTTTCTTAGGAGGTGATTTCAATTGAGAAAGTTGCCAGGCCCATCCCATTGATTTATCAATGTAGTAAGCCTTTCGGTGTTCGACCCTAGCCTCTTCCCAATGGTCAGTAAGTCTCCACATACTTGCCAAAAAAATTCTTAGAATAGGATCATCAAAGGGTCCTTCGTGACTCCATTCTCCTCCTAAGAAATTTGATGCCTTTCGAATATGAATCAGGGCTTTGTCCTTATCACCTAACATGATATTTCCCCAACTCAACAGCAGATGCATCCAGATGATTTCATGCTCTGAGGCATAGTATCCATCTGGTGTGTCAACGTAGAAAAAATCTTTCAGCTCACGAGATACTTCATAGCGAACACGGCCTTCCATTTGTTCTGCAAACCATTCCAGTTTTTCGATTTCCGGATTGCCTTTAAGTAGATTCAAATAGGTTTTTTCCAAAGTAGTGATAAAGGCTCCACTTTCACCACTTGGAAAAACTTCAATCGCAGTATCTATGTCTTGTTCTACGAGACTTTTCGTAGTTGGATAGTAATCATATGATTTATTATAAACAGTACTGCATGAAACAAATAGTAAAACGAAACTTATTCGTAAGAGAGTTTCTACTCTTTGAAATGAAATAAGAAAATTCCTATTGGAATTGCAAAAAACCATTATCTCGTAGATTTAATAATGTTGTATTGAATCACACAATAATCTTTAGATGAATGTTCTATGGAAGAATGAATTTCCAAATTGACCTTTAGTTTATCTGCCCTGGTTTGGATTCTTTCTTTTAGGTAGGAATCTTCACAGCTAGGCCCAATAGTTACTAGACTATCAAAATCATCCCAGGTTTTAATATTGTATTTGTGGTCATTTCGAATGATGTAATTTTTGAAACGACTCATACGAATCAAAACATCAATCTCCGAAGCAAGCAATCTACCTGTTTTGTCAAAATGAATATCCTCGTGAAATCCATTCACAAGAACTAAATTTTTATCTAAGGGAAGTTGAGCCGTTACCCATCTTGCAGGCTCAAAGATACTTGCATCTTCCCCACGCAGACAATAGTATCTATCATCACTATAGGATTTAGTCCAAAAACCTCTTTCATTTGCAAACAATCCTATACTTAGAAGGAATACTAAGGCAGCAAGAACCTGCCAAACTCTATGTAAATTTACAATTTTTCGAAGAGAAGAATCTACTAAAGGTCTAAGCAACCAAAGTCCCGTTAGGAGAGACAAGCAGGGAATGAACTGGAGAACATAACGCTGTTGTTTATTGGGAGTTGTAATCTCAAGAATAAAAATTTGAAAGAATAGAATTAAGGTTAAACCAACCAATGGGTCTTTAAGCACGCTAAATTTGCCAAATTCCCATGCACTGAGCTTTGCATAAAGTTTTGTCTGCCAAGTCGGAGAGCTCTCTGAAATTTCTTCTAAGTTTGTATTAGGTTCACTAATAGCATTTTTACTATTTTTCAATTGGATTCTGACCCAAAGAAAAATCGCCACCAGTGCAAAAAATATCATGGAACGTATCGCCCAGGGACTATCAAAAACAGCTTGGGGCAAAAAGATATCACCGGAGGGGGATGCGATCAAACTGTAGAAAAAACTTTTTGTAAATTTATTCACAATATTGGAAGCACCAATTAAACTTGTTACACGGTCTGGATTCAAATAAATCCAAAATAGTGATGGCATCATTCCTAATATATATACCGCACGAAGACTCGCCGGAACAAGTTTTCTTAGGCTAAGTCTCTGCTTCCAAAGAAAGTAATTGAAATCTAAGAAAATAGGTAGAGTTAGATAATAATACATTAATTTGTAGATACGCAAGTTCGGATTGACTAGCCCTAATTTTTTGGCAATGGGAAGTCCCAGTAAGCCTAGTAAAATTAGAATCAATAAGATCCATCTGATCCCTTTGTAGTGCGTATCTAAAGCATGTTTTGCGAGGCGAAAAATCCCTGTAGGAGAACGAAGTGCTTCAACAATTGCAAGTGCAATAAAAAGCATTAAGCCGTATGGGTATTTTGTGAAGAAGAAAAATATAAGCGAGATTCCCAATCCCCATTTTACTTTATTTAAAATTTCTCCACTCGAAGAATAAGCTAAATACAAATAGTAAAAACACCAAATCGAGGCAAACATTGCCTGGGTTTCCAACATGGATGATAAACTATAAGCAGGAACCTCAAAAGTATGAATCAAAAATCCTATTGTAACCAAGGTAATCAGACCAGCATACAAAGCATTCTTTGTTATTCGGTAGGAGACGATTCCAATGGATAGGAAAGTAAAAGCCAAGAACAAAAGTCCAAGGAAGGAATCTTCGATGATAACAGAATAACCTGTTGGAATATAAAGTAAAATCAGTGTTATAAGAGAACGCAGTGGAGGCCAAGTCGGTGCTTCAAAAAATGGAATTATCGCAGCAACCCATCTGCCCAAATGAAAGTCAGAATACTGATCAAGCACAGTTACAAGTCTAATATTTTCATCCCAACTCATAACATCTTGGTTGGGACAATTATCTAAGAAGAACATCCAAGCGACTTGTAAAAAATAAATAGAGCTAATAAATGCTAGTGCAAATAACATGGAGCCTAAATAAAAATCAAAAGATTTGATGGATAAGGGAGATTTTTCGAATTTATTTTTCATTGACCTAGACTTTTCATTAGTTTTTTTGGAGGGATAGAACAGGAATCTTGCACGATATGAAAAATTTATTAACCCTATTTTTCTTGGCTAGCCTTTTAACACATTGTGCGTCCTCTTCCGCAGGCTTAGCTACAAGCAATATTCCAATTGTTGATCAGAAGTATACTGTCATCGGGCCTGTGGAGAAGTCAGATTATTGGATCACTTTCGATATTGCCTTCATAGGCTTTCCTCTTAGCAAACCTCCCATGGATAAATTGGTACATGATGCAATCCAAGAATCAGAGGCGGACGCATTGATCAACATTCGATATTGGAATGACAAAAGTATTATTCTATTTATAACTCTCAACCGAATTGGACTTAATGCAGAAGCAATAAAATTCCAAAATGATGCTAAGAAAAAAGGAAAATAATATCCTTCTAAACAAAGGTGATAAGTTGAATCGAAATAAATTTTTTCATATAAATTATTTTAAAATCTTTACCCTACTATTCCTAGTATCTTGTTTTAATTGTGCAGGAGCTGTTGTAGAAAAAGGTGGGCATGTACGAAATGTACATCTTACACCCCAAGCTACTATAGTAAGATCATCTAATTATAAAATATTAGAAAGTTCAAACGGCGAATCTTCAACTTTGTTTTTATTTGGACTCTTCCCTGTTACAGAAAGATTGGATATTGAATACGCAATGAGCCAAGCAGTGCAAAAAATTCCAGGTGGGCAATCTCTAATTGATGTAGAGTATTGGCATGAAACACATGCATTTTTTCCATTAGGGACAGTCTCCGTTTTGAAAGTCGAAGGAATGGTTATCAGTTTTGAAACTGAACAAAAGGAAGGAAGTATTCAACCATAAACAATTGCCTAAGATCGGGCAACTAAATCAGATCCATTCTTTCGAAAAATTAGGAAAAGGAACAATAGACCGGGGTCTAAAGAAAGATGGCAGAATATTGTTTATTCTTATTTCCATTCAAATATTCAATATAATATTAAACTAAACCTTACTCAAATGGGAATTAATCCAATTGCATCAGAAGAAGATTACTGCAAAGCTTTAAAAGGCTTGGATTCATGAATTATTTAAGAAAAATGACTAATAGAGGGTATTATGCAGACTTACGTTGATCTAGGTGAGATATTTATTTTCATCATTATGGCTCTTGCAAGTGTTCTTGCTGTGGCAGTGTTTGTGGAAAGATTGATTGTGTATAGAAGAACCATTTCTGAAAAATCAGAACTGTTTTTGGAAGACTTAACCTCTTCCCTTCGCAAAAAAGATATTCCTAAAATGAAGGAAATAGTTTCCCAAGCCGAAGATACTGTTTATTCCAGATTTACATCCTTTACTATTGAACGACTAGAAGAAAACCCAAACGGAATTCCTGATCTAATGCAAGGCAAAATAATTGCTGAAAGAATCCAATTAGAGAAGCGCCTGCCTATACTTAATACTTTAGGGAACAATGCTCCTTTTATAGGATTGCTAGGAACAGTTCTAGGTGTAATTAAAGCATTTTATAATTTGGGAACACTAGGTAATACTGGGGCTGAAGTTGTTATGCGAACAATATCTACAGCACTTCTAGCTACAGCTGCAGGACTTGCTATAGCGATTCCAGTGGTTATGGCTAATAATTTCTTTTCTAGAAAAATGAAAGTGATTCTTGCGAACCTAGAAATCTTAACTAGAGAGTTCGCTGGAAATTTCTTAAGTGGTTCTAAGAAAGATCACCACTGATCCATAGGAGAAAAAGATATGGCAGCACAAAGTGGCGGCGATGAAGAAGAAATAGGAAGTATCAATATTACTCCAATGGTGGATGTGATTTTGGTTCTGCTTGTAATCTTTATGGTTACTGCAAACTTCCTAAAAAAAGAATCTATTAATATTAATCTACCTAAGGTAGCAGCAGCAGATCCGAATATTGCCGAATCGAAACAAGTCGCACTAACTAAAGATGGCAAAATTCTATTTGAAGGGAAAGAAATTACCTTAGAGTCAATGATTCGACTATTGGAAAGAGATGCTAAGATACAACCTAATATGAGGTTGACTATTTCAGCTGATGAAAAGCTTCCTTATGGACGCGTAACGGAGATTATGGGACAAGTGCGAAAAGCAGGCGTTACTCGGATTGCCTTGTCTGTAAAAAAATAATAATGAAGAAAGTTGACTGGCAAGAAATTAAAGCTAAGATTAAAATCTTTGGAGTATTTCGGTTTTGTTTGATTGCTTCAGTTTTTTTACATAGTTCGGTAATTTTAGGTTACTATATTGCAACTTATGTGGCACCAGTGGATTCCGAAGAATATGTTATAACTGATGTCGATGTAGATTTTGAAGAGATCCCCCCAGAATTACTTGGTGGAACATCAAGTCCTGCTCCTATTGAGAAATCAGAATGGGTGGAAGGTTCCAACAAAGACCAATCCAAAGAAGCTCCTGATGATTCTGATATCAATCCCAATGCCTTAAATGGAAATGGAACTGATAAGGATGGATTTTTATTTTCCTATAATGGTGACAGACCTCCTACTTTCATCATAGATTTTGATTTAAGAGATTATTTTCCTGATTCTGCCAAGGCAGCTAGCATCACCAATAAAATGGTTGTGGTTATGGTTCAAGTAAACGAAAAAGGAGAACTCATGGGTGCAAAAGTCGTATCTGGCAAAGCTGGCTATGGATTTGACGAAGCAGCGATTCAGATTGTGAAGCGAGCTCGTTTTGCCCCAGGTTATGTGGAAGGGCGACCCACAAAAATGGCTCATAGGCTTCCGATTAATTTTACTCTGGAGGATTGAAATGCATTTACTCACATCGAAGCATCTTGCTTTATTTCTTTTGGTGGTTTTGTATTCTTCCTTTCGACACCAATCATCTATTGTTGGTTCAGAAGATTCAACTAGCTCCAAGGGTTATAGAGTTGGACTCATCCAAGATGAAGGCAATCTTGCAAGCACGATTCAAGAAGCTCCTTCCTTGAAATTAGCTTCTCTTCCTAAGAGATACGATCTCTCCTCAAAACTTCCAGTTCCCTATCCGCAAGGTAACCAAGCAAGTTCCGTTGGATTTGTGCTAGGTTATGTTATAAAATCATATTATGAAAATTTAAAATTAGATAAACCAAAAGATTTAAATAAAATTTCCGTATCCAACCAAGATAATACTTCTAATTTTTACTCACCCTCCTTTGTTTACAATTCAATCAACCATGGTAAAGATTTAGGTGGATCAATACTAGATGGTTTGATTCTACTCGCATCAAAAGGAATTCCCACTTGGGAACAGATGCCTTATACCCCAGATGACTATCGAACTCAAAAGGATGGCACCTCACTCAATGCATACTCCCATCGAATCAATGATTTCCGTCGTATCCCTCAATCTGATATACTAGCAATTAAATCCTACGTATCAGCTGCGCATCCCTTAGTCGCCTCTCTGTTATTTTTTGAAAATTTTACTAATTATAAAAAAGATGAAATCCTAACCGAAGAAAAAGGAAAATTCCTTGGAGCCCAAGCTATAGCTATTATAGGTTATGATGATAGCAAAAAAGCTTTTAAAATTTGGAATTCTTGGGGTCCTGGATGGGGAGAAAATGGTTATGCGTATATAAGCTATGCTCTTTTCCAAAAACTAGGCTCTAGTGTGTACTGGATAGACGATCCCCCCAATTTAACAAATCCAATTGACCTTAACCTTGCTTATCCGAACCACATAAGAGCTACAAGAGGGAACTACCCTGATCGAATAAGAATCTCTTGGGAGAATGTGAGAAATGCAATTGGATATGAGATTTACAGAAAAAGAACAACAGAATCAAAATATACCTTAGTTGGTCTTTCCATAGACAATGCTTTTGAAGACAAAGGTGTTCAACAAGATATTATCTATCAATATACAATTGCCTCAGTTTTTTCCAACCAAAGTTCATCATCCAACCCTGAGCCTATTGAAGGTTATTCTTCTAAGTTGAAGACACCTGCCAACTCTATGGAGATAACAGGTCTGACAGCAAGCCAGGGAAAATATGCAGATAAAATTCTCATCAAATGGGATACTATTCCAGGTGTTCGAAATTACCATTTATACAAATACAATATTTATTCAAAAGAATTTCGACTTCTATCAAAAACGATTAAACCGGAATTTATTGATCGAAAGGCTCAGAGAAATGGAAATTTTGAATTTTATAGAGTTTCTGTAGCAGGAAGTTTTGCCACAAGTCTGATTTCACCATCTAGCTTTGGTTATACTACATCTCGAGGGATATCTCTTCCTCCTCCCGAATTGGTTTATGCAACTCAGGGAGAATACACTGATAAAATAAATATTACTTGGGAAGAAGTTCAAGGTGCTGTGGACTATAAAGTATTCCGATATACTAAAGATAATGATTTTTGGGAAGAACTTGGCCAAACTGCCAATCATATTTTCGATGATACAGAACCTAAAGAATCTAATCATTATTACTCGGTTTCTTCCCTAAATAAATTAGGGACATGGAGCCGAGCTTCTAATCCTGTCTTTGGTTTCTTATCTTCGCAGTCTATGCGTTCATCTAGCCTTAAGCCTCCTTTAGATTTGAGTATTTTTGAAGTAATACAAAAGACAACTAAAGAAGATTTCCTAAGACTAAGTTGGAAGCCTATTAAGGATGCCAAAGAATACAAAGTCTATTCCAAAACTGTAGGCGGTAAGTGGGATTATATTGGAACATCAAAATCTAATTACATTCAATTCCCAAGACAATCTGCTTCAAAATTCTTTCTTTATTCAGTAACTTCTGTAAACGATTTAGATTTAGAAGGTAACAAAAGCAAAGCACTTTCCTATGGTTGGCTTCCAATTATAAAAGACGAATCAAGCATTCGATCATTTGGCTCTGATTCCAAATTGGAAAAATTCAAAGGTCCCTGGACTTCCATGTATTGGGACGGCAAAGCATCTGTAACCCCAGTCCAACTAAAGATTGAATCTACGGATGAATTAAATCAATCTTATAAGATCGAATTGAACAATAAGCTAATCTATGAAGGAGATTATTTGCAGGAAAATAAAATAGTAGATCCACAAGGAAGTTTCAAATTAGAACTGTCCTCTTCCGCAGATGCTTTATACTTAGAGATTAAAGATAAAAAGATCTTAAAGGAAAATACTACACTTTCCTTTCTTAGAGAGTAGAGAAAACTTCAATCTTATCTGCCATTCCTTTTAAGTTGAATTCCCCTTGTCGATGTACTGATATTTGGTTCTCAGCATTCAACTGATTATAGAAATCTTTGGACATTGCAATGGGCATCTTTAGTTCTTTGGTAAAAGATTCTAAACGAGAGGAAAGGTTAACCGAATTCCCTATTATAGTAAATTCCATTCTGCTCTTCGATCCTATGTTACCCAAAGTAACTTCCCCGTAGTGGAGTCCAATTCCAATAGTAAGATCTCCATTGAGGAAAGGAATGCTACGAATTTCATCTAACATTTGTCTTGCTGCATTGTACGCTGAATCAGATGCATTTTCCAATGGGATTATTCCTCCGAATATTGCTAAGATCCCATCTCCTATGAATTTATTAATGATACCATTATTATTTACGATACAAGAATTCATCTTCTCAAAGTAATCATTTAAAAAATGAACAACTTCTTCGGGTGGAAGTTTTTCAGAGAAGGATGTGAAATTACGTATATCTGAAAAAAGGATTGCAACATTTTCCTTCTTGCCACCTAACTCGGGAGGATGCTTCAAAAGATAATCTCTGATGCGACCATCCACCATCTTCCCAAAAATTTCTCGAATGGTTTCTTTCTCAAGAAGTTCCCTACTCATCGTATTAAGGGTATATTTTATAGTTCCTAATTCATCCTTAGAATCCACAAAGATAGTCCCTGTAAAATCGCCCTTTCGAACAGTTTCAGTTAAACTCTGGATTTCGTTCAATGGCTTACGTAAAGATTGAACTAAATAATAGGTGATGATCACTCCCGATATTATGAAGATTAAAACCAATAAGAAGAAATAGATCCGATCTTCTTCTCGACTCACTTGCCCAATGCTTGAACTAAGAGTAAAAAATATTACCAATAAGGGAAATACTACTACAGAGAAGAAATAAAAACTAAATTTCCCGACTAATCCATCTTTTAAAAATTTGGAAATAATAAATATCTCATCTCTCTCGAAAATAAGCGGAAATAAATACTTCTTGAAATAGTATTCACAAACAAAATAAGATAATGCAAAGCTATAAATAGAAACCAAACAAGAAACAATCAAAAGCAAAGATTGCCCACTTTCGGAGATTGGAACTTCTTTACTGGAGAGAATAAAACGAGAAAGTCCAATGCCTATAGCCCATCCTAGGCAGCCAATAAAGGAACCAATAATGGGCATGCGAAGAGCCAATCTCTTGATAAACTTCGGGATGCTTTGAATGGGTGTATCCTTATGTAGAATTCTAGCAATGGGAAAATAGATAGTATAGAGGATAAAAGTTGGTAAGACAAAAGAAGGTAGTATAGAAGTCGACCAATGATCAGCATTGAATTTTTGAAATGTATCTAAATCTATTTCATTGAGAAGAATAAAGGAGAGGCACAAATTTAAACTAGCAGTGAAGACATTAGTAAGTACAACTGATATGATAGGAATAAATGCTTGGGACAATTTAAAATCAGAGGAATTCAATCTTGACTCCTAGTATGCTCGATATTAATCTTAGACTTTTTAACTAAAATTTTTGAAAGAAGAAATTAACTATCTATGAAAGTATTTACTATATCTTATTCCTATCGGTCGAGAATTTCTCACTTTACTAATTTATTCAGTTTTCTATATCCACTGAATCTTGTAAAATTGAATAAATTGATTCTAGCTTCTAAGTTTTCGTCCAAGCTATTGTCTTCCAGCCTAGCCTTCTATATTCTGTTCTCACAGTCCATTCGAAGTGAATCTTTGGACAATTCAATTATAACTTCCAAATCAATCGATACCTCCAATCAAAACTATATCGAACAAATTTCTTGTGAAGAAAGAAGGTGCCACAAATTGGGACTAACTTCAGTTAATCTAGAAAAGATTCAAGAACAAGTTTTTGATCTTATAGGAAAACAAGCTGGCAAAATCTATGTGGAAGTTGAGGAAAATCCTAGCCTGCTATCAGACGAAGAGAATGAAATATGGTTGAAGTTCTTGCGAGAAAGCGCTAGCCGAAAAGGTATCGTTGTCTTTGAACCATTTTATATTAACAGCCGTAGTTTCAGCTTTGATGACATTCCAATTTATGGCGGGTATTTTCGATTAGGATCATCTATCTATGGGCGTCTCAATTCTTTACTTGTCTATGGGAGAATGGAAAATTACAATGCTAAAGTAATCTTTCACCCTACATCTCATAAGATTATGGCGTATTATTTCGTTCATAAAAATTATGGAAGCCTCTGCAAAACAATTTATTCAAAATGCAATTCAATAGAATATTTAGATGATGAAATTTTTGATTTTCAATTAGAAGAAGCATTAAGTAAATCAAAAAAAGATCACTTAGTGGTAGAATTTTCCAAAACAGAGGCTAGCCTTCCTTTTTTTCGGATGGAGCTTGAAGCTTTACTAGAGGTAAATAAATCCTCCAGACTTTATAAATGGTTAGTTGCATCTAAAGTCACTGAAGCAAAGCCATTAACTCAAGATCGCTTTTTGACTCTGCCACTTGCGATTAAAATAATAGATTACTCTATCTCAGCTTATGATTTAGTTCAAAGTATACGTATGTATTCATCAGCAAGAGAATGGAAAGCAACAGCCTATTATGAGCAGTCCGAATTCGGGAAATCCATTAAAAGTGTTCATTTTGAACGAATTAAAGAGAAAGAGTGATATTCGTTTCACTCACTTGAATAATCTAATTCAGAATAATGTTCTATGAGATAAGGATGGAATTTTCTTTCTATAGATATCTACATCATTCGTATCAATTTCTAGGATACTGTAACCAACCTGCTCTCCTCCATCCGATAGTATTTCGCCCCAGGGAGAAACAACCAATGAATGACCAAAAGTTTTCTTTAAAGAAGGAGTTTTATTTGTACTAGTTGGAGTTTGTGAGATTGATTTTTCAGCAGCATCACTTGAATTTTCTTTTATTGTATGAGTGCCTGTCTGTGCTGGAGCGACTATATATACAAAATTCTCAATCGCTCTTGCACGAAGTAATACTTCCCAATGGGCTTTGCCTGTTAGTTCCGTAAATGCCGAGGGAACAAAAATAATATTTACCTTTTGTTCAGAAATTTTACGGAATAATTCTGGAAATCTCAAATCATAACATATTATTGATGCTATACGCCCAAAACCATATACCTCAATAGGTGTAGGCACAACGGCTCCAGGGAATACAGTTTTAGATTCCGTATACTGTATTCCATCTCCTGGATTTGTATCAAATAAATGTATCTTATTATAATGAAATACTTCAGTCCCATCTGGAGAGTAGATAGATGCTGTATTATAGGCTCGGTTTGAATCAGGGCTTAAAGATGGATAGCCTCCACCAAGAAGATAGATTTTATATTCTTTTGCTATTCTGCTTAGAAAATCTTGAGTTTTATTTTGTATAGAATGAAGTTGTTGGATCTTTTCAGATTCCCTGCCCATGTATGCAAAATTCTCAGGCAGAGCGACAAGCTTCGCTTCCTGCTCACAGGCAAGCTTAATCCAATGCTCAGCTTGTTCGAGATTCGAATCTATCTCATCGGAGCTATTCATTTGAATGGTTGCAAGTTTTGTTTTTGCCATAAAAAACGTCTGTGAAAAATTGAAACTACTAGTAACAAGGTCATAATGGAAAAGCAGATTGAAAAAGTAAACCATATCCTCGAAGCGCTCCCTTACATTACTAAATTCAATGGTAAGACGATCGTCATTAAATACGGTGGAGCTGCTATGGTTCATGAAGAACTTAGAGGTTCATTTGCTCAAGATATAGTGCTTTTGAAGTTTTTAGGAATCAATCCAGTTGTCGTTCATGGTGGAGGCCCTGAGATCAATGGGCTTTTGAAAGCATTGAATATTAAATCTGAATTCATACGTGGGAATCGTGTGACCACTCCCGAGACTATGGATGTAGTTGAGATGGTTCTCACTGGTCGAGTTAATAAACAAATTGTTTCCTTGATCAATGATAAAGGCGGCAAGGCAGTTGGAATCAGCGGTAAAGATGGAAAGATGGCTCTTGCTGAAAAGCTCATGATGGTCATTGATGGAGAAGAAATTGACCTAGGACTTGTTGGCAAAATCAAAGAAATAGATACTTCCATACTAGACAATCTTCGTGATGAGAATTTTATTCCTGTGATTTCTCCCATAGCTTATTCCAGTGAAGGAACATCCATGAATATCAATGCAGATACTATGGCTGGTGCTATCGCTGCTGCACTCAAAGCTGAAAAACTCATTTTACTTACTGATACAGAAGGCATTCTCATCAAAGACAAATTGGTTACCGGCCTAAATCGTTCGAAAGTAGAAGAATACATTGCATCTGGTGACATTACTGGTGGTATGATTCCCAAAGTAGAATGTTGCATTTCAGCAATCGACCAAGGTGTAAAGCGATCTCATATTATTGATGGACGTGTACCCCATTCCGTACTTTTAGAAATCTTTACTGACACGGGAATTGGCTCTCTGATAGAGTGAGTACAATGTCAGAAATGAAGCTTACACTCGGACTCATCACTGAAATTACTTCCAAGATTAATTCTGTAGAAGATCTTCAGTCGCTGCTCCATACGATAATGGATACAACTAAACGAGTATTGAATTCTGATGGATGTTCCTTATTGCTTTATGATAAAGATGAGGATTGTCTTGTATTTGATATTACAGTCGGAGCTAAACACGAAATTCTTTCTAAGCTAAAAGTTCCTAGAGGTAAAGGGATAGCAGGAATTGTTTTAGAATCCTTGAAACCAGAAATTGTAAATGATGCTGAAAATGATGAAAGAATTTATAAAAGTATAGATGACCAAGTTGGCTTCAAAACTAAAAATCTAATTTGTGTTCCCATGCTTGCTAATGGAGAAGTACAAGGTGTACTCGAAGCTGTGAATTCTTCTGATGGAAGAGATTTCACAGAAAAAGATATTAAAATACTGCGTTACCTAAGTGACCTCGCTGCAATTTCTATTCGAAATAGAAAATTAATTGATGCACTCGAAGCTCGTGCGAATGAGCTTAATACACTATTCCAAATTTCTCAGTCTCTGTCTACTATTGTTGATTTAGATCAATTTCTTGAATCAACTGTTAAATCTATAACAGCTATTATGAAGGCAGATAAAGTAGGAATCCTTTTCCAAGGATCTCAACCTAAAGGTTATGACTTTATTAAGACCCAAGGATTTCCCCAAGCGATCCAAGGATTGAAAGAAGGAGTCGGCCCCTTAGATAGAATCCTAGAGTCTGTAAGAACAGTTGGACAAAAGGTTGCACTCCATGTGAATTCATCTGCCGCAGCTACCGAAATATCAAAATTAGGTTACTTTAAAAAACATTTAATCATCATTCCTATCCAAAGAAATCTTGAAACCTTAGGAATACTTTTAGTAGCAGACCAAGTAGATAACTCATCATTTGATGATGCAGAAATCAGAATCCTCTCTACAATCTCAAATCAAATTGCAGAGGCTTTCACAACTTTGATTGTAAAAGAACAAAGTGAACAGTTAAAGTATATACAAAGAGATCTGCAAGTTGCAGCTCAGATCCAAAAGAACTCATTGCCTATCATTCCAGATACTTATGGTGACTTAGAATTTTCTGCATACTACAAAGCATCCAAAGAGATTGGTGGTGATTTTTACGACTTAGTTGTTCATAGTCCAACTGAAATTTCAGTAATGATTGCAGATGTATCTGGGAAAGGAACTCCTGCCGCCTTATTTATGGAATTTAGTAAAACTATTATATCCAGTGAAGTTTCAAGGTCTAGCTCACCTAGTGATGCCTTGTTAAAATCGAATCAAATCATCCAAGAAAAATCAGCTTTCGTACTTTTTGTTACAGTGATGCTAGTACGTATCAATACAACCAACAAAACTCTAACATACGCTACAGCAGGCCATAATAGACAATTTCTTTATAGACGAGGTCAAAAGGACATTAGCCTTCTTTCTGGCAAAGGGACTCCTTTAGGAATAGGAGAAACTGATTTTTCAGAGCACACAGTAGATTATGAACCTGGAGATTATCTTATACTTTATACTGACGGTGTAACTGAAGTTATGGACACAAATGAAGAAATGTATGAAGAAGAAAGATTCATGGAAGATATTTTAGCTATGGAAGAAGATACAGCTAAAGACATCCAAGCAAAAATTATTCAACATACAAATGCTTTCCAAGGAAGTGCTGAACAACACGATGACTACACCCTATTTATCATTAAACTGAAATAGATTTCACCACCATTCATGGAAGAAATGCACGGGACCTTTGCCTTTTCCAATTTCTAAATCCGCCGATGCCTGAATTGCTCCTGTTAGGTATTCCTTAGCAATTAGAATGGATTCTAATGTATTTTTTCCTTTAGCAAGCTCGGCCGCAATAGCAGCTGAAAAAGTACAACCTGTTCCATGAGTATTTTTACTAAGAATTCGTTCAGCTTCTATCCATGTAACTTTGCCATCTTTTTCAATGATACAATCTGCGCTGATGGACTCATCTTTTGAATGTCCACCTTTTACAACAACTGCCTCAGAACCAAATTTTAATATCTCTAGCCCAGCAATTTCCATCTCTTTCGCATTATTGATTTCTCTTCCGATTAAATCACCTGCCTCTGGTAGATTTGGTGTAAGGACTGTTGTTATTGGTAAAATTTCTTCCTTTAAAGCTTGGATCGCATCTTCTTGCAGAAGTCTATGCCCCGATTTGGCAACCATTACTGGATCTGTTACAACAAACTTTGGTTTGTATTTGCGGAGCTTGGAAGCAACTAGTTGAATGATTTCAACTTTGTGTAACATTCCAATTTTAACAGCGATGATGTCCAAATCATCAAACATAGAATCAATTTGTTCGCCTATAGATTCGATAGGAAGATCATAAAGAGCTTTTACTCCTGTAGTATTTTGAATTGGTAGTGAAGTTAAAACAGTGCAAGCATAAACTCCTCTAGCAGAAAAGGTTTTCAGATCTGCTTGCATACCTGCTCCACCACTGCCATCAAAACCAGCAATACTGAGAGCTATTGGAAAATTGGTTTTCATAACTTGGTAATTTTTAATTCAGATTGAATTGTATCAAATCGAATTGTGCTCATTGCATCCAGGAATCTTTCTCTATAATTCCCTAAGCCTGTGTTACCAATTTCTGCTTTCTCACCTAATAGCCCGTAAAATGCTACAGCAGTTGCTATACTTTTTGTATCTAAATCCACAGAGGCAAGAATCGCTGCTAGGTAAGAAGAAAGCACACATCCTGTGCCTGTGATCTTAGCCATTATTGGCACACCATTATTCACACGAAATTTATCAATACCATTGCTTATATAGTCAGTCTCACCGCTTACCACAATTATACATTTAAGGTGTTTAGCTAAATCATCAGCTGTTGATTCTACAGATTGAGTTGCCATTGTTGAATCGACACCTCTAGTTGTAGCAGATAGACCAGCTAGACTAGAAATTTCAGAAGCGTTCCCTCGAATCAATTTTACCTTTCCTGATGCAATTATTTCTTTGCAGGAATTCGAACGAAGTGTACTTGCACCTGAGCCGACTGGATCAAGGACTATATTTTTAGCATTTGGATTGCTTAGAACTTTTCGCATTACTTCCATTTGATGAGAAGAGATGGTTCCAATATTTAGACATGCGCCTTGGGTAATAGCTACTAATTCAAATGCATCATAAGGATCATCCGACATCACGGGAGAAGCTCCCAATGCAATTAAGGAACTGGCTACAAAATGTGTAGTTACATGGTTGGTGATATTTAATATGAGAGGATTATTGGTTATCATCACTCTGCCTCCGCTAGTATAATCTAGATCAGGTCATCAGGGTATAATCTCAGACCTTCTGTCGCTATTAAGCTAAAGAAGGACACCCCCGGTGAAAAAGAATTCTATTTCTAGGAAATTTTTTTCTCTACTATAGTCAACCTCTAAAAGCAAATTTTTTAATTCTTTGGATGAACCAAACTATATCACGATTGATTATATACATCACTGGTATTCCCAACAAGGTAATTAGCGTTGATGAAATGATCCCATAGGCAAGAGCTAAAACCATAGGTTCTATAAATGGATCGGAACCACCAATCCCATACCCTGTTGGCATAAGACCAAGAACCGTTGTACCAGTTGTAATCAAGATCGGTCTTAATCTTCGCATAGAACCTCTCATAACTAAAACCTTGTCACGAATCACTGCATGTTTAGTTCTTTTGATAATTTCATTCTTTAGAAAAAACTTATTTATGAATTCCATCATCATGATTGAATTATTAACAACTATACCTGAAAGACCTATAACGCCTATTAATGCAAAGAAAGAAAATCCCAAGCCATGTGCAAAGAATGCCCAGAATACACCCGTTAGACCAAAAGGGACAGCCATCAAGACTAATATAGGTTGTGCAAAAGATTCAAATAGCAAAACTATAGCTAGATAAATCGCAATAAATCCAAGCATAAACGCTATCACCAGTGAGATGAAGGACTCTTGGGCTTTTTCTGCTTCCCCACCAAAGCTCATACTGACTTCAGGGATATCCTTTAATTCATCTGCAAATTGAGCCATGGACGCATCAACAATGGCTTTTGGGACGAAATTAGGTTCCACATTCGCAGTAATTGTTGTAGTTACTTCAGCATCCGTATGGTAGATTTTAGAATCGGCTCTTGTTGTTGATATTTTTGCAAAAGACCGGATGGGAATCAAGGCACCATTTCTATTTCTAACTTCCAAATTGAGGATATTGGAAGTGCTATCTCGATATTTGGTTGGAAACTTTACTCGAATTCCTATCTCTTCATTTTCCCTAACTATCGAAGTGGCAACGATTCCATCGAATGCAATTCTTAAGTTAGTTGTAACATCTTGTACGGTTAATCCTAGTTGACCTAATATTGCGTAGTTGATATCAATTTTATATTCCTCACGACCCAACTTAGCATTTGATGTTATATCGAATACCCCCTTGGTATTTTTCAGATATTCGATTACTTTGTTTGTATACTTCTCTCTTAATTCAGGTCGATCCGAATGAACTCTAAGCTCTACTGGCTTCCCAACGGGAGGGCCAGGCTTTGCAACTTGAACGTCCAAATTAACAATCGGTAGATTCAAATCTAAGATTCTACTTCTAACCTCGACTGCAATATCATCAGCAGTCCGGTCTCTGAGATTACTAGCCGTAAGACCAACTTCTGTCGTTGAAATATTCTTTTCACCACCCAAAGGAACGGCAAGTCTGTTCGCATTGCCTGTTCCAAGTTTTGTTGTTGAGTAAGCTAGTTCCTCTTTAGGAAGAGAGATTACTATCGCATCAATATCTTTTAATACTTTTTCAGAAGCATCAAAATTGTAGTAATCAGGAAGCTCTAATGTTATATTGAATGTATCTGCTCCAGCAGATGGAAATAAATTGACTTTAACCTGGGGAGCAATTACAAGAAAGGTGAAAAACATAAAAGCAAATAAACCAACCAAACTAACATATCTTCTTCTCAGAAAAACTTTCAGAATTTTTTTATAAATATAGGTTAGTCGCTTTTCTAATCGGTTCCGAAAGTTATCATCTTTATGATTGGCAGCCTTGCCAAATTCATTCAATAAGGAAGGCAGAAAAAACCAGGAATAGAGTAAAGATGCAAAAAGCGATACTATAACTACGATAGGAATAACTCGTATGAATTTCCCAATAGTTCCTGTAACTGCGAACATAGGAACAAAGGCAAATACAGTAGTGCAGACGCTGGCAAAAATAGGCATCGCAACTTCCAAGGTTCCAGTCAAAATATTCTTATCTTTATCTCCACCTCTAGCAACATAGAACATAGAGTTCTCTGTTACGACCACCGATTGGTCAACAATCATTCCCAAAGCTGTGATCATTGCGACTAATGATACGGCATTGATACTTTGACTTAGATTATCCATAAGTATGAATGTTAAGAGAAAGGAGAAAGGTATACTAGAAGCGATTAGTAGTGATGAACGAAAATCTATAAAGAAAATCATAACACCAACTACCAGAAAAAATCCAAACAAAGCATTGGAGAGAACAACATCAATTCGATTTCTTACAACCTTTGAGGCATCGGAAGCAACTGTTAACTCTACTCCTTCAGGTAGAAGTTTCTTTTTCTTTTGAACATAATCTTTAATTCGATCGACGATCCGAATGATATCTTCATTACCAGATTTTTTAATGGTAAGAGTTATTCCTTGCTTACCGTTAAAATAAGTTCGCATCAATTCGTCTTCGAAACCTTCTTTGATATCGGCGACATTTTTAACTCGGATGGTTCCACCACCAAATTCCGATCTTACGATAGTTTCTTGGATATCTGCCGCCGAGTTGTATTCTGCAACAGTCAATATATTTCTTTGTGAGAGCCCTTGCTCCAAGGTTCCACTGGTTGCTTTGATGTTTCTTGCTGAAATTGCTTGCAGAACATCTGCGATGCCAATATAATTTGCCTTGAGTTTTGCGGGATCAGTATAAACTAAAAATTCCTTATCCCTGTAAGCATACTTATCAACTTGGGAAACTCCTGGGATTCTTTTGATTTCTTTCTCAACTAATTTGGCAGCATCACGAATCACACCGTAGTCAACACCATCTCCCGAAATACCAACTGAGATAGCAGGAAATTCTGTGGCTTTTAAATCTCGAATCTGAGGTCTTTCTTTTACCTCAGGTGGAAGATCGGTAACCCTTTCTACGGCTCTACGGATTTCATCTTTGACTTCTTTCTGATCGGGGTAATCAATATCTATTTCAACAATTATAACAGAAACATTTTCTTGAGAAGTGGAAGTAAAGGTTTTGATTCCAGCTACACCTTTGATCTCATCTTCCAGCAAACGGGTAACATTTTCTTCGACATCTTTAGGAGAAGCACCTAGATATTTAGTCGTGATGATCATGGTTCCCAAATCAACCTGAGGGAAACCATCTCGCTGCATCTTTCGGATAGACATAAGCGAAATCAATATAACTCCCAAAATAGCAATTTTGACGAATAAAGGGCGATCTATAAAGAATCGAAAGAAATTCATGAATACTCCATTTCAATGACTAAATATTCAGTCATTTTTTATAGGATTTAGAATCAGACAAAGGAGGGCAATGAAAAATTATAGAAAATTAGGTGTATGGGCTTATATCCTTCAAGCTTGATTTCCCTAAAATCTTCATGAAAAGTCTATCCAAACCTATTGAAATTCCCGTACATTTAGTTGGGAAACCCATTTCCAGACAAGATAAGAAATCTTCGTCTATAGGAAATACCTCTTTGCCAAGATTCGCTCGCAAATTTTGCTCAGCACTGAACCGTGTTCTCTGCTCTTCCGCATCGGCCAACTCAAAGAAAGCATTGGCAAGTTCGACTCTGTCCCAGTAGATTTCGAATCGTCTTGCGATTCCATTTTCGACTTTTGCAAGCGCTGCACATTCTGGAGGATAATCGTAGAGATAGACTAAACCTAGAGGAAGTTTTGGTTCTACTAAATTCAAGAAGACCAAATAGTACAAGTCTTCGTAAGGATCGTGCTTGGAAAAAGTAAGATTCTTTTCTTCCAAGGTCTGGATCAATTCAGGACGAGTCCAACCGCGACCTGTAGTTTGGAAAAATATTTCCTGATTTGTAAATCTATATTTTGCCAGGCTTGTATTCTTACTAAGAGTCAAATTAATTTCTTTACTGCTGCCTTGCATTTTTTCATACAAAGTTTCAATCAGCTGATCGCAAAAGTCCATCATATTGAATTCATCCCAGCCAGCTACATACATCTCCAGCATAAGAAACTCTGGACTATGAATGGGACTTCCCTCTTCTCCTGAACGGTAGACATGCGCAATTTCGTATATTCTTTCCAAGCCAGAACTCATCGCCATCTTAAGAGAGTATTCGGGGCTGGTGATGAGGTAACCTTTCTCTTTTTTGTTAGGTGAAGTAACTTCAAATGGATCGAGGTAAGGTTCCATGCCCACAATTTTCTTATAACTTGGTGTATCAATCTCTAGGAAAGAATTAGAAATAAGTTGATTTCTAAGTTCTGTAAGAAACTGGGATCTTAATTTGAAAATCCCTGGTGGAAGTAGATTCATAACTTGACAAACCAAAGAAAGACAAGAACTATACTTGAAGTGGCTAAACCAAAATTAAAATACTTTCGGTTTCGAGAAGTCTCCAATGCAATTGAGTTAGTCTGTCTATTTAATGAGATGGATGAGAATATTGAAAACGAAGCTGTATCAGTATTTGCCATGCTATACTACCAAACAAGAAATCATATTAAGATTGATCTATTTCCCGTTAAGTATTTGAGTCTATCTTTTTTGACTAGATTACTAAACCTCGCACGTGATCTCAATGAAAAGCGCAGAGCTTTAATTCTTGTAGGCTTGAATCCATCTTTAATGCATTTTATTAAAAGGTTTAATTTTACTGAGACAATTTTTTTAATTGAAGAGCCAGATAAAGATAGAAAGAGAAGGTCCAAATCTAGCTCACCTCCATCCATGGAAGAAATTCAAGGCTTATTCCCAAGTCTCCCAAAAGCAGTAGAAGACGAGGTTCAATAGAAATTCCATCCACTTCCCAATCTGCAAATTCAATCGAAGTATAAAATACCGCTTCGTATTCTTTACATAGTTCTTTTAATACGGATCGCTTGGGTGCAATTTTTTTTAGAATATCCCAGAGATGATCCGCATAAAGAGAATCAGGGGAAAGCTTGGAGTTGAGCTGCCACCTTGGAATACTTGGCTTATTCTCAAAATTAATGGTCTTATTATCGTTCGTATAATCGGCTGTAATGCCCAATTGCAGTGATACTTGATCTGGATTGAGGCCTTTGCCTTGAAGCACTAGAGTTGCCCAAGTTCTTGGATTTTTTTTTAACATGTTTTTTACTTGCAGGAATAGGATTTTCCGATTTTTTGATAAATACAAGGAATTTTTATGAAAAATATATTGGTCATAGAAGATGATCCAGATATTGGCAACCTTATTCGAAAATCACTCGACTCTGCCCATTATACAACTGTGATTCAGCCTTCAGGCGAAGAAGGATTGAAGCATTATAAGTCGAGTCATCCTGATTTGATCATCTTAGACCTAAGCCTTCCTGACATTGATGGTATGGATGTATGCAGAAGCATTCGTAAGACGGATGAATCCACACCGATTTTTATACTTTCTGCTAGAACGGAAGAGATCGATCGCATTATGGGTCTTGAGCTCGGTGCAGATGATTACATCACTAAGCCTTTTTCCATTCGAGAACTTAAAACACGAGTGGACGTCTTCTTTCGAAGATGGGATAAGAAAATCGGAATCAAGCCTAACATTGGTTCAGGTGGCGAAATTATTCGAGGAGCTCTCAAGATCGACCCGATTCGACGAAGAGTAACTCTTAATGAAAATATCATCAACATCTCTAGAAAGGAATTTGATATCCTTCAATTATTGGCATCCGCACCTGGAAAAGTCTTCAGCAGAGAAATGATCTTAGAATCAGTTTGGGGTGTTGAATGGGATGGATTCGAAAGAATGATTGATAGTCATATCAAGAGAATTCGATCCAAACTAGAGAAGAACTCAGCTCAACCTGAATGGATTGAGACGATCTGGGGAATTGGATACAGATTCTCAGACAATTACGATAATATTATTATTCCAGAGTAATCTCAGAAATTAGAACTTTCTCGAATTTTTAAGATTATATCCTCTTTTCTCTATGGTCTCATATAACAAGGAGTAAATTTTATGACAGAACAACAATCTGAAATTGGCTTAGAACAAGAAATTAAAAATTACAAGAACAAGGCGAAAGAACTTACCGGTAAGGCTCGCGAGAAATATCTTGAGAATGTGAATGATATCAAAGAGATGGCAAAATTAGTGGGCGGTGAAGTATCTGTTCGCTCAAAAGAACTAGTTGACCATCTTGATGAATACATCGAAGAAAATCCTAAGAAAGCAGCACTTTGGGGTGTTGGAATTGGTGTAGGTGTAGGAATCATCATTTCATCTCTCTTTAGAAGAAACTAAATTTTTAGAATGACCAAGAAAACCAAAGGGAATCCCTCGAACTCTTCAGAAACAAATCAAAATCCCAAAGAACGGAAACGAAGACGAGGCTTGCAAGCCTCGCTAGAAAATTTATTACAAAAGTTTATTGAATATTTGGAAGCTATGCTTCTCTACGCTCAAAGACACACAGAGAATTTCCTACGTAGTTTGATATTCAAAGGGATTTGGTTTATTTGTCTATTCTTTACTATTTGTATTGGATTTGGATATCTTTCTTTTTCGACCTTTCTCGCCTTGCAGATGTTTGCAGGCCTTCCTGTAATCTATGCATCTTTATGCACAGGATTGATATTCTTATCAGGTTCCTATCTTTTTCTTAAGGTTCTATTGAGTAATAAATAATGCCCTTACCCAAAGATCCTAAAGATCCTAAAGATATGAATCTTGATGAGCTAAGAATGCTAATTGAATTTCGTAAATTAGAGCTTAAGATGGAATTCCAAGAAGTTCGACATAGCTTAAGTATTGGAACTAGAATACTCAAAGCTATTAAGTCTTCTGGAATTCTGGAAGGCTTACAGGAATCTTTTCTGAAGAAACCAATAGACCCAAACAAAAAAGATTCTCCTTCAACCGAGAGAGCAAATTCAGGATTGAATGAAAAATGAAATAAATTTCTATTAATAATTAATCTCTTTTCCTTTTACTCTGTCTATCATTTTCAAAAAACACTAAACAATTACTCAAAACTATCAACAAAGAATAAAATATGATACTAATTTCTGCCCAAGGCATTACAAAATCCATAGGTCCAAAAACACTTTTCCAAGATGTCAATCTTGGTATCCAAGAAGGCGAGAAACTTGCCATTATAGGAAGCAATGGATCTGGAAAATCTACCCTACTTAGAATCCTGCTTGGACAAGAAGAAATCGATAGCGGACAAATAGTCAACAATCGAAATCTTAAGATCTCTGCCCTATTGCAAGATCCAGCATTCGATCCTGAGCAACAAATTATTGACCATATTGTATCGACCAAGAACCGCTTGTTCGAAGTAATTCGAAGATACGAAGATGCTTGTGAAAAAATCGAAGTCGATCAATCTCCCGAAGTGGAAGAAGAATTCAACCAAGCGATTGGTGAAATGGATAGACTACAAGCCTGGGATACAGAATCAAATTTCAAATCTATGCTTACTGAATTAGGCATTACAAATTTACATCTTAAAATGGGCGAACTTTCAGGTGGAATGCGAAAGAAAGTAGAACTTGTCAAAGTCATCTTAGAAGAAAGCAACTTACTTATATTAGATGAACCTACTAACCACCTCGATGTAGAAACAATTCTTTGGTTAGAAGACTATCTTGTGGCAATGAAGAAAGCACTTCTTCTCATCACTCATGATAGATATTTTCTTGATCGTATTATGGATAAAATTATAGAAATCGATAGAAAGAAGGTTCGAGTATTTGATGGTAAGTATTCGGATTATCTTGAAAAGAAAAACGAAATTCGTGAAATGGAAGAACGCTTGGAAGAAAAAGCAAAGAGTTTCTTACGAACCGAGATCGAATGGCTAAGAAGACAACCTAAGGCGCGCGGAACTAAACAAAAAGCTCGTATTCAAAGATACGAAGAAGTAGATAACCGAGAAAAATTTACTATTGATAAGAAATTAGAATTGATTTCATTAGAAACCAAACAAGGTAAAACGATACTTGAAGTTAAAAATTTAAAGAAATCTTTCCAAGACAAACCTATCATCAACGGACTAAACTACCATTTCCGTCGCAAAGAAAGATTAGGGATTGTTGGTCCAAATGGATCAGGAAAATCTACACTTTTGAATCTCTTGGCTGGGACTCTAGAGCCTGACAGTGGAATTGTGAAGCCAGGCATCAATACTGTCTTTGGATACTTCGATCAAATCTCCAGAGAACTAGATCCAAGCTTGAAAGTAATTGACTACATCAAGAAAAAAAGTGGCGATTCAATTACTTTAGAAGATGGGACTAAAATTTCTGCTCCCAAAATTCTAGAAAGATTTCTTTTCCCAGGAGAAATGCAATACTCACTTATCGAAAAGCTATCTGGAGGAGAAAAAAGGAGACTCTACCTAGTAGAAATCCTTCTTAAAAATCCAAACTTTTTACTCTTAGATGAACCAACTAATGATTTAGATATTCAGACACTCACAATCCTTGAAGAATACCTTATAGATTTTCCTGGTTGCGTAGTCTTAGTATCACATGATAGATATTTCATGGATAGAATCACCCATTCCCTACTTGCATTCCGTGAAAATGGAGAAATCCTCCAATCACATCTATCCTATTCGGAATTTCTTGACCAAGATGATAAAGAAAAAATTCGAACAGGTTCTAAGCTTACTTACACAGGAGATGAAGAATTAAATTCTAACGAGAAATCAAATTCAAAAGATGATTCCAATCAAACGGATACTAAAAAGAATCCATCCTCCAATGAAAATACAAAAAGCTCTAAATCTGATTCATCAGCTCCTAAGAAACTAAGTTTCAAACAAATTCGCAGAAAAGAAGAAATAGAAACTAAAATGGGTCAACTAGAATCCGAACAAAAAGAACTAGAAGCTAAGATTCCTAGCTTATCTTCTGATTACACTGCACTTACAGAAGCTACCACTAGACTAGGAAGCATAGAAAGTGAATTAGAAAGCTTGCTGATTGAATTGGATACAATAGGATAATAACAAATCTAGAGATTAGTATTTTTGCATTCTCCCTTATAGTATTTTAGCAGATTATCATCTAATCCTCTATTGATTGCAACTTTTAAGATCTGACGGTTAGGCTCTTCAGAAAATTGAGAATAGAATACCATCGGTAGATAAAAAAGGTGTATTACTGTTCCTGCTCTGACAGCTTGAAGAGATTCACATTCGTATCCGTTTAATTTGCTCTTTATTTTCAAATGAGATCTAATTTCTGAATAAAATGGAAGTAATCCTAATGTTAAAAAAGAAAAAGCCGCTTTTAATTGATTCGTATTATATTCTTTCCATTCCTCATCAGTAGGAGGTTCAGAGGAAAATTCACATTGATACCAAATAAGTGAATATTGGATATCCTGCTCGATTGGTTCATTTTCTGTTAGAGAACGATTATTTCTAAATTGAATTTGCCTTTGGAATTCTTTTATTAGAGCATCTTTTTTAGCTGAAAAAAGAAAAGAATCTTCATCCTGACAATTTTGTGAAACTAAAGTTTCTTTAATTGTAAAAGTAATATTTTCTTTTACATCTCTAGGTGTATAAGAATCTATTGAATGAAAGCAATTAATATTAAAAATACTTAAAATGAAAACCGAAAATAAAATTTTATATTTCAAACTAATTTTTCCATGAGCTAACTTTAAAAAATCTTATTTTTTTAACCACATTTTTTTTGCTAACTTAATTTATGGTTAGATAAAAATATGCTAATTTAAATTCATAAATTTAACAAATAAGATTCTAAGCTATCCCTAGAGCAAGCTTGGATGCAACCTTCATACCATCCATAGCTGCTGAGACTATTCCTCCCGCATAACCAGCTCCCTCTCCACAGGGATAGAGTCCTTTAATCTCGATATGTTCTAAACTATCAGCATCTCTAGGTATCTGAATTGGTGAGGAAGTTCTGGTCTCGGGAGCATGGATTACTGCTTCATTGGTAGCATAACCTTTCATAGTCTTTCCAAATTCTAGAAAACCTTTTTGCAAAGATTGGTAGATTAACTTTGGAAGTACTGATGCTAATTCTATTGATACGATACCGGGTGGGTAAGATGTCTTGGGTAGTTCGGAGGATAGTTTGCCTAAGGTAAAATCTATATATCTTTGAGCTGGTGCTTTTTGTGTCCTGCCAGACTCTAACCAGGCTCTCTGTTCTATGGATTTCTGGAATTCCAGTACGGCAAGTGGACCATGCTTTTGAAAATCCTTCAAATCATTTAATCGAAGTTCCACTACAATACCTGAATTAGCAGTAGGTCTTGACCTTTGGGAAGAAGACCAACCGTTTGTAACTATTTCTTCTTGGCTAGTCGCACAGGGTGCTATCACACCTCCTGGGCACATGCAGAAGGAATAGACTCCCCGCCCATCAATTTGCTTTACGATACTGTAAGGAGAGGGCGGAAGATAATCTCCCCTAATATCACATTTGTATTGGATAGTATCAATTAAGCTCTGCGGATGTTCAACTCGAACACCAATGGCAATGGGTTTTGCATCAATACGAATTTTCTTTCGCTGCAGTAGATAAAATATATCTCGTGCGGAATGTCCAGTTGCTAAAATTACTCGATCAATTTCAAATTTAGATCCATTTAGAAAAGTTAAAGATTGAATCGATTGAGATTTGATTTCGATATCTACTAATCTTGTGTTGAAATGAATCTCACCACCATGAGCAAGTATACACTCACGCATATTCTTAAGGATCTCAGGCAACTTGTTCGTACCAATATGAGGATGAGCATCCACAAGGATATCAGAAGGCGCACCAAATGCTACAAGTAGTTCATAAATCTTTCGAACATTTCCGCGCTTGGTAGATCTAGTGTAGAGCTTTCCATCTGAATAAGTTCCAGCTCCTCCTTCACCGAAGCAATAGTTAGAATCTTCATTCACTGTATTATGAAGATTTATTGCTCGTAAGTCGAATACTCGTTCACGAACATTTTTTCCTCTTTCAAATATTACTGGTTTTATGCCAAGTTCCAAGAGCTGCAAGGCAGCAAACATCCCAGCCGGTCCAGAACCTATAATCGCTACTTCTTTAGCTGATGTAACATTCGTATAATTTGGTAGAAAGGATTCAGGTAAAATTGGTGAAAAAACTTCGTCCACATAAACTTTAAATTTTTCTTGGTAAACAACATGTTTGGATCTTGCATCTATCGAACGTTGGGTTGCTTCAATATACGAAATACGTGATTTGGAAATTTTTAATTTCTTAGAAACAGATTCCAAAAGATTCTCAGGAACCTGAGAAATCTCAGGAGCTAGCCTTAGCTCAATTTCATGTATCATTGTAATTATGCTATAAACTTAAGAATAGATTGAAAAGTAGGATGAGTTATGAAAATCTAAAATCAAATTTTCGTATCCAACCATTTCTTACGAGCTACAGATTTCTTAACATTCTCAAGTAATTCTACTGTGATTCCCATATTCAACTTGTTGACTTCTGGATCCTGAGCTGTTGCTTCCAATTCATCTATAATATAGTCGACTAGATTCTCTATGGATCTAACACCCGATTCATCTTCTAGGGTTGCTACTACAGCTTGTGAAATTGCATTATAAAGAATTGAACTGATCTCTCTTGCAAGATTATCCTTCCAGGCCTTAGGAAGAAATCCAAATCGATTTGGTCCTATTTCTGATTTCTCAAGAATTTCGGTGATGGTCTTTTCTATTAAATCACCTAATCTCTCGTTAGATGCAATTTCTTTAATCTTACGGACAACAACCTTCTTAATGTCTTCCCTATGAGAATCAATCGCCTTGGTCATAATCTGTAAAGATGCACCTGATTTTATTTCTTCCTGAGATTCAGTGAGAATCTGTATTGTTACCATATCCGAAAGCTCTTCTTTTATGATATTCCCATAGTATTTGATGGTTCGTGAAATTATATCATTGCCCACAGGCACTATACGGCTGGTCTTCAGGATTAGAAATATTTTATAGATACGAATCAAACGGAATAATCGGAACTCAACAACAGGCAGTAATCCTAAAACATCATACCAATGGTAGATGGGATATAGAAACCAAGCCATATATTTCTTTTTGCGAATTGCAATAAACCAGCTCAGTGCAAATTCACAAAGGAAAAAAGCAAGAAAGGGTGCATCTAAAGCCAGGTAATTATTAACAGGCTGTCCATTTTTACCAATATGGCGATAGTAATTCACTCCCATTAAATCTCGAATCTCATTATCAAAGATAGCAAATTTCTCATCCATACTTGAATCTGGATTTCTCCAAAACCAAGTAAATACTAAGGCAGTAGATGGAAAGCTCTTCTGACCACCTAAGGATTTAGTCAGTAAATCTCTATATTCTTTGTCTAAATTTCTTGTCTTAATTGAATCATAGCGAGTCTTGATATTAGATTTAATTTTAGAGATATTATCAGTTTGACCAGATTCTTGAAAAGGATTCGTCTCTACTATATGGATCATTTGGTAATCCATCTTAGACAAAATGTCATCTTTTTCCTCTCGCCATCCTCGTTGAGTCTCAACTCTGGAAAGCAATAGTAAATCTGATTCTAGTTTTTCAATATGTCCAGAGATATAATCATCTTCTGAGTAAGAAAGTAAATCCATGAAGAGCTCTTCAGTATCTAATAAATCTTGGGAAATATCTGTTGGTTTCTCAACTAAAGTGTATTTTTCTAATAATAACGATTTTTCATTTTGTAATTTTAAATCATCTTGTGTATAGACTAATTGAATAGCTTCTATGATCTCAGATAGCTTAGAGGTGAATTCTTCTGAATGTACTTTTGGGTCTTTTACTTTTTCTAAATACTTTAAGGTATCAACAAATCTAATGTATTTTTCTGTACTTCGATGAGGCTCAATACCAAGTATAGGTTTATCATAAAACTTTAAAACTTCAGGAAAATTTTTATAATAATAAGGTCTTAACCATAGATACGTTAGATCGAAGAGGATCAAAGTAAGGTTGGCTAGCACAACCATGACCATCACAAAATCCCATATGATAAATAAATCGAACTTTTTTGATTTCATGATTTTACCTCCTAATAATTAAAACAAAAGTAAATTATTTCTGATTCTCTTGTTTAATTCTTTTTTCAATTACTAAATTAAGAGCATCCACTAATTCTTGGAATTCATCTCCTTTTCTCGTGCGAATTGGATAAGTGTTCTCCCCATTTGCTAACTTCTGTAGATTCATCTTAATATTATGAATGGGTCCAGCCATCTTATGCGATTTGAATATTGAGAAAATGAAAATTAGGAATAAGTAGATGGAAGAAAGAATTGCTACTGCCGTAAATTGGATAGAATAGCGATCTAGTTCATGGTTGTAATCTGGTAAGAATATTTCACGAGCTACAAATTTTTCAGATTTTCCATCATCGCCTTCCACCTTATAATAGACTTGCATTGGATCTTGGCGTAACTTAAATACTGCTCCACCCTCGTACTTCATCTGATTGAGCCAATAAAGCACGACTAGGGAAGATAGGACTCCAAGAACAAAGAGAATAAAAAAGTGAAAAAGAAAGCGAAATTGGAATTCTCGATCTATTATGTAATTGAAGCGGAAACTTTTCTTATTACTATCGTGCATGCGATAAAGGTTCGCATGACTTGTCTGGAGATCAACGTATTTTTTCTACTTCATTGATCTTTGATTGAGGAATCTTGGACTCGCCCTTCACTGTTCGAATGTAAATAAATTTCTCATCCATTTTGAATACAACTCCACGGTAATTTTCGCCGTCTGTGGTAGAAACCTGTTCTAGAATTGAGTAAATTCTGAAAATGTCTTCCTCGCTCTGAATTACTCGAGAAAGCTCAGACTGTGGAACATCTTGAATCGAAACATAATCCAACTCAGCTAGACTTCTCAGATTCATGGATCCCAGCTTGGTTTTCTTCCAATCTCCAGAACTTTGAATCACTTCTTCATTGGAATCAATTTCTTGGGATAAACCAGTCGAAGGCTGAGAGACTAAAACCTTGCCTTCACTTACTGCAACGGTTAAACTTCCTTCTTTGTTCTCAGTTAGAAACTTGGTTCCCCTAACTTCTACTTTTGAATCTTCTGTTCTGATTACAAATTGAGATGTTTTATTTAATTTATGGATGTGTGCAAGAATAGAACCCTTAGAAAGATAAACCGTAATCTTATGCATATCTAAATCTTGGATCATCTTTTCTAAAATAATGTCGGAATTTTCACGTATTCGAATACTAGCCTGTCCAGTTAGATATAAATCGACGAAAGATCCTTCTTCTACCTGGATACGATCCCCTTTTTCTAAATTACTGAGAAGATTGAGATGGGATCTCCGAGAACCATCTGAATTCACTACATAAGCATCACCACTTACATCGTGAATTTTCACAGCATATGAATTTTCTTTCGTAATCTTCGTGAATGGAAATAAATATATAAATGCAAAACACAAACCTGCTGCGGCGGCTAAAAAAGATGATGCAATCTTCGCTTTGCGTGCAAATGGTACTACTTTTGGTTGATTTAAATCTGCCAAATGCTTGCGCCAAAGATCTTCGAAGGTAGGAAAAGATACAGTTTCAGATCCTGATCTCGTTTCCATTTTCTTTAACTTAGAACGTAATGAATCCAATATTTTCTTAGCGGGATTTTCTTGGCCTTCTAAGGCGGAAGTAAGTTCATCAGGATTCCATTTCATATTACTTTCTTCCATCATTACGTCTCAAGATTGATTTTCTTTTCTTCTGCTAGCTTAAGCAGATTCGATGTTGCCTTCACTACCATGCGTGAAGCGGTTGAAACGGAGATTCCCATTATTTCGGAAATTTGAGTAAGATTGTAATCTTGGATATGCCTGAGTTCTATAATACATCTTTCATCTTCGTTTAAATAATCCAAACACTGCCAAAGTTTACTTTCTAAATCCTGCCACTCTAATCTTTTCTCAAAACTTGTATTTGTAGCATGAATTTCTTCATTTAAGGCAGAATTCTCTTTCATTGTTGAGAATTTTTTGGCAAAATTAATAGAACGATTTCTAGCAATCGTATAGAGAAGCATGATGGATTTCTCTTCGCTAAGATCCTGCTCTGAATATGTTTTAAAGAAACTCAAGAAAGTATCTTGGGTTAAGTCCATAGCCGTATCCGAATTTCTTGTATATTTGAACAAAAAATCATAGATACGCTTCTGGGCCGAAGCATACAGCTTCTCCATAGATAGCTTTTTATCCAACATCCACTCCAATAGTGTGGAATTTCCAGAGTAATCAAGTAAAATCTCGAAGACCATTCTGTTTTATTCAACAAGCAGAAATGCCAAATTTTTCACATTTTTGAAAAATCTTCTCATTTAGGGAATTCCTGGAAAAGATTTTACGTATTGGATCTTTATATCAGGAAAGGAAGTCACAATTTGAACCTTAAAGTCTGGAAATGAGCTCACTTCTTTCCACTGACCGCATTTGCTAGGAAAAGAATCCACCATCTGCACCTTTAGATCTGGAAATGAACTTACAATCTGAACTTTGAGATCCGGGAAAGACTTCACAAACTGAACCTTCCCTGAAAGATTATGTCCCTTATATTTACAAGATTTTGGGTCTATCTTGGGAGCAGCATATAAGCTTCCCGAGAGCAACAGAGCGAGCATTAGGTGAGGAAAAATCTTTTTAAAATATTTAAATTCTTTCATCAAAGCATTAGACGATTCCATCTTTAAGAAAATTCATCGGACTGTAAGGTGGGTAGAAATGAATTTCTACTTCGACGGCTTCGAAATGGTGAAAACCAAAGAATGGGATTGAAATGCAAATAATTTCTTTTTAGTTTCCTCTTAGCATATGTTGAACTTAAAAAATGCGAAGGATTCAACTCACTATTTCTATTTTTTGAGATTTCTTTCCATGCTATAAATTCCAATTCCAGGCTCTACAATTTCTAATAGTAAATATCTTACTTGGGTGATAGGATTTTGAAACTCTTTAGGAAAATTATCATTCCGATCTGGGTATAGTAGTATTTGCGCATTTTCTTTGTAATTACATTCTATACGGTATTCTCGAATTATATATTTTAGCACAGGATCGAATTGAGACTCAGGAGACCGAAATTCATTCCATTCGAATGAATCAACGTTCGGATACTTTTCACAAATCGATTGCAAGGATCGTTTTGTGTTTTCGAAATTCCATTTATCCGAAGGTAGTATATTTTTTTGGAAGCTATAAAGTGGGAATAGTATAAAAATCAAACTCACAATTGGGATAGTATAAGTATCTCGAAATGGAAAAAAGAATTTAATGAAATTGAGAATTTGGTTTACAACATAACTCAGTAGTAACAAAGAGAAAGGAAGAAAAATCATGAAATAATGAAGACTTCGGTATGATTGTCCTATCCTTAAATAGAATAAAAAAATAAATAATAGAATGATTAATGTTGAAATAAGTATAGGTCTTATAAAATATTTATGCCGTCTGTGAAGATATAGAAAGAATATAATGATTGCTATCAACAGCAAAGCAAGGCAGAACAATATAAAATCACTCATCTCATAATAGCTATCCGTTAAGGGAAATAAATACAATGAGAAGAGAATCTCAGCTGTTCTTAACCCGTCCTGTAGACTCTTCTCACCTAGATTGAACAAAATTGCTTTCGTATTTGCAAACTTTCGTATTATCTCTGCATAGGCATAAGGCAATAAAGAAATTCCTATAAGAATAGAATAGAACCGAAAGCGATATAGATTGTTAATTTTAAAATCAATTAATGTAAATGAGTATATAAATAAAGGGAAAAAAACTATCGATATCAAATGAAGATGGAGACTAAGAATAAAAAATAGAAACAAAATTAATAAATTCTCTACATTTTTTCTTCGTAGAAATCTTAAATAACTTACTAACATCAATGATGAAAGCGAATATAAGATTACATTGCTCCAGAGAATTGATAAAGAAAACCAATAAACAAAAGAAGTGAGACTTAACAAAAGATAGATGAATGATATATTCTTAGAAATTTTAAATAAAAAATAACAAGTATAGACAAGTGCGAGTGTATTTAGAATACCGAATCCCATATGGATCCAAAATGGATGGTTTGAAATTAATTTTAGAGCCGAAATTATAAAATAAATGAAAGGGCCAATAGGATAAACTATAGGTTGGGTTGTTGATAGATAGGGACCATAAAGTGATTTTAATCTTCCTCTAAAAAGGTAGCTAGCATTTTGAAATTGGTCAATCTGATCTCCCAGGAATGGAGAAGCTTCTAGATTAAAATAAATGAATACTACAGAAATAACAAAACTATATAATAGAATGAAATATAATAAATACCGATTCCACATAAGATCAATTCATTTTGTGCTCAATCAACAATTTAGCAATGAATTTTCAGCAACCCAATCATTGACCTATGCTTAAATAAATAAAATAAACTAGATTTCTACTTCACTTCACGAATTTGGATAGTATCCACTCTCTCTTCCCCTGCAATTACATCTGAAAGTATAACAACCTTCTCTCCACTTTCAAGCATCCCTTCTTTCTTAAGGATTTCAATTGCATGCTTGATCGTTTTTTCAGGATCACTGGAGAAATCAATTCGGTAAGGAATAACCCCTCTATTTAACCAAAGCTTTCGTCTAACAGATGTCATATTTGTAAATGCATGAACAATCGCAGTCTCAGGATGAAAAGAAGAAACATGATTAGCCATGATCCCTCGACGTGTAATTACAATGATGGCAGGAGCAGCTAATGAATCAGCTAGATGGGCAGCTGACCTAGCCATCTCTTCTTTCTTATCTTGGGGAATTTTACTTTTAACATAACCACTTCCACCACTCATTTCAATTCTTCTGGCAATTTTATCCAACATTTCGACACAACGAACGGGGTATTTACCCATTGCTGTTTCGCCTGAGAGCATAATTGCATCAGCTTCTTCATACACAGCATTTGCGACATCAGTGACTTCTGCTCGAGTCGGTGTAGGATTATTGATCATACTTTCCAATAAGTGAGTAGCTACGATTACTTTCTTACCATCTAAGGCACATTTCTTGATAATACGTCTTTGAATAATTGGTAAATCTTCTAAGGCTACTTCAACACCAAGGTCTCCACGAGCTACCATCACACCATCTGATACGGCAATGATCTCATCCAAATTCCGAACACCTTCTTGGTCTTCGATTTTTGCAATGATTTGTGCATGTGCTCCTTTACCTTCAATAATTTTTCTTAGTTCGACAACATCATCGGGTGAACGAACAAATGAAAGCGCAAAAAAATCAATTTCCTCTTCTAAACCGAACAGAATGTCCTTATGATCCTTGGGAGTGATGCTGGGCATATTTACACGAATTCCAGGAAGATTGATGTGTTTCCTTGAGCCTAGCTTCCCACCATCTAAGACCTTACAAACAAGTTCGCCTTCTTTGATTTCTTGAACTGCTAAGTTGATGAGTCCATTATCAACTGTTACCTTATCACCCACTTTTAAATCTTTTACAATATCTATATAATTAACGAAAACAGATTGTGCTTCAGACTCTCGACCAGGGATAACATGAAAGGAAAAAGTTTCACCAACCTTCAAGTCCAATTCGTTATCCACGTCACCTGTTCTGATCTCGGGGCCTTGCGTATCCATTAAGATCGCTATAGGATATTTTCCTAAATCCTTGTTTAAAGATTTAATATTCTTAATTATCTTTCTATGAAAATCATGATCTCCATGTGACATGTTTAATCGAGCTACATTCATACCTGCCATAGCAAGTTGTTTAATCATATTCTTGTCAGATGTAGCTGGGCCAATCGTACAAATAATTTTAGTCTTTCTCGCTCGGAGAATCTGGTTAGTTGGTTTTTTATTTTTGTCCATTTTTATCTTATCTTAGGCAATATTCTATCTAAAAATTCAGCTAATGAAACTGCTAAATCGTATTTCATCTGCTCTCTCATGGCTCCAGATTTCTGAGCCTTAATTACTTCTTCTGCTGCTTCGAGAAGTTTTTTTCCATTCTTTTTCAAATAACTTCTCGTAATTAAAATCGGCCATACATATTTCTCAGGTTGATTTCGAACCATATATGAGTAAATTTCTTTTCCGCCCTTTTTCTTTAAGAAAAAAATTAGATCATCCTCAGTCATAGATCCAGCCACCTTATCTAAAACATAGGTTCGATCTGGATATACTCCAAAATCCCATGCTTCATCAAGGGCAGACATGATTTTTTTTAATTTTTCTTTAACAGCAGGATCGTCTTCTGGTTCTGGTGCAGAAGCAGCTTGAGTATCCTCTGAGCTATTATCTGATCCATTATTTGCTGATTTCTTGGCAAGCTTCTCATTTTCTTTCTTTATTCTTTCTTCAGCAATTTCAGTCCGTTTCTTCGCAATATGTTTAGCTCTTTGATCAGCTACTTGTTGTTTGACATTTTTTATTACTGCGTTTCTAATACTTGTCGCTTCAAACTTATGAACCTTTTTATTCCCCATAAGCATACGCCAAAGCCATGTTAGAAAAGGAAGATGCTTAAAAAGAGCACTGCTTTCTACATCCTCAAAAGATTTTACTACATCTGGTTCATCTATATTTGAGATAACATCCATTAGTCTAAGGATAGTTATTTCCGAATCATTCCCAGATACTGAAAATACTCTTTTGGCGGATTCGATAGCTGACTTTATACCATCTTTATGTAAAATATATTCGAAATAACTTTTTTTATCAGCATATTCTGCATAAAGGATAGATGAATGCTTTATAATTGTTGTGCGCATCTCTTCATCCAAAGCTTCACCTTGAATTCTAAGGAGATTGAGATCAATAATCTTTCCCGCTGACTGAATGTAAGCCATAATCTCATCGAAAGTCTTTTTCTTCTCTTCTTTCTTTTCTTTGTCTTTCTCTTGGTTGTAATAATCAGCAAGAAGGATAACTTCTTCTACTAAGGCCTTTTGATCGCCATAGGAATCTGTCAAGAATTGAGAAACTTTACTAGCAATTTCTTTAGGATCTTCCCAATCTTCATCGCTAGGTTTCTCTATAACCCCAATACGTATTAAATCCGGGATGATCACTTCTTTAAGAATATCAAGATATATTTCTAAGCGGTTAAAGATTTCATCTTTTTTGAAGAAATAAAATACAGATTTATTGCCTGCCTTAGATGCCTTCTCATTTCGAATAAAGAAGATAACTTTATCTTCTACTAACTTTTTAAGGATGGGTTTGAGATGGATTAGGATTGTTGTGTCTTTTAATACTTTAGTTTTGTCAAAAGGACAACGAAATAAATTTCCTATTTCAGTGGATGCATAGGTTTCAAATAATCGATTTTCTGAAACTGCAGTTCTTATTTTATCTGAAAGATATGCCTTAGCGGGGGATTCTCTTTTTTCCTTAACCCATTTCTTAATATTATCTATACTTATATCATTCAGACCTGTAGCATAACGATAGGAAGTTGTCCCGTCTGCAGCAGTTGGGCGACAAAATACTGTATGATGTTTTAGGTGAGATTCAGGCTCATGGCTTTCTCCAGTCAATTCACTAGGAGAATATTCGATATAGTTTAATTTCTTAATCATGGGAGGACGTAGTTTTATCCCATACTCATTTAAGAAAAAATTTAACTTATCCTCTTCAATAGTCATTTCCTTAAGCAACTGCTCTACTCGAGGCAAGGACTTGTTCATTGTAAATTTCTCAGTCCACTCATAAAGTATCATAAGAAGTCGATAGATCCCCTTATTTTGCAAGTCGCCTCTTGCTTCAATAGACTGTGTTCGTTGAAGTGCCATGGTATAGTCTAGCACCTTCAACTCTGGTAAATTGGGATCTAACATAGTAATTGTGCTATATTAGAATGAAGAATTTTACTTGGATGATAAATATCCTTTTTTGTAAAGTAATTCTGCATTCAATACAGCTGCACCTGCGGCTCCTCGTACAGTATTGTGACTCAAGACTACGAATTTCCAATCAAGAATTGGATCTTCTCTAAGTCTTCCTACAACAACTCCCATACCTTTGCCTTCGTACAAATCCAGTCTAGGTTGTGGGCGATCGTCTTCTTCTCTATATATAATCGGCTTTAAAGGGGCAGATGGTAAACTCAGTTTCTGAGGTTCTGCCTGAAAATTCCTCCATAAGGAAATAATTTCTTCTTTTGTAGCTTTCTTTTTCAATTTTAAGGAAATACAAACAGTATGTCCATCGAAAACAGGAACACGATTGCAATGGGCAGACATTTTGAAATCAGCAGGAACGATTTTGCCATTGGAGACATGACCCAGACATTTCTGAGGTTCGACTTCTGCCTTTGGTTCTTCACCACCGATAAACGGAACAACATTACCCATTATATCCATGGATGGAACTCCTGGATAACCCGCTCCCGAAATTGCCTGCATGGAAAAAAGCATAAGACTCTCGATTCCAAATTGGTCGAACAATGGTTTTAAAGCAATAGTTACACCCATAATTGTACAATTTGAATTCGTAATAATTTTGCCTTTGGTCTTTTGCGCATCTAATACTGCTAGGTGTTCTGCATTCACCTCAGCACTCAGTATGGGAACATTTTCAACCATGCGATGGTTCTTACTATTGGAGATGACCATGACACCCGCTTCAGCATAAGCAGTTTCTACTTCACCTGCGATACTTGCATCCAGTCCGGAGAAAACTATACTAAGTCCAGGAGTGTCCTTAGGACTAGGAGGTGTAACGACCATAGCCTTCGCATAATTAGGAATATCAGATGAAATCTTCCATCTGGATTTCATCAAATCTCCGTACGTCTTACCAACACTTTTCTCAGAAGCACAAAGTGCGGAGACTTCAAAAAACGGGTGATCCTCTAATAATTCAACAAATCTCTGACCTACAGATCCTGTAGCTCCCAGTATTCCAACTTTTACTTTTTCCATAAAATCTTTTCCTAAATTTGCCTTTCTGCTATTTTCTTAAAGCAGAAAAATTTCTTATTTCTTCGCAATAAATATGATTCATTTTTACCATGCCTGGATAGGTAAAATGGTGGTAATCGCTAAAATCTTGCATACGCAGGTTTTCTTTCAAATCTATGAATTTTACTGAAGAATTCTGCAGATTTTTCAAATACTGCAAATAACCTTCATACCAAAGGGAGTTTTTGTACCAATCTAAGGAGATTGGATTTTCTGGATTGTTGATTAGCAAGAGTGGAATTTGGCGTTTTGCAAATTCCTCACTGATTTTCTTTAGATAAGGAAAATGCAAAATGGGAATAAATTCTTGACTGGCGAGTTTCTTCTTTGAATCGGCTAGTTCTACAAGATAGCGTATTCCAGGTCTTAGGTGGAGATCTTCCAAAAGCCGAAAGTAAAAATACTCTTCGTATCTATCATCATCCATACCGAGATAGCGCAGATCTTCCGTTCTCTCTTCCCTAACATATTGAGCATCTTGTATTGGCTCATCGAGTGCAAAAGTCTGTGTTAGACGGACTCCCATAGGGTCCCAGTGGTAGTCTTTTAAGAAACCAGTTCCTTCAAATGCTGACCATGTAGTACTCAATTCAGCTTTTATTGCACCAGCATGTCTTGCATCAAGTTGGATCTTTGTCCAACCAGGCTTCGCAAATTTTTTTGTCTCTTCCCAGGTATCCGAAGAAAATTTTATACTCAAAGGCTTTCCATTGAATATATCAGGAACAATCTCAAGCCACATTCCCTCTTTGCGTAATTTTTTAGAAAATGGAAATGTAAATTTCTGTCCCGTCCAACCAAGTGAGTTAACTCGTTCTGGTATTTGAATACCAGCATAGGCATGGTATCTTGAATTCCGTCCAAATCTATGGTTGTAGATATTTTCTAAATTTTCTGTATAAATATCCTTGAAGGCATAAAAACGAAAAAGAGCAGCAAGCAAAAAGTCTGACCTTTCTTCCCAGTCCAAATCCTTCCAAAAATGCGAAACTGTCTGCCAGGGAAAAATGATTTTAGCCTGAGGAGCCTCTGCTTCGGTTATCGCATCCTTTAACAATAGTTCATTGGGCACCTCAGCAAGAGGCTTTCCTGGGAAAAGAACATTGGCCCTATGCATACGAAAGTCAATGAAGTTGATCGGATAGACGACTAAATCAGGCTTCAATTTCCATAATTCATCTAAAAATAGATAGAGATACAAGGGACTCTTGCCAGCGTATGAAAAGTACTCAACGTCCCAATCTTCTTTACTAATTCGTTTTAATTCATCACGGACTAATTGTTTATCCATGCTATAATAAGCTATACTTGAACCTACTATGAATACTCGCTTATTCTTTTTGGGACGACTTGCAATGGATTTCCACTCATATATAAAATTATAAAAATGATTCGTGTTCCAAGGGCTTTCGTTAGGAATTTTCCAAAGCAGAAAACCAAAAAAAATATAATCCAAAACGAAAATGCTCAATGCAAAAATTAATGCAAATATTGTATTTTTGGACATGAACATAACTCCAATATTCTAAAAAATGCTAAAAAACAAAGTAAATAAAGGGTTTTCCGGGCCTTGCAAGTAGTGTAATAGCTATAGCGATAATAGCAAATGCAAGCCCATGCTTAATTTTGAAGGGAGAATTTTCCCAGTATTCTGGGTGAATTTTGCATTTTCCGGCTATATGTCCTACACTCAAGAATAGAAATACGAGAGAAAAGGAAGTTAGAAAAGTATAGGGCAATTTCAGTCCAGAATCTAAAGTAAAAACTTTTAAAAACATTTCCATCGCTGTAGAAAAATCAGGAGCTCTAAATAAGACCCAAAGAAGCGTTGTTAAAGAAAAGACCAAAAGTGTTGGAAATAATTTATAAATAAAAATCGATTTAAATTTACCAAATGAACTTTCTTTTAAATTCTCAGTAATTGTAATTTTTTTATCGAAGAACAATCTTTCTAAAGCAAGTAAGAAACCATGAAGACCGCCCCAGATCACAAAATTCCAACTGGCTCCATGCCAAAGCCCGCCCAGAAGCATTACAAGAAATAAATTCCTGTAAGTTAGCAGAGAACCTATCCTGTTCCCACCTAGTGGAATATAGAGATAATCTTTCAACCAAGAAGAAAGGGATATATGCCATCGATTCCAAAATTCACTGAAACTTTTAGATAAATACGGTAGATTGAAATTCTTAGATAAACGAAAACCGAAGAGTAGTGCAATTCCTATTGCAATATCACTGTAGCCACTGAAGTCTAAAAATATCTGAAAACTATAGGAAAGAATAGAAATAAGTGCAAATGACCAATCTAGGGCAGATACATTCCCATAAGCAAAATCTACAATTTCAGCCAATCTATCAGCCAGAACCGCTTTTTTAAAAAATCCCAATGCAATCCAAGAGAATGCTGAAAATAAGGGAACTTGGCTCCATGTAATTCTATAATACAGTTGCGGTAAAAATTCTTTAGCCTTCACAATAGGTCCAGCTACCAATTGAGGAAAAAAACTCACATAAAGACAATAATCCATCCAAGATTTGGAGGGTTTTATGATTCCTCTATACAAATCTATAGTGTAGCTCATGGATTGGAAAATGAAAAAAGAAATCCCTAGCGGTAATACCCATTCTATCGATTCTATTGAGTTATTATAGTCGTTTAATTGATTTATTTCAGTCACTTTAATGATTATATTTAGTATATTAATAGACATAAAGTGAGCATATTTAAATAGCAAAAGAGTGCCTATATTTAGGCATATTGATGTCAATAAAAAAAGTTTTTTTCGATGAGATGAAGTTTCGATTAACTTTCCTAGGTAGTAATCCCAAGTTACCACAGAAAGGAGAATTAGAATGAATATTTTGTTTAGTGTAATATAAAATAATAGAGAGGAAAAAAGTAATAAAGCGTTATTAAGATTATTTTTATGCTTTTTATTGCCTAACTTTAATCCTTTGTTATAGGTCGAGGCATTTTCGGCTAATGATGACTCAGTGCTTTTATCTTTTTCTCTACCTATGCCTATTTTTAATCTAATTAATAATTTATAATAAGCAGTTTTAATTAATTTAACAATAGAGCAATTTATTGCTTTAAAATAACCACTTTTATAAAGTATGGGCGAGCTGCCCGTATCGTCTTCAATACGAGTTAAGCCTAATGACCTATGGATATTAAAAAGCATAAATAAGATTGAAATTAGTCCAAAAAATGCTATAAATAATGGGGAAGTAAAAAGCAAAGGTTCTAATCTCTAAATAGTAAGGCTATACAACATATTTACAAGTTACTCCACAGTTTGGGCAAATGCAGGTAACCTCTGCCTTTACTCTTCTCCCTTTAGCGGATTCAACCTTCCCAATTGCCACAAAATCGAAGGCTACGCCTGAAGGGACATAATGACCGGATCCATATTTGGCCGATCCTTCGATTATATAACTACATGCATGGCATTTTACTCTTAATTTGATCGATTCAGCCAATTCCTACCAGCCCTAGACAAGATATATTAAGCAATTTTCGACAATTCTTGCTTATTTCATTTAAAAAATTCCCTGCCAAAATGGCAACCGTATCTTTTTTTCATGGCAATGCCATAATGGCATGAAAAGAAGTTGTTTCACGTAATCAATGATTTATTTTTTATCCCGGAGTTTAGATTGAAATTTAAAATATTAAGGTAATATCCAGTAAAGTTATTTAGAATTCAATACCCGGTAAGTGGGCAGATGGAGCAGACTTTTCCTTAATTTTGGAAGGAATCACTTTATAATCGGATGAGCATTCCCTCTGACATTAGGGGCATTTTTTATAATTTTATCGATTTTTTTTAACTACCCCATAAGCAGCCTATATTAAGGCATTTAATATACATAAACGACTCAATCTATCGTGAAATGGGCATTTAAATCCCCAAAAAATCGCAACTTAACTGCCCTGAATCTACTCTTATGGCTATAAATGACCTATACTAATTAAAACTTTCTATAGAAAAGACCTTGAGCGGTCATTTGAGGCTCTTTTCAAATCATACTTAACAGGCAATTATTATCTGCTCTGCCCTAAATGAATCATTTAGATAATTGCTTAAATCTTGGCTTTAATTACTGGCAGTTATATTTAATTTTTGGCGATTAACAATAAATGCCCATTGATCGGCAAGAAGTGCTTAAATTTAGTCTATTTTTTGTATTTTGTTTGGCACATCCTTCCAGTGTAGGTATTACAGTGGAAGGACGCAATTTTTGAAAGTATCGAGGGTTTAAAATTTATCCTAAAGCTTTACTAGGATTTTTTCTTTTTAGAAACTGTTTTCTTCTTTTTAGCAGGTTTTTTTGCCGCATCTCGTAGCTCAGATTTAGCAGCTGTAGGAATAATTTTTGTAGTTTTTGGCTTAGTTGCTTTTTTGATTCCAGCCATTGTTGATTCAGAATCTGAACCGTATCCTATGGGTTGATTACCTGTGCGCTCATTTCTTTTCACCATGTAAATGAAATGTCTTACATACTGCGTATAAGGTTCTTGAATGTCTTTTGGCTCAAATTCAAGAGGGTCTTCTATAAGAGTTTTGATTAAAGACATAGGAAGGTCTTCTTTGCTAGTTAGCAGTAATACTTCAAGTCGCTTACAGATTTCGTGGTCGTTGACTTCAATAGATAATCTTCGCATTGCGTTGAGTAATTTACTGAATGCAACTCGTTTAGGTTTGGATGCCATACGGATAGGATTTTACAATTCTCATTTCTTACAATACGTTTTTCATTCGTATTTCCTTGTTCAGCAGAAAACATCATTGTCGATATTTCATTGAGCATTGTATTCCTAACGGACTGCCCTTTCCCTTTTTCTTTCAAATAGAGTGCTGTAGAATTTTCCTTAATAGTTATCAAACTACCGATCAGCTTATTTAGACTATTTCCTTCTCTTACTTCAGGAATTAATTTATTACTGATTATTCCAATATACGGTAATTCGGATCTGCCAATGAAATTCGGCGAGAGAGAATCCTTCAATTCCATAATTAGAATATTGAACATAGAATCTAAGTCTCTATGTCTGCTAGACTCCGTATTTATTTTAAGCGAGATTTTATTCGATTTTGTCCAAATATGTGTTGGATGGATGAATGCGACTGAAACGATCAGGCAACTATTTCTAAGCTGGGATGGTATATTCTGAAGGAAGATCAAAAATTCCAAATTATTGGATTTGAAAATCTGGGCAGATTCTCCATTCAGAAGCAACAATCTTAAAAATGAATCCGAAGTTAGAGGAGAAATCTTATTAGTAAATTGATTGAAAGAAGAATAAGAAGTATCAATTTGAGGCTTCTTAGTAAAGGTCTCTAGGTAAGCTAGAGTCGTTTTAAAATTATTTGGTTTTATTTTAACCGGAGCAGCCGAGGCAAGTTTCCTCTCGGAATCTATCTCCCAATCAACCATAGCTACTGGAATGCTAGTTAGCTTCTGATCTATTTCGAAAATTCTTTTCACTTCTGATTCATGAATCGATTTCCAATCTTGAGCTTCGAGGTTACTTGCTTGGCTTAGGAAAAATAATACAGCAAGGGAAAATCCTAGAATCTTTGATCCAGATCTAGTAAACTGGAATAGCTTATCCGAAGATTTCATAGGCTGTTCGATTTGAAAAAATCGTGCCAATTTGTTTTGAAAAATGTTAAAAATCATAAGCTATATGCATAATTTAAGGCATATTTGCTAGAAAAACAAGTTTTTTTTAGGAAATCATGAGTTTTTTTGTAAGAAGTTTCCACTCCCAAAGGATCAGTTCTCTTTCTATTTCACGGCTCTCGTCTTGCTCTTTAGATAACAAGGCGTAGATCATAGCGGCAATCTCTCGGCTGAATTTTTTTTCACCAAGTTCTTTTTCAAATTCTTCAATTTGGCCATCCAAGATTAAAGTAGAAAGACGAAAGGCTTCATTCAATGCTACGAGTTTTTCTTTACTTGTCTTTAATTCAGGTTTGTTGAACTCGTTTCGAATCATCACTTCCAGGAAAGTTCTAATGAAAGCAACGTCCTGAGCTGTGAGCTTAAATTCTAGAAGTAGTTGTTTTACTTTATCTAATTCCATATTTCGAAGATGTATCCGAGCAAGGAAAACTGGATTTTGGGAATACTGATTTAGGTTGGAATTCGAAATTACATCTGTGGCTCGAACTTTATTGAAATCTACTACCTTGTCATCTGCGCTAGTGGACTTTTCTGTCTTGGATTCCACTGCAGAAATTTTCTTTTTAATCACCAAGATATTCATACTAGGAAAACGAATCTTCAAGGTAACCATATCTGTTCTAGGAAGATCCTCATCCACGATTAGATAATGATACAATTCTGAGGTTTCCGATTCTTTTACTAAGTCTTCTTTTGTGCTAAAATGCTGAACTAAAACGGGAAGAATATCGCTGGCTGAACCAGTCGCGACAAAGATCGTTTTAATTTCATTACTAAAACCATGTTGGTATGGAATTACCAATTTGCCTGCTTTTACATTCACAAAATTCAACTCGGAGAGGCGAAAGTGAGAAAGATTGAAATCGCTTCCCAGAAAAGCAACCCTAGGAACTGGAACAACTATAGATTTATTTTTCGAACCCCTTGGGACTTCTGGACCATCATTTGTAAAAACCACATAAGTCATTTTGGCAAGGCGAACCTTAACCAAGAATCCTCCTGGAGTCTTTCTTTCTTCGTAGAGTGTATCTTCCATAAATTATAATAAACCTAAGTTCTTCATTTTGTATTGCAGGGCTCCCCGGGATATTTTGAGTGCCTTTGCCATTCTGAGCTGATTTCCTGCAAAAATTTTCTCAGCGAGTAGTATTTTCTGACGCTCGAGAGCTTCCACACATTTCGGAAGATCCAAATCTTCTGAATCTTGAATTCCTATTGCAGCAGGCTTTTCAAAACCTTCTGATTCTTCTTCCCAGTTTAATAGATTAGACGATGTTTTCCAAATGGCTTTCCCTAAAGAATTTTTTAATTCTTCGAAATTTCCAGCCCAATTCTTAGAGCTTAATTTCTTCCAAACTTCATTCGGAATTTCCATTTCACTTTTACCCAGACTTATTGCAAGATCCCTAAAAACTTCTCGTATCACAGATTCCTTTTCCGTTCCACTTAGCTCTTCTAAACTTGGCAAAGAAAGAGCATTTTGAGAAATTATATCCCAAAATGCAGGATAGATTTCTTTTTTGGGGAGTCCGTTATCGATGAAAAAAGCATTTTTAGATAGGCTGGAATTTTGTAGCCACTCGTAGAAAATCCTCTGCTGGCCTAAACTGAGCTTGGTAAGATTCCCCAAAACAATAGAGCCTTCTTCGCCCAGAATTTCTTCCCAATGTAGTAGAGATTTTTCCAATTTACCGACTTGCTCAGGGATAGTATCCACCCAGATCCACTGCCCAGTTCTGCCCCAAGTTTTATGAAGATTTCTAGCCAAAGTCTTTTTCCCAGAACCCTTAGGCCCAATCAAAAGAACAGGCTTATCTTGCTTAAGATTCTGGTATTCTTTAGAAACATTTTTGTGATTATGAATCAGCCATTGGACGCCTGAAATTCCCTGAGAAGTTTCAGTAGTTATGGGAACTTTTTGCTTTTCTGGAAGGGAAAGAAAGTTCGCAAGAAGATATGCTTGGAACTTCCTTGACTCCTCAGATCCTTCAAATTCTAAAATTATAAATCCGATAAATTGTAGGCCGTCTTTTATTTTTGCCACAACAGCAAATTCAGAGATCTCTGAAAAAAGCGGGAATTCACTTTTTTGAAAAATCATAGGCTCTTCCTGTTCCTGGAGCTTTTCCAGATAACCTCTTCCGCTAGCTAGAAATGAATAGAAGAAGCCTTGTTCTTCATAGCCAAAGCTTGCTTTCTCAACAAAGCCTGATCCATCTTCAGATCTTTCCACCAATACTCCGCAAATCGCCCCTAAGAGTGCTTGAGACTCCTGTAGGATTTCAACCTTGCTTTTGTTCTTTTTCCCAGAATAAAGGTGCATAGATGAAAACTGTTTAAATTTAAGCATATTGTCAACCACGTACAGTAAAATTGTCGGATATCCGACAAAACTTTCACAACTATATTCTTGCCCTTTTCGGGCTTTTGCAGATTCAATTCTGGGTGTCGGATATCCGACAATTTAAGAGAATTCTGGAAATTTTCTTGTAGAAAACCAGGGTGCTCACAAAGCTTCAAGAGGGGAAAAAGAAGAATGATAACTGTCTCAATTGCTAACCAAAAAGGAGGGGAAGGAAAAACTACTACCTCATTAAACCTCGCTATCGGCTTAGCTCGTCGAGGCAAACGAACCCTCATAATCGATATGGATCCCCAGGCAAATTCGACTGGAATATTTCTAAATCCCGAGACTAGCTCAAAAAATCTTTACCATATTTTTAATAAGAAAACCAAAATGAATGAAGTCGTTCAGAAAGTTTATGCGGACAATTTATTTCTAGCTCCCTCCTCTACCAATCTTGCTGAGCTTGAAGCGATGAACACAAACTCAGTTGAAGCTCCATACATTCTAAGAGACGCCTTGCAATCAGTCGAAAAGGATTTTGATTTTTGTGTTATCGATTGTCCACCTAGCCTTTCTATTTTTACCATCAATGCCTTGGTCGCATCCAATTTTGTCATCATCCCCTTACAGGCTGAAAAGTTTTCAGTAGATGGAATTGTTGGTTTGCAGCAAACCATTTCCAGTATCAAAAAAAGGATCAATCCTAATTTGGAAATTATGGGCGCTCTTATCACCCAACTCAAACCGCAGACCTTGCTCACAAAAACTATAGTTCCAGTTCTGAATAAATATTTTAAAATCTTTGAAAATAGCATCTCAGATGGGGTTGCTATTGGGGAAAGTCATCTCGCTAAAAAGTCTGTTTTTGATTACAACAAATCCAGTCGACAGGCCCAAGAATACGAAGGCTTCGTGGAGGAATTCTTAAGTGAGCTCTAAAAGTAAAAGATTAGGTTCTTTAGCTGATGTCTTCAAATCAGAATCCCTGGATGGAACTATGCGAAAAATACGCATGGATAGAATCCAACCTTCCACCAACCAACCTAGGCAAGACAGAACAAAGGGCGTAAGTGAATTAGCAGAATCGCTCAAAAAAGAAGGACTACTCCAACCTATCGTTGTTGCTAAAGATGAAAAAGATGAGGACAAATACAGGATCATCGCTGGAGAAAGAAGATACCATGCAGCGACCAGCCTTGGTTGGATGGAAATCGAGTGCAAAATTTTTGATAGAAATGAAAAAGAAATCTATAAACTGGCTATCATTGAAAATCTGCAAAGGGAAGATCTCAGTCCTTTTGAAGAGGCAGATGCCCTAAACCACCTCAAGCTGGAATATAAATACACAGATTCTGAATTGGCTGACATGTTTGGCAAAAGTCGTAGCTATATGACAGAAATTCTAAGCATTGCGAATTTGAGTCCCAAAGCAGTGAAAGCTTGTAGAGAACTTGAGATCGACAATAAGAACCTTCTGGTGCAGGCGGCTCAGGCTGAGAAAAAAGGGAATCTACCTGAATTTTTAGAAAGAATCAAGGCTGGAGAACTCAAAACAGTCAAAGATGCTAAAAACTTCAATAAGGGTCTTACTATTGAGGTTGAAGCACCCAAGAAAATCCCCGCAAATGAGCAAACACTGCCCTATGAACAGAAATCTTCACAAATATCTGGATTTCGCATTCAAAAAAAGGCAGATTCAGTCAATATACTGAGCGATGACCCCATTCTTTTGATGGAGATCTACAAATTCATCAAAAAGGAAATTCCTAAAAAATTTCCAAATACCTAAACCCGTACTTAGCAAACATGTACTAAGACATAATTTTTCCTTATTTTTGCCATATTCGGCCTTGACAAAATAGGGTAGCCTCTTCATAATGTGACATAATCTAGTAAACACCGATATAGTACTTTTTTGGTGGTGGGGAACGAATAACTAGAGAACAAAACGATTCCCCAAGAAAAAAACCCCTGGGTGACCAGGGGCCGGGTGATCCCGAAGGAATGTTGTTGGATGAGACATAATAAACATTATGTCGGATTATTGTCAACCTACTTTGGGATTTTTTGATTAAAATTGGGATTTTTTGTGCAAAAATCTCATCGAGGTGACAGAATGAATGAACACCAATCGTATGTCCGTATCATGTCGGACATCTTGGATTCGGGAGTTTGGGCGAAGCTATCTCCAGCGGCAAGAGCCCTTTATCCCGTACTTTTGCGATTTACAGACTATAATTTCCGTTATGTTTGGCCCAATACAGAAACACTTCTGAGGCTAACAGGATTCCGTACGAAAAAATCAATCGTAGAAGCTAAAAAAGACCTAGAAAGCAATGGCTTAATCCATACAGTCTCTGGATCAGGACGTACGAGCACACGATTTTACTTTCGTTTCGACTATGAGGGATCTAAGATTATACCTCTCGGGGATACCAGCATCCACCCCAGAGGGGGACGACAATCTGCCACAGAGGAATATGCGAACGACATCGAGGGGGATAAAATGGGAAACCCGAACCATATTAATATAACCATAAACAATAACCAAGATAATAAAACCAAAGATGATTTGGATAAAGATAAAAAAGATCAATTTTCAGCAGAAAAGAATGTAACTAAAAATCAAATGCCTATTAGCTTAGAAAATTTACTGGAAGATTATGGCCCAGATGTGTTCCACTATGCTTACCAAGAAGCAAAGAAAAGAGATCTGCAAAATAACCTTCCCTATTTAAAGTCAATTTGTAGAAATAAAATTGCGAAGCTACAAGAAGAGCTTAAAATTGGGCAGAAATCAGCAAACCAAATCAAGCCCAAACCTTCCTGGTTTGGATTCTTGGAATGGGCAAAATCACGGCTTTCCATTTCCAGTTACCAAGATTTGCAGGAATTAGACATTCAAGTAGATGGAGATTGCATCTGCATCCAAGAAGAAGTAAGCAGTTCGCAGAGAACTATTATTGAAAGGTATTTTTCCCAGGAAGTAGAATCAGATATACTTGTGGTTTTTGCTTCCCCTAAAGTAGAGAACAGAATTTTTTGAACATTATGAGATATGAACCAATTCGAATCAGCCACCCTAGGCAAGTCCAACACGTCCGAGTCACAACCTCGGGAATTTTTGAAGAAAAATCTGGACAGATTATTTCCTTTTTAGATGAGAAAGAAAAAAGTGGCTTAACATCTATTATCCTAGAGCTATCCCCCGAAAATCAACATTTTAATCGAATTGAAATCCACCCTCTTGTCGGGGATACAGACTTTTTCCCAGATGTGTTTCGTATCGAGATGTCACAAGATCAAAAATACTGGGAACCTATTATCCAAGAATCTGGATTCAAACGTGCCCAAAAAGCTGTAGCTTTTTGGAATTTTACATTAACTTCAGCTAAGTATATAAAGTTTATATGTAAGGTAAGCCGTAAGACAGACCAAGGAAAATACAAAGTGTCCTTTGGTCAGTTTAATGTAATGATTTCTGGAATAACAGGAATCGAAGCGAGTTCAGAGCTTGATCGTTTGAAGGTTAAAGAAAACCTTATAGATACTAGACCAGACTATGGATGGGCATCCAGCGAAAGGCAGCATCCACAAGATGAATTTTTAGTTTTTGATCTATCGGCAATTCATAGAATCGAAGAAGTTCGTATGCTATCCAAACAAGATGAACTTACCAATTTTCCAGAGAAGTTCACCGTGTATTATAGCGAGGATGATTTATCTTGGCACCAACTTCTAGAAGAACCATCTTTCATGGCAGAGCCTGGAACTTGGTATAGGTGGAGATTTCTCCCAGTCAATGCAAGGTTTTTGAAAATCATTTGCAAGCAAGAAAAACAAGCTAACAAGGTATCATATTTATCTGAAATTATAGAAGTTGAGTTCTATGCAACTCCCGATTCAGCTGATGAAGAAAAAGGTGGTAAGACGCAAGGCCCTCTTCCCTATGCCTCGGTTCTTAGAGCAGGAATGGTAAGACTGGCAGTTGATGGTGAGACCCGAGAAGGAGTTTCTGTACAAGGATCTGATCGTAGATTAAGAGAAGGAACTACAGAATACAAGGGTATTGTTGAGCTTGCTACAGATGGTGAAGAAAGGGACGGTGTGGTTGTCCAAGGTAGTGATAAGCGCCTAAAACATGCTACTGAGCTTGCACATGGATTGACTCGTCTTGCTAGGTCGGGTGAAAGTAGAGAAAATGTTGTCGTTCAAGGAAATGATGAAAGATTAAAATTAGCAACGACTGAGAATCCTGGAATCGTAGAACTCGCATTAGATGGAGAGACTCGTCCTGGAATTGCTGTCCAGGCAAATGATAAACGTCTTCGTAAAGCCAGTCATAAAGAGCCAGGCTTAGTTACTCTTGCTGCAACGGGAGATGCATCTCCCGACAAAGTAGTAACGGGAGATGATGAGCGTCTCAGGGATGCCACAACAGAAGCTAAGGGAATTGTTCGACTTGCTCAAAATGGGGAAGAGTCTGCTCTTTCCGTAGTTCAGGGCAATGATAAAAGAATTAAAATTTCCACAACTGAATCCTACGGAATTGTACAATTAGCAAGATCGGGAGAGACTAAGTCAGGTGTAGTTGTTCAGGCTGATGATTATAGAATCAAACCTGCTTCTGAGGAAAATTTAGGAATAGTACAATTGGCACTACTTGGTTCCGATGAACCAGGTAAGGTAGTTGTTTCTAATGATCCTAGGCTGAAAGATGCTAGGTCTCCCCTTCCTCATACTCACGATTATGCAGCCAAGGATCATGATTATAATTCCCATACAGGATTAATTCGTCTAACAGGAGACACATCTTCTTCTTTCCAAGGGATCTTCCCCCCGCCTGATAAGCACTCTGTAATTTTTGGTAAAAACCAAAATCAAGAAGGTGCCGGAATTTCGGCAATTGGAAATAAGGAAGGAATCATAGGTTACTCGGAACAGACAGGAGTTCTCGGAATGTCTGCTGGACAATCTGGAACTGGATATGGTGTTCTTGGTCTTAGCAAAAAAGGATTTGGCGGTGCATTTACCTCTCAATCTGGTTATGCAGTTCATGCCAATGGCAAAGGATTTCCAGACAGAAATGTTCCAGGTTCAGGGAAAGGTCTCTTAGCCGATGGCGATTCTATGTTTCACGGAACGGTTGCCATTCATCTTGCTAACAGCCAAGATTGTATTGCTAAGAAATTCAAATTAGATACAAGAGATGTTGTCTCACCAGGAGATCTTCTTGTATCAACCGATGAGTCTCTAAAGCTTGCAAAATCAAAACAGCCTTATTCTACCAATGTAATTGGAGTTCTTGTTGCAAGCCCCTCCCTACTGTTAGGCGAAGAGAAAAAAGATCCTAACGAAGGATTGGTAGCTATCTATGGTGCGGTTCTTTTGAATGTGGATCCTTCCATGGGTATGATTAACCCAGGAGACCTGCTTGTTAGTGGACTAACTTCTGGTTATGCGGTAAAGGCTGATTCAAATAGAATCAAACCAGGAACTTTAGTTGGTAAAGCTCTAGAGGCATCCAAGAGAGAGAAAGGGCAAATTCTTGTCTTACTAAGCTTGGGATAATTTCATATACCTAGATTCTAATTCAAGGATGGCAGCCTTGCCTTCTTTGCCTAGGCTCTCGGAGAATTCATTCACATACAAGTCGATATGCGACTGGACAACTTCTAAGTTTTTGTTTTGGGAATTTTCCAAGATATATTTCTGTGCTTGGGTTGGATTCTGCCAGGACATTTGCAGGCTTTTCTTTACAAGTTGATCAATCTGTTCTTTTCGTTCTTTGCCTAAGTTTCTTTTGATGGCAATGCAACCTAGTGGGATGGCTTGAGTACTTGTTTCTTCCCACCACTGTCCTAGGTCGGCAACTATTTCTAGACCGAAATCTTGGTAGGTAAATCTTTCTTCGTGGATGATCACTCCAAGGTCAGCCGATCCATTGGCAAGTTCATGGATGACTTTGTCGTATCGTCTGTATTGCAAGGGTAAAGACTTTTTTCCAGAATAGAGTTGTAAGAGTAGATTGGCAGTTGTCATTTTGCCGGGAGAAAGTATAGATTTCGCTGTACCAATTGTAAAATCGGTTCCCTTTCTTCTTATGAGAAGTGGTCCGCAGCCTCTACCTAAGGCAGCTCCTGAATCAAGAATTTCATATTGGTCTGCAACTTGGAAGTAAGCAGCAAAAGAAAGTTTCGTGATATCGTATTTGCCAGCTAAGGCAGACTGATTCAATTCTTCTACATCCTTGAGTTCTTCTTGGATGGTTATTTCTTTATCTAAATTAGAGTGGATGAGATGGTAAAAAATGAAAGTATCATTAGGACAGGGTGAATAGGCCAGTGTAAATCGTGAATCAGTCATTGTGAAAAAGTGTTTTCCTTATCGCTTTCTCTATTAGACTGGCAAGCACTTAGAGATTAAGAATTGATCCGATCAGGGAGTATTGTTCGTGGCTATAAAAATCCAAAAGTACGGATTCTTTGCTGAATTCATCATTCATATTGTGTATGTAGTTTCGAAATTTTCTTTTAAAAGAGTAGAGCATTATTTTTTGGACGACAATCCACGCCGCTTAGATCTTCCCTACCCCACTGTTTATATTGCAAATCATGTTTCTGAGTTGGATATTCCAGGACTTGCCACTGTTCATAAACGAATTCAAAATCCTAGAATCCAATATACTATCCCTGTTAGAGAAGACATCATTCAGAAAAATTTCTTGGTAAAAGAATTTCGACCCAAAGGAATATTTAAGTACATTTTGCACTTTGTAGATCTTACAGGAATACTCCCTCTCCTATTTCGCGTCGTCGGTGCTGTTCCTGTAAAAAGACCCTTCAGGGACAATGCAAGAGCTATGGTCAAAGAGGGATCACTTCGTGACCAAGTGGATAAGGATTGGACTATACTATCGGATAATATAGACTTAGGAAAAAATGTCGTAGTATTTCCAGAAGGAGTCTTCAGTGAAGATGGCAATCTACGTGTAATTAAAAATGGGATAGCTCACCTTTCTGAGAAAAAACCTGGTTTGAATTATTTTTACTTTAATTTCACCTATGATCTGCTAAGTGATAGGAAGCCATGTCTGCATGTTGGTTTTGGTGAAATTTTCCAAATAACAAATGGTTCTAGAAAAGATGAGATCAGCTCTCTGATCAAAGAAAAATTAGCGCGAACCTATGTGGTGAATGCTGCGAATTTGCTATCATTTGTGATTTTGAGTTCAGAAAGCTTTCTGGGAAAAGATAAAAATTGGATCACTCAGACTGTATTGGATCTTGCAAAAAATATTCAGGTTAAAGAGCATGCTTTAGTTGATAAGGAACTCTTAACTGGGAAAACTCTTGGAATTCATCGTGTACTCGAAGTTATGCTTTCCAAAAAATTGATTACTCTTTCCAAGGATGGAATCTACGGCAAGGGTGCGAAATGGGATCTGGAAAATAGCTCTGAAAAGCCAAGAAGCTATAAACGAGAAAAGCCATTTACCTATCATAAAAACCAATTGAGAGCATTTGAACCTACTCTACTCTCATTGCTTAATTCATTGAAATAAAAGCTCTTACTGGGTTATAGCGTAAGTCATTTGTTTTGTAATAAATACAATTCGAATGAAGATAAACCCAGTTAAGATTGCAGTCGCCGGAAGAAATCCGAAGTCTTTATAATCTTCTTTGAGTTCTTTGGCGAAAATTACTAATGGAATTGTCAGCATGAACATACGTGCAAGGTTATCAAAATTTCTCCAGTAACCTTCTTCTGCTATCGTCATGACGCCAAGCAGTGGTAAAAGAGGAAGCATAACAAAGACTAAATTCCAATTCTTCTCTTGAAATGCTTTGTACAACTGACTTAGGTTTACTAGTAAAATCATATAAAGTATAAAAAGAAAGATCTTCGCAGAATTTTGTATCCAAGATCTTATTTCAAAGATTGCAAATCCCTGGAAACTTTTGACGAAACCAAATAAAGGAAAATCGACCATATCGATGAATTTCAATGGTAGCGTTCCTGGTTCTGGAATAGGAATACTGCGACTGTAGAAATAGAAGCAAAGATAGATACTTAGAGGAATCATGATTGCAATAAATTTTTTCCAATTCTTATTCAATAAAAAATAAAGGAAGAGAGGCGCAAAAACGAATACTGATGTTTCTCTTACGAATAAGGCTAGCAGCATGTATACTGACCCAGCAATGAATGCGAGAATTCCATTTTCCAAAATGAGTAAGCTTAAGCTAATGATACAAAATGAAACTAGCAAAGAATCAGATACCAAAAGATGTGTGCTAAGTATTGAGAAGGCAGAGAAAAGATAAAAGAGAAATAAAAATTTATTCTTAGTAGAAAGTATAGAATACATAGTTAGTGAAGAAAGCACATGAAAAAATGCAATCATTGCTAAGCAAATGATCGCATAGAACTTCCATCCTATGATATTAGCTAGACTACCGACTACCATAGAAAGACCAAGCCTATGGAAACGAAAATAAAAGGAATCTACTATGGGAAATTCTAGGCTTCCATCATTGTACAGAAATTGTGCTAAGATATAAAAAAATTGACCATCATAGCCACCATCTTTATAAACTACAAAATCTTTCGGTATGTAATCCGGATTTAAGCGTGCAAAGCCTTCCCAAATATTGATCAAACTGGAAAGATTCAGTTCATAGTTTACAATTTTTGCATAAATTGTTATGGCTAAGATCATTAAAAAAGCAAAGATTGACAGGATTGGAAAAAGCTTTTTCATAGATCACAAGATTTACTAGGATAGGGAGTTGTCCTCTGAAAAAAATTTTCGACACAATACAAAATATTTATAAATCTCTCGAAGAGCTGGGTCCTAGAAAATCTTTCCAGATTATGCGCGGTCTTGGACACGAAAGATTGATTTCCCTTTCAGAAAAGGCTGACCGAGATAAGATGCTTTTTCTATCGAAGAGGCTATCAGATGAACTCATTGTTGAATTAGTTCAGAAATTGCCTGAGCCCATCCTTCTTGAAACCTTAGAAAATCTACCTGAAGATGATATCGTATTCTTTTTAGAAAAGTTCCCGCTTGAGGTTATTGTTTTAATTTCTGGAACAATACCACCAGTAGAAGTCCGCATGATGGTGCTAGAATTAGGTAGGGAGGATTTGATCGAATCCTTAGAAAAAGTGGGAATTGAAAAATCCTTAGTTCTATGGGAGAAACTAGGCACTAAAAGGGTAATTGAACTTGCGCTTGCGTCTGGAATGAGTAACCTAACGAAGATTGCAACTAGCCTATCAGTAGATGAAAGTTCAAAATGGATAGAAGAGCGTGGGATTGATGAGATTCCTGTTTTCTTGGAATTTTTTGGTGTAGAGAATATGATAGCTCTATTTAAGACACTAGGTTTCAATACTGCACTAGCACTGATTAACCAATTGGGAGCTAAGAAGATGATGGAAATTTCTTTGAAGATTTCCAAGATGAAAATTGCTGCAAAAATCCCTAAATCTATAGAACGACTTAACTCAGTTAAGAAAACAAAATCTAAACCAAAGAAATCCAAACCTGCCAAGAAGAAAAAATCAAGAACTCAAAGAAAGAAGAGTTCTAACTCTCGAAAGAAAAAAGTGTAAATATGAACTTATTCTTCTGAGAAATTCTTTAGATCTGCTCCCTTGTCTTTAGCAATTTGAATTTCTTTATTATACGCTATTTCTCTAGATTGAATGGATTCGAATCTTCGTTTTAGAAAATCATTCGTCGTAGAGTTTGTATTATCATTTGTATAGAGCTTTTCCTTGGCATAATTAAGAATTTCTAATTTTTCATTTAGTTCTTGTTTTTTCTCGGAATAAAAATACAATGATTCGTCTGAGGTAAGCTCATCTCCATCAAGGATGCGATCCTGCATAGAATTCATTATTTCGTTTCGTCTATTTTCTTTAGCAAGTTCTTCTTCAGTTTTCTCTCTTGGAATGTATCTATTGTTAGGAAAAATGGCAACTAATGGTTTGAATTTTTCGATAGCAAGTTTTCGTCTTCTTTCTCGCTCTTCTGGGCTTATTTTTGCTGGATCATAAGGAATCCCACTATCCTTATCTGTCTTCTCTTCCTGATTAGCAGAGAATTCGAGAAAGCCATTCTCAGAATCAAATAAAGAAGAATCGCTCTTCTCGGAGTTAAGAGCTTCTCGCCCGCTAGTATAATTATAATTAGTTGATAGAGAATCTTTGTCTCTTAAATTATTTTTACTATTATCTGATTTAGAAAATAATAAATAAGCAAGTATGAGTGAGATACTAACTATACTAGAATAAAGTATGATTTTTTTCATTGAATGTGTCATTTTCGTATTTCCACCTCAAAAGAGGAACCCTTGCCCTCTTCACTTTGAAATTTTAATTCTGCCTCCATTTTTTCAACCAAAGATTTTACTATAGAAAGACCCAATCCTGTTCCTCCGATTTTACGATTCGAATCGGATGGAATTCTAAAGAATCGATCAAATACAGAGTTTTTGAATTTTTCAGGAATGCCAAAACCTGAATCTGTTACTGTGAATCGTATAAATTTAGCATCAGACTTTAATGTTAATTTCACGAAACCATGCTCCGTGTATTTGATAGCGTTAATGTACAAGTTAGAAACTATTTGTGAAAATTCAAACCGAATTCCTTTGATGATATGCCCTCTCTCAAGATCAGCTGTAATGGAAATATCTTTTTCATTCGATAGATGGGAATTCATATGCATCACATCTTCAATCACTATGGCAGGATCAAATTCTTCCATGGATTCATCTTCTGATTCGTTTTGGTTTCTTTCGATCTTAAGTAAATTCTCAATAAGAAAGCTTAGGCGCTTGATATTTTTATCAATGATATCCAGCATTTCAGAATTCTCTGGTTTAGTTCGAATCAATGAATCATGAGATAATAATTCAAAGTATCCTCGAATATTCGTCATGGGAGAACGTAACTCATGGCTGATATTGGATATAAATTCATGCTTGGCTCTTTCAGATTCTATTCTTTCCCTATTATCCTTGAAAATAATTTGGTAGCGTTTCTTTGGACTTACTAACATAGAGTTAATGGAAATATCTACACCTAAGCGATTGCCATCTCTTAAGATGATCTCTCCATCGGGGATGTGTAGCATAGAATCCGATCTTTCATTTTTAAAATACAAACTTGTGCTAAGTTTCTGTCCGCCGACTAAATCATCAATCTTCATCCTGGAAAGATCCATTCTGGAATAACCACTCATGAGTCGAAACTGTAGATTGGATTCAAGCAAAGCTCCCGAATCAGCATCAACAATAATTAGTGCTTCACGAGAGAATTCAAAAAGGTATCTATACCTTTCTTCCGAATACTGTAAGTTAACCGAACTCCTATCTAATTTAATTTCTAAGATGGAGTTAAAATTTTCCAGCTCAATAATTCTTTCATTTAATTTAAAAATTTCTGCATTCAGATAATCCAACATATTATTGATATGAATCTTAACTCTATTATCAATACGAAGAGATTCATCTATATTCAATCTTGAATGAATATTGCCTTCTAGTATATCTAAAGAAATAGATATCGCATCAGTAATTAAATGCCTTGTATAATTTTGCTTGCGATAGTTAATGATAGTCGGAGAAAATTGGTATTCTGCCCCCGGATTACGAAATCCAAAAGTTTTGACAGGAGATGATTCTGAATTATCTATAGCCTTCCATATTTCATCAAATTGTAGAATTCCATTTATTTCTTCGAGAGAGATTTGCTTCTTGATTGTACGAAAGAAAAAATCTTGGATCAAGGGATGGATATTATTCGTGTTCCCCCTAACAGAGAACATTCTAGACTTATCAAGTTTATTAGCAAGAAGGATCTGTTTGAATTCACCAATCCTATAGCTAGGATAGTACTGGTTTAGATTTAGATCAGTACTAAGTTCATCTATTTCCGTTTTTGTAATTTCATTTAAGTATTTAATGGATCTTCGTATCGCTCTAAGTATCTTATCTGTTTCACTAGGAAATTTGCTTACAAACTGTCCGCCAAAAGCGAATAAAGTATTGGGAAAAGATTCTTGGCTAGAAATTATTTCTTGATTCGTATCAAAGCCTTCATGGTCAGCAAAATTTTGAAATTTATTCAAAAAAGGATAGAAATTGGGATCAGCAGACATCCCAAGTGAACTTGTTTTGCGAAGATGATTCTCCATGAGGTAATATGGAAGTTCAACAAAACGGAGTTTAGGCATTTTTCCAGGAAAGAAATTTTCTATGAATTTTTCTGTGAAAAATCGCTCTATAGAAAATTCACTCGGAACAGGAATGTCATAGGTTTTGTTGGTGAGAACATCAGAAGGTTGGAAAAAAATTCTTGAATAAAAACTTAGCTTAGAATGAGAAAGATACAAGCCTTTGTAAAGGCGTTTTACCTTGGATTTCTTAAGGAAACAATCATGCACATAAAGCAAGGTGGGAAGTTCACCCGCATCGATTCGCCCCGATTCCATTAAGGAAAATATACTTTTGTAGTCTACGCAGGATCTTAGGTCAACATCCAATTCTTGCTCTTCGAAAAAGCCTTTTTTCTCTGCAATTACTATAGGCAGAGAGCTAATTCTATCTGTGATCATGATCTTAATCATTCTTCCAATTTGCCTTTGCCAGAAAAAAATACGATAGTTTTTCTGTATTTTTGTCGATGAGACATAATATGAAGGTTACGGATATTCCCTCTCTACAACAGGTCTTTCAAAGAATGGGCGAAATTGAAAAAATTCTCGGCCAAAAATCTCCCGAAACCATTGCTCCCGTAGTTAGTCCAGACAATCAGAATGGGATTGTAGGGCAGCCGAGTTTTGAAGAAATGATGGAGCAGGCGTCCATGCAGCAGTTGGATTTGGGAAATGCAAGAGGGACAAATGATTTTTCAGCAGGAAATTTTGCAAATTCTAGAATGACTTCTGAGCTAGAGCAAAAGATAGCCTTGGAATCTAAGAAAAATGGAATTGATCCTAACCTTGTTAAGGCAGTTATCCAAACTGAGTCTAATTTTAATTCAAAAGCAGTCTCCCCTAAGGGAGCTATGGGTCTAATGCAACTCATGCCGCCCACAGCAAAAATGTTAGGCGTAGAAGACCCACTTGATCCTATGGAAAATATTGAAGGCGGCACTAAATTCCTGGGAGATATGTTGAACCAGTTCCAAGATCGTAAACTGGCACTGGCTGCATACAACGCAGGTCCAGGTGCAGTGAAAAAATACAAGGGAGTGCCCCCTTATGCAGAAACAAAGAATTACGTAAGCAAAATAGAGGATCTTTTAAAATAAGAAACTTTTTATTTCTGAAGATTGCTATAACCAAGAAATTCTTGCTGCCAAAGAATATAGTCTTGGTAAGGAAATAGTTTGGAAAAAAGTTTTAAGTAATCGACCAATTTTGTTTTGTAAGCAGTGGAACTTTTATCAGAAACAATTCTATCCTGCAAATTTTTATTAAGAAATGCAGATCTATTACCAAGGGGAATTAATTCTATTCTTCGGTCTCTCTTTCGAGCTGGATATCTTTTATTAATATCAACAAGATCTGCTTGCCAGACATCATCTAAATATAGATAGCTATTTGAATCTCTAGACTCTATCTCATAAAAACGATTTTTAATCTTTGTCGCAAAATATACGTAATGCGAAGTAATTGGATCGGAATAGATTATAGATCTATTGGATACTAAGGATTGGCTTCGAATAAAATCTTCTTTCTTTGATTCTAATAAATCATCCATAGTTTCATCGTAATTACTATAATTAAAATATACGGCAACTAGTATACAGGCGACTAATATTCCAGTGAATGTTCGAGTATTTAATTCTTTCTCAGTGCCTAAGAGAATATTGCCAACAAGTAATAAGAAAAATGCAGGCGCTAAGTAAAAGAGCATGGTTGAAGAATGTATAATAAGTTTAGTAAAACTTGAATCACCAAAAAAATCAAAAATGGAGAACAGAATCAATGTTATAAATAAGCCCAACAAATAAGAACTAAGAATAATAAATGGAATATTCTTGCGTTTGTAAAATACTGTAGTTCGAGACTTGTTCGAGCTCATAGCACGTAGGCAGGACCAAACAATAAAAATTGTAAATCCTATGATAAACATTCTTAAATCTGTGAAGAAGGAAACTAGAAGTAATGCTGGGAAGAGGAAAAGGTCGAGCAAGGTCTCCATACGAAAGGTATGGAAAATGAGTAAAAGGAATGTTAAACCAACAAGCTCATGGAAATGTAAAATGGGGAACTCATGGGAATATGGTAAAAAGGCAGAAATATAAACTAAGAAATGGTGGTTGAACTTCCATTCCCCTTTTCGGAAAAGTAGAAGTATCAAATGCAAATTCACACTGAAAAGTAGAGCGGCAATGGATTGGAAGGAAGTCAGATAATTCATACCGAAGATACTCTTCCAGAAAAATACCAAAAGAACAGGAAGCGGTTCTTCCCAAGAGAAAAACGCTCCTTCTTCAGTGATAGCTCTTAGATTTGCAAGAAATATGTAGCTCTCAGGATCAGCAAGAACTGGTCGTAGATTCAAATAAAGCCAAAATATCCCAAATAATATGAAGATGGAAAGAAAGAAGGCAATAGGATTTAGGGGTTTTCTTTCTTTATACACAAATGTTTCCAATAGTTTTTCTCTCTCCTGTTTAAAATTTAGCTGAAATTATTCCAGAAGATTTTAAGTTTTACATAAGAAATAAAAAGTTGGCATCAATGGAAAAAAAACCTCATGTTCTCTACGACGAAAACGGCAATAGTAAGAAAGACAAAGCTTGGATCTTTCGAACCTACGCGGGTCATACAAATGCAAAAGCATCCAATGAACTCTATCGAAAGAACTTAGCTAAAGGTCAGACTGGCCTTTCTATAGCATTTGATCTTCCAACACAGTGTGGATATAGTTCCGATCATGGCATTTCCAAACCAGAAATTGGTAAAGTGGGAGTTCCCATCAACTCCTTAGAAGATTTTCGAGTACTTTTTGATCAGATTCCTATCGAAGAAATGAATACTTCCATGACTATTAATGGGACATCCATGTGGCTACTCTCTCTTTATGTTGCTCTTGCCGAAGAGCGTGGTATAGATCTCAAGCTTTTGCAAGGAACAACACAGAATGATTTAATCAAAGAATACTTGGCTCGTGGTACTTACATTTTCCCGCCGGCTGAATCCATTCGTATCATTGTTGATATGTATGAGTATTGTTTGAAAAATACACCAAAATGGAATCCATCCAATATCTGTTCCTACCACTTGCAAGAAGCGGGAGCAACACCGAGTCAAGAACTTGCATTTGCACTTGCAACAGCGATTGCGATTTTGGATGCAATCAAGGAAAGAAATTGTTTCACAGAAGAAGAATTCGAAAAATGCGTAGGAAGAATTTCTTTCTTCGTCAATGCAGGGATTCGTTTCGTAGAAGAGATGTGTAAGATGCGAGCCTTCGTGCAAATGTGGGATGAAATTACCACTGAACGTTACAAAGTAAAGAATCCTAAGTACAGAGTGTTCCGTTACGGAGTTCAAGTGAACTCTTTGGGCTTAACCGAAGAGCAACCAGAGAACAATGCATGGAGAATCCTCATTGAAACTTTGGGTGTCACACTCAGTCGTGATGCAAGATGTCGTGCACTCCAACTTCCTGCTTGGAATGAAGCACTCTCCCTACCCCGCCCTTGGGACCAGCAATGGTCGCTTCGTCTTCAACAAGTTCTTTCTTATGAAACGGATCTTTTAGAATACCCAGATCTTTTTGAGGGTTCCAAAGTGATCGAAAGCAAGGTAAACGCACTTAAAGAAGAAGCCTATGCAGAGATTCACAAAATCTTAGATATGGGTGGTGCTATCAAAGCAATTGAAAATGGCTATATGAAATCACAACTAGTTAAGTCTCAGACGGACCGCCTATCGAAGATTAACTCAGGTGAGCAAATCATTGTCGGTAAGAATAAATGGACAGAAGGAATCAAATCGCCTCTATTAGGCGGAGAAGATGGTGGTATCTTCAAAGTAGATCCTAAATCCGCTGAAATGACCTTAAATGTTCTAAGCAAAGTGAAGAAAGAAAGAGATGCTAAGAAAGTAGAAGAAGCCCTCGCTAAGTTAAAATCTGATGCCAAAGAAGGACGCAATATGATGGCAGCATCTATCCACGCGGCAAAAGTCGGCGTCACAACAGGCGAATGGTCGGATACTTTGCGTGAGGTATTTGGAGAATACAATCCACCAACAGGAGTGGAAGGTCAGTCTCTCAAAATCGAAGATGAGAAGACAGACCGTGTTCGTGGCAAAGTAAAAGCATTCCTAGAAGCTCATGGACACAGACCTAAAATTGTTGTCGGCAAACCAGGATTAGATGGCCATTCCAATGGAGCTGAGATGATTGCTGTTTCTGCAAAGCACGCAGGCTTTGATGTAATCTATTCGGGGATTCGTCTCTCTCCAGAAGAGATCATCCAATCAGCAGTGGAAGAAAATGCGGATGTAATTGGAATTTCTATTTTGTCTGGATCGCATAACGAAATTGCTACACAAATCTTTGATGAGCTGAAGCATTACAAGGCAGAGATTCCTGTGATCATTGGTGGAATTATTCCTGAGTCGGATTTTGAAAGTCTACGCAAGCAAGGAATCAAGGAAGTCTTTACTCCCAAAGATTATGATCTTATGACTATCATGGAGAAAATCATAGATCTTATTTCCACTAAATCCAAAGCCGCCTAAGTAAGATAAGGTTTTGAGCTCAAAGAATGAAATCCCAAGTGTGGGACTGAGGCTGAGTATTGATTCTGAGGAAAGGAAACTTTACGAAGAACTGATACAAGGCTCTATCCAACTAGAGAAATACAGTTTAGCCAAAGCAATTTCTCTATTGGAAAGAGAAGATAGCCCTAGCAAACGTTCCCATCTTTTTCCTATGATGGAGGAGATGGGGCTCTCTGAATCCAAGGCTTATACCATAGGAATTACGGGAACGCCAGGAGCTGGAAAGTCTTCCCTCATTGGAGAGATATGCAAATATTTCCTAGAAAAAGATCCCCAGTCTAGTCTTGCCATTGTTGCTATTGATCCAACCAGTAATATTTCTGGAGGATCTATACTAGGGGATCGTACTCGTGTCATTTTGCCTCGCCGTGAGAACAGAGTGTACTTTCGGTCGCAGGCATCCCAATTAGAATTGGGAGGTGTAAATCCATATACCTATCATGTGATACGCTTCCTGCGTCATTTCTTTGACTATGTAATTGTAGAAACTGTTGGAATTGGACAAAACGAAATTGAAGTCTCCTTGCTTACGGATTATTCCTTCCTCGTTATGCAACCATTAGGTGGAGATCAGGTTCAGTTTATGAAAAGCGGTATCATGGAAGTCCCCGATGCCTTTATCATCAACAAATTCGACGAAGAAGGTCTTGCCAATTCTAGTTACCATCTCTTGCTTTCAACTTTAGAATTTCTAAAGGACGTTCTACCCAATCAAAAGTTACCTCCTGTCTTCAAGACATCCGTCGTTAAGAAAAAAGGCATAACAGAAGTTTGGGATTTTGCAACATCCAAACCAAAGAAGAAAGACCATTCAGTGGAAGTAATCTACCAATTGGAAAAATGGGTACGCAATGAATACGGTCGCTTCGGCTTGAGAATTTTCCAATCTCTGCATCTTGCAGACATCTCCCCTACTCCCTCCTATGAGCAAATGGAAGCCATGGTAATCGGAGAGATTGGGAAGAGAATTGTTAGTTGATGGCTACGTGTCTGCCTTCCTCGCGCCCGACGGCAATGCGGGCGATTGCCCTTCCCATTTCGCCATTGGGCTTCCTGCCCAAAAGCGAAAGTTGCGAACGTCCTGTTCGCAAGCTATGGGAAGGACAATCCGTCCTCCTACGATGGGAGAGAGACTGCATTGTTACAATAAAGTTATCTTATTTTAAGCTGTATACTCTAACATAACAGACTTTTATTTCAAAGGATTATTTCAAAAAAGGTTCAGTTTGTAAGGCTTAACTCTATCTTAATCAATAACGATATATAAAACCTCTTTAGAGCACCTTCCCCAGTGAGCTGTTTTTTTATTGTTTATTTGTGTAGTTCCCGTTCCTTTCCATTTAATAGCCATATCTAATACATGATTAAAATCCTTAATATCCTTAAATCCTCCTCCACCAAGAAAATCTCCATTTACGTTAAAAACATATAAATCGTAAAATCCATGATTATTAATCAATTCTCTCCTAAATTCCATAATATTTTGTACACAATTTTTTTCAGAAAGGCTATTTAATAACTTAGAAAAAGATATTAATCGCTCCATTTTCCTTTCGGATATATAATTACTCCGGATAAAATATAAACTATAAGCGATAACTAAACTAACAATAAAAAATAATATTAATATAAATGACCTGCCCCCATTTTCAGTACCAGATGATAAGTTAGTTTTTATCTAAATTCTATCCAAATTTCATTTTATATTCTAACGGGGTCAAGTAATTTAATGAAGAATGTAATCTATCTTCATTATAATCCTTTTGAAAATTTTTCAAATCTCTAGATAGTTCATTTTGATTTCTAAAAAGATTTTGATTTAAACATTCATCTCTAAGCTTGCCATTGAAGCTTTCTATAAATGCATTTTGGGTAGGTTTTCCTTTTTCTATGTAGTGAATATCTATTCCTTTTTTCATTGCCCAGTCTCTAAATGCGATAGATGTAAACTCCGTTCCATTATCCAAAACAAATACTTTTGGCAACTCTTCTAATGAATCCAAGAATTGAATCAATCTATCTGAGGAAAAAGAATATTCTACATGAAGAATCATATTTTCTCTGCTAAAGTGATCTATGCCTGTAAGGATTCTTTTTTTTCTACCATCCATTGTTCGTTCAAAAACAAAATCCATAGACCAAACTTGATTTGATTTTGTAGGAATCACTAGTGGTCTTGATGGTAATGTTTTTTTCCTTTTATTTGATTTCGTCCTTATTTTTAGCCCTTCAAGTCGATACAAACGATATACTTTTTTGTGATTAACAATCTTTCCCGTTCGACGAATCCTTTTATGAATTCGTCGATAGCCATCTCGTTTTCGGAGGAAAGCCAATCTTCTAATCTCATTAATTGTCTCTGTATCAGGTGGTTTACACTTGTAGTAAAAAGATGATTTTGAAAGGTTCAAAATTTCTAGACTGCTGTTTCGAGAAAGTCCTTCTTCGATTAACAGGGATATTGCCTTCTCCTTCAGTTCCCTGTTCAAAACTTTTTTCCTAATACATTCTTGATTGCTTGGATTTCTAAAGCTTGCTCAGCTACCAATTTTTTCAAATTTGAATTCTCATTTTCAAGAGATTTTAGCAATTTCATGTCATTCATTTCCATTCCACCATATTTATTTCGCCATCGGTAGAAGGTCTGTTCTGTTATACCATGATTCCTTGCGACTTCTTTAATCGGGATTCCTGATTCTGCTTCTTTGAGAGTTCTGAATATCTCTGATTCTTCAAATTTCTTTTTTGCCATTGTTTTCTCCTTTTATTATCGGTGAAAACTAACTTATAAATCGGTACAGTTTTTGGGGGGGCAGGTCATAAAATGTTTAATTTTCATTATTTCTAAAGTCATTTTAATACTAGCCTATACCACATTTACTTTAAATCCAATTCACCGATCCAGCCCTCAACAATTTGTGTCTTTGAATCTGGACTCATCCAACGAAGCCTCAAATTACTTTTATCAAAATGCTTTGGAAGCATGAAATACAATTCCATGCTTTCTTCGCTTGGTTTATCTGTTCCTTTCAGAATAACAGATTTTGAAAAATTTCTTGTAGTATTCTTTCTAAAGAAATTTCCATTTCCTGTATGTTGTACAAATAGTACATTAATATCTTCAAGTGCTTGGGTTTGATCATTATTTGAAACAAGATAAAAGTCTATAGAATCTAAAGAAACTGTTTTCTCTGTGCGGTTATAAAAATGAAGTTCTGTCTTACAGAAAGAGTATTCTTTATTATCAAATATGACTGTATCTAGAACCCCTGGTCCGTAATCAAATTGATATTTATTATAACAAGAAATATAATCTATGCTTAGAAGAAACGGATTTGTGCTTTTACTTCTTTCTATAGGCTCAAAATCTGTATGTGAATATTTTTTCTCTCGAATCATTGAATGAGATCTCTGAATCATCTCAGCTAGTCTAGCTTGAATTTGTTGTTCTGCATTGTTATTAAAAGCATCTTGATCAACAAACTTTCCCTTCTTATCGAGTATAGAATAACTTTCTGTACTCATCAGCTCATGACGAAACCCATCTGAATCATAGAAATAGGATCTTAATTGCAAATTATAGTCAAAGACTCTCGGAATCAAAGAGAATGTGAGCGCATGAAAGACTTCCGATCCAAATCCAGATTTGTATGTTAAACTTGTATGAATTTCCAGGATATTTTTCTTATTGATGCTAAGGTAATCTTGTGTATCATCATAACCGCCTTTTTCATAGGTTGGAATCCATTCAATATTTTGCCTAAGCTCCCAATCAGATCTTTTCAAGTTCTCTTGAGCGTTAAAAATCATTCCAGACATTTCATGCAATAGGGTATGTGGAAGTTTTTCTTTTTGGATGTTCTGAAGGATTGCTACGCCGAGTTTGGATGAGTTCAAGAGACTATTTTTTCTTAAAGGTTCTGATGGAATTCTAATAGACGAATGCTCTTGGGAGCAACTGAGAACAAGAAATGTAATCAGAATATTAAATAATATAAAATATTTCACAGCCAAATAACCTCCTAATATAGTTGGTAAAACATTTTAATTATTTAAAACATGCTTACTATTCAATTTTCATCTGAAATGATAATTATTCAGTCCTCATAAACAAGCAGATATTAAATTTAACGAATTAAAACTATGAGGAATTAGATTTTAGTTGTCTCAATTATCTTAATGATCTATAGAGACTTTATCATAGACCTTCGCATCTCCAATAATCTTCTTTCTCACAGTCAATAATTCTTCATCTGCATCTCCAATACAAATGAAAATTAAACGATAGTGCCCATACCCATTTGGGTTCTTCATAATTTTAACATATGAGGTAACTTTACTGGCTACTGCCATCCAGAAACTTGTTCTTTTGTAAAATAATGCATTATTATCTTCAAATAGTATCTCTAAAGTTACAAAACGATCCCCATATTTCTTGCGATCTTTCTCAAAATTTTCGTTAACTTCCCTTTTGAATGTAGAAACATCTAAGTATTGATAGTTGGGTAGATACTCTACGATAAATTTTTCATGTAAATCATTAGAGCTAAACACAAGGAAGTAGTCATTCTTTTTCTCTGATTTAGTTTTTGTAAATTCTACATCTTTAGGTAATTCAAATACAACATTCTCTAATGGCGGAAAAGATTGGCTGTATTCTGGATCTGGAATATAATTTTCTCTATAGTTTCTTCCACTAGAACATTGAAATAGTAATACTACTGTCGAGGTAAAAAGAAATAGCTGTCGAATATAACTAATTGATTCTCTCAAATCTTCTACTTCATTTATCCCATGAATTTTTTCTAGGCTCTACATGCTGGTATTTTATACCCTTTTCTTCTAAGAATTTTACCACTCTGTTAAAATCCCTTTCATTAAATACTAATGCGTTTCTTTCTCCCTCAACATATTGTAATTTTCTTTCAATTGTCCATTTTACGTTCTCAACTGGTTCACTCAATTCCGTTGAAAGGTCGAATCCATTTTGCAGTAAGAGTAAAGTTATATCTAAATGAAATTGAGCTATGGAATTTCGAACAGCTTTGCCGTTTCCATAGTTTACATCACCCCCTGCTTTGAGTAGTAATTCCACATTCTCCCTAAGACCTTTAGTTGCAGCGAGACTTAAAGGAGTATCTAGTGGATTCCATTTGCTTGGTGTTGGGTCATCATCATACATTGGAAGATTGGGATTTCCTCCATGATCTAATAATACTTTCAAGATGTCGGGGTCTCTTACAGATGCATAATGAATTGGGGCTTCAATTTTTTCATTGCTTGTTTGATTTGGATCCGCACCATACTTAAGAAGAATGGGAATCATTTCTTTGCGGGATGCAAGAATTGCCATACTCAATACAGTAAACCCCGATAGGCTGGGTTCATTTAGATTGTATTTCTTCTGAGATAGCATCTCTTCCAATCCATCTACATCGTAGAGATAGACCAATCTCACAACTGGCCAGATGTATGTTCCACGAAATCCTCTTGGATCAAACGGATGCATGGGGGAAGGAATTGGGTCTTTGTCTAATGCCTTCAGTCTTGTTGTTTTTAGATAAAAAGATTTCCCCTGCCAACCAATACAATTTAGACATAAAGCTGTAATTAATAAGTATCCAATAATGCTCATTAAAGTTTTCTTTTTTCTTGGAGTTGAATTCTCTGAATTGTAAATTGTCATCCTTATATGATTTCCTTGGCTACTGTAGTATACTTAATATCTTTACTACAATAAAAATAGGAGAAAGAAAGAATGAAAATTGTTGAAATGAATATTCTATTTTGATTCGCTTTCTTTGTTCTCCATTTCTTTCTTGTTTTTATAAAGGCTTTTAATTACTCTTTGTTGGCTCTCTTCAGCAGTCTCCCCAGTTAGTGCCTTACCACATTTGGGTCCCTTGCAATAAATCCCACCTCCATACCATTCTCCTTCCTGCACTTCATTTTCACCATTGTCATAAAAAAATACAAGCTTCCCATAGCCATTTTCATTTCCATTTGCGAAATTGCCTTCGTAGATGTAATTGGCCTTAACCTGCCATACTCCATAAGTATATTCGGGATAACCATAACCTATTTCCACCCCCATCCCATGAAATCTCCCTTCTTTAAACCCACCTGTATATTTTATTCGGTTATTTGCATCATATTTAATCCCTTTACCATGAGGTTTTCCCTCTTTAAAATCTCCACGGTAGTGTAGTCCATGGAAATAAATCACAGAGCCCTTCCCGTTCCAACAATCCCCTTGGTAACAGATTCCACCTGCGGAGAAAGTATTACCGAATATACCTTCATAGACTTTTCCGTCTCTTGTCCACAACTTACCTTGTCCTTTAGGAAATCCGTCAGTGAAATCACCTTCATACCTGACTGTGCAACTATCCTTTTCCTCTTCTGGCCAGACAGGATCCGCCTTCCATTTCCCATATCCATTGTAACGATCATTAGCAAACTCACCTTCATAGGTTTCTCTTTCTAGCATGGTGCTTCGATCCAGAAATCCTTTTCCATGATACTTGCCTTCTTTCCACTCTCCATTGTAAGATACATACTCCTGAACCCCATCTTCTCTTACACGCAAATAGGCATACGATTTCCCGATGCCGTTAGTACAATTTCCCTCAATGCAGTACTCTTTTCCATAGTCTCTCCATAAACTTGGTGTATGGCAATCATTGCATGCCAGAATCAAAAAGAAAATTGCCACTATTCTTTGAATCATTGCTATTAAAGGATAAAATCGCATCTTATACTCCCAGTTACCCACTTGGAATAATTTTAAATAAGCAGTAATGAGTTGAAAAGTCTTTTTCTGAGTTAGTTTGTGTTGAAATTACAAATGAATTGTCAGTCAGGCAAGAATGATCTAGCGGAAGTGACGGTTTTTTATGGAAAGGATACTCCCTAAGATGACTTCGTTAGTTGATGCATACTTATTGACTCCAATTGCTCCTACGTTAGCTACACCAGTCCCCGTATTGAAACTTGTAGTCACATTGATATTATCATTTACACCGTAGGAACCAGAAATAGTAGATGTTTCATGCTTTGGAAATGTGATTTCGTGGAGAAATAGTTAAGCTAAAAAGAGACAAAACTTTAATTATACTATAAAATTTTGTTGATTTTGTTCAAAAGATTGTATATCTTAAAAATATACATGGAAACACTAGATTTTTCCAATATTGTAGGTTTTGATTGGAATAAAGGAAACATTGATAAAAATTGGCTAAGTCACAAGGTTAAACCAGGTGAGGTCGAAGAAATCTTCTTTAATGAACCGTTATTAATTAGTTCTGATGAGACTCATTCCCAAAATGAATCTAGATTCGCTGCTTTAGGAAAAAGTAACGAAGGAAGAAAATTATTTATCGTTTTTACAATTCGAATAAATAAAATTAGAACTATTTCTGCAAGGGATATGAGTAGGAAAGAGAGGAAGTATTATGAAAACTATAAAAAAGAAAATACCTAAGTTTAAAACAGTAGATGAAGAATTAAAATTTTGGGACAATAATGATGGAACTGATTATTTTAATTTTAAAAAATTAGAAAAAGTTTCTCTCCCGAATTTGAAACCTACAACTAAAATGATATCGCTAAGGCTTCCTGAATCTTTATTAGAGAGACTTAAAACCTTAGCTAACAAAAACGATGTGCCCTATCAGTCCTTAATTAAAATTCTACTTTCCGAAAAGGTAAATGAAGAATTTAAAAAAGTCAGTTAACTAAAACTCGCGTTCATACAGCAATCTATCCTTTAGAGAATTCCCTCAGACTAAAGAATTTGATTCAAACTCATCAATCCGCATAAGAAAAATTTCTCCAATGCCAATCTTTTGAGATAAACATCTCTCCATTTGCTTCAACTTTAATCTCTATAGCATCAAAGCCAAATTCACCATCTCTAAATCTTATCCCGATAAAATGATTGGATCCATCTATTGGTTTCAGAAATTGTATGTAGCCAGACACATACATACAATTATTAGTCGGCTGTGTAGACTCAAATGATACATAGCATAGATTTTCAGAAGTATCATTAAAATAAAAAACTCTTTGTTTGTCGATCAGATTCAAAGGATCGATTGAGGATTTTTCGTTCTTTACTGAATATTCACCATAGTATGTATAATTAGAAACAGAATTACTATATCGATAAATATATATAGGATGATATCCAAATCTATAAGAAATGAACCAATCTTTTATAACAAATGCATACGACCAATGATCTTTTGAATTGAATCTGAGCACTTCGTTTAGGTTATGATCTAATAGTATATTTTCTTCATTACTTCTTGTTAATATATATTTTTCATCGTAGTGAAAACCAATAGGTATATATCCATCTCCTATTTCTTTTCTTGCTAAAACACTTCCCTTGCTATTTATTTTCAAAATACTTCGAGTTGTAGGGTTTCCTTTTAATTTTTCGTCAAAGGATAAGTAGATTGAATCATTTTCTGCATAAAATATAGATCCGTAACCACTTTTTACCTCAGAGTATTCACAGTAGTTTTCTTTGAATGTAAATTGATTCGCATTTTTCCCTAATGCTTTCAAAACACAGCCCTCAATAAATAATATAGTCTCTGAATCCACTTTTGCAAAACCGTCCTTCGATATATTGTCCTTAAAAGATAATATTTTAGGCTTGTATTCTCCGATGTATTTGAATTGGAATTCATCATTCATTAAATAAATATTATCCTTATAAATCAGTTCGTCCTTAGTAAAGATTCCAGGTTTAAATTGAGCTAAAGGTTTGGTCATTATAATAGTTTGGTTTGCATGCGAATCTCTATATTGGTGAACTGGCAACTCAGTCGGTCTTGTGGAAAGCAATAATTTACAATTCCAAATTACTAGGAAGAGTAGAAGTGGTGTTAGGAAATTGATTTTGAATTGATTCTTATCTTTCATATTGAATCGCTAATTGAAATCCATTCTCATAACCGTGGGATTGAATCCCACAGTTCAGAACCCTCCCAACTTTCCAAGAAAATTTCCATTCCCTACCAAAAATCCACCCAATCTTTCTGTCTTTCGACCTAACATTGCACTAGCTTCTTAAAGCTAAATCGTATTCTTTGCGTAAGGTTGTTATCAGTGAATCAGTAATTTCAGGAGAGTCGCCTAAGAAGGCTTTGAGGATTTCTGTGAAATTGATTTCGTTTTCGAATCCAGTGAGTAGCCATTCCATTAATTCGAAGGCTATATCAAGTCCATCGGAGGATTGGTTCTCGTAAGTGCCTTTGGTTAACTCGAGTAAGAGGGATGCGATAGCTTCTGAGTCTTTATCTTGAATGAGAGTTCTAAGTTCTGCAGGAGCTTGGGAGAGTAAAATTTCTTTAGTTGCGTTGGAGGTGAAGGTAAATCCTTCAGGGCTTGTTGAAAGTGAGGTGATTAAAGTTTCGAGTTTAGAAATTGGAAGGTTGGAGTTTACCCAAGCCTTTTGAAGACACTCGCCGAACATAGAGTCGACGAGTGGAAGGAATGGGTATCCTTTTTTCATAATTTACTTTTTAGGAGGGATGATAGCATCCTTGCAAGTTTTGGAAAGCATGAATTTAACAACAGTTTTAGCTGGGATTTGGATAGCTTCGCCAGTTGCTGGGTTTCTTCCTTTTCTCTTTGGTCTTTTTCTTAGAACGAGCTTTCCGATTCCTGGGAATACAAAGGCTCCATTCTTTTTAGTTTCTTTATAGCTAAGAGTAGTAAGTGCTTCGAGAAATTCGCCTACTTGCTTTTTTGTGAGTCCAGTTGCTTCTGCCATTTCACTAAGCATTTCGGATTTCTTTATAGGAGTTGCGGTTGCATTTGCCATTGTATACCTTTGGTTTTTCTTTGTTATTACACTACATTTCGGCAAAAACCCAATAAATCAACTAAATTTCTCTGAATTGGCTTTTTTTAAAACATTCATAAGAAAGAAATAGAAGTTTCTTGATCTTTTGTAGGAAATTTTGATTAAGTAAATTAAGCTCTTATGACTCAAGATCAGTTTTCAATACAAGATATTTCCAGAATTCTCGTAGTTCAGAAGAAAACAAAATTTGAACTTGATATGGAAATTTATTCTTCACTTGAAGAATATAAAAAGATTTGTAAGCTGCAAAATTTTTTGTATGATAAAATTTTCCAATCACATGAAAGACAAGAACAAAGCAGAGAATATCTTAGGAAAAAAGTTATTCCCAACGCTAAATTTATTTTTAGAGATGATTTGAATTCTATTAATTTAGATGAGTTTGACTTAATAATATCTCTAGGTGGTGATAATCATTTTACTTTTGTTGCTCACCAAGTTTCCCCTAAGCTTATACTAGGACTTAATTCAGATCCAGATACTTCTGTTGGAGCTCTTTTAGGTTTTTCCACAGAAAGCTTTGAACAATTGGTTCAAAATAATTGGAATGGAGCCTATGTGGAAGAATGGAGTTTGATTCATACTACCCTTACCTACCCTGATGGTCGTATTGTGGAAACATTTCCTTCGGTGAGTGAAATCTCCATTCGTAACAATAGTCCTGATTTAATCAGCCGTTATTTGATCGAATACAAGGATGATATTGAGGAGCAGAAGAGCTCAGGACTTTTACTTTATACTGGAGCAGGCTCTACAGGCTGGGTTGCTTCTTGCTATCCTAAAAAGACCGGGCCATTTCCTAAAGATAAGAGATATTTTCAAGTTTACGCCAGAGAGCCACGCAGAAAAGATAAAACATACGAGCATTTTCATTGGATTGATTTCCGTGTAGAAGATTCCGTAGAAGTTGTTTCTGAAATGAATGGTGGCATATCTATAGATTCATTGGCAGAGAGGAATTACCTCTTTCCGCCTGGAACAAGAGCAAAGTTTACTTTAGGAAACACAAGACTCAAGGTTGTTATTGCAAGATGAAGATAGGAAAGAAAGAAAAAGGCGCTGTTATTATCTACTCATTAGAAGGACGAATTGACTTTCATCCTTTTGATCTTTTAGACGAATCCGTATTAAAGGATGCTCTAGAATCAGATAGAAAATATGTAATTTTAGATTTTTCCGAGCTTAAGTATATCTCTAGTTTGGGAATTCGATATATCTACGACATTAAGAATAAACTTACCAAACAGGGAATCAAATTTGCAATTGTGAAAGTAAGCGATGCTGTCATTCAAGTATTCAAATTGCTTGGACTGATGGAGACTTTTTCCATTTATGAAAAAGAGGAAGACGCCATTCAATCATTTGGAGTCGGCAACTGACTCAGACTGCAACTAGAATTGGAAAGCCATTTTTACTTTCCAATCTTTTAGGTTTCTTATTAACAGCTTCTTTATTTTTTTGGGTTCGAAATGAACGGATTCAAATAAACTTACTCTACCAATCCCTCTACCATCAACCTTCTTTTACTGATTTTGCTGTGTTGCAAGATTATATTTCTCACTCAAGAAAATTCACTTACGCTGTCACAGATGAATATGGTAAAATCCATGAAGTTACTGAATCTATTGATAGGGATTTGAATAAAAAACTAAGAGTGGGAGATACTGTTCCTGTTCGTAGAAGAACTGTAGAGATCCTCGGTAAAAGAGAACTCATCGCAACTATACAAAGTAAAGAGAATCTACATCATAGCCTTTCTATATTGGAAAAGTTTTTATTCCTAGGTATGATTGTATTTGGAGTCTTAGTTTTATTTTCAATACCAGCAAATATTTTTAAGCCTAAGACTCGATAAGTATTTAACTCAAAAATGCTTAGTATGCTGGAACAACTATATCAAATTTGCCAGCACCATCATAGATTAATTCTCGGTAATGAGGTTCAAAGATATAATTTTCTGGGTTTACATCAAAAGTCATGAAGCACATGTATTCACCATGTTTGACGACATACATGTAATCCTTTTCTTTAATATGAGGAAGAGCTTTCTGTATACCTCGAACCCATTTGCTGTTTCGTGTAACTCGCTCATATTGAATATTCGAAGGATTGATTTCTTTAATTTTTGCTAAACTTTCCTTGGAATAGTTACGACCAACGATCTCTCGTTTTAGGTTTTTAATTAAATTGTATTCTAATTTGGCTTTCGTTTTACCAATGTTTTCTGGCAAATATTTATAGTATTTTTCATAGTATTCTTTGTCTAGACCATAGGATTCCGTGTGCTCCTGATCATCTGCAAGAACAGGCTCTCCTGGATTTACATCTGAATTAGTACCTTGGGAATACATGGAAAGAGAAAGGAGGAAAGCGGCAATGATAGTTAAGGATTCTTTCATACTAATTCTAATATCGGTTCCTACTTTTTACCAGGAAAGGAAAAAAAACCTTGTTTTAATCTGATTTATTCCCATTTTTTAAATATCGCTTAATGATTACTTCAGATCTGGATAATGAAATTAGAAATTTTTCCCAAGGGAAGCCTATTGAGAGAAAATATATCAAATTTTCAGAATTGGATTGTCCTAGTCTAGAGACCTATGTAGCCTCCCTTTTACGTTCTATTTCATTAGAATTTCTTCTAGAAATTGTTTTTACCGTTCTAAATGAACTTTTAGTCAATGCATTTAAGGCCAATGTTAAACGCGTGTATTTTGAAAAAATAGGTAAGAATATTTTCGATAAGCAAGATTATAAAGAAGGGATTACGAATTTTCGGGATGAGTTTGGCGATATTCATTCCGGACTTTTGACGGCTGTTGAACAATCAAATTATAGAATTCAACTCAAAATAAGCAATGAAAAAGATAAAATCCGTTTTTGGGTATCGAATAATGCTCCTATGGTGGAAGAAGAAATTGAACGTATCAATGTTCGGCTTATTTCAGCAAGCAAAGTTAAAAACTTAACCGAGGCCTACCAAGATAATCTAGATTCTTATGAAAGTTCTGGTTTAGGATTGGTATTAGTTCAACTTCTTTTAAGAAACTCTGGTATTACTGAGAATCATTTTTCTATTAATTCTGAAAATAATATTACAACAGCATATTTTGAAATACCAAAAGAAATAATTCCACTTGAGATGAAGGAGAAGATTCGTTCTATTCTCTTTGATGGTGTGGAAGGTCTGCCTCCCTTCCCTCAAAATGTTACTAAACTACTAAGCATAGTAAACAATAAAAATTCCACCATCCAAAAAATATCTTCTGAAATTGAAAAAGATCCAGGCATTACAATTGAAGTTATAAAAATATCTAACTCTCCTCTCTTCCAATTACAAGGTCAGATTTCAAATGTATCTGATGCTATAAAAAGAATTGGACTTAGGAATATTGAAAAGATTTTATATGCAGCTGGAGCTCGCAAAGTATTTCCAATGAATAACCATCGTGTGAAAGAGATTTGGAAGCATGCATCCTTAACAGCATTTATTAGTATTCATCTTTCTAGTATGCGTAATCCAAAAGCAAGAAAGGAACTTTGTTCAATCGGTGGACTCTTACATGATTTAGGCAGAATGGTTCTAGTTACTTTGGACAGATATCTCATAGAACTTATTAATAATTTGCGCGAAGATAGATTGATGAACCATTCATCCTTTATTGAAGAGATTACTTTGGGTGCAAATCATACAGAAATAGGTTTGATACTTGCTAAAAAATGGAATTTTCCTGAAGAGTTGAAAGAAATTATTTCCAATCATCACAGACCTTGGAATGCTAATCAATCTTTTATAGCTGAATGTGAAACAGTTTATGTAGCTGACATCATGGCTAATCTTCACCGAAAGAAAACGAATTTTGCAATTATTGATCCTAAAATATTAGAAAAATTTTCAATTCAATCGTTAGAGCAATTGAACGAAATTTCAGAAAATCTAAGTATGAAATTTTCTAAGGTAAATGTTGAAGAAGAAAATGAAAAAGAAGATTAAGATTAATTTTGACCTGAGTATTCTAATTCTACTGCAGATTTATTTTCCATGCTTTCTGCCAATAAATCATTTGTTCTAGCAAGTCTATCAGCCATAATAGAAACCATCTTTGCTGAAAATTTAGGATTCTTGATTAAAAAATTCTCTAACTGTTGTTTACTTTCTATGACTGCCAGCTCAGTGTCTGCAAGACATCTTGCAGAAGCAGATCTAGGTCTAGAACTAAATAAAGCCATCTCACCAAAGAAATCCCCATCAGACATAAGTGCTAATCGTGTCACAGCTTTGTTCACTGTAAAAAATATTTCAACTTTTCCCTTGATAATGATATACATAGCGTTGTTCATTTCGCTTTCTTTAAATATCATTTTTCCTGCAGGTATAATTGCTTTACTCATAGAACTTCCTACTGTTTAGTAACGGAAAATGAGAGCTAGAAAATGAACTCTTTTTCACTTGTAAATTGCCTGATTCGAATAATATGACTGATTATGACTGAAATATTTTCAAAAAAAAGAGACGATCGTTTGGATTTTATTCGAGGACTCGCAATGATAGGAATTGTCTTCATTCATGTTAATTCCTATTTTGAATATTTCCATTCTTCAGAAGATTTTCCTGTAATCATTACATTGATACTTAGTAATTTAAGCAGATTTTCTGTACCTGTTTTTATATTTTCTGCGGGATATTTTTCAAAAGCCAAGGATTTTAAATCATACTGGTCACCTAAAATATTTTCTATTTTAATCCCTTTTCTAATTTTTTCATTTCTTGGTTTTTTTATTAAGAATAATGAATGGGATTTTGGTTCATTTATTTATCAAGTATTTATGGGCAAAAGCATGACACCTTATTATTTTATCCCCCTACTTCTGCAGTTTTATATTTTATACTATATTTGTTTTAAATGCTTTTCTATTAAATATCTTTGGATTGCAAGTATCTTAGCTTTAGGAATCAATTATCTTTCCAATTATGGGAAGATAACATTAATTTCAGGTGATTACGAAGCTATTTCAATTACCAACTATGTGTTTTTCTTTTTCTTAGGTCTGATTGCATCAAATTACAAACTCGATATGCTTACAGATAGCCTATTTAAGAAGTATTCAATTAGAACTATATATTTAATTATAGCATCAGCAATAATATACTATTCGATAACAGAGAATATCCACTTGAAAAATCACACTTTGCTTTATCCTATAATCGCATTTATTATGTTATATGAAGTGAATTTTAGGGAGATTGTTGTGAAGAAAATTGCAGTCATTGGAAAGGAAAGTATGGGAATATTTCTGATCCATCCTTTCCTCATTCACTTTATGCATTCAATAGACCCATATGCTTGGTTACTGGGACCTTATGGATCTATCTTTGTTGTTGCATTTCTAAATGTCATTATCCCTTTAATAATATGGATAAGTTTAAGGAAAATAATTTCTACTGTTTACCGCCCTTGAATTTCTTTTTATTATTAGAATATCTTTTCTTCTTATTGTTATAATAATGATGATTATTATTACTACTCTGAGCTGGTCGTTGATTTTTACTTCGGCCATCTACTTCCAGTTGATCCAAAAAATGATCTGCTACTTTTAGATGGATAGTCTCCCATATAGTCTTATCTAATATTCCAAATGCAGGATGTCTTGAGAATGGTCCTGTGTGCAATTTAAAAGCAGTGATGGCAGTTCGAAGTCGAAGAAGAGAAGCTTTTTCATCACCATCAATTTTGTTCTTTGGTATTTTAGGTAACTTCCAAGAGTTATTCCAATTATCTGCTTCGGAAAATCTTTTAATAAAATATTTATCCCAAAATTTTCTAAAAAAGCTAGATTGACTTTCAGCATTGTAGAGGATGGAAGATTCAATTTCATGAGCGATACAATCTAAAACCTGTGCTGAGGTTAGATTTATTTTACTATTAGCTGAGTTTCTCTCTATGAGGTTGCATTCAAATTCTAAATCTTTAAAATTCTTTATTCTGTTCATTTTAATCCCGTTTAATTTAGTATTCCGTATTTTTTCTTTAAATTATTAAAGTCACGCATAAAGTTATCTCTTACCTTAATTGGTAATTTCGATAGGTCCAAGGTAATTTTAATCTTGGTAATGTTGCTTGAGGGTGAAATCATTTCACCCCTCCCCTCTTTCTGCTTTAATGCTGCTTCTAAATTTTTAACTGTAATTTGATTACCTGTACGGAGCAGGTCGTAAACAGTTTTTTGATCTAATCTTGCTATTGAGCTAAGCTGTTTAACATATCTTTCGGTATAGCCTAGTAGTATAGCAACTTCTTCCGCTGTTTTCTTTTTTTCTTTCCTTAGAAAAGCTATGGACTTACCAACTTCCCAAGGGTTTAGGTTTTTTCTTTTTTCATTTTCTGCCAGAGCCATTTCATAACAGATATCTTCATTCGCTTCAGTTATTATAGCGGGTATATCTTTCCAGCCTAATTTCTGAGCCGCTCTGAACCTTCGCTCACCAGCTACGACGGTAAACTTATTTTTATCTTTCCGAACTAAGATGGGTTCGATGAGGCCTAATCTTTTCATGGAATCTACAAGATCTTGCACTTCTTCTCGACCAAATACTCTCGGTTGATTTGGATTAACGAAAATCAAATCTAGATCAAGTTTGGACGGGTTTTTTTTCTTTTCTGAATATGCTGAAATTAAATCTAAAGATGAAAAATCATTTTTCTTGGACATTTATCTTACTCCTTACTTCTTCTGCGAGTTCAATAAAGTATTTCATAGAAGTGGGATCATAGTCAGATAATAACATCATTTTTGCCTGAGATTGTGGAATTGTTTCTTTTCTTCGAATAAAAGTGTTGAAAACAGGAAAATATTTTTTAATGGATTCTGCTAGACCGGATAATGCTTTCTGTCCTTCATACTGATTCAACACAGCACCTAAAAGTTTTAATCTAGGATTAGCTTTCTTTTGAATTCTTTCAATTGTTTCATATAAATCTTTGATTCCTTGAACGCTAAAAGCTCTAGTCTGAATTGGCACTAGAACATAGTCCGCACAGATCAAGGCATTTTCAAGAATTAATCCAAGCGAAGGAGGACAATCTATAATAATATATTTATAGGTAGATCTTAATGGCAATAAGGCATCTTTTAAGAGTTCAAAATCATTCATCTCATATGGTGTCGTCAGATTAGCTAGCTCTATAGAGGCTGGAACAAGATCGTAATTTTTAGTCAGAGGAAGTATGATTGTTTCAAGGGGAACCTTGTCTTTGTTTCGATACCCAAGTGCGCTCATTACAGTTTTTTCTGGTTCTTTGTGAAATAGATTAGTCGCATTTGCTTGTGGATCCCAATCAATCAGCAAAGTTTTATCTTGCTTGGCAAGAGCTTCACCAAGTGCAAGAGATAAGGTAGTCTTGCCTTCCCCACCTTTTTGATTTGAAATTGCAATTACATGAGAATCATATTCTTGTTCTTGGTTTAGATTAAAATATTTCTCAAGAGTAGATTTTTTAATTCTTTCAGTTTTTATCCCGGGAATTTTTAGTTGATTTGCTCTTTCTCTGAATTCTTTTACACCAAGCCCAACCAAAGTGGCAGACTCTTTAATTGTTAACTCTTTAGAAGAACTCATTGTCATCCAATTTTTCTAGCTTATAATTGACTGTCAATTATTATGTCCCATTAAATAATTCTAGGGGTGAAATCATTTCACCCCTAGAAAATCAGTTTTCCAATCTTGATATGATATTATTTTTGGGAATAGATGTCTTTATATAGTAAATACAAATTTCTATTCATTGTCGCCACAATTAGCTTTCTTGCTGTATTTCCAATTTCGGCGGAATACACTATCCAACCTATAATTGGACGCAATGGTGGAGAGTTCGTCTTCGAAACAGGCAGCAGATTCCCAAATCTATCTGGTATTCGAGCAGGCTCCAGAATTAGTTTTGAAAGAGATTTTAATTTATTTGGATTCGGTGGGAAGTATTTTAATGGTCCAATAGAATTTTATGGAAAATTTACTACTACAGGCTGGTCTGTTCCGACTGGAAAGGCAAGAGACGAAGACTTTGTCTTATTTACAACTTCTACTGAAAGAGCTCATCATATTAATACTAGGGAATTTTCATTTTATGATACAACCTCAGTATTTGGAGGGCAGAGAAATTTTGCAGATGGAATAGGCAAGTCTTCCATGTCAGAATACAATTTTGATTTTCTATTCCGTTATTACTTTGGGAAATCTACTCCTGACATTCAGAAATCGGGAGATGGATACTATCTATCAGCTGGAGCAAGATACACGTATAATAAATATAAATTTTATGACGTTGTTCAATGGATTGGTTCTAACCCCATTTTTTACCAACCTATTGGTTTTGGATTATCTTTCACGAATTCAATTTTTGAAATACCTTTTGGAATTGGCTATCGTTGGAATTGGGAAAAGTTTTATTTAGATACAACCTTGCACGGACTTTTCGCATTCTACAAGACAAGAGATTTTCATGTGCAAAGAAATATTAATTTTAATTCTGAAACCTTCGGCCCAGGGGTTCTTGCTCAGATTGAAACAGGATACAAGATGGACAATAGGTCTATTTTCTTCTTAAGAATGAACCAGCATAGATCCTTTACTAAAGGAACATTTGCAGCTGTTGGAGGGCTAACGGAGCAGGACATCTTAGCGAATTTTCTAGGTAGATATAAAGCTCATATTAATACAAAACAATTCTCAGTAGAGTTTGGATTTGACTATAGACCAGAGTGGGGTAACTCAAGAGACCGAGATAATAACTCCAAAATTAATAATTCAGTTCCAAAAGAAGATCACAAAAGTAAGGAAGAGAAAGAGACAAGTCAGGAAGTTATCAAAACAGAAGAAGAAAATAATCAATCTGATTATGAAAAGAATGGAGACCAGGATTCAAATCTCTAGTAAATATTCATCTCTGCCTTTGTTTGGAATGAAGGTTCCTATTGAGATTCATGAAAAAGAAAGCCATCGAGAAAGGGCAATTCTCAGAAAAGACTGTGTCCAAATATCCATTCATCCATCAAAATCTATTCAAGAAAAAGAAGCTAAAATTAGAATTCAAATCGAAAAGTTACTCCGTAAATTACTATTAGAAATGCTTCAATCAAGAGTTCAAAAATATGCTCAGGAAGCAATGCTATCTTTTAAAAATATTCGAGTGAAGAAAATGAAATCTAGATGGGGTTCTTGCTCTTCTTTAGGCAATTTGAATTTTAACATAGGCTTATCTTTAGTTCCCATGCGGATTTTAGATTATGTTGTAGTTCATGAATTATGTCATCTAAAAGAATTAAATCATTCACCAAGATTTTGGGCAGAAGTAGAAAAAATTCTACCATCTTATAAATCGGATCGTAGATGGTTGAGAGATCATGAAATAAAAGTTTTAGGATATTTTTATAACATAGATTCGAAGAATAGAATTTTAGAACATGCTGAAAATTGGTAAAGGAATTGTTAATTATGAATCAGATTAGGATATTATTTGTTTGCTTAGGAAATATTTGCAGGTCACCAGCAGGGCAGGGAGCCTTGCAAAAGGTTATTGATGATTTGGGAATAAGTAATCTTTTCTATATTGATTCCTGTGGAACGGCGGGCTATCATATAGGATCACTGCCAGATCCTCGAACTAGAAAGGTTGCAGAACAGGAAGGAATAAAGCTCACACATCAGGCGAGAAAATTCCAGCCATCTAAAGATTTTGCAGAATTCGACTTTATTTTTACTATGGATGATTCTAATTATAAAAATATTATTAGTCTAGCCTGGGATGATACTCAGAAGGAAAAAGTTTCTATGTTTCGAACATTTGACCCTATACAAAACGATGGATTAAATGTACCTGATCCTTATTATGGAACAATAAATGATTTTGAATTGGTTCAAGAAATTGTGACAAGGACAAGTAAGGGATTTATAAATTTCCTAAGGGATGAAGGTAGAATTAAATGATCAATAAAAAAAGAGTAGTTGTTGTCGGCGCTGGATTTGGCGGTCTTCAAATCATTCAAAAGCTAGCCAACCAAGATGATTTAGAAGTAATTTTAATTGATAAAACCAATCATCATTTGTTTCAACCTTTGCTTTATCAAGTCGCATCTGCTGTCTTAAGTCCAGCTGATATAGCAATTCCTTCTAGATCCTTAACATCTGATTATGAAAATGTTAAAGTGATAATGGGAGAAGTTACTAATATTAATTTTGAAAAGAAAATTGTTTATTTTCAAAATAAAGAAATGGATTATGATTACTTGGTACTAGCTATGGGAGCTAGAACATCCTTCTTTGGTAATGACGAGTGGAAGAATTATACTCTAGGACTTAAGAGTATTAAGGATGCGCTGGCTATTAGAAGAAAGCTACTTTTATCATTCGAGGAGGCAGAGCTTTCAGGTGACATCGTAACTGCCCGTAGATTATTGAATTATATCATTGTAGGAGGTGGTCCGACGGGAGTCGAGATGGCAGGAGCCATTGCAGAACTAAGTTATCATACTCTTCGTAAAGATTTCCGAAATATTGACCCTGGTCTTGCTAAGATCACTCTAATAGAAGCTGGTCCACGCTTGTTAGGTGGTTTTGATCCATCATTGTCTACTTTTACCCAGAGAAAATTGGAACAAAGAGGCGTGATAGTGTTAACTAATACACCTGTTAAGAATATTGATCAAACTGGTGTTCATCTTGGAAAAGGAGTTATTGAATCAAAGATAATTATTTGGGCAGCAGGAGTCCAAGGCACAACTCTTGCTGAAAAAATTGGCTTAGCTATGGATAAGGGTAAACGTATTGTAGTGAACCAAGAATGCAAAGTTCCAGATATCGATAATGTTTTTGTTATTGGAGATGCTGCGAATTTCCAAGAAGGTTTGGAAAGACCTCTACCTGGTGTTTCCCCTGTAGCTATGCAGCAGGGTCGGTATGTTGCAGATTGGATTCAACGTGATTTAAAGGCAAAGAAAAAGAAAGCTTTTCAATACCACGACAAAGGTTCTATGGCAACTATAGGAAGAAATGATGCCGTAGCTCAGGTTGGTAATTTTAAAATGAAGGGACTACTAGGTTGGTTTGCATGGCTATTCGTTCATTTATTCTACCAAGTTGGATTTAAAAATAAAGTCTCCATATTGATAACTTGGGTATATAGCTATATTGCCTTCAAAGCAGGTGCTCGATTGATCCAAGATGAAATTTCAGCTGAGTCTAAATGATTTTTACTAAATATTCGAAACATTTTAATAAAAAAGACATTTATTAATTTCGAAGCAATTTAATCACTTGATAGAATGGGTCAATCTTCTATCTTGTGTAATTGTTTAAAGAAGGTTTATTTGTGAAACATCTTATTTGTTCATTTTTATTTTTAGGATTGCTATTGGTATCGAACTGTACGACAATAAATACAGTTCGATCTAATTCAAAGATTCCTGGTATCAACAAAATCGCTGTTCTAAATTTTGAAATGAATGGTGCCCCTTGGGGTCCTGAATTCTCAGATGCATTTATTCACCATGTGTTAAAGCATTCCAATATAGAAGTTATCGAAAGGGAACAAATATTTAAGATCCTTGATGAACAAAGACTTTCCAAAACTGGAATTATTGATGAATCTACTTCTGCAAAGATTGGTAGAATTCTAGGTGTTGATGCTATTGTAGTTGGACGTGGAACAGCTATGACTTTTACTGATTCCTTAGGGTTTAAACGTGGATCACTAGTTGATACTTTTTCATTAAAATTAATTTTAATTCAATCGGGAAGTATAGCCATGCAATCTCGAAAAAGTCCAGGCACAGATTGGACATGGAAGAGACTTGCAAAATATTCATTGGGTTTAGGACTTATCTGGTCCAAAGAAGATATGTTTGTAGAGTCCTGCAGCTATGATGAAGTAGCTTCACGTATGGCAGAACTCGTAGTCGCTTCTTTAGTAAAACCAGAAACTGAAAAATAAGTTATAAGGTTTATTAAGTCGTTTAGGGTTTTGACTTTTCTAAAGCTTGGATGATATCTTGTTTGATATCTTCGATGTGTTCAAGTCCAACAGATATCCGAACAAGCCCAGGAGTAATTCCAACTTTTAGACGATCTTCTTCTGTAAGTTTGCAATGAGTAGTCGAAGCAGGGTGGGTAGCTGTAGTTCTAGTATCTCCCAAATTTGCAGTCAGAGAAAACATTTGAAGTTCATTGAGGAATTTTCTTCCTCTTTCTAAGCCACCTTTTACTTCGAAAGTAACAACTCCCCCACCTTGCGACATTTGTTTCTTAGCAAATTCATACTGTGGGTGAGATTTCAAATGCGGGTATTTCACAGTGATGATTTCTGGATTCCCTTCTAAAAATTCAGCTAGCTTAAGTGCACTTTCGCAGTGTCTGTCCATTCTCACAGCAAGGGTCTCTAAACTTTTTGACAATATCCAAGCGTTGAAAGGAGATAGGGCAGGGCCGCTGTGGCGAGAAAACATCCGAATATCTTTGATTAAATCTTTATTTCCTACAACTACTCCACCAATCGTGCGACCTTGTCCGTCGATAAATTTAGTAGCTGAGTGTATGGAAATTACTGCTCCAAATTTCAAAGGCTGTTGGAGATAAGGAGTACAAAAACAATTATCAACTATGAAAAGAGCATTTTTCTTCTTGCAAATATCACCTAACCATTGCATGTCAATTATGTCAAGAGCAGGATTGGAAGGTGTCTCAATGTAAACGATTCGGGTATTGGATTTAATTTTTGCTTCCCATTCTGCCGGATTATTGATGTCAGCATAATCGAAAGTGATTCCAAATTTTGGCAAAAGCAAGGATAACATAGAATGAGTAGATCCAAATACAGATCTAGATGCGAGTACATGGTCACCTTGCTTTAAGAGCCCCATAAATGTTGTGAAGATCGCACTCATCCCTGAAGCAGTGGAAATGCCGTCTTCTGCTCCTTCCATCTTGCAAATTTTTTCTACAAATTCATTATTATTAGGATTGGAAAAGCGAGTATAAATATTTCCAGGAATTTCATCATTGAAAAGAGCTCTTGCTTGCTCAGTATCTTCGAATACGAAACTAGATGTTAAAAAAACAGGTGTGGAGTGTTCACGATGTGATGATCTTTCTGATTGTGTACGGACTGCGATTGTTTCAAAATGTTGGGAGGATTCTTCCATAGAGCTCATAAGGAGAAATTAGAATCCTAGTCTAGGGAGGCAACATCTTTACTTTCTAATTCTACCTTTCCATTGAGTGAAAATCCAAAACTTATTTCAGCGACTTTTTCAATAGTTTTTGAAACAGAACAATATTTACCTAAAGATAATTCAATCGCACGAAGAATTTTACTTGAATCTAATTCTCCTTCGAAATTGTACATAACACGTATTTTAGTAAATAAACTTGTGAATCCAACTTTTTCTTTATCACCTTGGACATCTACCTGAAAGGATTCTACATTTTGTTTTTGTTTATTTAGTATAGCAAGTATATCAATTCCACTGCAACCAGCAATCCCCATAAGAAGCAACTCAGTTGGTCTTACACCTTCCTTTTTTCCGCCAATTTCAGGACTTGCATCCATCATGACTCTATTACCGTCGGGATTCTTTGCTTCTAGGACGTAGGGTTTGTCTTTAAGTTGTAGAGAAATATTCATAAAGCCTCATTAAAATTTATTGGAGATTATTTCTTTTTCTTTTTTGCTTTTGGTTTAGTTTTGCTTTTTTGAACAGGCTTCTTTACTGCTTGTTTGGTTTTAACAATTTTTTTGGTCTCAACTTTTTTCCCTTGAGACTTACCTGCAAGAGGATTTGTTGATATTGCAGATTTAGATTTATTTGAGACTGATTCATTTGCTAAAATCATATCTTTCCTAATTATAGTTGTGTCTTTTGGAATTTGAGGAATGGGTGGATTCACACTAAAAAGAAACTCACTCAGAGTTCTGAGATTCTCTGCTTTACGCACCAAATTATAATTACCAGGAATATCAAACCACTGATCACGACCTTGTCCGTAAGCCAAAGATTCCTTGGGTTGGAATAGGTAGTCTCTAATTGGAGCCAATGGGAAAAAGCGATTTATAAAAAGGTAGGCTGGATGCTGCATAATCAACTTATTGGAGTTAGGCTCCCAGTTTTTGAATTTCAAAATTCCTAAGAGTCGGAAACCTTTGAAGGGTGTCCCTAGAGTTACGAGTGTATCGATTTTCCTTCTAGTTCCATCGGGAAGAGCAGGGATCAAAAGTGCGGATGTATTATGAGCGATTACTATCGTATTTGGCTTAGCATTTACTAAATAGGCATTCAAGGTTACATTTATATTTTTCTCTGATCTCCAAGGGGGGAGGGGAACAACAAAGGGACGATAGCCTTTTGATTTTAAATACTTTGCCATCTTATTATAAAACCATGTTCCCGAGCCTAGACCTGGGAGAATCAGAATATCTTTGTTTTCTAATCTGGAGAGAACTTTTTCTTTGCTGTAGAAAATTCCAGAAACCAAAGAAAGTAGAAATGATAAAAATTCAGAAATTGCGATCATTGGATAAAATGTCCTTATACAAACTTGGTTTGCTTGCCAACTTTATTGAATCTATGAAACTGGGCAGAGATGAGAATGCAGATCTCTAAATGGAGCATAATCTTAATTGTTCTGGCAGGTTCCCATCCTGTCTATTCAAATTATCTTGGCTATGGTAAAATTGAACCTATACTCAAGAAAACATGGAATGAACAATATCCAATTCCTTATGATAGAATTAAAAAGAAAAATATCAATGGAAAGGGCATTTTAAAATACAGAAAAGATAGAAAATTAGTTTATATATATACATTTATCGTTTTTTTCTCCCATCACAAAGTTGTAGATAAAAAGATAACAGACGATAAGGGTGGACGAGATATTATTGTTAAACTTTACTATGATCCCAATTTAAAAGCAAATCAATACTGGATTGAAATGGGTGAACTAGATGAAGAATATGACCGAGGAAATTTCCTAGGATATACAAATTGAGATTGAGAGGTAAGAAATGAGCAAAGAAACATACAAAGAAAAAATTATTGAGAAAATGAAATCTGCCAATCTCAGTCAAGAATTTATTGAAGAGTTCTTAATGAAAGTTCAACAAGTTAAAGATGGTGAAACTGGAATAGCTGTTTGGAATGAAGTAGGAGACTTAGATCCCAAGGAAGACGAGATAGATCTAAAAGAAATCCAGGCTAAGTATCCAGCTACCAAAGAAGCTTTAGGTAAATTAGTAATCATCAAATTAAACGGAGGACTGGGAACCTCTATGGGTCTATCTAAGGCCAAGTCTTTAATTCCTATTAAAGATGGTTTTTCTTTTTTGAAAATCATTGCTAACCAAGTGCTCCATCTGCGGGAAAAGTATTCAGTAGAAATTCCGCTTTTACTAATGGATAGTTTTAACACTCAGCTTGATTCACAAGTTGAGTTAAAAACTACGGGACTCACACAGAAAATTCCAACTAGCTTCTTACAACATAAAGTCCCTCGTATACTATTGAAGGATTATTTCCCTATTGAAACAAAAGATCCCAAAGATGATTGGTGTCCTCCGGGTCATGGAGATATTTATTTTACCTTAGTTGAGACAGGAATTTTAGACCAGTTAATAGATTCAGGCTATGAAGTCGCCTTTCTATCCAACGGGGACAACTTAGGTGCTACAGTTGATTCATCTATTGTTAGTTATTTCCTGGATACAGGTCTTGATTTTGCAATGGAGATGACTCCTAAGACTTTGGCTGATAAAAAAGGCGGGGCGATATATCGTAAGATTCGTGATGGCAAATTTTTGCATTATGAACTACTCGAGACAGCCCAAGTTCCCAAAGAATTCGAACATGAATTTACTGGAATGGGTAAGTTTAGAACATTTTCAACTAACAATCTATGGATTAATTTGAAATCTTTAAAGGCACGTTGGAAGCAAGGAAACTTCCGTCTTTCTTTAATTGTAAATCGCAAAGAAGTCGAAGGACAAAACGTACTGCAACTAGAGACTGCTATGGGTTCTGCCGTTGGGAACTTTTCCAATTTTCGGGGAATTATTATTCCTAGAGATAGATTTGCCCCCGTGAAGAAGACCGAAGACTATTTAGTTCGACGTTCAGATGCTTACCAATTGAATGAGGATTACTCGCTGACCATGTCTCTAGCACGAAAGAAACTAGGATTAGGCGAACCAGTGGTAAGTTTGGATGATAGTTTTTATAAAAAAATCCAAGATTTTGATAAACGTTTGCAGATGCTTCCCTCACTTTTTGCCTGCGAGTCTTTAGAAGTTAAAGGCGATTGGTTGTTTGATGTAGACATCACAGTAAAAGGGAAGGTTCAATTCGAGAATACTACAGGATCTCAAATGAAAATTTCAAGTCTAGGCAAAGTCTTTTTCGAAGATGAATCTATTAAAAAATAAATATTTGAAGTTTAAACAATCTCTATTGTATTCTTTCCAATTGCAAAATTATCATAAGATAATAATTTTATTCTCATGGATTAGTATTTTTTATTACAATTGTGGTACGCCACTTTCGTTTCGGGAACAATGTTACGAAAGAAATAGATGCGATTCTAAAGAAGTGGACTGCTATCTACAAAATTTGTCATTCTATAGCCTTGTTCAAACTAGTGGAAATATATCTGCAGAAGATGCTGGAATTGTCTTCTCAACTTGTGATGGCTTAAAAGAGAGATGCCAAAAAAACTGCGAATCATCAACCTTATTTTGAATTCACTCTTTTGTCTTTGCTCTTATTTAAATCTTGATTAAAGTGAGTTTCCTACATATTTAAATAAGGAGAAACTTTCTTGAATTCAAATATTTCAATAATTTCAGGCTTAACATTTTTATATGAATGCGAATGAATTTAATACTAATAAGCTTGGAAGAATCTAAGCATACCAAAAGATGAATATATGTCTATTATCAATCGATCAACCATTATCCTCTTTCATAAAAAACCACTAATCGAATGGCAGAATTCCATATTCCCAGAAGATATTATGGAATATGAAGAAGACTTTTTCAAAAACGATCAGGCTCATGTGTATTTAATTCCAGAACTTGATTTCGAAGAACATTTAGAGTCTTGGTTGAAAGATAATTTTAAACATATCTTCGAGGATGTTTTAGAAGATTGGTGCACTGACGAAAAAAAGTGGCCAAAGAATCTAAGTTATGCAATGTTTAAAGATTGGTTTCATATAAATTATCAATCTATGGTGATTGATACTCTTGACGAGCCAATACTTAAAGATGAAGATGATTACGAAGACGATGAAGATTGATTTTTATTTGATTCAAAAATCATTCACACCTTAATTAAAATAATTTAGTTTGAAATATACAGCTAAATAAAATTAAACTATTCTATTATAAAGACCAATCCCTATGTTCAATCAGAAATTAGACGAAGACCATGAACAGTATCTGACGATAAGTGATATATTTAAAAAATTACCACGTAAGTTTATAAAAGAGATACTAGAACATACAACAAGAGAGTTTCTTCCAAGCGGGAAGATTTTATTCAGGCAAGGTGATCCTGGAGAAGAGTTATTCATTGTTACTGTAGGGCGTCTTCGTTATGAAATTCATAATTCAGAAGGGAATCTTTTAGATTCAGGAGAGTTTCAAAGAGCTGATATTTTAGGTGAATTAAGTATTTTCACAGGAGAAGCACGATCTGCAACTGTACGTGCTATTCGTGAATCTGAGATTCTTCGTATCCCAAGGAAAGTTATCATTGATATCTTTATGAAGGAGCCGCAGGCTTTACTCGAAGTAACATCAACAATTTCCCATCGATTGATGCATGCAAGATCGAAAGATGAGATAAAGGCAACTAAGGTTTTTTCATTTTCTGTATTTCCAACCAGAAAGGACACATCAACTAAGGCCTTCTTAGAATATATCTATGATCTTGTATCTAATATAGACAATGTACAAATTGTAACAAAGGAAGATTTCGATAAGGCTTTTCCCGATTATTCCAATAAAAAAACTGATAACTTAGAACACGAAGTAATCCTTTGGTTTCAAGAAATTGAAAATAACAATAAATTTATTATTTATAAAGGCGATTTTGAAGACAATGAATGGTCGGAAAGATGCTACCATCAATCAGATAGAGTTTTATTCCTACAGGATTCTACTAAGGCTCCTAATGTAAGCGAACTCGAACAAGCGTTAAAGAATAAATCCCATTTCACCGATTCAGTTGATTTAGTTATTCTCCACCCAACGATTCGAGAACTCCCACGAAATACCAAATCGCATCTTCAAATTAGATCTGTATCTAGATACTATCACATTGCTTTAGATAACCAACTCTCTGTTGAAAGATTTGTTCGTAGACTAATCGGTGAGTCCTTAGGTCTAGCTTTTGGAGGTGGTGGTGCAAAAGGTTTTGCTCATATAGGTGCAATCCGTGCGATCGAAGAAGCTCATGGAACTATTGATTTGGTTTCAGGAACAAGCGCTGGATCAGTATTTGCTGCTCTATATGCTATGGGCTATGATTCTTACAAGACTGAGTCTATTGCAAAAAGTATTTGGGTAGATAGAAATTTATTGAACGAGTATACCATTCCTATTATTTCACTTGTTAGTGGGAAAAAGTATACAGAAACCATCAAAGAATTCTTTGGTGATATTATGATAGAGGATCTATGGATTCCTTATTCTGCTATCGCAACGGATTTAACTAATGCCAAATTAAAAATTTACAACTCAGGCTATCTTTGGAAGGCTATTCGAGCTAGTACTTCCCTTCCTGGAATTGTACCTCCTTTTATTGAAGATG
>Ga0210043_1000059_pt1 | contig 124483 bp, 147 predicted proteins | sample CryGeymet201501t_FD_183990 | JGI IMG/M metagenome (GOLD analysis project Ga0210043, IMG submission 183990) | Groundwater microbial communities from Crystal Geyser aquifers in Utah, USA - Crystal Geyser metaG 2015-01t (SPAdes) (version 2) | ecosystem: Environmental > Aquatic > Deep subsurface >...
AATTTATTGGAGGAAATTCTATCCAAAAGAAAGATATCCATGTATGCTCCAGAATGATACTCCTTTCCAAATTCTACTTTTGAATAATTGTCTCTTAGTTTAGCCAAAAATGGAGGTCCCATTTCAATTTTATCATTTTTATTTGTTTGAAAAAAAACACTTGAAGGTAATTCATTTATATGTTTTAAAAAAAGATTATAATTCTCTAAAGTCATAATTACATCAATGTCATCATCCCAAGGAATAAATCCCTTGTGCCTAATTGCCCCAATCAAAGTTCCAAAAGCTAGAGAGTAATCTATTTTATATTTATTACAAATATGGTCAAAAATTTTTAACAATCTTAATTCCACATATTTTAATCTATTAAATTTATCTTTTATCTTTTTTCTTCTATCCTTAAACAAATCATCTAAGTCTTTAACTTCTTTTTTTGGGAAATATTTATTCATTTTAGATTAAGGTTTTTGCTTCCATAAAAGTTCATATTTACTTCCACTTAGATCTGCTTCAGTAGCCATTAACCCATTTGGATTTATTCGATATTTTACCAACGTTTCTCCCATATTCACTAACTTTTTCTTTCTTCTAATCAAATCTAAATAAAATAAATGTTCATGCCTATTTGGATAAAAAAGTCCCTCATTCCTAAACATAATACTTGAATGAATTATATTGTTACAATCCAAAATTCTAAATTTTATCAAAAAGGGAATAATCTGCCATTTTTTTATAGAACCTATTTTTTTACCCATTTTGTTAATCACATCCGCAGAAGAGCCAATCAAAAAGATATTTTTGTGTTTCTCTAGGTAAGTAAATTGTTTTTTTAATCTATTTGAATAAGAAATATCATCCGCATCAAGTCTTGCGATATATTTTCCTTTACACTTTTTTAAACCAAAATTCATTACATTCCCTAAATTGTTAGAACCTTTATTTTTTAAAACTTTTAAGTAAATTATTCTTTTATCTTTTTTCATAAAATTTTTTATTATTTCTTCCGTTTTATCCGTTGAACCATCATTAACTATGATATATTCAAAATCCTTGAATGTTTGATTCAAAACCGAGTCTATTGTTTCTGTCAGATATTTTTCACTATTATGAACAGTTGTTAATACACTTATTTTGGGTTTCATTTTATAACCTCCAACTTTACCCTTAAAAAGGCGGGAGGAAAAAATTGTGAAAAGAATTCACATAAAAATTTTTTGATATTCTCATTTAGATTAATTAATTTTGTTAAAAAACCAAGTCTATTATGAAAAATAATTTTTCTTTCAATTATCTTAAACTTTGACTTTGAATAATAGTTGAATACATGGCCTTCTTGAAAATACTCAAAGGTCCTATAGGTAAAAAAAAGCTTGTGAGTAGGATCTCTAAAAGCATGCATTGTAGGGGCAAGAGGAACAATTATTTCTATAGTTGATTTATTTTTACAAATTCTATATAATTCTTCCAATGGTTTTATTAAATCTTCTAAATGTTCAAGAACATTATCTGAAAAAATTTTTTCAAATTGATTATCCTTAAAAGGATAAGGAAATTTATTTAAATTATGAACAACATCAACTCCGGGAAGAGCCATTAAATCCAAATTTACCCATCCTTTTTTAATATTTTTACCACATCCAAGGTGTAGTTTTTTTGATTTATTTTTTTCCATTAATTTCTCTCTTTCCTCTTTTTCTTTATCTCATTTAGATTATTTAAATTTTCCATATATGCTTTTGCCAAAACTTTTAATTTTTTGAGAGGGTTTTTTGAAATTATTGCAGATCCAAAATGAATTATGGTAAATTTTAATATTTTCTTGAATTTATGATTTAACCACTCTAAACGAATTGCATTTCTTTTTTTAATAAACCAAACAAAATCACTTTCCATTGTTTTTGATGAGGCACTTCCATAGTGAATAATTTTTGTTTTCCCAAAATAAACTAATTTAAACCCTTTTCTTGAAGCCCTATAACAAAAATCAGTTTCTTCACCATATGCAGGAGAAAATTTTTCATCTAAAAATCCTATTTTACTGATTACTTCTTTCTTTATCAAAAAACAAGCTCCCATTATATCCCCAACCTCTTTTGTAACTTCTGTTTCTTTTGAATCTTTTTCGATTAAATTTATCTTATTAAAATTGATTTTTTCATTCTTCCAAAACCATTGCAAACTTCCATCAGGATAAACAAATTTACAACCCAAAATTCCTGTTTTTGGATCTTTTTCTCCTTCTAGAACCATTTTCTTTAGCCAATCTTTATCAACAATCTCAATATCATCATTGAGAAGAAGAAAATAATCTGGATTGAAAAATTTGATTGCTTTTTTTATTCCAATATTGTTTGATTTGGAAAACCCTTTGTTCTCTCTGTTTATTGTTACATCAACTTTCTTAAAATTCTTTTTTATTTTTTTTCCTATTTCCCCTTTTCCAGAGTCATCAATAACAAAGATTTTGTAATTTTTGTAATTTGTTTTTTTTAATACTGAATTTAAACTTATTTCTAACAATTTTTCTTGATTAAATGTAGAAGTTATTATTGCAACTCTTGGTTCTTTTACTTTTTTCATTTATTCCCACACCAAACTTCAATCTGATCTCCTACTTTTAGAACATTAACTACCCAAGTTAAAGGTAGAAAAATTAGTTCTAAAATTTTTTCAATTTTTTTACCTTGAAAACCAATTAAATATTTTAAAGAAACTACAAATTGGCTCGGTCTTGAATTAAATCTTATTTTTATTATTTTAAATCCCGATTTTTCTAAAATAGTTTTTAAATTTTTATTTGAATAATTTATTAAATGTCTTGGAAAATCTAGTTGATACCAGTTTTTTCTAAAAATAAAGTGTGCTAAACTTCTTGAATTTGGAACTCCAACAATGAAAACCCCCTCTTTTTTGAGAAGGGTTTTTATCTTTTTTAAATTTTTAAATGGATTTTCTATATGTTCCAAAACATGATTTAGAGTAATTATATCAAAGAAGTTTTTTTTGAATTTGGTTTTATCAAGAGAACTTTTTTCTATTTTAAACCCCTCCCTATTTACTTCAGATTTATTAAATTCTCCGGGTTCTAGACCATAAACCTCAAGTCCTAATTTTTTCATTTCATATAAAAACTGACCTGAACCAGATCCGATATCCAATAATTTTATTCCTTTTTTTATTTTAGTTCCTCTTGCTAGAAAAGCTATTGGTGAAAAAAGAATTTTTTCGGAGATATTTCCTCCTCCAAAATAAACTTTATTTAATTTTATTTTTAATCTTGTTTTCCTTGAATCTCTATCAATTTTTCCAAGGGAATAATATTTCTCTTTAGGATAAAAAGAGGATATTTCTTCTTTTGAAGGGAAAGGATTCAAAAAAAAACAATTACAATCTTGACAAGAATACAAATTAAAATATTTTTTTATTCCGAGATTTTTGTCCCAATTTTTATAAATTAAACTTACTTTTTTTGAATTGCATAGGGGACAATTATTTAGTAATTTCATTTTAATAATGCCTCTGCAGTCTTTTTCCCCCATTTTTCAAGAGATAATTCTTTAATTGTTTTGAGGGAATTTTTAATTATTTTTTCTCTTAATTTTTTATTATGATAAACTTCTAAAATTCTTTTTGCATCTTCTATGTTAAATTTTTCAATTATTAATGAATTTTGGTTGTTTTTTACTATTTCTTGTTCAGAATCTTTTGAACATACAAGGAGACAACCTGAGGCCATTGCTTCTGAAGTAACTAATGTTGGTGCTCCTCCCTCATACCTTGACATATTGAAGAAAATGTCTGAAGCGGAATAATAAATGGACATTTTTTCTCTAGGGATATTTTTTAAAAAAACTATAAAGGGTTCATTTATGAGGTGTTTAACTTTTTTGTAATCTGAACCAATAATTAATAGTCTGAAAGAATTATCTAACTGAAAAATTTCTTTTCCGAGTTTTATTGCCCTGTCAAGACCTTTTGTCCAATAACTTCCTCCTCCAACATAAAGACCATAAAAATTTTCTTTTTCTAGACCTAATTTTTTTATTGATTTTATTTTGTTCCTTGGTTTGAACTCCTTTAAATCAACTCCTGTTCTTATTACTTTTACTTGTTTATATTCAAAGGAGTATAATTTCATAGCTTGATTTTTAACTTTTTCTGAAACGCATATTATTTTATCTGTCTTTTTATGGGGTCTTTCCATAATCCAACTTCTAGGAAGTATGGGAAAAAGGAAAATCTTTTCGAGAAAATTGAACCTTTTGAGATGGTTCTTATTGAAATAATAAATCGTTCCATGAAATGTTTGAATAATCTTTTGATTTTCCTTTTTTTTATAAAAATAAGTCCATAAACCTCCAATTGAATTTATAATATCAAAATAATTTTTTTCAAAAAATCTTGCTAAATTGAGATGATTTCCAATTCCTAGAAAGGATTTTATTTTATTAGTTTTTAATTCAAAATAGTTAACTCCATTTTTGGAAAAATTCTTATTCTCTTCTCCTAAATAAACCCAATTAATTTCAAGATTTTTGAAATTTCTTTGAAGATATTTTATTAAGTTCTTGTGATACAATGCATATCCTCCTAAAAATTCTGGATTTGCGTTTATTGTAACAAAGCAAATTTTCTTGTTTTTCATTGTTTAGAAAGAACGAAGATAAATAAAAAGGTTTCTTAAGAAATCTTTTCTCAATCTAAAGTTTTTTGGGTTCAAAGAGTCCTCATCCTTGCTTTTTTTAAAAACAGCAACCATTGGAAGGTAGATAAAAATTCTGAAAAATTTATTTCTTCCCTTTAAATTTTTCTTTGAAAAATAGATGTCATTTTTCATTCTAACTCTCAAAATATCCTTATTTTTTAGTGAATCAATACTTTTCCCTTTTTTATGGATTATGGAAACGAATGGAACGCTCACAATTTTAAATCCATTTTTTTTGACATTTATGCAGTAATCAGTGTCTTCGAGGAGATAAGGAGAATAATTCTCATCTAGGAGTCCTGATTTGTTTATCACTTCTTTTTTTATAAGCATGAATGCCCCCATAACATGATCCACTTCAAAAACTTTCTTTTTATTACCATTAAGTTCTTTTGCAATTTCCCAATTTTTAATATAACCTCCAATATTTTGTAAATTTCCATCGGGATAAACAATTTTGCAACCCAAAATACCTCTTTTTGGGTCCCTTTCTCCTTCTAGAACCATTTTCTTTAACCAATCTTTATCAAGAACCTCAATATCATCGTTCAGAAGTAGGAAATAATCTGGATTGAAAACTTTAATTGCTTGTTTTATTCCGATATTGTTTGATTGACTAAATCCCAAATTTTTTTTATTGATTGTCACATCAACTTTTTTGAATTTCTTTTTTATTTTTTTCCCTATCTCTCCTTTTCCTGAATCGTCAACGAGAAAAATTTTATAATTTTTATAATTCGTTTTTTTGAGAAATGAACTAAGGCTTATTTGGAGTAACTTTTCTTGATTGAAAGTGGAAGTTATTATTGCGACTTTTGGTTGTTTTATTTTTTTCATTTTTTATAACCCTGGAATCTTTTTATTTTTTCCAGTGTAATACCCCCAAAGATATGGTCCTGCTCTAATTATTCTTAGGATGTTGCTCTTTATTGAAAGTCCTAAGCTTTCAAATTTTATTTTTCTTCCTTTATTTTTTGATTTTAAGATATCTGGATAAACATTATTTTCAATCAATTTTCTTGTTGTAACTCCATATCTATAGGTTTTTTTGAATAAATTCTTCCAACTCCATGGTTCTTGATGCCAAATCGCAGGGCTTTTTTCACTTCCTAACATAACCACTTTTTTAGATAGTTTTCTTGCTTCATAATAAATTATTGCATGGTCATGTGCAACACAAAGAGGAAGAATTTTTTTTGGAATACTTTTGAAAGCTTTAACTAAAATTTTTCTCTTGTAAAAACGAGGTAGAACAGTTCCTCCTACTGGCTCAATGTAATCACTCAAATAATTTTGGGTAAGAACTCTATCTGCATCATAAAGAATTTCAAGTAATTTTTTTGGTTTAAAACTCCTTTCATAAAAAAAAGCCATATCAAAATTTTTCATCTTTTCAGTTGAATTTTTTATTGTGTCTTTTCCTAGAACATGGTCTGAATCTACAAGAACAACAAATTCTCCTTTTGACTTTCTTACTCCTAATTCTCTAGCTCCAAGAAGAGTCCCTTCATACTGATAAACTTTAATTCCAGAAAATTCTTTTATAATTTCTAGCGTTCCATCATTACTGTTAGAATCGACAATAATTACTTCAATATTTTTATAACTCTGATTTTTTACACTTTCAAGAGTTTTTCTTAGAGTTTTCTTATTGTTATATGTTGGAATTGCAATAGAAACTAATTTTTCCTTCATAATCTAAATTAAATTACTTTTCTTTTTAAAGATGTTTATTTAAAAAAATGGCTTTCTTACTTTTGAAAAATCTTATTTATTGCATATAAAATTCCTTGCTTTTCATTCCTGTTATTCTTTTGGAAAACATCAAATCCTTTTTGTTCCAAAAATTTCCTAAGAAAGATAATGTTTCTTTTAGATTTGTCCAGATTCTCATATTCAAGTGCAATTTTTGAAATAATTTTAAAATTCTTATTCTTTAAATTAAAAAGAATGTCATATTCTGAACCTTCACAATCCAGTTTAAGAAAGTCTATTCTTTTTATATTGTTAACATCTATAATCTTGTTGAGGGTTGTTACCTGAGTCCGAACGCTTTGCCCCCCCCCAACAATGAATGCATTCCACTACTTATTTTAGAGATGAAAAGATTTCGCATTCCCTCTTTTTTTGAAATTGCAAGATTAAATGCTTTAACATTTGATAGATTATTTAGAGAAATATTCTTAACAAACCGATTATAATGAGGATTAAAAGGTTCATATGAATAAACTTTCCCTTTGTAAGCTCTTTTCGCAGCATATAGACTAAATATTCCGATATTTGCTCCAATATCTATAACACAATCTTCTGGCTTTATTTCAAAACCCTTTGGAGTATAATTTCTTTTGATAATTATCTCCCATATTGTCGCAAGTCCCGATGTTTCATACTTCCCTTTTGCTTTCTCAATTTTTAGGGTTAGACCGTTTCTAAAAGAGAATAGAATGACATTTGATTTGATAATCTTAAAAATTTTTGAAAAAACAATTGGCCAATTTTTAACATTAAGAATAATATCTCGTGCTATTTTTATTTTCCCCCATAAATTTTTCATTTTAAAAAAATATCAATTACTTTTTTTGCGGTTTTTAGTGATTCTTCATTTGAAATTTTTCTTGAATCTATTGCAAAACTTTTTGGGTTATAGGGAGCATATTTTTTTGGAGTTTCGGCACTAAAAATTCCCAAAGTAGGCAATCCAAATGATGCTGCAATATGCATTATTCCGCCATCATTTGAAACAAAAAAGTCGAAATAATTCATAATAGCAAATACTTCTGGAATATTTAACTTCCCGGATAAATCAATTATTTTATTTTTATTCTTGATTAAAGAGATTAATTTTTGAACTTCAACTTTCTCTTTTAAACTTCCAATTAAGATTGGAGTTTTTCCTTTTTCAATTAAATAATCAATTAATTTTACAAAATTTTCTTTAGACCAAGATTTCTCTTTTATCTCATGGCAGGGATGAATTCCAACTAAATTTTTTTTTGATTTTAGAAGTCTTTCAATTTTTATTTTTTCTTTTTTCTCATCAAATGGTTTTACCAAAGAAAGTCTAATTTTATCTTTTCCAATTTTTGAGAAATTCATTATATTAAAATAACTCGTTACCATATGTTTTTCTTTTTCCAAAGGAATTTCAACATCATATAATCCTTTTCTTTTGGGAAACTCTTCATTAAAAAATCCAACGAGAAATTTTCCTGAAAAAGCCGAAAAAAGTGAAGAAAGGTTTCCAGTATGACTCAAATCTATAGAAATATCTGCATTTTGGTCTTTTAATTTTCTTAATGATTTTATTAATTTAAATGGATTATTTCCTGAAACATCCAAAAGAACAGTTTCATCTATAAAATCATGATTCTTAAACACATTTTCATTATCTTTTGAATGAATTAAAATAATTTTTACTCCAGTTGAATCTTTTAGATTTTTAATTCCTGGAAGAGAAAGAAGTGAATCTCCTATTGAACTTAATTTAATAACGACTACTTTTTCTATCTTTTTGGGAAAACTCTTTTTTTTTCTAAACTTTAAAATTTTGAAAATAGCTTTTCCAAGAGTATCATCAATAAGCCTTTTGAAAAGGAATCTTTTTTTTGAAATCATAAAAATAGGATATGATTTACCTTTAAAAGAATTGTTAAATTTTTAAAAACCTAATTTTTACTTAAACTTACTTTTGTGTAAACTGCAGACTCAAGATCTTCAAAAAAACCATTTAACAAAGAAGTGATTATACTTTTTCCTTGGGTAGCTGTAATCTCCTTCAAATAATGAATCCTTTCAATAATTGGTAGAGTCTCAACCAATTCTATTCTTTTTAATAAGTATCCCTCCAACCATTCTTTCCAAAAATGGATTTTGTATGCACTTTTTTCTTTTAGATTATTATTTAGAATTGAGATTAATTAAACTTTTATTGGCACTTTTCCGTTCACTTAAACTTTTTTAAAACCATAAGAAAAATTTACTCCAAAAGCCATTTCCATATTGGTTTCACAAATATTTTCTTTTTATCTATTTCAATTTTTTTCTCTTCATTATAAGTAAGAATCAAACCTTCTTTTAGCTTAAACTTATTCATTGCTTCAAAAAGACCCTTAACTTCCCTTTCTCTATTTTCACTATTTAGCTCGTAAGTTACCTGTATTGCCTGAATTACCTTGTTCTTTTCTTTAACAACAAAATCACATTCAAATTTTCCCCTATTATAGTAAACTTCTTTTTTAGCTCCTCTTAATGCTAAAAAGACTAAATTTTCTAAAAGTTTTCCTTTATTTTCAGAAAAACTGAAGGAAACAGAATTAAGCAACCCATTATCTATGCAGTATACTTTTTTTATAGATCCAAGTTGTTTTTGAAAAGAATATTCATATTTTAATACTTGAAAAAACAAATAAGCTTCTTCAAAATAGGAAAGATAATCTATTATTGTGCTTTTTCCCATAGAAAAACCAAGTGATTTTACCTTATTTGATAAGTTTGTATATGAAATTTCTCTTGAAGTTGACTCAAAAATTAGTTTTGCTAAAATTTGAATTTTTTTTACATCTGAAACTTTAAATCTTTCAACAATATCTTTAAAAATCATTGAATCATAATAACTTTGGAGGACTTCATTTTTAAGTTGAGGATTTCTAAAAATAGCAGGATATCCTCCAGTAAACAAATATTCTTGAAAATATTTTTTTGCGATTATTGAATCTTTTCCTCCTTCAAGAATGCTTTTTATTTTCAAATTTTGACCCTTCCAGTTTAAGTATTCACTAAAACTTAAAGGAAAAACTTCTATATTATAGACTCTCCCTCTAAGAGTTGTTGAGATTTCTCTACTCAATAATTTTGAGGAGGAACCAGTTAAAATTATCCTTGCCTCTTTTTTTGTGTCATAAACTCTTCTTATCCAAGAATCCCAATTTTTTACCACTTGAATTTCATCAAGAAACAGAAAAAGGTCCTGATTTTTGTTTAATTCTGAAGCCTCTAAAAAAGCATTTAAAAGATTTTCAAGATCTTTTGAATCCGAATTTATTAATTTTTCATCTTCAAAATTTATATAGAGTATATTTTCTTTGGATATTCCATCTTCTAGTAGTTTCTTAATTTTTTGAAAGCATAGGAAGGTTTTCCCTACTCTTCTTGGACCAGAAATAGTTGTTATAAAATCTTTATATATGGGGAGTTCCAGTTCACGAGGAGTCAATTCTGGTAGTTCAAACTCTTTCCAGTTTCTTATTATTTTTTGATATTCCATCTTCTTAGTAAAGAATCCTTCTATTTAAATCTTCTCATTTTGTCCTGTGGGTAGGACAAATTTACATCATTTTGTCCTGTGGGTAGGACAAATTCATTAATTACCTTTCCAAAACTTTTTGAACTTTTTTAGAGAACCATGGGAAATAAAAAAGCTTATACTTTAAACTCCAAATCATCAAACTCCCCATAACTTCCACTTGGTCTCATAAACTCTTCTCTTCCAATGATGTTCTCCATCTTTGAAGTATCTACTTCCCAAATTCTTATTGGTCCCCTGAACCCTTGATAATAAAAATTAAATGGATATGAACCTGATTGATCAACTAATTTCAATTCGGGATATTCATTTTTTACATCATTCATTAAGTAAAGTTCAACAGCTAAACTGTTCATTGTTTTGTCTGACAAATAAATTCCAGCTCCTCCAAGATCAAACTGTTGACCTTGTACACTAGCGTAAAGATAAATTGTTGCATTTATTCCTGTCTTAAAGTCAAGTAAACCTGCATCTTTTGAATAAAGGTATCTAATTGGGGCATTATACTGTTGTCCATTATAAACATAAATTCCAATTGGTTGAGAATAACTTTTATTATCACTTCTTACTGCAAAAGCAAAAATTCCTGCTCCCCCTTTAGGAAGTAAGAATTTTTTACCAGTATTTGTTAAAACCAAATCTGAATCAAGAGGGAAACCTCCCCTATAAATTCGTGTTGTTCCATTTGATGTTTCTTGGGTTTCTTTAGGGTCTGACAAGAATGTTGGTAAAAATGAAGCCCTGTCAGAAGTATTTTCATCATCTCCAATTGAAGAATATGCTGAATACTTTCCAATATCAGTTGGATCCATTAAAAAGTATGAAACATTGTGTATCTTCATGAAACTCTTGGCAGTATCTGGATTGGGAGTAGTTAAGACATACCTTGCAATTAAGTGATCCCAAAATGCATTATAGTGCCCTCCATCTGTCACAGTTGGTCTTTCTCCACCTGTTTGAACCCAATATCCATAATCCCACCAGTGAAGAAATAAACTTCCAGAAGGGGTGTTAGTTCTAACCCAATTCATTGAATTTTGCCAGTCATTGTTGTAAGAAGGATGTTGATTTTGGGATTGACCTATTGAAGAATTGTAAAACCCTGAAAAAGTTAAAACTAAAGCAACAATTAAAACTCCTAAAAGTAAAAAAGACACCATTTTTGTTACTTCATCTTTTGAACGTCTTGCAAACTTTCCAACTTCAAAAATAGTTAATGGGACCATAAAAGAAACAAAGGGAACAATTGCAAAGAAGGTTCTAACTGCACTTCTAACTGAAAGAAGCATTGGAACCATCCATACCGCAATAAAAACCCACCTGTGATCTATTTCCCATTCAGATTTATAATATGTGTAAACGGCGGTAATAAAAAAGAAAAGGAAACTCAAAAAGAAAAATGCTTTACTTAAAAAGTTCTCTCCATTCAATAAAGAAGTCGAAGAAATTCTTGAAAATAAAATTCCTAAAACAAAAACTGCAAAACTAATTGTAAAAAGATATCTTAACTTTTTAATTTTTATTCCTTTTGCAACTTTTCCTCCAATTATAAAACAACCAATTAAAAAAAGATAAAAGGCAAAACTTCCGATTTGACCTATCCAATCATTCAAATATGGTTGGGCGTTTTCTGCAACAGTTAGAGTCACCCTTTCAGTTCCAAAGGGATTGATTAGTGCACCTAAAACATTTGTTATTAAACTAAATACATTCCCCACAAACAATTGGTATAGAATTCCTCCTAAAACTATCACTACCCCAATATTAATTAATTCCTTAAATTTTGAATTTTTTTGTAATTTATATTTTTTAAATAAAAAGTCTACAAGAATATATCCCAAAACGAAGATACTTAAAAATCCAGATGGACTTGTCATAAAATTAAATAAGACCCCTGTAGGAGTGTATCCGAAAAGGTATGAACTTAGGAGAACTCCTAAAACCCAAGAAGAATAAAAGATAATTGAATTTTTTTCATTCTTGTCTTTTTTCATCAACCAAATGACAATGAATGCTAGAGGTAAAATCATAAACAAAAACCTTGCTCCTCCTCCCCATCCTGCAATTGCAAGCATAGTAAATATTCCTGAAAGAATTCCAATAGTTGTAGATTTTAATGGATTTGATTTTTTCTTTTCAAGTAAAGTTATTGCATAAGAAAATGCTAAAAGTGCTAAGAAGAACCCAAACATTCCAAGAGATTCGTGATCTGAAAAACCTGCAAGAGTACGATAGAGATAAGGGGGTATAACTGAGAGAACTCCTGTTGCAATCAAGGCAACCCACTTACTTCGGGACAAAAGGAATATTAAAAAAAAGAAGACGATAATTCCTAAAACAAAAAACACAACGGGATTAATCACATTTGCAAAACGAAGAGTGGAGTCTGGAGAAAAAATACTTGTGACTTGGTGAACAATAAGAGTTGCTTTTGGATTTAATTCAGTTGTCCAACCAGGATTTAACCCAGGGTACCTTAAGGGATCAATTGTTGGCAAGGGACCAGCATGCATCGTTTCAGATACTCTTAAGAAATAATAAGGGTCAAGAGCTAAAGGAGTGTAATCTCCTGTTGTTGAATCTTTTAAATTAGGTAAATCCTGAAGTCTAATGTAAGCCCCTAAAAAGACAGTTGCTAGCAAAAGAACTATTAAAATAATGTTCTGAACCTTCTTGTCTTTCAAAAACTTTAAACTGACACTAATTGTTTCCTTTACTTCACTATCAACCATTTTCTATTGAAGAATAATTCTTTTTTAAACCTTATTCACAAGAAATCTTCTTTAAAATTATAACTCCTTTAATTTTTTATTATTAAAATAATCAAAAAATATTGAAAATTTGATTACTCTTTCAATACTCTTGTAAGAAGAAACCCAATCAAAAAATAAGTGAAAAAGCATTCCAGCTGCAACAAAATAAAAGTAATTTGAAAAAAAGTAACCTAAAACTAAGAACAGAATAATCCACTCTAATCCATGAAAATACGAAAGGTGAAAAGAATAATTCTTTCTTTCTTTTTTTGGAATTTTTGAAAATTTTTTACCTTTATTCTTAAACCAAAAATACGCTTTTTTTAAATTAAAATTTTTCTTTTCAAAAACATATAAAAGATAATGGTCAAAATCAATTAAAAAACTTGAAAAAAAGAAAATTCCTATTCCAATTAAACTTAACCCCGGAAAAACAAGATATAATATTAATGAAAAAATAAATCCAACAAGAACATGAAATTTGGGTAACATCTTACTCTTTCTTAAACCTTCTAAGAAGTTCACCGAATGCTGGCCTTGTAATAAATACTCCAACTGAAATACCAATTATTGTTGTGATTGCAAATCCCTTTAGAAGTCCTGCTCCAGCCCACATAAGTGGAAGAAGTGAAACTAAAGAAGTGAAATATGCACCAAGAATAATTGCAAAAGCCCTTTTTAATTTTTGTTTTATGTTTAAATTTAATCCGCTACTTGTTTCATCCATCAATACAACCAAATCATCAACTCCCGTACCAATCGTTGCCAAAATTCCTGCAATTGAAGGCAAATCTAAGTTCCAATTTATTAAAGATGAAATTCCTAAAATAATTACCACTTCTGAAACTGTAGTTAAAATTAAAGCAAGTGAAGCCTTCCATTTTTTATAACGAACAAATAAAATTATTGCAACACTTAAAATTGCAACAAGACCTGCAAGCAAGATATATTTTACAAATTCTTCACCTAAAAGAGGAGAAATTGTGTCTAACTTTACAATTTCTAATTTATAGGGTAAACTTCCAGTCATAAGAATAGTTTGAAGTTTCTTCATTTGGGCTTTTGCTTCAAGTAAAGCTTCTTCTTGAGTATTACCTGTTCCTGACCCGGAAATTGCAATTTGTGTTGTAACTCTTCCTTTAAGTCCTTCACTAATTAAAAGACTGTCAACAAAGTTGTCATCTAAAATTAAATCTAATTTTTCTGCCAAATAATTTCCTTGAGGGGTTGAGTTTACTGGAATAGTGCTTGTTACATCTGCTTGCCTTTGAGCTGCAACTCCACTTAAAACAATTTCAAAATTAAACCTACATACATATCCTTGGTCTCCTGGACTACATCCTTCAATTCTTGCACTTTGAGCATCACGACCAACTGAAGCAATATCCCTTGAACCTCCTTCAAAAACAGTAATATTTCCTATTTTTGCTTCAAATTTTCCTTGTTTAGAAATTAATTCTTTCAAATCTTTTGGAGTAGCTCCTGCAATTTCAATTAACATAAAATTGTTTCCAGATAAATCACTTACTGGAGAAACTTTCAAATCTGTTAATCCGAATGCATTCAGTCTATTTTGAGTTATCTCGACTAAATCATTTAATTCACTTGTAGTTAAAGATTTATTTTCTGCTTTAATCAGTGCTCTTGCACCTCCTGCTAAATCGAGTCCAAGCTTAATATTTGTTTTAGAAATTTCTCCTACCGTTAAATCAGGAAAAGAGTCTCCATAATAAGTATATTCTCCCTTGTTTGTTTTAATAATCATTTTTGATTCAACCCCTGAAATAAACTTTCCAGAAACTGCAGTTGTATAACTTTCAAAATCTGTTACTTCCTTTCCATCTATTGCTTTAATTATCTGGCCTTGTTTTAACCCTTGGTCAAATAGTGTTGAATTTGTTCCAATACTCGTCACACTTACTCCTGAATCCAAAAATTTTGGAGGAAGTCCAAAAATAAACATTAATGAAAAAAGAAGACTAAAAATAAGTAACCAAATCTTAAAACCTAATTTCATTTTTTCTTCTCCCTGTGTTCAACATACCACTTCAAGATTGAAACATTTGTTATCCATGTGTTTAACATATCAAAAAATAAACCAATAACTAAAATTAAGAAAATTTGAGTTAAAACAACTGAGAAAGATTGAACAATTATTAAAGCAAATAAAATTGCAAAAAATGAAGTTAAAGTCATAGTTATTCCTGTTTTAAAAGCTCCAAAAATTCTTGTGTTTAAAGGATCTTCATCTCTTTTCAAGACCCTTGTTGTAAGAAGAATATCTGTATCTACTGAATAACCTATCAGCATTAAGAAAGCTACAATTCCAGCTGTAGACATTTTAATTCCAAATAAATCTACTACAACTAAAGTCATTAAGATGTCTGCAAATGCAGAAATAATAACCGCCCCTGAAGGAACTAAATTTCTAAAAATAATAAAAACAACAATTGCCATAAAAAGGAAGGCTATAAGAATTGCAACTAAAAGTTGAGAATAAAAACTTTCACTTAAAATTGAACCAGTAAATGCAATGTCTGAATTTTCTCCTTCAACCAATTTATACCCAAGATAATCTTCAAGAACTGACTTTGAAGTATCCCAATCTGAAGTTGTTTCGACTATCAAGGCTTTTTGTTCGTTTGTTCCAAAATCATAAATTTCCCGAGTATTAAGGTTTGTTAATTTGTCCACTAAATCTGCTTCCACTTGAGTTGCAGAAATTTTATCATAAACAGTAATTGAAGTTCCACCTGTCAAAGAGATATCTTTTTTGAATAAATCTCCTGTTTGATTATAATTTATTGTGACATAGACAACTGAAAACAAGATCATGATAATAGGTATCAAGAGCATAATTTTGTAATATTTGTCATGCCAATTCTTTCCTTCCATTAACCCAAGAAAATTTTTTGATATATAAAGGTTATTAATATAAAGGAATAGAAAATAATTTTGAAAAAATGAAAAAAATTTATTTAAAAAAAATGAAAGACGACTTATTGGGTTCGCATCTTGTCGGACACTAGAGCCAGTAACGTAGGAAGCTTAACTTCTGTGTTCGGAAAGAGAACAGGTGTTTCCAACCTACTATGGCCGTCTTCAGAAATTGAAGAAAAGTCCGGTTTATAAAACTTTTTATAGGTTTGATTTATGATATTTGAATGCGGGGGTGCCGGAGTGGTCAAACGGGCAAGATTTAGGCTCTTGTGGTTTATCCTTACGCAGGTTCGAATCCTGTCCCTCGCATCCTGATTTAATCATGCCTGGGTAGCTCAGCCTGGATTAGAGCGCTTCCCTCCTAAGGAAGAGGTCGCAGGTTCAAATCCTGTCCCGGGCGTTTTTTAAGAACCTGCTCGCAGGTTTCCCAAGGGATGACTCTTCCGAGCCTTCCAAAGAAAGGGATGACTCTTCCGAGCCTTCCAAAGAAAGGGATGACTCTTCCGAGCCTTCCAAAGAAAGGGATGACTCTTCCGAGCCTCAATTCCTGTCTTGGGCGTTTTTAAGAGAAATATATGGAGATTCTAAAACAAAAACATTTATTAAATTAAAATTTGAGTTAGATATACAAGCGCTGGTAGTATAGTGGCAGTATAACTGGCTTCCAAGTGTTTTTAACACGAAGCGACCAGTTGACCCGGGTTCGACCCCCGGCCGGCGCATTTAAAAAATGGAAAAAAAAGTAAAAATAATCATTGTTGGAATTGCACTTCTTTTGGTTGCAATTCTTTTAATTGGAACAATTTCTTTATTACCAAAAGAGAAACATTCTGAAGATAATTTCTATTTTGAGAAACCAACTAATTCAAATTATATTTCTTACAAACCTGAAAATTCTGCAGATTCAGTGATGGTTCCCTGGAATGTTCAAGAACCAACAATTTCTTGTCGAAGAATTAGATAAAATGACAATTAGATTTTTAAGTACCATAGAAAAATGGAAAGATTTTTCTAATCTTTCTCTCCATCCAATTGAACTAGATAATAAAAAATGGAAATCTGTTGAGCACTATTTTCAATTCAAAAAATATGAAAATTCAGACCCAAAATTTGCACAAATTCTAAAAGAAATTGATTCTTCAAAAGAAGTTAAAAAACTAAGTTTAAAAAATAAAAATTACCCAAAAGATTGGGAGATGATAAATTCATCTTTGTTAAAAAGGGCCGGGAAAAAAAAGTTTGAAACTTATCCGGAATTAAAAAAACTTCTTTTTTCAACTGGAGATGAAGAGTTAATTGAGGCAAATCCTGATAATTCCCTATGGGGAGAAGGAAAAGATGGAAAAGGGGGGAACTTTATGGGAAAAATCTTAATGGAATTAAGAAAAAATTTTCAAAAAGAAAATGAAAAATAAAATTTCTAAAAATGATGGAAAAGTTTTGATTGAATCATTCTTTAAAAATATTCAAAACAAAACTCCAAAAGAGATTAAGAAAATAAAAAAAATTTCTATGAACTCAAAAATTCCTCTTTTGAGTTATAAAAGACTTTTTTGTAAAAAATGTTTAACTCCTTTTCTAGGAAATGAAAAAATTAGAATTAAAAATAATTGCAAAACCGTGGAATGTAAAAATTGTGGAAAAAATAAAAAAATCTATTTATCAAAGAGACTCCAAACTATATAGGAAATGACTGAAGCTGCAACAAACACCGGAAAAAAAGAATGCCAAATTCCCACATACCCTCCAAAAACCATTTTTGAATTTGCATAAAACAAACCAATAAGTAACCCAATTGCTAAAGAAAATATTAATTTCATCCAATCAATTTTAAAATTCATATTATAAATCGTGTTTAAAAATATTTAAATCTATTTATCCAATTTATGCTTTTTTAAATTTAGAAACTAATTCTAAATTGTCTGCTTGACCTAAAAAAACAGATCTGCAGCAAAACCTTTCAATTCCTAACTCTTCGAGCACTTTTGATTGGTTTTCTCCTTCTGCTATTCTTTTTTTGTATTCTTCCCAAAGGTGTCCTAAAGGTTTTCCACATGAAAAGCATCTAACTGGGATTATCATATATTAGTTCACTATTTTTAGTTTTTAAAACTTACTGTTAGATTTAATTCTCTTTTTTGCATTTAATTTTAAAATTATAACTTTGGAGATATAAATATTTAAAAACAGATTAATACAAAATAACCTAGAGGTGGATAATGGTAAAAAAATGTCTTTATTGTAAAGGAGAAGTCTCTGAAGATAGTGTTATTGATTTTTGTGAATCCTGCGGGAAAGGAGTTTGGGGGGAAAAAATGTTTAATACAATCGTTCAAAAAATGGAAAGCTCTAGAACAAGTGGAGACCTATAATTTTATTCTTTCTAAATTTTTAAAGGGATAAGTTTTTAAATGGAATGTTTTTCTCAATACTAATGGTACGAAGAAAAAACATACGACTTAGAGGCAAAATTAGCCTTAGCCGATACTTTCAAAAATTTAAAGAAAATGACTCTGTTGCAGTCAAAAGAGAAATCTCAGTTGGAGCAAGTTTTCCTAAAAGACTTCAAGGAAGAACGGGAGTAGTTATTGGAAAAAAAGGAAAAGCATACATTGTTAAATTAAAAGACCAATCAAAAGAAAAGGAATTTTTAATTAATGCGATCCATTTAAAAAAAATTGTCTCACCAAGTTCAAAATGATAAAAAATACAACTCCCCTAAGTATGCCTGAAGCTTTAGAATATGTAAAAAACCCTGAAGTAAAATCTTTTATAAAAAAATTTACAAATTTAAATGAAAAAAAAGCAAAAGAACTTAGAGAAAAACTTGTTGGTTTAGAATTAATTAAATTAAATGATATACATATCTCGAAAATTATTGAAATATTGCCTGATGAAAAAGAAGAACTTTCAAAAATTTTACCAGCTTCAAACTTAGACGAAAATGAAACAAATACAATATTATCCACAATTAAAGAATTCAAATAAAGAAAATGACAAAAGAAGATTATGCAACAGTAATAGAATATTTACCAAACGGGTATCCACTAGAAGGAAAAATGATGCCAGTTGTTCAAGCTATTGGTAAAGAAAATTTTACTCTTCTAGAGCTAGTACCTAGGAGAGGAGTGAATATTGATATAGGAGAAGATGTCTACATCGGCGAAGGCAAAAGGGATAAAGTTTATTATATCCTTGGAAGGCTAAAGCGTGAAAGACTAACTGAATCTGCTAAAAATCAATTACAAGAGATTATAGTTCAAAGGGTCAAAGAAAGCGAAGCCAAAATGGTTAAATTTTTTAATGAATCAAGCGCAATAAATAAAAGATTGCACTTAATTGAACTTCTTCCTGGAATTGGGAAAAAGCACATGAAAGAAATCTTAAAACAAAGGGAAGAAAAACCCTTTGAATCCTTAAAAGAAATGAAAGAAAGAATTCCTAACTTGCCTGATCCGGAAAAAGCAGTTGAGAAAAGAATCTTTCAAGAACTAACCCAAATAGAGAAATATAATCTTTTCACGGCATAAAAATGGAAAATCAAGAAATACAACAAAAAAGTCAAGAGAGAATTGTAAGAATACTCTCAAAAGATATAGAGGGACGTATGAAAGTTTATGCTGGACTTACAAAAATAAAAGGAGTTTCTTGGACTCTCTCTAATGCTACTTGTACTTTAGTTGGAATTGATAAAAATAAAAGAATAGGAGAATTAACCGACACTGAAATAGCAAAAATAACTGAATTTTTAAAAAACCCTAAAGCACCAAATTTTATATTTAATCGAAGAAAAGATCTTGAAAGTGGAGAAGACAAACACTTAATTGGAGTAGATTTGGAACTAAAACAAGAGTTTGATATAAAAAGATTGAAAAAAATAAAAAGTTACAGGGGACTTAGACATTTACTTGGACTTCCTTTAAGGGGTCAAAGAACAAAAGCTAATTTTAGGAAAAATAGAAGAAAAAGTTCTGGAATTCAAAAGAAAGGCCCAAAAGCCGAGGCTGCTGCTAAAAATATAAATAAGGGAAAAGAAGTAGGTAAGAAAAAATGAAGAGAAAACATAAACAATATTCAAGGCCTAAGAGACCCTTTGACAAAGCAAGAATTGAAGAAGAAGGAATAATCAAAAAAAAGTATGGATTAAAAAATAAAAGGGAAATTTGGAAGGCAGATGCTAAGGTTAGAATTATGAGACAAAAAGCAAAGAAATTAATTAAAGCAACTCCTGAAGAACAAAAAGCACTTTTCGAAAGGTTACAAAAGATTGGATTAAATGTTTCATCTATTTCGGATGTTTTAGGACTTGACAAAACAAATTACTTAGACAGAAGACTTCAAACAATTGTGGTTAAGAAAAAAATTGCTACAACTGCTAAAACTTCAAGACAAATGATTTCTCACAAAAGAATTCTTGTGAATGGGGCAGTTGTTGACAGTCCTTCTTACATTGTTCCAGTTTCATCTGAAGACAAAATTGAATTAAAGAAAAAATTAAAAATAGTTTCACCAGTTAAGGTGAAGGAAGAATAAAATGCCAAAAGTAAAAGAAACAAAAAAACAAAAAAAATTGGAAGCGTTAAAGGACGATGAAGAGGTTAAAGTAGAAGAGCCTACAGAAGAAACTATTGAAGAAGAAACTGTTTTGACTGAAGAGGTTCATGGAAAGTCAACAGTGAGTAAAGAATCTGAAGCAGTAATCAATATTTACACTTCTTTTAACAACACAATTGTTCATGTAACTGACATGTCTGGAAAGACTATCTGTAAAGTTACGGGTGGGATGATTACTAAACACTCAAGACTTAAAGCTAATCCTACAATTGGAATGTTTATTTCTAAAAGAATAACTGAAGAAGTAAAAGACCTTGGAATAAAATCATTTTATGTTAGGATTAGGTCAAAAACAAGAAATCCTGCTCCAGGTCCTGGAGCTCACAGTATTGTAAAAAGTTTAACAAGGGATGGATTTAAAATTTTAAATATCCTTGACACTACAAGAATGCCTCGTGGAGGACCTAAAGTAAAGGGGGGTAGACGTGGTAGAAGGCCTTAGACAAACCTTATTAACCTAGCAAAATTAAAATGAAAATGATAAAAAACACAAACGAAAAACAAGTATTTAAAATAAAAACTAATGAAAATGTTGCAAACGCAATTCGAAGAAGTGTTGGATTGATTCCTACAATGGCTATTGATGAAGTAGAAATTTCAAGAAATGATTCTCCACTTTATGATGAGACTCTTGCACATAGAATGGGATTAGTTCCAATAAAAAATGATAAATCTTTCAAAGAAGGAGATGTATTAAAATTTAAACTTGATTCTAAAAAAGAAGGAACAGTCTATTCTGGAGACATAAAAGGGGATGTTGAAGTAGTTTATGATAAAATTCCAATTACTCTTTTGAGTGTAGAACAAGAAATGAAAATAAAAGGGAAGACAAAAATGGGAATTGGAAGAGATCATGCTAAATTTTCTCCTGGAACAATCTTCTTTAGAGATGTAACTGAAATTACAATGGATAAAGAATTTGAAAAGGATATTTCATCTAAATTTCCTCAAAATGAAATAAAAGCAAAAGCAAGTAAAATTGTTGTTAAAGATGACCAAGAAAAAACTCTTCTTGATTTTTGTGAAGGACTTGCTCAAAAAAATAAAAAGAAAATTGAAGTAGAAGAAACTGGAGAAATGCTTTTTACAGTTGAATCTTTTGGTCAAATAAAAGCTGAAGATGTTTTTAAAAAAGCAATTGATATTCTAAAAAAAGAAGTTAAACAAATTCCAAAAGAATTGAAATAATTTTTAAAAAAAGTAGTTTTTTAAGTTTAATTTTACAAAATTGTGATTAAATTTCTAGAAATTTTGCAAAAAAAATATTGTTCTAATTTTTGTTGATTAAATTTGGTGAAGGATTTCACCTAAGAATTGAATTTCGCGTTAAGCGAATGAAAGGAAAAAAACCTCCTCGCAAGAAGAAAGCGAGATGAGGAGGTTTTTATTGAAATTTTAAATTGATTATTAACCATCTTCTATATCTGAATTTCTATGTAAGAAAAATCCTAGGAACATTCCAATTATAGCACCAAAACCTAACATAACGATTAGACTTTCAACTTCCATTATTTTTTCCCTTTTTATTTTTATGAAAAATTTAAATAAACCCCGACGAGGAGAGAGCAAAAATTGTCGGGGTTTTAACAAAGAAATATTCTAAACATTAGAATTGTAAAAGATAAATTTAGATGTACTGGGAAAGACATGAATCTGTACAATCTCTGAAGGAACAATCCCCCCTATCTTCACAGGATTCGCAAGAACAGTATTCTTGATCACAAAAGATGAGGCAGTTTTTTATTTCCATTTCGGTAAATTCATTCACTTTTTTGTCTGAAAATGCAATCTGTTCTATTGCCGTAACAGTCAACTTTCTCATTTCACAACTTAATTTATGGGGTTTTGTAGGGGATCCATTTTCTAAAAAATTCATAGACCAACAGTTCCCATTGCAATATTTTTTTGCTGAACAAATTTTGCATTCGGAAGGCATTTGGGATTTTGGAGCTAAAGAATTTTTTGAAATTAATTGATCTATTGTTGACGGAAAAATTTCTTTTGACTTTCCCACAACTAGTTCTGGATTTCCAGTTAAATGATGACAATTAAAAAGATTCCCCTCAACATCAATTCCCTAAAGACTCTTTCCTGCACCACAATAAGAGAAAATTTCCCTTTCTCCTCGATTCCTTACGAAAGTGGTTATTTTATCTGGACCGAATTTTGCCATGCTTTTTGCAATTTCGTTTGACCAAATTTTCATTTCTGAATTTGTCCACTCCATGTCAAAAACTGGAAAAAGACCTACTTTTTTAAAACCTTTATCTAAAAGAAATTCTGAAATTTCTAAAAGGTTATTCGCGCTTTTTGGAGTGACAGTTACTCTTGCTGTATCATTGGGAGTTATAGCCAAAGCTAAAGGAATATTTTTTTCTACATCTAAAAAAGAACCCCTTCCATTTGCATAAGGTCTATTTTGATTATGTATTTTTTTTGGACCATCTATAGAACAATGAATAGATGCTTTTTCTTTTATGAAAACTTCTTTCTTCTCTTCATCTAACAAAATTAGATTGCTTGTGGCCCCCCATCCAAAAGAGAGATTATTTTTTTCAGAATAATCTTTTGCCAAAGAATTTAATTTCCTCATTTGGGACCAGGCAATTAATGGTTCTCCACCCATAAAGTGAAACTTAAAAGATCTTAATTGACTATTTGATTTCAAAAAAGAGTTTACAGTATTCCACACTTTTTTTACATCCATTTTTTGAGTATTTTTCTCATGGCCCTTATAACAATAAATACAATCCAATTGACAAGAATTAGTAGTATCAATTAAAAAATTATAATGATCTAATTCCATCACTTTTGTTTTTTCTTTTATTTTTGTTTCCATTTCACCACCTTTTTTTATTTGATAAATTTTAATTATTTTAACAAACCTTTTAACCGATTTATTTCTTCGATCATCTTTTCTTTTTCTGGATATCCAAGAGAAATTGTTTTTTGGTAATCTGTAATTGCTAGATTATATTTTTGAAGACTTTCATAGCAAAAAGCACGACCCAAATAGAACTCCCACCTGGAAGAATTTAATTCTATTGATTCTGTAAAATCAATTATTGCCAAATTATATTTTTTAAGATTAAGGTAACACGTACCCCGATTGTAATATGCTTGCCAGGAAGATGAATTTAAGGTTATTGATTCTGTAAAATCAATTATTGCCAAATCATACTTTTGAAGGTTAATGTAAGAAATACCCCGATTAAGGTATGCTTGCCAGGAAGATGAATTTAAGGTTATTGATTCTGTAAAATCAATTATTGCCAAATTATATTTTTTAAGATTAAGGTAACACGTACCCCTATTGTAATATGCTTGCCAAGATTCATCTAAAACTAAGGAGTTTGAAAAGAATTTTATTGAAGTTTCATATTCTCCCTTATTCATATAACCTAAACCCATATTACTTTGAGTAAATTGATCATTAGGTTCTTCTTCTAAACATGCTTCTAGAAGAGTTATTCCAGAATCATAATCACCTAACCTTATTTTTGCCGCCCCGAGAACTCTTTTTGCATTAAGAAGTGTTGGATTAATAGAAAGCGCTTTTTGGGAATTCATCATTGAAAGTTCATAATTTCCTTCATTAAAGAATTCAACACTTTTACTATAATACTTATTAGCTAACTCTTTCTCTTCTTCTGAAACCATGCTTCTTTTTGGATAATTTATATTCCCTAAATTGAAATTACTGTTTCCCCTTACTTGGTTTAACAAAGCTCCATCAATTCTATAAACTTTGTCTTTTGTTACAAGGTAAAAACCTCCATCACTTCCGGGGAGAATTTTTATTTCTTGAACAGTTCCTCCAAGATTAACTTGGGTTTTTCCTGCATTTGCAACATCGAGTTCGTGGTTTCTGTTACCCTGTTTTCTCATAAGACTTTCTAGAATTGAAAGCCCTGTTCTTTGATCATTACTCAAATTTCTTGACTTATTACTATTCAAGAAAAATTTTAATCCTGAAGAGGTGATGTCCTCCAGACTTTGGGAATAAATTGTTAGGGGAGTCAAGAAAATGATTAATACAAAAACTAAACTTAGTTTTTTCATTTCACACCTTTTTAATTTATTTGAAAATAAATCCTCCTCTGAAAGAGAAATGAGGAGGTTTGAATTGAACTTTACTCTGATTCTGCGTCCTTCATTCCAGTTCCATCACATTCCGAACATTCTTCGCTATCACAATAAGATTGTTTACAATCCTCACAATTAATTAAGTAATTTTCGTCTTTACAAACAGTTCTTGTGTGGCAGTAGGGAATAGAATAAATATTTCCTTCACCATCACAATTAAGACAAGTTACCTTTCTAGATTCGGTCATTTATTTCTCCTAAGATTGATTGTTTAAAATTTGAATTAAAAAGGCAGTTAAGAGAGAAGCTTTTGACTGCCACACCCTAAATGAACTGGAATTAACAAGACTTCATTAAATTAATAATTGATTTAACTGAAGAATCATGATATTCTCTTGAAAGAGAATAAGTAAATTTATCATCTCCAAATTTTGTGCACACAACAATTTTCTTTTCTACAAGGGTGGAGAGATGTTTATTTACTGTTTTTCTACAGACACCAAGTTTTTTACTCAAGTGACTTTTAGTACCTCCTTTTCCGTCTAAAAGATGTGAAACCAACATTTTACTTTTTTCACAAGTTTCTATTTGAGATTGGGTTTTAGAAGTTTTTTGGCTCATAAGTTTTTCTCCGATTTGAATTGATTAATTATTGATTATAAAAAAGCCCATTAAAAGAAGTTCAATGGGCGATAAAGAAATTTTGAAAATTTAGTAAAGTTCTTTTGGTTTGTAAACGTAAGGACAAACTTCATTAAATTTATTCCAAATTTTCTTAATCACTGCTAAAGAAACTCCAATTTTCCACAGAAGCACGAGGGGAAAGAAAACAATTTTGAGACCAAGGAGGAGATTTTTAATAAATTTCTCTGACTTTTCTTCTTTAACCTCTTTAGTTTTTTTGGACTCTTCTATGGATTTAAGTGATTCCTTGAAACTCATTTCTAAAACAACCAAATTAAAAATTAAGTCCCATTTTTCCCAATCATTACTCCATTCATATTTTTCTTCATTGAAAAGTTTTTTGAGAGAAGGAACTGTTTTTTTGTCATATTCTCCTAATACTCTTCCTAGCAAGTATACTTTATTCTCTTCCGGAAAATTAGATAACCTTAAATCAAAAAGATCAGAACACTTTTCTCTGAAGTTTTCTTTAGTAAAGAAGCTATTTGAAATTGCTTGCTCAACTAAAAAATTTATTTTTGAATCCGGAATCCAGAATGAATGGGTTCTTAATTCCTCCAAAGTTTTTCTGATTATTAGGATAAACTCGGTATCCAAAACATATATTTTTGTTGTCTCTTTGATTGGAATTAAAAAAAGGACCAAAGGGAAGATGAATGAGAGAATAATTAGAACTAAGGCTAAAAGATTAATCTGGATAATTCCTTGTTTGAAAATCATCCCCCAAGAAAAAGCTAAGATTACAAAGAAGAACCCCAATAGAAGAGAAGAACTTTTTTCTAGAAAAGATGAAATTTTTCCAAGTTTAGAATATTCCTCTTTTTTTTCAAGTTTGTCGAGTTTTACTAACAAGTTAAGAAAAATAATTGTAGGTACAATTACCAAAATAACTGAATAGTATTCCGAGATTAAATTCCATAATGTTAAAAAAAGATTGAGAATAAACCCTGGAATTGAAGAAAGAAAATAAACTAGAGTCATGAATTCTTCTGGATAATCTTTTATCATGACTAAGGCAGTTAAAACGAAAAGTGAATTCCAAAATTGTCTTAACCTGTCTGGATATCCTTTAAACCACCCATTTACTTCTTTATTGTAAAGATAATAACCTACCCAGAGAACAAATAATAATGAAATCAAAACTGAAGGGAAAAGCAATAAGAATGAATCTATAAAAGGCATAACAGTTTTTGCCATGTCGCTATTCATAATTTTATTTCTCCTTTGATTTTTTTGGAAAAGTTGTTAATTCATTTTTTAAACCGATTATGAAACCTGAAGCTAAACTAAAGAAAAAGATTACCTTGAGAAGGATAATTAACTCTAAAGACCATGTTTTTCCTGGAAGTGCGGAAGCCTCTAAAAGGAGAACAAAAAAACCGATTATTAGGGAAGAGACCCAGCAAATCCAAAAGCCCATCATCATTCCAGTCATCAATCCTTTATTTCCTCTGGGATCCATTGGTTTTAAATTCACGACTGCTTTTGTTAAGAGGACTAGAAATGTTGAGAAAAAGACATAAAGTAAGACTCTGAAAATTAAAAGAAAAAACCCTCCAAAAAAACCTGAAGAGAATACAAATTCTTTTTCTATCCCTGGAATCCAATAGAAGTGGAGTGAATAAGCAAGAACTCCGGAGATTAATGAAACACCTAAAAGAAACATTTTTTTTGAATTCATGACTTAATTCCTTAAATTTAATTTTTAGATTCGAAAACTAACCCTATGGCAAATGAAATTGAGATAAATATAAAGAAGAAGGGAAATAAAATCAAACTAACTTGTAAAAACTACCCAAAATCAAGGTTTCTTTCAATGGAATTTATTATATGGTCTCCTTGAAGATTGAAAAACCAGATTCCGAATAAGGGGAAAAAGAAAATCATAAAGAATTTCTTAAAATTAGAAAACTCATTTAGAAAAGTCATAACATCACCTTTTATAATAAATTATTAAATTAAGTTATTTCATTAAACTCTTTTGTGAAATAGGTTATTTTTAGCTATTTCAAGGTATTTCAAGGGTATTTCAGAGGGTGAAATACGTAAAACTAGTTTTTTCATTTGTTTGAACTTCGGTGTTCAAGGGTATTTCTTCAAACCTAAGCGGTTTGGAGTGGTTTTTCTTTAGAATCTTTATCGACTCCAAAGGTATTTCAAATTTTTCTAGGTAAAATCTTTTTGACAAGTTAAGAAAATTTTAAGTTTTTCTTTTTTGTCGTGTCGATTTTATAGTTATATTTTTGAAATTTTGGTGTTTAATTGATTGAATATGAGGGAGATAGTTTGATTAATTTTTTCCAGCCTTTAACGTTTCTTTCTTCTTCGATTTGAATAATTCCTTTTTCTAACAATTTATCTTTTACAACATTTCCTTTTCTTGAAGAAAGACCAATTAATTGGTATAATTTGACTGTAGCTAGATTATGGTTAAGGTTAGACATCAAGAAATTAACAAGGGAAAGTTCTTCTTTTGTAAGGGTGTCTGGAAGTTTAATATTCTCTTTTATTGGAGTTCCATTTTGGACAACTTCTTTTTCTTGTTTTACTTTTAACTTTTCTGAAAGAGCTCTGTTTACAACAATTAGAACATCTTTTTTAGAATAATATCCTGAGACAATTCCTGAATCTAAAAGTCTTTCAACTTGAATTAGAGTTTTTCCTTCACTTAATTTTGACTTAACGAATTCGAACAAAACTTTTTGAGTTTTGTTAAAATCTTCAACTAAAACAATTTCTTTCTCTTTAGCTTTTTCAGCCTTAATAATAGCTTTTTCATGTATTTTAACTTCTTTTGGAGTCTCTTTATGAACAACTTTTTCTTTAAATTCTGGATCATTTTTTTCAATTTCAAAACCTTCAATAACACAATCCATCTTACTTTTTATTTTTGAATCTTCAACACTTGAACTTCTTAAATCTGTAAAAGGAACTTCAATTAAGAAAGGAGAATTATATCTTTCTGAAAGTTTAACAATTGCTGAACCCACAGGAAGTTGAGTAAAAATTTCCTTCCTATCTCTTAATTGCATAAGAGAACTTATTTCATCTAAGTCTTGAGGAAGCTGTTGTTGGAATGCAACATGGCAGGCACTGTTACCAATTACCGTATCACTTAATTTTGAAGAATGTTGATCTAAACAAATAAGGGAAGTTCCATATTCACGCATTTCTCTATAAATCATATCTGTTACTGATTCACTCATAAACTTTGCTTCTTTCTTTAAGAAAATGTTATGGGCTTCATCAACTAGAATTGCATGGTTAAATTCTTGAGTGGATTTTTCATTTCCTGCTTTCTTTAATTTATAGATATAAGTTAAAATATATTCACAAAAGAATTTCTTTTCAATATTTGAAAGGGAATTCAGTTCAAAAATAACTCTTTTGTCAAAAAGGTCTTCAACTGACAAACTTCTTTTTCCATCATAATTAACAACCTTTCCAAAGTCTCCGAAAGTTAAAACTGTAGCAATACGTAATGCACTTTCATACCACCCTGTTTCTCTTCCTTTTGAGTCTCTAGCTTTTGCTTCAAGCATACGTCTAACGTGTTCCCAATTAGGATAAAGTCCTGAACCTTCGTAAACTCCCCAACCTTGAAAAGTTTCATCTAGTGTTTCTAAAAGAATTTTATGAACTCCAAAAGAAACATTAAAACTTTCAGTTAACAAATCACAAAGAGTATTTATCCATTCTTTTGGATTAACTCCTTTTGGAGGTCTGTTAATATTTGTTTTAAATAAATTACTAATTGAACTGTTTCCAACTGTAAAACACATTACCTTGGGGTCAGCCTGTATTAAAGGTCTAAAACTTTTTTTCCAATCAAAAACTAAGAAAGGTTTATCCTTTTCTATAAAATTTTTCAAAATATTCAATGCAAAAGTTGTTTTTCCACTTCCACTCATCCCAGTAATACAAACATGTCTTGGCCAATCTTTTTCTCTTAAATTGAAGGGGAAAAGTTTTTTTCCTGCATAAGTCACATCTGCTAAAGCATATTTTCCTTCCAAGGATTCTTTTTTTGGAGGTTCAAGAAAAAAGTCTTTATCTAAAAGTTTGTTTAAATGTTTTTGGTAAAGTCCAGCTAAAATTTCAAAAATTTCTCCTTTTTCTTCAAGACTTCCTGCATTCATATATCTAAAATAAACTTCATCAATTTTCTTTCCAAGTATTGGTTTTAGTTTTCTTGCAATTTCTTCTACGGAGATTAAATATTTATTCATTTTAAAATTGATTCTCCTTTGCTTTTTCTATAAGGACGAAATTCTTCATACCAATTATAAATTTCTTGAACGGACTTTTTAGAGATATTATTCATAGAAATGAATTGTTCTAAATTCATTGAATTCAATTTGTGAATATTATAATAAAAGTCATCTCTATGAGAAAACTTTCCATCTGAAAAACTTAAATCAATATGAGTTTTTTCTTTATGTTCTTCCCAAAGATTTACTTCAGTGGGATTTTTTCCATAAATTGTTTTTAATCCTGCTAATTCAAAAATTTGCATAACACAATCATAAATTTTCCTTGAGGGGGCTCTAACTGCAGTATCTTTTACTGAGGGTAAATAAAGCCTTGACTTTCCATCTAACTTAAACTGTCCATTTTTTTCCCTTGCATTATCAAAAGTGTCTTCCTTATCTTCATCTTGAACATAACTTGTAATTTCTCTTCCTTGTAAATCAAAAACTTTAAACTTTTTTTCTTTAACATAGTTTCCAAACTCATGAACCCCTGGTTTTGATTCTTTTGGAGCCATAAACCTTAAAATTCCTTCTGTAGATGTTAAGGGAGCATTTCTATATATTAATTCATTTGCAGCCTCGTTTGACACAACTTTATTTGGAGAGTAAACTCTGTTCATTAAAGCATTATCTGTAAGTTTTTTTAAATTATTCATTTTATTCTTCATCTCCTAAAATTTTAGTGAACATTTTTAGTCTATCTTCTTTTTCTGTTAATTCTCTTTCATATTCCCTTAATTCTTTTTTAAGAAGGGCTATATCTTTCCAACATCCAATTTTCTCATTCATTTGAAGTTCAGAAATTTCAATTTTTTTATGTCTTAAATCATTTTTTTCTCTTGTAGGATCACTTGAAACAATCTGCATTTTTTCATTTTCTGAAAGATATCCTTTAATCTCGGATTTTAAATTTTCACCTTCTTCATGGATCTTCCTACTTAATTTTTCTCTCCCTTGAATCATCTCATGAATTTCTGAAATTGATTTTTTTAGGGCCTCAATTTTAGACTTACCAACTTCTCCAAAAGCCCCTTCACTAGAGGTTATTTCGTGGTTTTTCGGCATTTCGAACTCTGAAAAACCCTGCTTTAAGATATTCTTTGTATCTAATTCCATGATTTTACTACTAAATAGTTACTTATAAATCTTTCTCTTTTGTTGTGACTAAAGAAAGGTAAAAAGAGGTTTAAAAATTGGAAATTTTGGACTTTTTTTGGAATAATTAGAAATAAATAAAATGTGGTACGGGCTCAAAACCTGTGTTTTTAAAAATAGTTGTAATAAGAAAAACAAAATTTTTCGGGATTCGTTCGAATCTATTTTAGATGTGGATACTAGGATTCGAACCTAGGTAAGCATAAGCTAACGGATCTTGAGTCCGTCCCGTTTGACCACTCCGGCATATCCACCTATTAGAAACCTTCTGGTTTCCCTTATCAAAAACAAATGCCCAAACTATATATAAAGTTTGGGGGAACCAAAAGTTTATAAAAGAAGTTAAGTTAAAAATTTTACCTGCGAGTAAAAAGCGCATAGCGGGAAATTTATTTCTCGTTAGAATATCAGATGAAATCAAAAACAAAAGTAGAAAATCAATTAGAAAGGAAAACTAACCCTGAATTAGTTGAAACAATTATCTTAGCTAAGAAAAACCCTAAATGGATTGAAGTTGCAGCGATTTTGGCTGGTCCAAGAAAAAAGAGAAAAAATGTTAATTTGAAGGAATTAGAAAAGATTTCTTCTGAAATCGTCGTTATTTGTGGAAAAGTCCTGAGTGAAGGAGAAATTTCAAAGAAAATGAAAGTTGTTGCACTTAATTTCTCTGAAAAAGCAAAAGAAAAGTTAAAGAAAGCTGGATGTGAAGTAAGAACAATCATGGAAGAAATAGAAAAAAACAAAGAAGCAAAAGGAGTTAAAATTTTAAAATGAAATTAATTGATGGAAGAGGAGCGGTTCTTGGAAGATTAGGAGTTTTTGCAGCAAAGGAAGCTCTTAGAGGAGAAGAAATTACAATTCTAAATTGTGACCAAATAATAATTACTGGAAACAAGAAATCAATTGAAGAAGACTTCAAAATAAAGAGAGGTAGAACTGGTTCAACTATGCAAGGCCCTAGACATCATGCAACAAGCGAAAAAATTGTTAAAAGAGCAATTAGAGGAATGCTTCCAAATTACAGAGAAGGAAGAGGAAAGATGGCTCTTCAGAGAATAAAATGCTTTGTTGGAGTTCCAAAAGAATATGAAGAGAAAAAATTAATTTCATTACCTAAATCAAAAAAAATTAAATTTGCTGAGGTAAGGGAATTTACAAAACAAAATGGAAGGAATTGAAAAAAAATATAAGAAAGAATATTATTCTGGAAAAAGAAAGGCTGCAGTAGCAAGAGCTATTATAAAATCTGGAAATGGAAAAATTACTTTTAACAAAAAAGATTACAAAACATTACAAATGTTTGACAAATTAAAATTAGAAGAGCCTGTGAGAATTGCTGAACAAATTCTTGGTAAAGTTGATTTTAATATCGAAGTTGAAGTTCATGGTGGTGGTGGAAAAGGACAAATTGATGCTGCAAGACTTTCTATTGCAAAAGCAATTGTTGGATTCACTAAATCTGAAGAATTAAAACAAGCTTATGTTGATTATGACAGAAACCTTCTTGTAGCTGATGTTAGACGTAAAGAACCAAACAAACCAGGGGACTCAAAGGCAAGAGCAAAAAGACAAACTTCTTACAGATAATTTTATAAAAGCTTTCTTCTTAACAAAAAGATATACTTAAAATTGACTTGGCTCAAAAGTATTTTTTCTATTTTATTGGGACTAATGGTAGGATTAATTTATTCTTCATTTTATGAAACTTTTGGAGGACAAAATAATCTTTGGGTTTATTTTGTATTGGCTTTCCTTGTAACATTTATCTTTATTTACTTTATATGGAGCTTTTTTCAAAAAAGATAATTTATTTTATTCCCAGCCTTTCCAACTTATCTTGAACATGATTAAATAACGTTGAAGAAAGAATTGGTTCATGATTTCCTTCGTGAACTTCTCCATCAAATTTTATTTTACCTAAATAAGTAAAATTTCTTAAAATTTTTTTCATCCCATTAACTGAGAATCCATATTTTTTTGAAAGTTTATTTAAACTTATTTTATTATCTTGAAATTCTAAAAAAATGTTTTCAACAACACCCCAATTTTCTGCCTTAACCAATTTATTTTCAACAATTTTATATCCAAAAGGGGCACGTGAGACAACCTTCCCTTCCTTTGCCTTTTTTATCATTCCTTTTTTTTGTTTTGAGTTTCCAAATCTATTTTCTCTTCTAAAAGTTTCTATATCTTTGAAATTCACTTTCTCTGAAAGATATTCAAAAAATTTGGTTTTTTCTTCAGGAGCAAAATAAGCACAAAAATCACAAAGAATAACTCCAAAAAGTCTGATATTTTTGTCTCCCTTGTAATTACACTTTGAGCAAATCCCTTCCATTAAGAAATTAAGATTTCTTAGTTTAAATTATTAATGAAATAAAACAAAAAAGATTTTGAAAAGAGCAATTGTTAAAACAAAAACAATTGTTTCAATAACTCCAGTCTTACTCTCTTTTAGATGTTCATGCATTGAAGGAACTATATCCGAAAGAGCAATATAGAGTAATCCTCCTGCTGAAATAAGAACCACATAAGGAATTACAAAAGAAATCTTTTCGAGAACAAAGTAACCAAGAACTCCCCCTAAAACAGCTGAAAGCGCTGAATAGAAATTTAGTAAAAGTGCTTTATTTTTTTTGAATCCACTATGAATTAAAACTGCAAAATTTCCAACTTCATGAGGAATTTCATGAACTAAAACTGAAAAAGTTACTAATATTCCAGTTGAATAATTTAATAAAAAAGCCCCTGCAATTAAAATCCCATCAAAAAAATTGTGAAAAAAGTCTCCTCCTAAAATTAAAGCTCCTTCTGGTTTTGTGTGAGTATGTTCTTTTCCACAGTGATGCCAATGAAGAAAGGTTTCAATTAAAAAGAAAGAAACAATTCCAATTACAATATAAATAAGTGAGAAAGCAACCTCTCCAGAGGGAATTTCAGAAAAAGACTCGGGAATTAAATCAAAGAAGACTACTGAAATTAAACTTGCAGCAGCAAAAGAAATCATATAGTGAATAAATTTATGAATATGTTTGTTTGAAATTAAAATCCCAATAAAACTAACTAAACTTACTACAAAAGTCGCAATTATAATCTCAACTAACACTAATTAATTTATCAAAAATTCTTTATAAATATTTACTCCATCAAATTGTCTAACGGGCTTTTTATTTTCTTTAATTCCTCTGTTGAAACATGGGTATAAATTTGGGTTGTACTTAAATCACTGTGTCCTAAAAGCTCTTGAATTTTTCTAATATCAACCCCTTCTTCTAAAAGATGTGTTGCAAAAGAGTGCCTTAAAGTGTGACAATGAACTTCTTTTTTTATTCCTGCCTTTTTTGAAGCATTTTTCACAATTTTTTGAATATTTCTTGAAGACATCTCTTCAGAATTTCTTCCTGAGAAAAGATAAATTTCACTATTTTCTTTTTGTTTTTCTGCTTGGCGTTTTAATTTTGAAAAAATAAATTTTGGGATATTAAAAATTCTGTCTTTTTTCCCTTTCCCTTGTTTTACATAACCCACTTTTTCTTCAAAATTTAAGTTTTCTGGTTTAAGAGAAATTAATTCTGAAACTCTTAATCCTGCAGCATAAATTAAAGAAACCATTAATTTTGATTTTTTTGTGTTTATTGAATTTAGTAAGTCCTTCAATTCTTTTTTTGTTAAAACAGTGGGAATTCTTTTTTCTCTCTTTGGTCTTTTTATATTTGAAGTCAAATCATTCTTTAAAATTGAAGAATAAGCATATCTTATCGCCGCAAGAAACATAATTATTGAGATTGAAGAACGGTCAGAAAGGTTTTCTGCGATGTACATTTTAACATCATCTTCATTAACCTTGTCCGGATCTTTTTTTATAAAATTAAAAAAAAGTTCATTAGACTTAATATAATTTTTTAAAGTATAAGGGGAATTTTTAGAAATTTTTAATTCAATTTCTAATTTTTTTAAAAATTCTTCTTTATTCATAGTTTAATTAAAAATTCTTTTAATTGTTTTTTAAGAATTTTATTATTAACAAAAAGAATAGTTTTCATTCCTATTTTTTTTGCGGGGGAAAGGTTCCAGCTTCGGTTATCTATAAACAGAACTTCTTCCGGATTTACTTTTAATTTTTTTAATAGAATTTTATAAATTTTGGGATTGGGTTTTCTAACTCCTACATCACAAGAAACAATAATCGGGTTAAAAATTTTATAAAATTTTAAAGGAATAAGGGGTTCTTTTGATAAATGCCATTGGTCTGAAAGAATTGCTACTTTTATTCCTTCTTTTTTTATTCTTTTGGCAAAATTTAACAGTCGCTTATTTTCACTTACTCTTTTAAGATAAACTTTTGAGAAAATTTTTTCAATTCTTTTTTCACTAAAACCTAAATTTTTTGAAAGATTTTTAAGAAGTTCTTTTTTTGAAATGAGTCCTTCCATAGAATTTGCATAATTTGTGTCAATTGAATCTAAATAATCATCTAAATTTAATTTAAATTTACTTGCAAACGTTTCTTGAATTCCTTTTTTATAATGTCTTTTTACATTTAGTTGAAGAACTCCCCCCCCATCAAAGACTATAACTTTAACTTTCGAATCTCCTCTCATTTAATGATTATCCGAACTTTCTTTAAATAATTATCTTAATAAGGACTACTTCTTTTTTGGGAGTCTGCCTTTGAACAACATTCTTTGATTAATGTACATTAAAACCACAGAACCCACAATAAATATCCAATCTATTTTGAAAGAAAGATACAAAAAAATCAGAGCTAAAACTGAATTAAAAACTACCTGTTTATTCATTTTTTTGAACATTCTTCTAAAAACCGAAACTTCTTTTTATACTTTATTAAATTCCTAAAAAGTTATAAACCAAATTCACTAATTTCCTTTAATGAAAAAAGGAATGAAAACTTGGATTTCAATTTAAAATGGTTTATGAAGTTTTAATAAAAGGGCTTCTTGTTGGGTTTACTGCAGCATTGCCTTTCGGACCTCTTGGTGCACTTTGTGTAAAAAAAAGTTTGATTCCTAGAAATTTGGGGGGATACTTCACGGGATTTGGAGCTGCCTGTGTTGATGCATTTTTTGCTCTTGTTGCGGGATTTGGGATAACAATTATTTCCAAATTTCTGATTAATAATGAATCTTCAATTAGGGGAATTGGGGGAATTTTTTTAATTTTCTTGGGACTTAAGGAATTAAAAACTAAGGTTTTAACAAAAGTTAAAGTTAAGAATGAACATAAAGATTTTTTGAAAGAATTTTTCTCAGGATTTTCTCTTGCAATGGCAAATCCTTTTGTAATCTTCACTTTTTTAGCTCTTTATACTATTCTCGGTTTATGGAAAATTGCAGGAGATTATGGACTTTCGGCCCTTTTGGTTTTATCTACCTTCTTAGGTTCATTCTTAGGACTTGCCTTTTTGAATTGGATGGTAATTCACCACAAACACCGATTTAAAGAAAAAACTCTTAATAAGGTAAACAAAATTCTTGGAGTAATTTTGGTTGGAACTGGAATTTATTTACTTTTTCAGACCCTACTAATTTAATAAAAAGAATAAAAAGATTTCTTGATTATCTTTATCAGGAGGAAATATTTTAACCATGAAGCATTCATTTTTTTTGGAATTTTAATGGTATTTGGAACTCTCCTTAAATTAGGAGGATATTTTATAATAGATTCTGACTGGTTTTGGTTTCTCGCTGGACTTGCAATAACGATAGAGGGAATTATTGCACTTGTAAAACAAAAACAATTTGATAAAAAATATAAAATTGTTTTGAAGAAATAACAAAATAGAAACCCTTTAAAACCTCTAAACGTTTCTAAAATTAGAAAATGTCGGGAGAAAATGTTAAGGAAGTATTATTCTGTTAGAGGCCGTTTAATATTAAACTATATACAAAGGAGGAATTATTAAAATGAGTAAAAAACTTTTTGTAGGGAATCTTCCCTTTAAGGCTGGAGGTAATGAGCTTAAGACACTTTTTTCAAAATATGGAGAAATTGAAGAAGCAACTGTTATTTCAGACAAATTTACAAATAGATCTAAAGGATTTGGATTTGTGACTTTCACTAATGATGCTGATGCAGACAAAGCAGTGAAGGAATTGAATGAATTTGAATTTGAAGGTAGAAAATTGACTGTTAACGAGGCTAAGCCTCGAGAAGAAAGAAATTAAAATTTCTTTCATAAAAATCAATTTATTAGAAATTGATTTAAAGAAAGGAACTAAAGTCCTTTCGTTTTAATTTTTATTTAATCTTTTTTGTAGATTTTTTATTTTATTTTTTATTCTTATTACGTTCTCAAAGTCGAGTTTTTCGGCACAGAGTTTCATATCTTTTTCTAACTCAATTAAAAGGTTTGGAATCTCTTTTTTAGGTATGTGGTCTACATCACTTACCTCAACCACTTTTTCTTTTATTGGTTTAATTATTGTTTTTGGGGTGATATTGTTTTCTTCCTTGAACTTTCTTTGAATTTTTTTCGAAATTTCTTCTGGAGTTTGAGAAAGGATTGGCTCATTGTGTTCAGGACAATATGGAACTCCAATTCTAGCATAAAGAAGTCTCAAGTAATCATAAACCTCTGTAACAGTTCCAACAGTAGAACGAGGATTTTTTGAAGTTGTTTTTTGCTCAATTGAAATTGCAGGGCTTAATCCCTCAATAGAATCTACATCTGGCTTGTCCATCATTCCAATGAATTGCCTTGCATAAGAAGAAAGACTTTCAACATCCCTTCTTTGTCCTTCAGCATATAGGGCGTCAAATGCTAAGGTTGATTTTCCTGAACCTGAAAGTCCAGTCAAAACAATAAACTTTTCTTTTGGAAGAGTAAGACTTATGTTTTTTAGGTTATGCTCTCTTGCTCCCTTGATAATTATTTCCTTCATAAATAAATTTTAGAAGAGTTTTCTTTTAAACTCTTCATGTAAATTCAAAAGTGATTTTCAAAAAAGGAACCTAATTTTTAATTAGTTATTCGGTGAAAAGGACAATTCCTTTAAGGGGATCTTTTCCTTCTTTTTTCAAATTTTGTTCACTAAGGAACCATTAATAAAACAATTTTTGAAATTTTAACTCTCACTTTAGCTTTTTTAACACACAAATTTTTTCAAAAATTTTTTAGATCTTTGTTTTTAACAAAATTTTCATTTTTTGGATTTAAGGGTACAATATGCCCTAAAAAAGGGCCATTTTCCTTAGTTCGTACAATATACCTTGTGCGAACTTTTCCCTCACAAACCCCTTTTTCCTCTAAAAAGGGCTTATTTTGAGCTATTTTTGGCTTAATATTAAAGGAAAGGTCTATTCTGATATTTCTAAAACCTCTTTTTTAATTTTCTTTAAAAATTGGGGTTCCAACTTTGAACTAAGGTTTTTTAGTACAACCATAGAGATTATAAGAACTTTTTACCTTTAATTTTCTCTTTATTTAGGACCTTTACTTCTTTCTCAAATAAAAAGGGGTAATCTCTTTTGATTATAAGAACTTTTTCAAGAGGAAATTAATATTTTTTATGAAATGGTTTATATTCTTATCCTTAAGGAAACACCCTTACCTAATTATTCGAACTATTTAAAGAGAAAAAATTCTTTTTTATAAAAAATTTAAATAAAATATGTTAAGGAATTTAATTTCTCTTGATTATAAGAACTTTTTACTAATAAATTTTTAGTAATCCCTTCTTTTTGAAATTCTGGAGGGTTTTACCTTCCGAAAAAGATTTTGTTGAATTTCATCAAAAACTAAAAAAATAAACCTTCAAAATTTTTAAAAATTTGGAAATTTTCTTTACACTTAGGTAACCAAAGTTTAAAGTTTAATATTTTAGATCAAAAAAACAAGAAAAACACAGTGAAAAACAGCTGTTTAAATTATAAAAAGATATTTAAAACTCAATTTACGTCGGAAAAGGACCATAAAATGAACCAGAAAAGAAAAGAAAAAAGGGTTCTTTTCTAGGTGTTTATGGTTGTTTAAAGCTGTTTAAGACTGTTTAAACAGCCTTTTTTTGCCCTTAAACAACTTTTTTAGCTGTTTAAAGGTGTTTAAACAACTTAAATTTTGAACAAAAAAGATGAAAAAAGGCCGAAAAAAAGGAGGAAAAAGAAGAATTTTCCCGTCATTAAAAGAAACATTTTTAAACAAACTTTTCTTGAAATAGGTATGTTCGGATTTTTTAGACCAAAAAAAATTGTTGAAGAGGTAAGAGAAGAAACAAAAAAAGGTTTTGAAGCAGTAAAAAAGGACATTCTTTCTGTTGGGGATTGGATTAAACACCTAGATTCTGAAAAAAAAGTTCATAAAGATGAAATAAACACCCTAAAAGAGAATTTGTCGTCGATAAAAGAAGAAATAGAAGAAATAAAAAACACCCTTTCAGTCTTTGTTGATTTAAACACAAACGGCCGTTCAAACAGGCTGTTTAAAACAACTAAGCCTCTGTCCAACAAACAAACAACTGTTTTTGATGTTCAAACAGATGTTCAAACAGATGTTCAAACACCAAATTTAAGTAGTTTTTCAGTTACAGAGAGAGCAATCTTGTTTTTACTTTTAAATACTGACATGAAGCTTAGCTATGAAGACCTTGCAGCAATGCTAAATAAAGAGAAATCAACCATAAGAGGCCAAATAAACACGATAAAATCGAAAAGTGAGAGTTTGATTGAAGAAGTAGTTGAAAAGAATGGTAAGAAAAGGGTGTATATTCCTGAGAAAGTTAAAGAAAAACTACTCAAAAAGCAAAAAGTGAGAGTAAAAAGTGGGAAAAAAGGTGGTGAAAAACAGAAAAAGGAGAGTTAGATAAAGAAGATAAGCTAAAACCTAAAAAAAGAGGGTTAGATTAAAAAAGAAAGGATAAAGGAAAGAAGAAAGTGAGTTAAAAGTTATTTTGTATACCGAATAATTAGTTAAAACAAGGTTTAAACTAAAAATAAAACCTTTTTAGAGCTCAATTAGCTTTAATATGGTGTTTAAGGATGCAATTTTTTTCAAGCTTTTTGACACAAAAAGGCGTATTTCTTTGTTATTTATCTTCTTTTTTTCAAGAGGAATTCCTTTGAAAATCAATCTTCGTACATAGTCCCTTATAGAACTCTCAGTCAAAGAAAGTTTGTTAGAAAGAGACTTATAGTCGGAAAACCCTTTTTCTTCTTCCATTTGGTAAATTGCTGAAAAAATAACCATCTCTTGATTAGTCAACCTTTTGAATTTTAGCCTTATTTCCTTCTTTAATCCGTCAAGGGATTCTAAAAGTCCAGAAAACTCTTCAAAAGAGTTTTGATCTTTCCAAGAAGGAATTTCTCCCTCTGAAAAGAGCCTTTTGTTTGTTTGTCTGTCTGTCTGTCTGTCTGTCTGAACCCCTTCATTTCCTATGGAAATACCTAAATTTTGGGCATTTCTAAGCTTAAAATGGAGAGGGTTTGTCTTATTTTCAGTAAAAACTGACTTAAATTGCTCTTCTTCTGTCTTAATCTCTTTATCTTTAAAAGAATTAAATTTATTATTTAAAGAACAAATAGAATTTATCACTTCTATTAATCCTTCCCTTGTTTGAAAGATTTCATCCTTCATTTCAATAAATTTTTTATTTAGATCATCAAAGTCCTCTTTAACTTTTCTAAAAGCATTTTTTATTTCATCCATATTTTAAATTGAATATTAGAGTTTAAAAAAATTGATATAATCAAAAAGAACTTTCCTTTTGTTTTTTAGAATAAACTTCATAAGCAGAAGGGGAAAGTTTCCATCTTAATCTTAATTTATATTTTATTCCTTCCTTATTTTTAGAAATTTCAAGAAGAAGTCCTTTTTCCTTTAATTCCATTAACATTTTCTTAGTAAATTCTTCATCTCTTGCAATTTCCTTTGCAACATAAGAAGTAAAAATAGGACGAGGATTTTCCCTAAAAAGATAAAAAAGGATTTGTTCTGAAATCTTTTCTCTTTTTTCTTTTGAGATTTTCATAACAAGAAAAAGAAATTTGAGTTTAATAACTTTTTTTAAGAAAAATCACTCTTTTTTTGGAAGAGTTAAAGAAGGTAACCTGAAATGGGGAGGAAGGTTTAGTTCTTCTTCAAGTTCTAGGGATTTTACATTTGTTTTATTCAAAATTCCATTGAAAAGGGTTAATTTTAATTCTTCTTTTATTTCTTTCTTTTTCCAATTTTTTAAGATTTCTTTTGCCTCTTTTGAATTAAATGAAAGGATCATCTTTCCTTCTAACTCAATTTTAGCAATTTTTTCTGAATAATTAAGTCCAGAGAAAAAAGTAAATTCAAGAAAAGAAACATCTGACTTTGAATTTTGAGGAAGCTCTTTAATAGATTTGATCTTGAGAGCAGATTCAATTTTAAGGTTCTTCATTTCTTCTGACTCCTTTTCTGCAAAAATTTTAGTGTAATAAAAACGAACTAATTTCATCTTAAAATTAATAAAAAATCTTTGTTTTTAAATATTTGTGTTTAAAATTAAATTAAATCTTCTTCAGAAACAATTACAAAATCACCAATTGCAATTATAGAGGAATAAGGAATCAAAAGTTCATTCTCGCTTGACCTTTCAAGATTAAGATTTTTAGTATAGATTGTTGAATCTTTTAACACCAGATTGATTAATTCTCCTGATTTTGTTTCAAAAGAAGTATCTTTTACAAAACCTAATCTTTTTCCTTCTTTTGTTACTATCATTTTTCCCAGCAAGGAATTAAAGGGCATTTTTTCTGATTGCATGTCTTTCTTAAAGAGAGTTAATTTATAAATTTATCTCTAAACAAGAACATGCTTTAAATGATTTTTTTAAACTATTTTCAAATTTAATAAAAGTTTAAGGTAAATAAAAAAGTGTAACTAAATAATTAATTAAAAAGTATATAAATAAAAGTTGATTTAGGAGATTGTTCCTCAAAAAGAGGGAAGAAAGGACTCTCACCCCTTCATTTCTATTGGAGTTTTTATTTTTAAGTTTTTTCTTTTTTTGATTGTTTTAATTTAATTTAAAAAAATTTAGGGTTTAGAGTATATATATAATATAAATAAATTATATTATTATATATAATATAAATAAATTATATTATTATATATATAGAATATAAAAATTAGGAAAATAATTTATAAAAAAGAAAAATTAAAAAAAGAATTTTTTGAAAAAATTCAAATTTCCATAAGAAATAAAGGTGTTTTTCTTTTTGAGTAGTCATAATCTTTTATATAAGTAATTCTTTTTTTCTCCTTGAAACTCTTAATAAAAAGGACAACTTCCAAAGGAAATCAACGTGTCACACTTTAGAAGGATTAATTAAATAAAATAAAAAACAAAAAAACAAAAAAATGGATGCAGAATTAGATAAAATATTTGACTCATTTGATAAAAATATTATTTTCAAAGACAAATCTTTATTACAATCAAACTATAAACCAGAAACAATACCCCATAGAGAGAAAGAGATAAATCAAATTGCTTCGATTCTTGCACCAGTTTTAAGAGGAGAAAAGACAAGTAACCTTTTTTTATATGGAAATACCGGAACAGGAAAAACACTTTCTATTTTTAAAGTTCAAGAGGCCCTTGAAAAAAGAATGAGAAAAGCGTTGGATTCTGGATTTGAATTAAAAATACAATATATTAATTGTAAACTAAAACAGGTGGCAGATACGGAATATAGAATTTTGGCTGAAATAATTAGACAACTTGGAGGAGAGGTCCCTTCGACTGGTTTACCTACTCGGGCCGTTTATAGTAAATTTATTGAGATGGTTGATGACAAAAAACAACTATTAGTCTTGATTTTGGATGAGGTTGATCAACTTGTTAAAAAAATTTCAAATAATTTTTTATATAACCTCACAAGATTAAATTCTGAATTATCCAAATCCCAAATTTCTTTAGTTGGAATTTCAAACGATTTGACTTTTTTAGAAAATATTGATCCTAGGGTTAAAAGTTCCTTGTCTGAAGAAGAAATCATTTTTTCTCCTTATAATGCCTTACAAATTCAAGATATTCTTTTGAAAAGGGTTGAAGGAGCTTTTAAGGAAAAGGTTTTGGAACCGGGGGTAGTGGCAAAATGTGGGGCTTATGCAGCAAGAGAATCTGGAGATGCAAGGAGAGCCCTTGATTTGTTAAGGGTTGCAGGAGAATTAGCCGAAAGAGGAAATTCAAAAAAAGTGACGGTTGAACATATTGATGAAGCAAAAAGTAAAATAGAGAGAGATAAAATTTTAGATGTAATTACAAACCATCCCAAACAGTTTCAAGTAGTCCTTAATTCAATAATTTTTCTTTCAGAAGAAAAGAAAAAAATTCCCTTTTTTACAGGAGAAGTTTATAATACATATCATAAACACTGCACCTCATATAAAATTGAACCCCTTACACAGAGGAGAGTAGGAGACATTATTCAAGAGTTTGATATGTTAGGGATAATTAATGTAAGGGTAGTTTCAAAAGGAAGGGGGGGAAGAATGAGAGAAATAAAATTGGTTATTTCAAATGATATCCTAAAAAAGGCGAAAGAGATAATTAATTCCTCTATAAATTATGCATAATTTAAAATTTAATTTAGATAAAAATGAATCAAGAAGAAATCCAAAAAGTGTGTTTAGAAAAGAATGTTTTATTAGAGAAACCTCTTTTTGATTTTTTTTCTTCTTTTGAAAATTCTCTAGTTTTGGGACTCCTTTTGGAAAAGATAAAAACTCTTTCAGGCAAAAGGTTCATTACCAATTCTCTTTTTGAAAAAAATAAAAAAGAGATGAGTGAATTTATTGAAAAGAGTAATTTAAGTAAAGAAATAAATCAAAAAGAATTTTATGATCTTTTAAAAATATCTTCCAAACAGAAAGAGGAAGAAATTTCTAAAGGGGGGGGAGAAGTTAAGGTAGTTTCTTCCATAGGGTCTTTAGGCAAAAAATTAGAGGTAAAAGACTTTGTTGCCCATTTTAGAAATAGGTATGAAGAGGTGAAAGAAATTCTTCAAGAAAGAAAAGGACTTGACAATCTTTTTTCTATTGATAAAATTTCAAACGAAAAACAAAAGTTTTCTGTGATTGGGATGGTTTATAGTAAAAAAGTTACAAAAAATAACAATCTTCTTTTAGAAGTAGAAGATTTGACTGGCAAAATGAAAGTTTTAATTAGTGCTTCGAAGGAAGAATTAATTAAAGAAGCGGAAGAAATTTCTTTAGATACAATTATTGGTTTTAAAGGGGTAGGAAATTCGGATATTCTTTTTGTAAATGAACTTTTTTTCCCAGAATCCTCTCTTCCAGAAAGAAAAAAAAGTAAAATTGAAGAAGTTGCTCTTTTTATTGGAGATGTTCATTATGGAAGTAAAAATTTTCTGGAAAAAGATTTTTTGAATTTTATTGATTTTTTAAATGGAAATTCTCTCAAATCAAAAAAAGTAAAATATCTTTTTATTGTAGGAGATTTAATAACCGGAATTGGAAACTATCCTGGACAAGAAGGAGATTTAAAAATTAAGGATTTAGAGGAACAATTCAAAAATATTTCCTCAATTTTAAATAAAATAAGAAAGGACATTAAAATTATAATCTCTCCAGGAAATCACGATTGTGTACGGCTTATGGAACCTCAGCCCCTTTTAGATGAAAAGTATGCTTGGCCTCTTTATGAGCTTGAAAATGTAATTATTGTAGGAAATCCCTCTACAGTGAATTTAGGACAAACAAAAAATTTTGAAGGACATGACGTTTTAATTTATCATGGGTTTTCTTTTCCTTTTTATGCAAATAATATCCCTCATCTTATTGAAGGGAAAACAATGAATCAACCAGAAAAAATAATGAAATATCTTTTAAAACATAGACATCTTGCTCCAACCTACACTTCAAACCAATTTTTTCCTTTAGAAAAAGATGGGCTTTTAATAAGAAAAACCCCCGATATTTTTGTTTCAGGACATACCCATAAGAGTGGAGTAACTTATTTTAATAATGTTTTAATAATTTCTGTTTCAAGTTGGGAAGGGTTAACTTCTTATCAAGAAAAATTTGGAAATAAGCCCGACCATTGTAAGGTTCCAATGTTAAATTTAAAAACAAGACAAATAAAAATTCTTGATTTTGAAACGGGTGAAGATGGAATTAAATTATACCAAGAAGACCAATGAACAAAAAGGAAAAACTCAAAATAGGAATAGATTTAGATGATACTCTCTGGGAATATCAATTGGTTTTTTTAAATTTTTATAATAAAAAATTCAAAACAAATTATTCTTTAAAAGAGTTTTCAGTTTATTCTCTTGAAGAGTTTTTGAATCTTTCAAATGAAGAGGTAGTTTCTCTTTTAGATGAATTTGGATCTCATCCCGGTTTTATGAATCTCCCTTTAATTGAAGGAGCTAAAGAAACAATTCATGAATTAAAAAAGAAACATGAACTTTTTTTTATTACTGCCAGACCCCCCTCAAGAAAAGAATTAACTCAAGAATTTTTTTTAAATCATTTTGGATTGAAGGAAAAAATTTATTTTTTAGGGGGAGCTTCTTCCTCAAACTTAAAAACAAAGGGGGAAATGGGAAATTTTCTTGGAATTGATTTGATGATTGATGACCACTTAACAAATTTAAAAAGTTGCCTTAATTACGGAATTCCTTCTTTTTTGATGGATCGTCCTTGGAACAAAGAAGAAGAAATAAAAGGAATTAAGAGAGTAAAAAATTGGAGGGAAATTTTAGAGTTAATTAAATAAAAATGAAAACTGAAGATTATTTTTTAAATTTGAAGGGAGAGATAGATGAAGTTTATTCTTTGATGAACAAAGCAAGAGAGAAAGGATTTGATCCTGTTGACATGGTTGAGATTCCTCTTGCAATTAGCATGGCAGAGAAAGTAGTGGGACTAATTTCTACAATTTATCCTCAAATGATGAATTCTGGAATTGCAGAAAGAATTTTAGATTTAGAAAAAGAATATGGAAAACTTGATCCGACGGTTATTTTTAAAATTTCTGAAGAAATTTCTGACCAAAAATTTTGTTCTTTTTCAAATGTTCTCGAATCAATTGATGCAGGAATAAGAGTTGGAATGGCTTACTCTACTTTGGGAGTTGTTTCAAGTCCAATTGAGGGATATACTGGTATTGAGGTTGGAAAGACCAGGGATAAGAAAGAGTATCTAATTGCAAATTTTTCTGGACCTATTCGTTCAGCAGGAACTACTGCTTCATGTATGGCTTTAATTTTAATTGATTTTTTAAGAGAAAAATTTGGATTTGCAAAATATGATCCTACTGAAAAAGAGATTAGAAGGGTTTGGTCTGAATTGTCAGATTTTCATGAAAGAATTACAAATTTACAATACATGCCTACAGAAGAGGAAACTCTTTTTCTTGCAAAAAATATGCCTATTCAAGTTGCGGGAGATCCTTCAGAAAAATTAGAGGTTTCTAATTATAAAAACTTAGAAAGAGTTAATACTAATTTTTTAAGAAGTGGTTTTTGTCTTGTAATGGCTGAAGGACTTGCACAAAAAGCTGCTAAAGGATATAGGCTCTTAAACCAAGCCAGAAAAAAGGGAGTAAAATGTTCAGGGTTTGATTTTCTTTCAGAGTATATTGAACTTCATGAAAAAAGAACTCTCGGAAAAGACAAAAAAAGTGGCTCTCCAACATACATCAAGGATTTAGTTGCCGGGAGACCCATATATGGCCACCCTGCCCGATCTGGGGGGTTTAGGTTTAGATATGGAAGGGGAAGAACTTCTGGATTCAGCGCAGTTTCTGTTCATCCTGCAACAATGGCAGTGACAGATGATTTTCTTGCAATTGGGACCCAATTAAAAATTGAAAAACCAACTAAAGGGTGTGCAGTCACAACTTGTGATGAAGTTGAAGGTCCAATTGTAAAACTAAGAAATGGAAGTGTTCTTCAATTAAAAGAAAAGGAAGGGGTTAAGAAACTTTATCCTGAAATAGAAGAAATTATTTATTTAGGAGATATTCTTTTTCCTTTTTCGGACCTTCTAAATAGAAATTCAAACTTAATTGTTCCAGGATATGTTGAAGAATGGTGGAATTTAGAATTAATTAAAAATGGATTTAAAGAAAAAATAAATTTTTATGAAGTTTCTGCAGAGAAAGCTAGAGAGATTAGTGAAAAATATAAAATCCCCTTCCATCCCAAGCACATCTATTATTGGTCACAAATTTCGGTTAAAGAATTAGAAGAGCTTTTTTCTTGGTTAAACAATTCCTGGTTAGATGAAAAACTTATTTTTCCTTATACTAAAAAAGACAAGGAAACTTTTTCTATTGCGAAGAGAGCACTGGAACTTTTGGGAGTTCCTCACCAAGTAACAATTGAAAATGTGGTTCTAGATGAAGAGACTACAAAGTCTTTTCTTTCAAATTTAGGAATCAATTCTAATTTTTATTCTAAAAAGACTTTTTTAAAAGAAATTCTTCCCAAAATAAAATTAGAGGGGTCACCTTTAGAAATTATTAACCTTCTTTCAGAATTTAAAATAAAAGATAAAGCAGGAGAATTTATTGGAACAAGGATGGGGAGACCTGAAAAAGCTAAACTAAGAAAATTAACTGGAAGTCCAAACTCCCTTTTTCCAGTGGGAAATCAAGGGGGAAGACTTAGGAGTATTGGAACAGCTTGTGAAGCAGGTTATGTTAAGAGCAATTTTGCTCTTTTCTATTGTGAGAATTGTGAGCATGAAACAGTTTATAGAAAGTGTGAGAAATGTTTTTCAAAAACCAAAAAAAGATATTATTTTTCTGATATAAAAGAAAAATCATTTAATGAAACTTTAGAATATTCCCAAAAAAAAGGAATTTCTTCTCTTACTCAAAAAATAAATATCCAAGATTATTTTAATTCTGCAAGAGATTTGCTTTCAATTCCAAAGGAAAATTTGCCTCCCTTAATTAAAGGAATTAGGGGATTAAGTTCAGAATCAAAAATTCCAGAACACCTTTCTAAAGGAATTTTAAGAGCAAAATATAATTTACAAGTTAATAAAGATGGAACAATAAGAATGGATGCAACAGAATTACCTTTAACTTCTTTTAAACCAAAAGAAATTGGAGCAAGTGTTTCCAAATTAAAAGAATTGGGTTATGACGAAGATATTTATGGAGAGCCTCTTAAAGATGAAAATCAAATTCTTGAACTTATGCCCCATGATGTTTTAATTCCAAGTGCAGTAGAAACTCCAGATGAAAGAGGAGAAGAAGTTTTTTTGAATATTTGTAATTTTGTTGATGACCTCTTAGAAAAAGTATATTCTCTTCCCCCTTACTACAAAGTTAAAAAAAGAGAAGATTTAATTGGAAAGTTGGGGGTTTGTATGGCTCCTCACAATTGTGCTGGAGTAATTTGTAGGTTTATAGGATTTTCAAAAACTCTTGGACTTCTTGCAAGCCCTTACATGCATGCTGCAATAAGGAGAGATTGTGATGGAGATGAAGCAGCGATAATGCTTTTAGGAGATGTTTTACTTAATTTTTCAAGAAAGTTTTTACCAAGTCACCGAGGAGGAACTCAAGATGCTCCTTTAGTTTTGAATGCAAAAATAGATGCGGGGGAGGTTGATGATCAAATTTTAGATTTTGAGGTTACAAATGGTTATCCTTTGGAACTTTATACTTTAGCTGAAGAAAAAGTTCATTCTTCAAAAGTGGAAATTCCTACAATTAGGCAAATACTAAAAGAAGGAAAAAATCCATTTAAAAATTTAGGATTTACTCATAATACTCAAGACATAAATGAGGGGGTAGTATGTTCCTCTTACAAACTTTTAGAAAATATGGGAGAAAAAGTAAGACATCAAATGGAACTTGTAGAAAGGTTAAGGTCAGTTGATACTTCTGACACTGCACGACTAATAATAGACAGGCATTTCATAAGAGATATGAGGGGTAACTTGAGAAAATTCTCAATGCAGGAATTTAGATGTGTTAAATGTAATGAGATTATGAGACGTGTTCCTTTAAGTGGAAAATGTGTTAATTGCGGAGGAAAAATAATTTTTACAATTCATGAAGGAGGAATTAAAAAATATCTTGATCCAGCACTAAGTTTAGCTAAAAAATATAATTTAAGTCCTTACCTTCAACAAAATCTTTCTTTAATAAAAGGGTATATTGATAGTATTTTTGGAAAAGAATTAGAGAAACAAGAAAAATTAGAGCAATGGTTTTAATTTTTAATTTATTCCTAGATAAAATAAAATTGTAGGAATAATTAGTGAACCCATCATATTTGTTCTTTTTATATTTAAAGAAATACAATAAATTCCGGTTAATGTCGAAACAACCAGGACCAATAAACCCCAAAATCCACTTACTAAAAAAACAACAATTCCTAAAAGAATAAGGGTAAAGTAAGAAATTTTGGAATAATTTATTTTTTCAATTTTCTTTGAAATTTTCTTTCCAAAAAAGTTGGTTAATTTAAAAGCAATAAATCCAGAGAGAATTATAACTATTACAATCAAAATCATTTCATTTGTTGAAGGGTTTCCCATAAATTGTTTTATTGTTGCTGTTGCCCCTGTTCTAGTTTTTCCAATGAGATACAAAGAAACAAAAGAAAATCCCATTACAAGAGTATTAATTATTCCCAATAAAACCAAAAATTCTTTCCTATTTTGTTTTATGATTACATTTCCTATTACTGCTGCTTGACCCGAACCTACTCCAGGCAAAAAACTACAAAAAGGTGCAGAAAGAAGGGCTCCAAGAATAGGTTTTTTTAATTTTATTTTTGGGAAAGTTATTTCTTGAGGAGGAATTTTTGTTTTGTTTTTTAAAGAAAGAATAATATTTGAAGCCCCAAAAAGCCCAGTTAAAAGGGGAAGAAGGGGTTCTTTTAATGGAAGGGTTAAAAGAGAATATCCCAAAAAACCGGTTAAAAGGAATACAACTAAAGAATTAATCTTGTTTTTTTCTGTAAAAACTACAATTAATGAAACTCCAATTAAAATATAGGGAATTAGAGATAAAATGAGGTTATAAAAATTTTTCATAAATAGAATTGAAGGAATCAAAATTAAAATTAAAAGAAAAATTGCAATTAAACTTCCAATGTTTGAGAGGTATACTGCCTCAAACCCTTTTTTATTTTTTAAAAGTTCATGCCCGGGTAGAATAGAAAGTTCTGTGTCAGTGTCAGGGCAACCAAGAAAAACCGAAGGAATAAAATCTAGAAAAGTATGTGTGATTGCCATAGAAGTCACAAAAACTACCAAATAAATTGGATTTAAATTTAAAAAAGGAAGAGAGATTAAAATTCCCCCAATAAGGTTTATGTGTATTCCTGGAGTAAGGCCTGTTACAGTTCCAAAAAGAATTCCTCCAAAAAGGAAGAGAATTAATTCTAAGAGCATACCAAAAACTAAGAAAAGAATATTTAAAATTTTTATGAAATGGAAGGCCAATTCTTAGAAAAGCTCTGACCTTCCATCTCCCGAGTTAGTTATAAAGAGCTAACTCTTGAGTCGACGTTAAGTCTACTCTTTCTAACCAACCGAAGTTGGAGAGAGTCTGCACTAGGCAGACAAAGGTTTTCTTTCTTTTTTATTATTAAACATTTATCTAAATTTTTGCGTAGTGCATTTTTTTACGAAATATTTAATAAGAAGTTTTTGTTTTTGTTTGAATGGAATTTAAAGAAAAAATGGATCTAATTAAGAGGAATACTTCTGAGATTGTTACTGAAGAAAATTTAAAAAATTTAATAAAAAAGAAGAAACAACCAAAAGTTTATTGTGGTTATGAACCAAATGGTCCAATGCATCTTGGGCATTTTGTCACAATTACTAAATTAATGGATTTAGAAAAAGCTGGATTTAAAGTAATTCTTCTTCTTGCAGATCTTCATGCTTTATTAAATAGGAAAGGAAATGAGGAAGAGATTAAAAAAGAAGTAGATAATTGGAAGAGAACAATTAAAGCAATTGGAATTAAGGCAGAAGTTGTATTGGGAAGTTCATTTCAATTTAAAAAAGAATATCAACTCGATGTAATGAATCTTGCACAAAATTCAACTATCCAAAGAGGTTTAAGGAGTATGCAAGAAATTGCAAGAGATGTTAAAAATGCAACAATTTCTCAATTATGGTATCCTTTAATGCAGGTTGTGGACATAAAACATTTAGGAGTTGATGTTGCTCTTGGAGGAATGGAACAAAGAAAAGTTCATATGATTGGAAAAGATATGGCAAAATCACTTGACTACAATTTTGAAATAATTCATACTCCCCTAATTACTTCTTTAAAAGGTCCTGGACAAAAAATGTCAAAATCTCTTCCTGGAAGTGGGATTTCAGTTACAGATTCTTATGAGGAAATCAAAAAAACAATTAATCAGGCATATTGTCCTGAAAAGGAGGTTAATGAAAACCCTCTTCTTCAAATGTTAGAATTAATAATTTTTCCAAGATTTAATTCTTTTTCAATTGAAAGACCAGAAAAGTTTGGAGGAAATTTAAAAATCAAAAATTATAAGGAACTTGAAAAAATTTATTCTGAAGGAAAACTTCATCCAATGGATTTAAAAAAAGCAGTAACAGAATATTTGGAAAAAATTATTTCTCCAATTAGGAAGGTGTATAAATAATTATCTTGTTTTAAATTCGATAATGTCCATATCTTTTAATTCGTGATTAAGTCCTACAACTTGTCCTCCAAACTTAGAGGAGGGTCCCCAAATTTTAGTTTCAACAACCTTTTTACTGAATCCTTTCAAGATTTTTTCTGCAGCGTCTCTTACAGTCGACCTGGGTTTCATAATCATTGGTTTTTCCTTTTTTAATTTTCCAGGTTCTTTAGTAAAAATCCTCAAAATATCAAAAGTTTCAAAAATCTTCTTTTTTAATTCTTTTATTTGTTCCGAGTTAGCAAAGGGAATTGAAGAAATTATTTCAAAATTGTATTTTTTACTTTGCATTTTTGCTGAGAGTTTTCTTTTTTCTTCTGAATTTAAAAGGTCTGACTTATTTATTACATAAATTTTTTTTGCAAAATTTTCTGGAAGTTTTTTTTCTATTTCTGCAAATTCTTCAAATTTTTTTGCTAAAAGAATTATTGTGTCTGAGGTATGAACAAGGCCTCTTTCAAATTCTTCACTTTCTATTGCAGGAATTTCTATTATTTGGATGGGAGTTTCGTTATAATTCAAAATTCCTACAATTGGTTCTTTGGTTGTAAATGGGACTGGAGAAACTTTGGTTTCAACATTTGTTAAGAGTTTTATTAAAGAAGACTTTCCAGAATTTGTTTTTCCAACAATTACTGCTTGAAGTTCTCCTTTTTTTATTCCCCCTTTTGTTCCCTTTTTTGCCTTTTTCTTTTTGTCAATTTCCCCTTCAATTTTTTTCCTTCTTTGAGTTAATTGTTGACGAAGATTTTCTCCTCCCTTATGTTTTGGAGCATGAGAAATCATCTTATTTAATGCAATTAATCTTCCTTCAGAATTTTCTGCTTCAAAGTACTCTTTTTCTGCTTTTACAAATTCAGGGTCATTCACATTTACTGGCATGTAGATTTAAATTGGACTAATTTTATAAGCTTGGTGGAAAAGAAATTTATTTTTAGAAAGACTTAAATTTCTAAATAAGTTTTAAAAAGAGATTAAGAATGAATAAAGAAGAATTAATTAAAAAAATAATCTCTAAAAAAGAGTTTTCACAGTTGCCTTTAGAGGATGTTAAACTTGTTTTTGAAAAAGTAGATAAAAAAGATTATTTAGATGAAGAAAAAGTAAAACCAACGAGGGATTTACTTAGAAAAATGTATACTGTTTTTTTATCAAATAAACTTCTTAATTTCAAAAATAAAGAATCTTCTTGGTTTTTGAAAAAACATTTTTCTACAAATGAGAGATTTTCCCATTATTCAGAGATTTATTCTAAAATATTTGAAGGGATTAAGGGAGAGGTTAGTGTTTATGATCTTGGATGTGGGGTGAATGGTTTTAGCTCCGAATTTTTTCCTAAAAAATTAAAAATAAATTATTTTGGAGTGGAAGCAGTGGGACAACTCGTTGAAATTCAAAACAAATTTTTTGAAAAGAAGAAGAATTTTGAGTTTTTTCATGAAAGTCTCTTTAATTATGAAATGATAAAAGAAATTTTAAAAAAAGGTAAAGGAAAAAAAATAGTTTTTTTGTTTAAGGTGTTAGACAGTTTAGAAATGGTAAAGAGAAATTACTCCAAAAAGCTTCTTTTAGGGCTTTCTTCTTTAACAGATTTCTTTGTGGTTAGTTTTGCAACAAAGAGTTTAGTTAGTAAAAAGAAATTTTTTGTTCAAAGAAATTGGTTTTACAGTTTTCTTGAAGAAAATTTCGAGATTCTTAAAAAATTTGAAATAGGTAATGAAGAATATCTTTTGTTTTCAAAAAAAGATTTATAATCTTTAGATTCTTTTGGTTTTTATGGACGAATATGATGAAGAAGAATTGACTCTTCCTGAAGAAGAAGGAGAAACTGATTCAAAAACTTCTCTTGGAGAAGAAAGAGAATTAAGTAAAAAGCAAAAGAAATTACTAAGAAATCAAAAGAAGTTTGAATTTAATGAAGTAGAAGGAGTAAAGGTTAGAAAAGATGAAGAAATAAAAGAGAAAAAGAAAGATTTTCTTTCTAGATGGGTTGTTGGAATTGCTTCTCTTTTACTTTTGCTTGCCCTTTATTTTTGGTTGGTTTATTAATTTTTAATTTTTTTGCGGGTTAAATAATTTCGGGCCTTTTTTTTAGCTTAAATAAATATTTATAAAGTTTTTTTTGCTTTTTTTTGAGAGTTAACCCGCAAGGGATTCATATTCGATAAAAGATGGTGTATAAAAAATACATAAAAAGAAATGGAAAAAATTTGAAAATAAAACAATAATAGTGAGGTTTGTTTCTCCCGAGGACATTGGAGTTTATCCAGGGAAGATTCCGAAAAAAAATTTTCTGAAAAAGAAACTAAAACTAAAATGTTGAAAGCAAATTTTACCTTACTTCCAGTCGGAGAAAAAGGGGTTGATGTAAGTTTAAGATATTTAATTAAGGATCTAGAAGGAAAAATTTATTCTGAAAGTAGTGAGGTTTTTTATGTTGATCAGGAAAAGAAGTTTAGTAAAGAGTTTGATATTTCAAATTTACTGCCAAATGATTATGTTTTGGGAGTTGAAATGACTTATATAGGAGGATTTGCAACTGCAAGTATCCAATTTGAAATTTTCTCAGAAAATCCTCTCTTAGACTCTAACTCCCCTCTTTTTCAGGGCATTGTTGCAGTAATTTTTGTTCTAATTTGGATAGGCATTATTTATTTCTTTTTAAATTCAAGAAAAAAGGACAGATATCCAAAAAGAAGAACAAAAAAATCAAAAAGAAGAAAAAAGAAATAAAAAGAATTTTCAATTAGAATACTTTCTCGTTACAATTTCTAGAAATTCTTTTGAGTTTTTTCCTAATATTTGTTCTAATTGTTTTTCTGTTGAGGAGAATATTTTTTTTAGAGATTTAAATTTTCCAAGAAGCTTTTTGGCTTTTGTAGGCCCAATTTTTGGAAAAGATTCCAAAATAAACTGAAGTTCTTCTTTTGAAGAGAGATTTTTTCTTTTTGGATTTATACTCAATTCTTTTTTTTCTTTTTTTGCAATTATTAATAAATAATTTGCAGTCTCTTCACAATCTTTTGTGAAAATTGTGGGTATTTGGTAATCTAAACCAATAGATAAAAGAAGGCCTTTTAGTGCATTTGGATGTAATCTATTTTCTTTTGATAAATTTCCTTCAATAATCAAAAGTCTTTTTTCATATTGTTGCAAGTTTTCTAGTTGTGAGAAAAGTCTTTTGTCAAAAAGGGAAGAAAAAAAGTCCCTTGCAGTTTTTCTTTCAATAGCAACCCCTTTCACAAGATAATCTGCCACTTCTAACTTTTTGAATTCAATAGTTAACCCCTTTTTTATTAATTCAGATGGAACAAGAGAATTTTTCTCTCTAAAATCTATTTCTACAATTTCTCCTATTTTTTTTTGAATTGGAGTTGGTTCTTTTTTGCTAAAGATGTCATACATTTTGTTATTAAAAGAAGAAGAATTTTGTTTAAATTTTTTTGTATCTTTTAATTGAGTTAAGATTATTTCTACAACTTCCTCGGGGGTCAAGGAAGAGGTGTCTATTATTAAATCGAAATGTTTTTTATCAAAAAAGTTTTCAATTCCATAAATTGATTTATATCTTGATTTATCTGATTCACTTCTTTTTTTATTTATTTTAATTTGTTCTTTGATTAAATTTGTTTTTTCTTCAGAATCTCTCTTTTCGGATAAAACTCTTTTTGCTCCAATTTCTTCATTTACTTTAAGAAAAATTTTGAATGAGTTTGGAATAAAATGCCATGAAAGTCTTCCCTCAAATATAAAAGTTTTTTTGGTTTTTCCAAGATCAATCTGTTTTTTATCCACAATTTTGTCAGTCCAATTTTCTGTTTCACCAATTTTATTTAGTTCTTGAATTGTTAATCCCCTTTCTTTTGCAATTTCTCTTCTTAGTCCTCCTACAGAAAGAAAATTACAATCTATTTTTTTTGCGAGAACTTTTCCTATAGTAGTTTTTCCAGATCCAATTTCCCCTGTAATGGTTATTTTTGTCATAATTAATTTAAAAAAAAATCTTTAATAAAGATTTATGGAGTTTAAAATAGGCTTTTTTGGATTTTGGATTTTTCTTTAGAATTTTTTGAATTCATTTCTTCTTTTATTTTTTTAATTGACTTTTCCATCTTTTTTTCTCTTGAACGGGACGCATAATAAGCAAATTCATCACGGGTTCCTTTGGTTAAGAGCATGATTAATTTCCCTTTTGAGAGTCTTGCAGTTCTTCCTCTTCTTTGAATTGAACGAATGGCTGAAGAAACGGGTTCATAAAGGATAACTGAATCTACTTCAGGAATGTCAAGACCTTCTTCTGCGATACAAGTTGCACAAAGGACATTAGTTTCTCCAGAAGAAAATGAATCAATTATTTCTTTTTGTTCTTTTTGATTTAATCCCCCACTTTCCTTTTTTGCTTGTCCAACAAAGACTTTTGATTTTATTCCTGAAATTTTATTAATATTTTTTGAAATTAAATTTGCGGTTTCTCTAAATTGTGTAAAAATTATAATTTTTGGATTTTGAGATTTATTTTTTTCATCCCTTACTGCTCTAATTATCTCTTTTACTTTTGGATGTTCTTCCCCTTTTTCAAGTAAGAAAGAAGTTTTATTATAAGCTAGTCTAAAATCGTCTCTGTTTACTAGTCTCGTTACTCCTTTAGATTTTCTTGCTTCACCCTCAGCAAGGAGCTTTTTCAAATATTTTTGAAAGCTTTCAAGAGTTTGAGTTTCAAGTAAATCAATTGCATGAGAAAGTTTTATTGCCTGAGAAACGAGTGAAATTGCAAAATAACTTGAGGGATGTGAGAGGTTTCTACTAATTTGGACTCCAATTTTTCTTTGGAGTTCGATAAGTGAAAATTTGTTTATTGGTCCAAAAAGAAAGTTTTTTATTTTTAGTTCATCTGTGTACTCATCAAAAATTCTTTTTAGAATATTTCTTATTTCAATAAATTCTTTTTCAAGTTCTACAACTTTCTTTTCAAATTCAAGCTCTTGCAAATATTTTTTCACATCAGGAGACTCCCTTGTTCTAAGTTCAACTTCTTCAATTGAAAGGTTTTTACAGATTTCTTTTATTTTATTAAAATCACTTCCAGGAGAAGCAGTCATTCCAATTATTCTTGGGTTTTCAGACTCTTTTTGAAAAACTTTTGAAACAAAATTATAATCATAATTTTTTACACACCTGTGAGCTTCATCTTCAACTAAAAGGCAAACTTCAGTTAAATCATAAAGCTTTTTTTTGAGATCATTTGCAATACACTGGGGAGTTGAAAAAATAATATCCCCTGTATCCCAAATTTTTTTTCTTTTTGGTGCCGAAACTGCTCCAGTAAAAAGTTCAAGACTCCCAAAAAGCTCAGGCAAATTTTTTTTGAAATAAATTAGGTGTTGTTCAGCTAAAGGTTTTGTTGGAGCAAGAAAAAGAACTTTTTTTCCAGGGAATTTTTTCATTCTTTCTATTGTTACCATTAAAGCAATTAGGGTTTTTCCAAGTCCAGTTGGAAGTACAATTAAACAATTTTTATTTAGGCAAGTTTCTGAAATTTTTTCTTGATATTCACGTGGAATGAGGTTTTTTAGGAAATCCATAGATCAAGAAAAGGGTTGGGAATTATAAATTTGATGGGGGAGAAGACGTCCCCATACCGAAAAAAGGGGCAAAAAAGTTTAAAAAGCTAGAGAGAGGGTTTGGATCAGATTTGGGGTTTTTAGGGCTTCTTTTTCCTCTTTTTTGCCAGATTTCCTGTGGAAAAGGGGAAAAATGGGGGTTTTGCCTTGGGGGCAAAAAAGCTTATAAACCGACGACAAATTTCTTTTATAGGAGGAAATTATCCATAAAAAATTAAATAATTAAAAATAAAATGCCCCTTACAAATAATTCACTGGTGTCACCTCTTTTTTATAGAAAGGGGATGGAAAGAGAGGACCACTGTGGGAACAGTGCGGGAAGAATTGTTTTAAAAAAATTAAAAGGATTAAATTTTTCTGAAAAACAATTTTCAAGAAAATTAATGAAACTTTATAATCAAAATAAAACTTCCTCAAGGTTAGACAAGTATTATGATGTTGAAGAAAATGGAATTGACACCCTTCATTGGATTAATTTAGCTAGACATTATAACTTGGGACTTTTTAGTTCAAACCATTCTGACAGAGAAACTGTTTCAAAAATTTTAGATTCTGGGGGAGTAGTCGTTTTACATAGGCCTTGGAAAACTGGGGGGAGTTACAAAAATGATGATGGACATTATGTTGTTCCTTATGGACATTTCAAGAAAGAAAAATTCTTCTTAATTTTTGACCCTGGAAGAAGATATGTTGGAGAGAGAGTTAGAATTCACAATGGAATTCATTTGTTAGAGTCTTATAAGGACTTTAATAAAAATTGGAAATTTAAGGATTTTCCCAAAAATAAAGAAATGCTTGTTTTTTATAAAAAACCTAGAAAATTTAAAATTCCTTGTAAAGGAAGATATATTGTTTAAAGGATAAATTTAAACAATAAACAAAGTTGCTAAAACCCCTAGAGAAGTAATTATTGCTAGAAAAGACCAAAAAGGAATATTTCCAAAGAAAATTTTTGATCCGTCAAAATCAAAAATAGGGAACATGTTATAAAATGCATACATTATACTTAATTTTGCAAATGTTTCTTGTCCAACTATATATCCAATTACTGCAAAAATAAGAGTTACAATTATTCCTGTTCCTGCAATCCCCCCCATCTCTTCTTCAGTAACTTCGGAAAATGAATAAATTCCATGTCTTCTTGCTGCTCTATAAGTTTTTCCTGAGGCTTCAAAAGTTAAACAAGCCATCCAATTAATTAGTCCAACTGAAAAGAATTTAATAATCAAAGGGATAAAAATTCCTGCTTGAATATTTTTTTTAAAGTGAAGATGTTTTTTATACCAAAATTGTTTAACTTCCCAAATCTTTACTTCTATATCTGTATCTAAATAATAGGCGATTACTTTTTTGGCAGAAATATTAATAAAAATTATTAAAAAAATTATTAGTGAAGAGATTAAAAATAGATTTACACTTTCAAGAAGAGAAATTATTATTCCTAAGAGTAATGAAATTGTGATTACTGAAAAAAATTCTTTTTTTGTTAACATGTCTTTTGGAGAGTTTTATTTTTTATAAAGGTTATTAGACTCAACCTTCTATATATTTAGAGTATGGAAAACTATTTAAATAAAACTCTCTATTTTTTCTTTATGAGAGTAAAAAAAATAACTGATGTTTTAGGAAAGAAAGTGTATACAGATTCAGGTGACTTTTTTGGAGAAATCGAAGAAGCAAATTTATATGAAAATAAAATTGATGGTTGGAGAATTAAGGTTAGTTCCCATTTAGCTTCTCTTTTAGGGGGTGCTCGTGGAGTTGTAATTCCTCATCATTTTGTAAAGGCTGTTAGTGATGTTTTCATTATAAATAAAGCTGCACTTCCAAGCCAAGAAATGGATCTTGATGAAAGTGTAGATTCAATCTAAAACTAAAAATGTCAAACATTTTACAAGCATCACTCTTTACAGATTTCCTTTATCCCTTTTTGTTAATGTTCTTTATAGTTTATGCTTTATTAGAAAAATCTAAAATTTTGGGAGCAGACCAAAAACAGATTAATGCGTTTGTTTCTTTAATAATTTCACTTATTTTTGTTTCAGTTATTTTTCCAGTTATTGTAGTGAATAATTTAATTTTATTCATGACTGTTGGAATAGTGGTAATCTTTGTAGGTTTTATGCTTTGGGGATTTATTAACGATGGAAAAATTGGATTTGGAGAGGGCAGTAAGGTTTTGAAAGGATTAGGAGTTCTAACTTTTATTGCATTAATTATTGCTATTTTTTGGGCAACAGGAACTTTTCCTTCAGTTTGGAGTTTTTTAGAAAAGGTTTTTAATTGGGCTTTTAATTCTTCAGGAAGTGCAAGTTTCTGGACAAACTTTTTAGTTGTTGTTTTAGTTGCTGCAGCTTTAACTGCTATTCTTAGGGCAGGTAAAGCAGTTAAAGGTGAAGATTAATCTGTAACAGAAATCTATATAAATAATCTTTTACTTTCTTTGGAATGTTATCAGGAATAATGTTCTTAGCAAGTTATGGAATTTCTTCTGGAGGAACCATTGGTAACTTTTTATACAATCTTGAAACTTTAGGTTTTTTTAGTTATGTTTTACCTTTCTTAATGATTTTTGCAATTGTTTTTGCAATTCTTGAAAAAATAGGTTTCTTAGGAAAAAACAAAGGAATTAATTTTGTTCTTGCCTTAGCCGTTGCATTAATGGCTTTACAATTCCAATTTGTTTCTTACTTTTTTGCGGAAATCTTTCCGAGGTTAGGAGTTTTACTTTCAATACTTTTAGTTGCAATCATTCTCTTGAGTTTATTTTTAGATTTTAAGAAGAAAGGAACTAAATTTGCAATGGGGTTAATTGCTTTTGTAGGTTTTATTGTTATAGTTTTACAGAGTTTTTCAGATGCTTTTCCTTGGAGCGGAAACATATTTAATGGGCCTTTTTGGTGGTCAATTCAACCTTATCTTCCAGAAATTTTAACTGGAATAATGTTAATTGTATTCTTCATTATTATTACTAAAGGTCCTGCAAAAGAAAAATTTAAAGATAAGTATCTAAAAATTGCAGATAAACACTCTTCAGATGATGAAGATTAAATTCTTTTAATTAAAAAATAATTTTTATTTCTTTTTTTCCTTATTCATTTTTTCAAACGAACTTTCAACCATCTCAAGTTCTTTTTTAACAGAATCAATATTTTTTCCAAATTCTCCAACTCGTTCAAGAATTGCAATTTGCATTTTGTCAAATTGTCTTTCCATTCTTTTTAACCTTTCTTCAATGTCTTTTAATTCGGGTGAAGCTAAAACTTTAAACTCTTTAAGTCCCCTTAAATCCGCTTCAATTTTTTTCATTTTTTCTGAGAAAACTTGTTCAGCAACTTCAATCATTGTTTCAGAATTCATAGAGTATCCTCCCCCAGAATATCCTTCTTGAGAAGGATTTTGTTCATAGTATTCTTCTTCGGGATAATTTTCTTGAAATCCATCTTCTTCTTGGGAGGAATAATTTGAATAATCTTGTCCTCCTTCTGGACTTGGAGAGGGAATATAAGCTCCTTCTCCTTTTTGGGAACTTTCTTCTGCACTTGCCCCTCCCATTATTGAAGGAACCATTCCTTGTGTAGAAGAACCCATTTCCCCTGATACTGCTTCTTTTATTTTTGATTGATTCATTGCGTCACTTATCTCCATTGGAGGAATTCCCTCATTTTTTAATCTCGTTGTAATTTCTGAATCAGGGGTTCCCTTTTTTTTAAGTTCTAAGACTCTTTCTAGTGTAGTCATATTATTTAATGTTTTTTTTACTTTTTAACTTTTCTAAGTCTTCTTTTGTTGCAAATTCTAAAGGTTGAAACATTTTTGCTTGTTTTTTTAAAATTTCTAAGTCTTCTTTTTTTGCAAACTTTTGAAATTCTGAAGAAATGGTTTCAACAAAATCTTTTATTTTTTCTAAGCTTCTTTTAAGAATTTCAAAATCTTTTTTTAGTTCTAACAATTCCTCTTCATTTTTTTCTTTAAAATCAATTAAATTTTGTCCAATCAAAATAAGCCTGTCTTTGATTATTCTTTGTCTCTCTTCAAGGTCCATTAAATTTATTTCTTGAGAACCCATTTCATTTTGTACCCCCTCTTCTACCATATTTAAATAGAGGGTTCCCCCTTTAAATTTGTTTCTAGTTATTTCACAAATTAATATAAACTCTTTTTTCTTTTTTTTAAAAGGGGTCGAGAGAATGCAATTTGAAAAAGGATCAAAACTATATTCTTATAAAGTAGAAAAGGAAGGAGGAGAAGATATAATTTATTTTAATTATCAGGGATCAGTTTATCCTCCAAGTCTTGCAATGTATCCTGAAGTTATGGATAGAACAGTTGATGCCTTAATTGAAAACCCTAACGTTTCAAGGATTATTTTTGTCAAAGATAAAAATTATAACTATGACTTTAGAGAAACAAGTTATCTTTTGGAGATTGCTAGTCTTTATGTTTATTTTTTAAAACAAGAAGAGATCCTTTCACATGAAAAACTGGTTAGTTTAAATGAATCTTTTTTTGCAAAAAGATATAATGACCTTTTTTCTTTTTTATATCTTTTAAAAAAAGATCCAATCTCTTCTTATTTTGAGTTAAAAAGAATTTTAATTGATGCAAAAATTTTCTTTCAGAGATTAAACGGAGAATCTAAGATTGATCAAGGAAATTATATTCATTTTTTAGAAAAAATATTTAATCTTATTGAAAAAACAAAAATAATTCAAGATTCAATTCCTTATTTAGAAAATTATCGTAAGGGAAATAGAGAAATTTACACAAAACTTTTTCAACCAGATATCATTCCAAATTTTACATTTACTCGTCTTGTAAGTGATTTCCCTCTTGATTCAGAAATGGTTGATCAATATGAAGTTTCTGTTGATGATTTTGATATTAGTAATGTTACTATTCTAAGGAAAAAAAATGAATCTAAACTTTTTTATCACCTTTCTCCACCCGAATCTCTTTTAACAGAAGATGAAAATTATTTAATGAATTTAGCTCGAGGTGTTTTAATTGAACATCAACCCAAAGCGGAGGAATTTACTGATGTTACTAGAACAAGAAAAGTTTTTTTTAATGTGTCAAAAGATTTAATTCGTGATCTTGCACAATCAAAGGGAATAAAGCTTTCTTATTTATCTCTTATGAAACTTGCAACAATCCTTGTTCGTCATACTATTGGTTTTGGTTTAATTGAAATTTTACTTCATGATGAAAATTTACAAGATGTATCCTTGAATGCTCCAATTTCTCAAACTCCGGTTTATGTAAGACATAATGAATATGATGAATGTAGCACAAACATTTTACCAAGTAGAGAAGATTCTGATTCATGGGCAGCAAAGTTCAGAATGATTTCGGGTAGACCCCTTGACGAAGCGAATCCTATTCTTGATACTCAATTGGAAATTGATAAATTAAGAGCGAGGATTGCAATTATTCAAAATCCTTTAAGTCCAGATGGACTTGCTTATTCAATTAGGCGTCACAGGGAAAACCCTTGGACACTTCCCCTTTTTATCCAGAATAAAATGCTTAATCCTTTAGGGGCTGGACTTTTAAGTTTTTTAATTGATGGAGCAAGAACTCTTTTAATTGCAGGAACAAGAAGTTCAGGTAAAACTTCTTTACTTGGAAGTTTAATGCTTGAAATAAATTCAAATTCCAGAATAATTACTATTGAAGATTCTCTTGAGCTTCCAGTAGAATCTTTAAGAAATTTAAATTATAATATTCTTAGAATGAAAGTTCGTTCTGCTCTTTTAAAATCAGGTGCTGAAGTTTCAGCTGATGATGGAATAAGAACTTCTTTGAGATTGGGAGATAGTGCTTTAATTGTAGGGGAAGTTCGTTCTACGGAAGCAAAGGCATTGTATGAAGCAATGAGAGTTGGTGCTCTTGCAAATGTTGTAGCCGGAACAATTCACGGTGCTTCACCTTATGGTGTTTTTGATAGAGTTGTAAATGACTTAGGTGTTCCAGCAACTTCATTTAAAGCAACAGACATTATTGCCGTCGCTAATCCTATAAAATCTGCTGATGGACTTCATTCTTGGAGAAGACTTCTTGAAATTTCTGAAGTAAAAAAACATTGGAAGGAAGACCCGGTTAGAGAAAGAGGATTTAGTGATTTGATGAAATATAGTGTTGAAAAAGATGAACTTGAAGCAAGTGATTCTTTAATTAATGGAGAAAGTGATGTAATTAAAGACCTTGCATCCAAAGTAAAAGGGTGGGCAGGAAATTGGGATGCAGTTTATGATAATATTTTACTTCGTTCAAAAATAAAAAATGAAATAGTTAAAATTTCAGAATCTACAGGAAAAAAAGAAATTCTCGAGGCAGGATTTAATATGTTAGCAAATCATCAGTTTCATAAAATTTCTGATGAAGTTATAAAAGAAGTAGGTTTACCAGTAAGTGAAAAGGTTTTTCCTCGTTGGCAAAAGTGGTTAAATGAAGAATTTAAGAAATGGAAGGAATAAATCTTCTTTTATAAAAATCTTTAAATAGTTTTTTTTAATTAGGTAGAAATCTCCATTTTTCAAAATGGAGTTAATGACAAAAACTATTTCTATTTTACTCACTTAAAAAAATAATGGCCTAGATACTAGGCCATTTGAAGATTTCAATTAGTGATAACTATCTTCTAAAGAAAATAAATGTTTGCATTCGCTTTAGCGAATGCTATGGAGTAAAAATGGAAAACCAAATTCAAATAAATGAATACAAACACTTTGATCACAGCGTTGGAGTGATGATGCTGCACCTTGAATGGGTGACCAAATATCGTTATAAGATGTTTGGGAAAATAAAATATAAAAACTTGCTGGAAGCCTGCGTCAGAAGGTCAGCGTCGAGAAATGAAATAAAAATTTTGGAAATAGATGTCCAACCTGAGCATGTCCATTGTGTTGTTGAAGTAAGTTTCTCGGTATCTGCTTCAAAAGTTCTTCAGATTTTGAAGGGTGGTTCAGCAAGATTGTTTTTTCAGTTCCATGAAAAAGCAAGATTGAGGTACCCAAGGGGACCTTTATGGGGGAGGGGAAAGTTTGTTTCTTCAGTCGGATTTGTCCAATTGGATAAAGTAAAGGATTATGTGAGAAATCAGTCAGTTCATCATGGACCAAATTTATCTAAGCTTACCCGATGGAAACCGCCCTCCGAGCGAAGCGAGGATTTGATGCGAAGCATCAAACCTTCAGGGTGCGGAGGACGTCATATTCTTTAGAAGACAATCGAGCCAAATATTTAGATTGGAAACATTTCGATCTTGAATGGCTTTTTTCGAATCAAGTTTTTAATTCAATAAATATTTGTCCTTCTGAAATTCCTCAAGATTTTTGTAGTCCTCAATGGATTTGTATAACTGAACCTACTATTTGTCCAGAATATGGATATCAAACTCAAACTTGTAAAGATTATGGTTGTGAAAATCAAGAAATAAAGAGTCAGATTTCTTGTAATCCAGGAATTTGTTCTGGATGTTTGGTTCCAAAGTGGTTTGAAAGTAATGCAATTGGAGATAACAGGTGTATCCCTTATGGATTTAGGTTTGAGAGTCAAATTGGATGGAATCTTGAATTACAAGATGGAAAACAATCTGTAACTTTAAGAATAAATGATACTCAAGACGAAGGAGTCAGTTTTTCTATTTCTCCAAAGGGAGTTGTGAAATTTAATGTTAAAGATTGGGGGAACCAGAACTATACTTTTGTTAAGGGAGATACAGTTAAAGTGAATGTTGAAGGATGGCAAAATGAAATCACAAACTTAAGTTTCTTTGTTGATGAAGTTTTTTATGATTCTGAAAATTATGAGAACAGTTATATTCGTCTCACTTTAACCTATACTGCTCTAGGAAGAGTTGCAGATACAATTAATGCTTATTGTGATATTGATGGGACTGTAAAACCCCAAAAAGAGGGAGTTAAAGATGTTTTAATCAAATGTCAAAATAATTATGAGTGTTCTAGTAATCAATGTTCAAATGGAATTTGTATTGGTTTAGGAGCTCAAATAGACACCCAAACAGGACTCTTCAAATCTATAGGGTGTAGAATTCTAAATATTGTTTCTCTTGGCTCTGTTAATTATAGAAAATGTATTTTAGGAGATAATGCCACAAACCCTTCTCCGTAAAACTTGGTTTTCTAAACATTTATTAATTATTTTTAACTGTTATTTCAGAGGTGAGCAATTTTGAAAAGAGAAAGTGTAGATGAGGTTTTGAAAAAATATGGAGCTAAAATAGAAGGTCAAATGAATTCTTCTGGTAGTGTTAGTGATTACAGTAGTTCATATGACAAATTTAAGGGAGAAATTTCAAGAGAGTATACAACTTATGAAAGATGGGCTAACAGCCTTGGAAATTTTATTCATATAAAACCTTCTAAAAAAGATGAAGAGAAAATTGTTAAAAGTTTAGAATCTGCTCACCTTTCTGTTGAACCTTGGCAAGCGATAGGGCTTTCAGTTACTGCATTTTTAGCAGTTTTTTTAATTGGACTTTTGTTTTCAGTTGGTGTAACTTTAATTGGAAGTGAGTTTCCTTTTCTTTTCTTTTTTTTAATGGTTATTTTTTCAATTTTTCTTTTTTATTTTTTGAATCAATATCCTGAGAGACTTGCTAACAAATGGAGGCTTAAGGCATCAAGTCAAATGGTACCTGCAATTCTTTATATTGTGGTTTATATGAGACACACTCCCAATTTAGAAAAAGCAATTCAGTTTGCATCAGAACATTTACAATATCCTCTTGCACTTGATTTCAAAAAAATATTCTATAATGTTGAAATAGGGAAATATTCCACAATTAAAGAAAGTTTAGATCACTACTTAGAAAGTTGGAGAGGATATTCTACAGAATTTATTGAAGGTTTTCACTTAATTGAATCTAGTTTATTTGAACCAGATTCTTCACGTCGTATTTCAACTTTAGAAAAAGGATTACAAGTTGTTCTTGATGGAGTTTATGAGAAGATGCTTAAATTTAGTCATTCGGTTAGAAGTCCATTAACAAATGTGTATATGTTGGGAGTAGTTTTACCCACTTTAGGTTTAGCTTTAATTCCTCTTGCTTCAGCAATGATTGGAGGAATTTTAACTTATGTTCATGTTTTTATTTTGTTTAACTTAATTGTTCCTTTTATGGTTTATTACTTAACAGATAAAGTTTTGAATATGCGTCCAGGAGGATATGGAGAAACAACTTTGCTTGAAAAAAATCCTCTTTATCCTAAGTATAAAAGTAGTGCCCCCTACAGAAAAGCTTTTTGGATAGTATTGCCATTCATAATTTTAAGTTTAATTCCCTTAATCTTTCAGTTTACACCTATTCCAGAATCACTCGGAATTGCAAAAGATTTTTCTTTTAGTCAAGTTGGACTTAGTTTTTTAGGAAATGGAAACTTTTTTGATTTTATTGAAACTCCTACGGGAGTTAAAGGTCCCTTTGGACTTGGAGCACTTCTTTTAGGAATGCTTTTTCCAATTTCAATTGCTCTTTATTTTTCAATCGCGTATAAAGAAAAAACAAAAGATTTAATTAAAGAGAGAAAGAAAACAAAAGAACTTGAGAGTGAATTCAATAATTCATTATTTCAATTGGGGAATAGACTTGGAAATGGAGTTCCTCCGGAATTGGTTTTTGGTAAAGTTGCAGAATCAAATAGAGGCCTTATGACTGGAGAATTTTTTGGAAAAGTAAATTATAATATTCGACAAATGGGAATGAGTGTCGAAAAAGCAATCTTTGACAAAACTAGGGGAGCAATAAGATTTTTCCCCTCGGATTTGATTTCAACTTCAATGAGGGTTTTAATTGAATCAAGTAAAAAAGGATTAAAAATTGCAGCTGTGAGTTTAATGAGTATTTCTGAATATATAAAAAATTTAGATAAGATTACGATGAGGTTAAGAGATTTACTCGCAGAAATTACTAGTGACATGAAAAGTAATATGACTTTTTTAGCTCCTCTTCTTTCAGGAATTGTTGTTGGTCTTGCAGCGATGATTACTTCAATTTTGGGGATGTTAAATGTTGCTGACCTCTCCGGGGTGGGGGCAAGTAGTTTAGGTTCCATTGGAAATTTGGTTGATATTTTTAAATATAAGGACATGATTCCTCCATATTTTTTACAAATTTCTGTTGGAATTTATTTAATTGAAATAATTTTTATTTTAACTTCAACACTTGTAACAATTGATTCAGGGGAAGACAAATTAGAAATGACAAATAAAATTGGAATTAATTTAAAGAAAGGAATGATTCTTTATTTCATTGTTGCACTTTTAAGTGTTCTTGCCCTTTCAATTTTAAGTGGAACTGTGCTTAGTGGTTTACTAGGATAAGGTTTTAGTAATCTTTATTAAATCCATTTAACTTCTTAATTTTATGAATAGAAAGAGGAGATTTTTTGGTAAAAAAGGAATTGTTTCAGAGTATCTTCCATGGATTTTAATTTCTCTTGCTATCCTTACTGTTTTAATGATTTCAATTTTTTTCTTAAAGGGAAAGGGGATTTCCGTTTTAGATGGATTAAAAGGAATTTTTAGGGGAGGATAAAATAAAATGTCGGAATTAACGGTAGAACAAATAATTAAATTAATTGTTGGAGCTCTTGTAGTTGTCGCTGTAGTTTTAGGAGTTTATTTTATTTTTAAAGATAGAATTTTGGAATTTTTTAATCTTCTTCCAACGAACGCTAGCTTAGGAAACTTTTGGAGAATTTTTTATGGATAAAAAAAAGAATAAAAAAGGGATGTTTCTCGCAACAGAAGTAGTAAAATTAGTTATTGCTTTAATTGGAATTTCTCTTTTAATTTATCTTTTATTTTCTATCTATTATTCAAGTTCTCAGGATCAAAAATTAAATGAGGCAAAGTCAACGATTGGAAGAATGAAAGAGATTCTTCAAAGGGTTAATTCAGGAGATATTTCTAGTGAAAAATTAACAGACATTACTCCTTCTTCATGGAGCATTTTTAGTTTTGTAGGGGGAGAAACCAAACCTAATTCTTGTGCAGGAGAAAATTGTTTATGTATTTGTGATGAAGTTAGTTTTGACAATGCTTTATGGTTTAAAGACAGACAAATTAGTGAGTGTGACAATTCAGGAGTTTGCTTGATAGTAGAAAATTTAAACAAATTTACTACTTTCGAAATAGAAAAACCATCTAATGGGGGAACAAATGTTGAAATTTCCAAATCTGAAGATAAAATTGAGGTTAAGAAAAAATGAATTTAGATGAATTCATAAAATATCTTATCTGGATTGTATTTTTTTCGATAGCTTTAATAGGACTTTATACTTTGTTTAGAAATCTGGGGGTAATTTAGATGTTTAAAAAAGGAGAACTTACAACACAACAAATTGTTATTTTAATAATTTTAGTTGTAAGTTTTGCAGTTATTTTATTTTTTATTTTTAGGTTGAATTTAGGAAAAGAAACTGAACAAGATATATGTCACAATTCTGTTATAACCCGGGGAAAATCAATTTTACCCACTGACACTTTTCCATTACAATGTAAAAGAGAGTATCTTTGTTTAAGTGTGGATGGAAGTTGTGAAGTAATGACTAAACCAGATGTCATTAAAGTTGAGACAAAGGATGAAATTTATCAAGCTCTTGCGGACCAATTAGCAGAATGTTGGTGGATGTTTGGTGAGGGTAAGGTAAATTATGTGGGTTCGGAAGTAATTCCTGATTTGCAATGTTCAATTTGTGACATGATAGCTTTTGATGATTCGGTTAAAAAAGAAATTTTTAATGGAACTGGAGAATTTGATAAAAAGGAACTTTATAATTATCTTGATAAAACAAAAAGAGCTGATGGCCAGACTTATCTAGATTATTTAAATTTAAGAAACTTTCTTAGTTCTTATTCTGGAGATTATGGAAAAATAAATTTGGATAAACAATATTATTCTTTGATGGGAATTACTAGTGATGTTAGTACTTGGGGATGGATTTGGAGAATTGGAGCGGGTGCAGGTCTCGTTGCAGGAGGTCTTGCTTTGACTCCTTTAACAGGAGGAGCGAGTGGATTTGGTGCAGCAGCATTACTAACTGGAGCAAAGGTTGCAGTTGCTGGAGGAGTTGTTACCGGGCTTACTGGAGGAGTTTTGGTTGCTGCGGTTGTAAGAGGACAAAGTGGAAATGAATATGTTCCTTCCTGGATTGTTGAAGTAAATTCTCCTGAATTTAAGGCTTTAAATTGTGATCAAATTTTAACTTCAAGTTAAAAAACTTTATTAATTCCTTTTTTCTTCTCTAAGTTATGAACTCATTCAAAGGTAAAAATAAAAGAGGAGAGTTTTTGGTGGAGAATATAATCTTTATTGTTCTAAATATTCTTTTTTTAATGATTCTTGTTTTATTTCTTATTAAACAAGGAAGTGGAGCAGTTTTACTTGAAGATGCATATTCTAAGAATATAGCTCTTTTGATTGATTCAGCAAGACCCACAATGAAAATGTATGTGAATCTTCAAGATTTAAAAGAAGTTTCAGATAAAAATGGAATTGATTTTTCAGATATTTTAAAAATTGAAGGAAATGATGTTACAATTAAATTAAGCGAAAAAGGAGGAACAAAGTATCACTTCTTTAATGATATAAATGTGACCGCGTACAAGGATACTGATCCTGGCCGTGAAGGATTTTATATCTTAACTTTTTCAAAAATAAAATGATAAAAAAAATAAATACCCTAAAGGGCATAAATACTCCCAAGGGCATAAATACCCTAAAGGGCATAAATACTCCCAAGGGCATAAATACCCTAAAGGGCATAAATACTCCCAAGGGCATAAATACCCCCAAGGGCATAAATACTCCCAAGGGCATAAATAAAAAGGGAGATAAACTTCTTTCTATTTACTGGTTTGCAATTCTTGTTATTGTTGCAGTAGGAGTAGTGTTAATGGTAAATTCTTTTTATGGAAAAAATTATGATGTAAGAAAGCAAGAATCCGAAATTTTAGGTCAAAAAGTTGCAGATTGTATTTATTTTGGGGGGGAATTTAATCCTCTTTTATTAAATAACCAAGGAGGATTCAGAGAAGACTTTAAAGATAATTTTTTAGAAAAATGTTCTTTAAATTTAACAATTAATGAAGAATTTAAAAGGCCCCCTTATTACTTCGAAGTTGAATTTTTTTTAGAGGAAGATTTAAGAAAATCTTCTCTTTTAATTTCAGAAGGGAATAAAAATTGGAAATCTGATTGTGATGTTTCCGTTTCAGGAAAAAGTAAACTTGCAACTTGTTTTAATCAGGAATTTTTTGCGAAATTAAATTCAGATTCAGTTTATTTGATTAAGGTTCTTTCAATTGTGGGGAAAGTTGAAGAAAACACAAATTAAAATGAAAACTAAAAAAGCACAAATAGGTGAGACTCTAACTTGGTTAGTTGCAACTATTTTAATTGTAATTATGATGGTTTTTTTTATTTTTGGAGCTTCTCTTTTGGGGGGAACAAAAAAGATAGGAAATTTCCGTCCAGGAATTACTGGAAAATCTTCATTTGAGGGAGGAGACCCTTTTTTGAAAAAATCTCTTTTCACTTATGTTTCAATTGGTTCTGAAACAAAAAGACTGATTATGGAAAAAACTCTTTCTAAAATGGCAAGTGAAGATAAATTTAATTTAGATTATAATCAAACAAAAGCGGAGGTTGCTTTGAGATATAGTAAAAAATGATTAAAAAAATTAAAACTTTTAATAAGAAAGGAGACCTTCCAGTAACTCTTTTAGTTATTGGAATTTTTGCTCTTTGTGGATTTGCCCTTCTCACCTTTTTTATTTCAGATTTTAGGGCAGGTAATTCTTTTGTAGGAATAAGTATCTTACAAAAGGTTAATTCAAATGCGGATGAATATTCTTTTTATAAAAATAATGGAATGAAGGAGGACAAATTAAAAACTTTTTTTAATATTACAGAGGAGTACGGGAGAAATTATTTTTATGAAGAAAAGTTTGAGACCAAGGGGGGAGTCTTATTTTTTGGAGGTAAAAAGGTTCTTTTGTTTTCAGTTCAGTACCAGGTCCCCTCATAGGAAGTTTTATAAATATTTTTTACTCTATTTACTTGAAGAGAGATGACAATTCAAAATAAAAAAGGACAAGGGATGAGTACAAATACCATAATTCTTTTAATTTTAGGTTTAATTGTTCTTGTTGCTCTTGTTTGGGGTTTTGCCACAGGATGGAGTGCTTTTCAGAAATATTTTAATCCCTCAAATGTAGATTCGGTTATTGACGATTGTAATGTTGCATGTACTTTAAACAATCAATATGGTTATTGTTCTGGTGAGAGAACTTTGAAATCAAATGAAGATAATTTAAAGATTAAATCTAGTTGTGCAGTTTTTTCAAGCGAAAAAACTTTTGCAAAATATAAAATTCCTTCATGTGCCTCAATCTCTTGTGATTTAAAATGTGAAGACATTGTAATTGATGGAAAGAAAGGAGTTAACAGTGTAAGCACAGGAAAGTATGATGTTAGTTCTTTAGCAAAAGAAGACAAGTGTTTTATTAATTAGTCTTTTATTTGTTTTTTAATAATTAGTAATTGTTTTAAACTTATTCTTCTTTAGATATTTATGGCAAGAGATAGTGAAGAAAGAAGAAATAAGAAGAAAGATAAGCTCAGAGAGAAGAAGAAGCATCCCTACAAAACAGGGGGAAAGTTTAGGCTTGGAAATATCAAGATGAAAGAATCGGCTGACAAAAAGAAAAAGAAGAAAAATTAATTTTTATAAACTCTAAATCCTATTTATCTTGATGATTGAGGTAATTTTTTTATATGGGTTGGCCTTTGTGTGGTTAATCTTTGCAGTAATTTCAGACCTCAAATCTAGAGAGATTCCAAATTGGCTTAATTTTAGTTTAATTGCTTTTGCTTTTGGATTTAGGTTTTTTTACTCTCTTTTTGTTTCAACTGATTTTTCACTTTTTTATCAAGGAATTTTAGGTTTTTCAATTTTTTTAGTGTTGGGAAATTTATTTTATTATAATAAAATGTTTGCTGGAGGAGATATGAAACTTATGATTTCTTTAGGAGCTGTTCTTCCTATTTTTTCTAGTTTTGCTCAGAATTTGAAATTATTTTTATTGTTTATTTTGATTTATCTTTTTGTGGGAGCAATATATGGAATATTTTTAAGTTTAATAATTGGAGTTATTAATTTTAAAAAATTTAAAAAAGGATTTTTAGTTTTATTTAATAAAAATAAAAAATTGATAATTTGGGGTACCTTCTTTGCTTTTGTTTTTATCTTGTTAAGTTTTTATATCAATTATCTCTTTTATTTTGGAATTCTTATTTTTGTTTTTCCTTATTTTTATTTATTCTTAAAATCTGTTGATGATTTTTGTATGGTGCGTGAAGTTATTCCCTCTAAATTGACTCCAGGAGATTGGTTAAGCGAAGACATTAAAGTTAAAGGTAAAACTTTTAGAGCAAATTGGGATGGACTTAGTGAAGAAGAAATTAATCGTTTAAAGAAAAGAGGAAAAAAGGTATTGATTCGTTATGGAATTCAGTTTGCTCCAGTTTTTCTTATTAGTTTTATTCTTCTTTGGATTTTTTTAGAGACAACTTTTTTTGATTTGTTTTTTAGAAGTATTGGGTTTTAAGGAATCCTTTTTGGGAGCCAAGTATTTTTTTCATTAATTTCTTCTTTTGTTTTTTCTTCCGAATCTTCTTTGTTATTATCTTTTTCTTTAACTTTGGGTTCTTCTTTTTTAGTTTCTTTTTCTATTTTTTCTTTTACTTTTTTTAATTCTTCGGGGGTTAAGTTTTTTCTATCCGATTCAAGAGATTCCTCTTCATAAATAGGGAGAACGTTCAAAACTTCATGGCCCATAACATTTGTTGAAATTAAGTCTATTTTTTTAGGATTAAAAGTTTTCTTTAGTTTTTCCTGAATTGTGATTGCCAATTTACCTACTTCTCCAGGTAACTTTTCTTTTGATTCAATATGTTCTTTAGGAATTATTAAAGAATGTCCTAATGAAGCTGGTTTTATATCTAAAATTGCAATCGCTTTTTCATTTTCTCCAATTTTAGTGGAAGGAATATCTCCAAAAATAATCGAGCAAAAGATACATTGAGATTTTTGATTTTCCCCCCCAATTAACCCTTGTTCTTTTAAAAATTTAGTAAATTCTTCATCATTCATCCCTTTTATATTTTTTATAAATTCTTCTGCTTGCGATTTTTCATAATTGGAATTTATGTGTTCAATTAGCTTTTCTTTAATGTTTTCCAAATCTTTTTTAGTTTGTGTCATTTTTTGTTAATTTTTTTAGATAAGTGCTATTTTCATTTAATTTTTTTTCTTGAATATAATTGTACATTTTAGTGTATCCCTCTGACAAAAGGGGAGAAATTTTATTTATATAAGTTAAAGTTCTTTGAAATTCAACATCATTTTTTGTTGGAGTTTCTTTTTTTGGAATTTTTTCTTCTAAAACTTTTATTAAGAGATCCGAAGCCTTTTCTGAAAGATTGATTAATTCAATTTTATCTTTAAGAGTTAATTTCATACTTTTTTTAAGAAATTTTTATTAATAAATATTTAGGCAATCTTTCTCATATCAATAAGTTCAGCTGAAGATACATCTTCAATACCCTCAAATTTGGCAATTAATTCTTCTGTACTCTTGTCATCAGGATAAAAGAAGAAAACAATTACTGATTTTAATCCAAATGCAATTGGTTCAATGGAATATTCTTTATTGTTTCCACCAAATTCCTCAACAATTTTTTTTGCTTTTTCAGAAATATTTTCTAGACTCACTTCTGGAGAGGTAGGCATTAGTTTATATTTTGCTCCGTTTATTCCAGTCATTTTTTTTAAAAATTTCAAGAGTTTATAAACGTTTAGGGTTTTGGTAAATCTTTTTTGAATTGTTACTTTGAAATTTACAAAATGCTTAAAAAGAATGTTGATTTTTTTAAGAGATGATTAATAGAAATTTAATTTTTGTTGGGAGAAAAATATAATGGAAGGAAGTTATGAAAAAATTTTATCTAAATTATCTAAGGTTTCTGGGATAGAAGAGGGAGAAATTGATAGGAGGGTTGAAGCTAAAAGGTCTAAATTATCTGGTTTGATTAGTCGTGAAGGAGCTCTTCAGGTTATTGCTGCCGAGTTAGGTATTTCTTTTGACAATGAAAAATTAAAAATTGATGAACTTCTTCCAGGAATGAGAAAAGTGCATTTTTCTGGGAAGGTTATAACTGTTTATCCCATAAGAACTTTCACTACTAAGTCAGGGGAAGAGGGAAAAGTTGTTAATATGATTGTTGCGGATGAAACCTCCAACATAAAACTTGTTCTTTGGGATACAAACCACATTAAAATGATTGAAGATGGGACAATTAAAGAAGGAGTTTCTATTGAGGTTTCTTCAGGAAATATGAGGCAGGGAGAAGTTCATATGGGAAGTTTTGCCGAATTAAAATTAAGTGAAGAAAAATTTCCAGAAGTAAAAACTGAAAAACCAATAAAAAAGAAAGATATTCAAGAATTTAATGTGGGGGATAAAGTTAATACTCGTGCCTTTGTTGTTCAAGCTTTTGATTTAAGATTTTTTAATGCAAATATCGATACAGGTAGAAAAGCGACGGAGGAAGAAGTTTCTTCAGGAGTTCCAACAGAGAAACGTGCAATTCTAAACGTAGTAATTGATGATGGAACTGAAAACACACGTGCAGTCCTTTTTCATGAGATGGTTCAAAAAACAGGTTTAACTGAATACGAAGATGAACAAAAAATGAAAGAACAAAAAAATAATCTTTTAGGGAAAGAATTTGTATTTGGAGGAAATGTAAGGCTCAATTCATATTTTAATAATCCAGAATTAATTGTTGATTCAGTAGACGAAATTAATGTTGAAAGACTTATTGATGAATTAGATATTTAGGATGTTATCAAGAACACACTTAGTTTTCTCTTTATTTGTTGGTCTTCTTTTAATTCAAAGTGTTTCAAATCCAATAATTTTTTTAATTGCTGTTTTAATTTCTACTTTTCTTCCTGATTTGGATTCTTATACTTCAAAATTTGGAAAGAGGTTTTTTTCTCGTGTTTTGACTGCTTTTACAAAACATAGAGGGGTTATGCATAGTTTACTCTTTTTGGGAGTTTTTTATTTTTTATTCTATTTTTATTTTCCAAGTATTTCCTTGGGCTTTTTAGTTGGTTATGGAACTCACCTATTGGGAGATTTAGTTACCAAACAAGGATTGAGGTTGTTTTATCCATTTAAATTTAGAATTCATGGATTTTTAAAAACAGGAGGAAAAATTGAAAGTTTTTTATTTTTATTCTTTGGAATTTTTGATTTGTTTTTAATTTTTAAATTAATCTTTGAAGTATATCTTTAATTGTTATAAACTTTATAAACGAAGGGTCTTTTAATTTTTTATGGCTACAAAAAAAGAAATTGAGGAGATTAAAGACGCAATTTCTGACGATGAAAAGAAAAAATCTAAATCTAAAAAAGAAGAAAAATCCTTAGAATTAACTGATTTACCTGGAATTGGACCTGCTGCTCTTTCAAAATTGGAAAATGCAGGAGTATATGACATGATGGGGTTGGCAGTAATGAGTCCAGCTTCACTTTCTGATGCTGCAGGAGTTAGTGGTGCAGTTGCAAGAAAGGCAATTCAAGCTGCTCGAAATATTTTGGAATTAGGTTTTAGTGATGGAATGGAATTTGCAAAAAAAAGATCTAACGTTTTACATATTACTACCGGAAGTAAAAGTTTAGATGAACTTCTGGGTGGAAGAGGGATTGAAAGTAAGGCAATAACAGAAGCTTTTGGGGCTTATGGTTCGGGTAAAACTCAGTTAGGGCTTTCCTTAGCGGTAAATGCACAACTTCCAATTGAACAAGGGGGAGCAGGAGGAAAATCGGTTTATATTGATACTGAAGGAACTTTTAGACCAGAAAGAATAAATCAAATTTCGGATGGAATTGGGGCTAACCCTGAAATGGTTTTAAAAAATATTTTAGTTGCGAGAGCATTTAATTCAGACCATCAAATTCTTCTTTTAGAAAAAATTGGGGAAATGATAAAAGCAGGGGAACCAATCAGATTAATTGTTATTGATTCACTTACTGCTCATTTTAGAGCAGAGTTTGCAGGAAGAGGGCAATTAGCAGATAGACAACAAAAACTTAATAGGTATATGCATGAATTAATGAAAATTGCTGAAACTTATAACTTAGCAGTTTATGTTACAAATCAAGTGATGGCTAATCCTGCTCAACTTTTTGGAGATCCAACTTCTCCAATTGGAGGAAATATTGTAGGTCATGCTTCAACTTTTCGTCTTTATTTACGTCGAGCAAAACAAGGAAGTCGTGTTGCAAAATTAATTGATAGTCCAAACTTACCAGATGGTGAAGCGGTTTATTTTGTGACAAACCAAGGAATTAAAGATAAATTATAAAGATGGAATCAAATAATTATGGGGAATCTTCAAATTTAGGATGGTATTATTTTGGAAGAAGTTTGAAGTTAGGTCAACATCATAAAAATTTTGTTCTTTATCTTTCTAAAATTAACGCTGAAAAGAAGAAGAATATTTCAGGAATTTTTGTTACTAGAAGAAGACTTGAAAACTTTTTTGAAAAAAATCCTAAATTTGATGAAAAATCAATGGGAGATTTTAAAATTAAAAACCAAGGAAATTTTTTTTATTTTAATAAAAAGGAAGAGTGAATATTAATTTCCCGGAATAATTAATCTGTGTCCTGCATAAATAATTATTGGAAATCCATTTGCTTTTTTTAATTGATATAAAGAAACTCCAAATTTTCTTGCTATTTTTCCAAGGTTATCTCCTTTTCTTATGGTGTAAGTTCCCCCTTCAAAAACATACTTTTCTTTTAATTTTGAAAATTTTTTTACTAAATTTTCTTTTGTTCCTTTAGGAACTCTTATTTCAAAAGAATATTCACCTTTTACTATTTTTTCTGGAGGGGTTGCATCGAGCCCATATGCAGGATTATATTTTTTTAAATCTTTTTTTGAGATTCCCAAAATTTTTGCAAGAATTCCAAAACTAGCTTGTTGGTGTACATTTAAGGTATCAAAATTTTTTGTTAATAAATTGTCTAGAATAGTATCTTTTTTAGGATTTTCAAAATTTATTCCTTCGCTTTTTTCCTGATATGCATATATTTTTGGAAGGTGTTCTAATGTTTCTCTTGGCAAAACTCTTTTTTTTAAAAGTTCATCAAAGTTAAAAGAGTTAAATCTTTTTAATTTGTCAATGACTCTTCCTTCTCCACAGTTGTAAGCAGCTATTGCAAGACTAGGATCCCCCAAATCAGAATAAAGAAAATTTATGTAATCCATTGAAGCAGGGATTGCTTTTAATGGGTCCATCCTCTCATCATACCAGATTCCCATTACTTTTAGTCCCCATAATTTTGCTGTTTGAGTCATGAATTGAGCAATTCCTTTTGCTCCTGCTCTAGATTTTATGTAGGTTTCCATACCACTTTCTACAGGATACATATATTTTATCAAATTTGGAATTGCTTTTTCATTCGAGACAGAATCTATAAAAGGTTTATATTGTAAAAATTTTTCTAAGGAATTCATAAACCATTTGTTTTGTCTAGTTTCGTAAAGTTTTTTATAATAAGCAATTTTTTCTGCAAATCTTTCTCCCATTGGGAATTTTTTTTCAGCATTTGCTATCTCTTCTTTTGAAACTTCTATTTCATTTTCTAAAGCTTCTTTTTGTGATTTATATTGTTCAAGGTTGTACAAATTTTCAAGAGGGTCTATAAAATTATAATCTTCTAATGAAAGGGCTGATTGTGAAAGTAGTCTCATTCCTTTTTGGAAATAAACTTTTGAAGAATCATCTTTTCCTTCTTCATAAAAATTTTGTCCTCTTTCAAAAAATTCTTTTGCTTTTGAATAAGCATTAGGTCCATTCAAAGTGTCAAGGGGATTTATTTTTACTGGAATTTCTTTTGTTACATAAACTGTATCAATTTTAGGTTTTGGAGTTTCTTCTTTGGAAATATTTGGAAAATTTGAACATCCTATTAGGAAGAGGGGAGAGAGTAAAAGTAAAAGACTTTTTTTAAGTTTCATAAATTAAAATTAATTCGATGTTTTTTAAGTATTATTGGGGAAAAAGAGCTGTTTTAATTTATTAATTCTTTTTCATCAAACCATAAAGAAATCTCTTTTTCTGCAGATTCTGGAGAATCCGAGGCATGAATTACATTTTCAAAACAGTCTGTTTCAGAATTAACTCTTCCATACTTTCCACGTAGTGTGCAAAAATCTGCTTTTTCAGGATGGGTGCTTCCTGCAAGTTCTCTTATTTTTTTAATTGCATTTTCACCCTCATAAACGATTGCAATTACATTTGCGTGGTTGTGAAGATCACCTATAAGATGTTTAATTAATTTTTCAAAAACTTCTTGACCATGTTTTTGAGGAATATCATAATAATGTTTTTCAGCAAGTTCTTTTTTGACATTGACTATTTTTAATCCAATCATCTTCAAATTAGTAGAATAAAGATCACTTATTACATGTCCAGCAATTCTTTTTGCAACTGCATCCGGTTTTATTAAAACTAATGTTCTTTCCATAATTGGTTGAATAAAAATTTATTTAAAAAGATTTGTTTTCTTTTTTGTATGGTTGAACCAGATTATATTCGTCTTGTGAAAGAAACAGAAATTTGTAAGCTTTGCACAAACATTGTTGTTGGGAAGGGAAATCCTACTTCTGATATTCTTTTTGTGGGGGAAGCTCCAGGAAAAAATGAAGATTTACAAGGTTTACCTTTTGTTGGGGCTTCAGGAAAAAATCTAGATAAACTTCTTAGTAATGTTGGACTTAGTTTGGATGAAATTTATGTTGCAAATATTTTGAAATGTAGACCTCCTGAAAACAGAGACCCTTTACCAGAAGAAATTAAGGCACACACTCCTTGGTTATTGGAACAAATAAAAAAAATAAAACCAAAAGTAATTTGTTCACTCGGAAATTATTCAACTAAATTTTTTTTAAGTGAAGGAAATCTTGAATTGATGGGTAAGCAACCTGGAATTACTCAAGTTCATGGAAAAGTTAATTTTGTTAAAATTAATGGAGTGGAAATTAAGCTCATTCCTTTATTTCATCCTGCCGCAATAATTTACAATCGGAAATTACTTCCACTTTGGGAAAAAGATATGGAAATTGTAAAAAAAGAAATTTCACAAGAGAAATTTTTTTAATCTAACCAAATTTTTTTTATTCCCTCTATTTTTTTAACCCTTTCAATAATTTCTTCTAATTCTTCAAGAGAGTTTAATTTTAAAATAAAATAACATTCTGTATTTTCATTTCCTGCTAATTTTGCGTTTGCTTCAACGACTTTAAATCCTTTTCTTGAGATGGTGTTCAAAATGTCAGCCAAAATTCCTGGCCTATCTCTTCCCTCCACTGTTAATTTTATTTGTTTTTCAAAAGTTTCTTTCCAAGATGCTTCTACTTGGTTTTTTTTTGCTTCTTTAATTCTATTACATCCTTTTTTGTGTATTAAACCCCTTTTATGGGATTTGATTATTCCAATTATTTTTTCTCCAGGGAGAGGATTACAACATTTTGCAAATGTTAACAAATGATTTTTAAATTCTTTCATTATTACAGGGTTTTCAGTTTTGTTTTCCTTAGAATTTTCAAGAGGTTTTGACCTGGGCACAGGAATATTCTCAAATCTTTTTACCTCCCTCGAAATAATCTTTTTGGCATAACTAGTCTTTACAAATTTCATCCAATCTCTTCTTGGTCTTTGAAACTTATTTGTGGTAATTTCTATTGTTTGGTTGTTTTTTAAAATTGTTTTTAATGGAACAAATTTTCCATCAACTACACCTCCTATTGACTGATTTCCTATTTCAGCATGAATTTTATAAGCAAAATCTAAGACAGTTGAACCATTTTTTAATTCAATCACTTTTCCTTTTGGAGTATAACAATAAATTTTATCCTGGAAAATATTAATTTTTAGTTCATTAATTAAAGAGTTCTTATTTTCTTTTAACTTTAATAATTCTTTAAACCAACCTGTTTTCTTTTCAAATTTTTTATCCCCCTTTATTTTTTTATATGCCCAATGTGCAGCTTTTCCTTCTTCTGCAAATTCATCCATTTCTTTGGTTCTTATTTGTATTTCTAAAAGTTTTTTTTCAAATAAAATGCAAAAGTGTAAGGATTGATATCCATTTTCTTTTTGATTTTTAATATAATCTTTTATTGTTTCTTCCAATACTTCATAATCTTGAGAAATTATTTCAAATACACTATAACAATCTTTAATATTTGGAGTAATTATCCTTATTGCAAATTGATCTTTTTGTTCGTTTAATGGAACCTTTCTTTTTGTTATTTTTTCATAAATACTATAAATTTGTTTTTCTCTTCCCTTTATTTTAATTCCTTTTAATTCCTTTTTTAATCTTATCTCAAATTCTTTTATGATTTTTTTTATAAATTCTTCTCTTTCATTTTTAGACATTTTAAGAAAATTAGAAATTTCTAAGTATTTTTTGGGATTTAAAATTTTGAAAGATTCATTTAGTATTTTTTTTCTAATATTTTCTAAACCTAATCTTCCCAAAAGAGGAGCATAGAATTCATTCATTTCCTTTGCAAGATTTTTTTCTTTTTTCTCACAAAGGACTATAAATTTAGATATAGTTTCAATTTCAATCCCTTCAATATTTTCAATTGAAGAAATAATCACTTTTCTTAAAATTTCACTATTTTCTTTATTAGATTTTTTGATTATTTCTTTTAATTTTTTTTGTTCTTCAAGTATTTTTAGAACTTCTTTTCCAAATTTCTTCCTTATTTCTTCTTTTATTTCTTCTTTAGGATTTTGAAAAAATCCAGCGTAAATTTGTTCTTTAGAATGGTCTTCTAAAATGAGATAGTTTCCCACCTTAATATTCAAATCCCTATCAAAAAATTCTTTATACTTTTCTAAAAAGTCAATCGCTTCTCTAAAAAAATCTTTTTTTTCTTTATCTATTTCAAATAAATCTTCCATGATTAATTAAGGAGGTTGAAGTTTATATAATTCATTTAGAATTACTTTTTTTGAAAGGGTTTCAAATTAATAAATTTATAATGGGCTTCAGAAGTTTTCTTTCCACATTTTTTACAAATTTCTTTAAGAGTATATTCAGAACAATTCACACATTTTTTCAATTTCATAGAAATTTATTCTAACCCAATTAAGTATCCCCTTAATCTTGATGGAAGTTTTACTCCCAGTTTTTCTTCTATTTCAGAAGGTTTAACCCAAACTAGTTCTTCTACATTTTCCCCCGGTTTTTCTTCTCCTTCAGTAGCTTCACATAAAAAATGAATTTTTAATTTTTCTTGGTTTTTTAGCATGTTTTCTGCATAAACTGCACCCAAATTATGAACTTTATATCCTGTTTTTTCCTTTGTTACTTCTTTTAACTTCTCATCCAATTCTTGCTCATACCCTAAGTCCCCTTCTAAAAAAGAGTATCTTTCATCTCCTACATTTTTTCCAATTAAGAGTTTTCTCTTTTTCGGGTCAAAAATTATTCCCACAATTTTTACATAAAATTTTGAGGTTTCCATATTTTTTTTAGAAATTTCGGGTATTTAAGTATTTAGTTTCTTTTTTGAGTGATATTTAGGCAACAATCATTTCCATATTTTCTTTCTTACATTCTTTTTCTATTTCTTCTATAAATTCTTTTATTTTCTGATCTGTTTTCTTTAAATTTTCTCCTTCTGAAATTAGGGAATATCTTCCTGCAGCAATATATTTTACTTCCACTCCCTTCCTATTTGAGAGGATCTTTTTGATTAAATTAATTCCTTCTGGATTTGTTGAAGTGAGTTTAATCTCCTTTTTCAGATAAAAAACTTTTTCTTTTTGTTTTTTTAAGATATCAATTACTTTTTTTGAGTCTTCTTTTCCGATTAATTTTTCAAGTTCTTTTGGATTTTCTTTTGAGAGGTTTAGAAATTCTTGTAGTGGAGCCTTTTCTTTAATTTTTTCTACTATTTCTGAAGTTTTTTCTTTTAAAATTGATTTTAAAATATTAATATAACTTTTTTCTAATTTATTTTTTTCAAGAACTTCTTTTTGTTCCTTTTCTTTTACTCTTCTTAGAGAAAGTTCGATATGGTCATTCATAATCCTCAATACTTTACAAATAATTGTTTTTTTTGGAACGACATAATCCCTTAAATTTCTTATTCTTCCAGCTGCAATTTCACTTAAAATGATTGTTCCAGGCATTTTTGTTCCAACTATTTCAACAAAAACAGTTGTTCCAACAATTTTTTCAACATTACAGATTAAGATATCTCCTGGTTCAATTTCCATAAAATAAGAGAGAAAGCTTGTGTTTTAAAGGTTTTGATGTTCACCAATTTTTACTATTTCTAGTTCCAATTCTCTTTTTATTCTTTCAATAAATTCCTCTTCATCTTTTATGTCCAGAACACATCCTGCTGCAGAATGGTGTCCTCCAACTTCTCCATTAAAGGATTCCATCACGTTTGACAAAAGTTCTCTTAAATTTCTTCCTTTTCTTCCACAATTTCTTCCAGAAACTTTTATTTTTTCTTTACCATCATATCCCATTCCAATAATTACAGTTCCTTTCTCATAATCAGGAGAGTTTGCAAGAATACTTGAAATGGTTCCAATCATGGTGTCTTTTATATTGTCCTTTGCGTTTAGAATGATGTATCCTTTCCCATTTATTTTTTTCTGGTCTTGTGCAAATTTTATTCCAGAAATTAATTGTTGTTTATATTTAGTATGTATTGATTCAGCTTTCTTTTTGTATTCTAGATTTTCAAGGCAGAAGCCTATTGCTGCTTCAGGCCTTCCTTCTCTTGAACATGCATTTATTTTTGCAGAGATTTCTCTTGCATCTTCAAGTTTTCCAAAGAATTTGAGTAAAAAAAGGTCTCCAATTAAATCTTTATGTTTTTTTTCAGGGTTTCTTAAGACTATTGAAGTAACTAGTCTCTCCATTTCTTCTTCAGTTAAGTCAATCAAATTTTTGTATTTCCCTCCTTCAGGGTTTAATCCCGCTTCCCTTAATAATTCAAAGACTCCTTTAGGGTTTCCAGTTACTCCAGGGATAAATGGGTTGGAGGAAAATTCCAAAACTCTATTTAATGGTCTTGTTGAAGGGTAGATTGTTAATCCTCTTTTTCTTAAAATTTCACTTTCTTCTAAAATTCCGTTATTTAATTCATCAATTTCTTTTTCGAGCATATCTCCAATCATTCCGAGTACAGCAAGTTTAGCCAAATCTTTATTTCTTTCATCAATTTTTTTACAAAAAAGGTAAGTCAAACCTGAGGAAGAAATTTTTTGTTTAGAAGTTAACTCGGGATTAATTATTTCCACGTTTGAGGGAATTTTTTTAGAATCTATTTCGTGATGATCAATTATATAAACTTTTTTTAAATTTCTTTCTTCAATATCTTTTAAACTTCCGGAAGCCAAATCTAAAAAAAGAATTATTTTTTCTTTGCTAAGTGAATTAATTATTTCTTTATTTAGTCCTTTTATAATTCTCAATGAAAATTTTTGATCTAACCTTTTTAATGCTTGGATAATTATTGATGCAGAAGTAATTCCATCTGTGTCAAAATGGCTAATAATTTCAATATTTTTTCCTTTTGAATTTTCTAAAAATGAATTCACAGTCTCTTCCAATTTTATTTCTAATTCACCATCTTTCATTTTAATTACTAACTTCCGAAAGAAACAAGACTATTTAATTTCTATTCCAAAATATTTTTTTAACTTTCTTAATTGAGAGAAAACTCTATCTTTTTCTCTTTTTGCTCTTTTATCTTGCTTATTCTTTTTTGAGTGACTTTCAATTCTGTTGAGTTTTTCTTCCACATTTTTTAAATCGGGGTTTTTATAAAGTTCTCCCAAAATATGGGAAATTTTTCCAGAATATTCTTTTGGGTGAATTCCTTCATCCCTTAATTTTTGCCCAATCTTTTCTGAGGTTAATCCTTCTTTAGCGAGTTTTTTTACCTTTTCTTCAAATTTTTTTTGGGAAAGCTTTTTTTCTTCTTTAACTTCCTTTTTTTTCTCTTTCATTTTTTCTTTAACTTCTTTTGTCATGTTATTTAGTTGTAATTTTCTTTTTTAAAGCTTGTGGCAAGTGTTTTAGTATTAAAAGACAAGGTATTTAAATTATTCTTTTCTCTTTTAGGTATGGGCAAGGTGATTGGAATTTTAAGTTTAAAAGGAGGGGTTGGAAAGACTTCTAGTGTTGTTTCACTTGGTGCAGCACTCGCTTCTTTTGGTAAGAAGGTTCTTTTAGTGGATGCAAATTTTTCTGCTCCAAACTTAGGAATTCATTTAAATGTTATAAATCCAGAAAAAACAATTCATCATGTTTTGAATGGAGATTTTTCTATTAAAGAGGCAATACATCAACTCGATAGTTTTGATTTAATTCCCGCTTCAATGTATCCTAAAAAACAATTTGATCCATTAAAATTAAAAGAAAAAATAAAACAGTTGAAGGGAGATTATGATTTTGTATTAATCGATTCTTCTCCAGCTTTGAATAATGAAACTCTTGCAGCAATAGTTTCTTCAGATGAACTTTTTGTTGTTTCAACTCCAGATTATTCTACTCTTACTATGACCCTAAAAGCAATTGCTCTTGCAAAAAAAAGGGGAACTCCAATCTCAGGTTTAATCTTAAATAAGGTTTATAATAATAAATTTGAACTTAGTCTAGAGGACATTGAAAAAACTAGTGAAGTACCAGTTCTTGCAGTTATTCCTCATGATGTGGGAGTTTTAAAGGCTCAGTATTATTTTACTCCTTCAACTTATTTAAAACCAAATTCCAATTTGAGTATAGAATATAAAAAACTTGCAGCTTGTTTAACTGGAGAAAAATATGCCCCTTTTAGAATAAAAGAAATATTTCAGAATGTTTCTCCAAAAAGGCAAGACGTTAATCGGGAACTTTTTTATAAAACTATTTTTTAATAGAAAGATAAAAAAATAAAGTGCTTTGTCAAAAAAAGAAAATAAACTTTTGACAAAGCCCTAAAAATTCAAGACTTTTTTTTCAAATTATACAAAGTAATTCATATCAATTAGTGCCGTATTTTGTTCCCCTCTAGCTGTTTTCTTTGGTAAGAGTACCAAAGCTTGTTCTCCGACGATTCCCAATATATTTACTTCTAGTCTACTTGTTTTTGAGAGCATAAATTCCTTTGCGGGAACAATATACCTCTCAATTAACAGGTTTTTGAAAAAAACTTTTTGCCTAGGGCAATAAAGTGTTGCTTTTTCCATATTCATTTTTGTTGAAAATTCTTTATATTAATTCATTAAAATTATTAAGTAGGGGTTAGGAGTTAGGATTGAAGAGTTAAAGGAAGAGGTTCCTTTCCTCCAGTTAAAAGGACACTTGCATAAAGGAAGGAATGTGAATGAATTATCAGAACTTTTTACTTGTTAAAAAAAGGAGGAGGTTTAGTTTAAAATTTTTCATTAATTTTGTCACTTTGGCCAATTGTTTTCTTTTAAAAGGCTTTAATTGATTTTTCAATATCAAAACTCTTATAAATTCTTTTTAGATTAAATTTCTATTAAAGCCCCCTAGTACAGTGGTCAAGTATACTGGCCTTTGAAGCCAGGGACCCAGGTTCGAATCCTGGGGGGGCTATTTTTTTAGTTAGAGCAGTCTTTTTTCGTTCCACAGTTTGGACAAGTAAATTTACATTTTATTCCAGTTGTTTCAAGTCCACAAACAATACAAAATTCAGTTTCCATTTGGAGTAAAATTTAGAATTCTTTTAATAGATTCGTGTTAACAAAAAAGTAACTAAGGAGTATTCTCCCTCTAGAGTGGATTAGGTTGAAATAATGAGAGATAATTAATTTTAAATACAATTTTATTTTTTATTTCTTATGAAAAACATTATTTTGTACTTAATAACTGGGACCCGTGGTGGAGAAACTAGGGGAAGAATAATCAATCTTTTGAAAAGTACCCCCCTGAATGCACATAGAATTTCAAGTGTTCTTGGAATGGATTATAAAACTGTAAAACATCATTTAAAAGTTCTAGAGAAACATGGATTTCTCGAAATAATAAATAAAGGAAATTATGGAGCAATGTTTTTTTTGAGCAAGGAACTCGAAATGAATTTTTCTTTTTTTAAGGAGATATGGAACAAATTAGGTAAAGATTTGGGAAAAAGTTATTAAAAGGCTTTTTTCTCGTTTTATTTATGGTATTTATGATGGAAGTTTCGAAATGGATTTTAATTCTTAATTTATTTTTAATTGTATCTCTTCTTTATGTTTATCTAAAAAATTTAGTTAAATTCAAATCTTCTTTCACTTTTGGATTGTTTATTTTTGCATTTTTGTTTTTGGTCCAAAATGTGATTGCTCTTTACTTTCTTTTTACCATGATGCCTTATTATTCTCAAGGTGTTGAAGTTTATGCTTTTGTTTTTTCAATTCTTCAAACTATTGCATTTTCAATATTAAATTTTATTACCTGGAGATAACTTCAAATGGTTCAAGCAAGTATTCTAATTGTTTTCTTTGCAGGAATAGTGTCCTTTTTTAGTCCTTGCATTTTACCTATTGTTCCTGGGTTTTTAGGGTATTTAGCGGGAACAATTTCCCCAAAAGAAAAGGCACAAAGAAGGGTTGTTTTTTTTAATAGTCTTTTTTATGTTTTAGGTTTCACTCTTGTTTTTTCACTTATTGGAATTTTATTTAATACTGTCTTAAGCGGGTCTTCATATATTGTGCAAACCTGGCTTGCTAGAATTGGGGGCATTTTAATAATTATTTTTGGTTTGCATTTAACAGGATTAGTTGAAATTCCTTATTTAAAGAGAAGTTATACTGTTGATGTAAAAAAGAAATTTAAAATAACTTACTTAAACAGTTTCTTATTCGGAGTTGTTTTTGCGGTTGGATGGACTCCTTGCGTTGGAGTTGTACTGGGAAGCATTTTAACTCTTGCAATTACTCAACCTGGAATGAGTTTCATCCTTTTGTTTATTTATTCATTAGGGCTTGGAATTCCTTTCTTAATTGTTGGACTTTTCTTGGACCGGTCTCAAGGAATTATAAAGAAAATAGGCCCTAAAATGAAGTATTATAATTGGGTGATTGGAGGATTTCTAATTATCCTTGGAATATTAGTTTTTACTCAAAATTTGAATTTACTTGCCAATTTCAGTGTATTAAATAAATTATTTATTGGAAATTAAAAATGGAAAAACAAAAATTAAAAAATAAAAAGATTATTTCAATCTTAGTGGTAATTGCAATTGTATTAATAATTGTAATTTTACAGTTTAGTAAGGTATCTTTTATTAAACTAGAGAATTCTTCAAAAATAAATTCAAATTCTGTAAGTGAAAGAGTTCTTGAGAAAAGTAAACTTTATCCTGCTGCAAAAGAACTGGTTCATCCGGATGGATTTATCAATATTAATCCTTTTAATTTGTCAGACTACATTGGAAAAAAAGTAATCTTGCTTGATTTTTGGACTTACAGTTGTATAAATTGTCAGAGAACTTTTCCTTATTTAGAGAGTTGGAATGAAAAATATTCTGACAAGGGGTTGTTAATTATAGGGATTCACACACCCGAATTTAATTTTGAGAAAGAATATAATAATGTGCAAAAAGCAACTGAAGAATTTGGAATAAAATATCCAGTTGTTCTTGATAACAATTATTTAACTTGGCAAGCTTATGGAAATCAGTATTGGCCAAGAGAATACTTAATTGATATTGATGGATTTATTGTTCATGATCATATTGGAGAGGGAGGTTATGCTGAAACTGAAACTGCAATTCAAGATGCTCTAAAGGAAAGGCTTGAAGTTTTAGGAATGAATGAAACAATAAACTCGGGATTAACCCAAGGAAATTCAACTATCCAATTTTCAGGAATAAAAACTCCTGAAATTTATTTTGGTTATAAATTTTCAAGAGGACAGCTTGGAAACAGGGGAGGATGGAAGCCAGAACAAGTTGGGGAATATTCTCTTCCAGAAAAACTTAAAGAAGATAAATTTTATTTATCTGGAAGTTGGAAAAATAATTTAGATAGTATGGAATTGGTTTCTGACACTGGAGAAGTTGATTTAAAATATTTTTCAAAGGATGTAAATATTGTTGCTGGAGCAAATTCTTTAGTTCAAGTTACTTCTTACTTAGATGGAGAAAAAAGAAAGGAAGTAGAAGTTAAAGACCAAAAGCTCTATAATGTAATTAGTGAAGGAGATTACAATTCTCATACTTTAAAACTTAAAGTGGAAAAAGGGTTTAAAATCTACACTTTTACTTTTGGATAATTTTAAATATTCCTCTTGGTGATGAGTTTAGATAACCATTGTGATTCAAGTTGTTTGGGTTTAGATAGTTTTGTTGATAATTTTCCAACTACAAATCAAATTAATAAAGAATTAGATTTTCTTTTAAAGGATACTTTTTATGAAAAAATTGAAAATTATTCAAATAATATTTATTCTTTTTTTTATTGAACCTTTAATTAATTATTTTAAAAATTAATGCCTATACCTCCCACGTTTTTCAATTGCTTTAAGGCGTTCAAAAACTTTGTTTGATTCATTTTTATCTATTGATTCATAACCAGATTTAAATGATTCAAAAAGTTTTTTTGAATTTTCAAAATGTTTTGATTCTAAGGCTTCTTTAAACAAATGAATATCTACACCCTTTTCTTCATATTTTCCATTTAATGAACCCAATCCGAAATCTATTACATAAATTTCATTATTTCTAAAAATAATGTTTGAAGTTGTGAGATCTCCATGAATTATTCCTTCTTTGTGTAACAAACCAATTGATTTTCCAATTTTTTTAGTAATTGCTTTTTGTTTGTTTAGTGAATAATTGTTTAATTCTTTAGAGAGTTTATCTCCTTTAATTAGGGGCATTAAAATTGTATCTTCATTCTTTGAAAATTCAGGGAAAGGAGAATTAATTATTTCAGAAGCTTTTTTTAAAATTTTTGTCTCAGCTTTAGTTCTTCTTTTTATTATTTTTTTATCCAATTCTTTAATTCTGTATTCTTTTGAAACTCTTTTTTTTATTATTTTTCCTTTATCTAAATAAATTATTGCTTCAGCTCCCTGACTTAGAATTTTTTTTGTCATTCTGCCTTTTTCTTTCTTGGAAATATCAAAATAAGACCAAGAATCATTCCAATATCAACCACAAGACAATATGTGCAAAATGCTTTTATCACAAATATTTGGAGATATATAAAGAAAAGAGCAATTAATGAACCAATAGATATTCCAATTAGAATTAAAGCATGTTTATATTTTCTAGGAGCTTTAATGTGGGAGATTGTTAATGTTAAGAGGATAAAAAATGCAAGAATTCCAAGGTAACCATTGTTAACCCCTAAAAAATCTTTATATTGAGAACTTTGAACTGCTTCACAACCTGACTTTATTCCACATATTTGTTCAACAGGCAAAAAAGCAAGAACTATAGATGCAAATAAACAAACGGTCAATATCAAGACTAAAACTTTGTGTTTCATTTTAATGGGGGGGAAATATATTTTAAAAGGGTTTTGGGGAGAGGGGTTTTGGGAAGTTTAAAGTTTCATCTTGCCACCACGGGCAAATTTTTTCATTAGTTTCTGCATTTGTTTTTGGCTCATTCCTTCACTCATGTCAAGTCCATCAGAATCTTTTACCATACTCGCAAGCATATCATATTGTTTTAAGAGGCTTCGGACGTCTGAAGAATTTACTCCTGCTCCTTTTGCAATTCTTCCAATCCTTGTTGTTTGTTTTTTTAAAATTTCAGGGTTTTCCTTTTCATTTTCAGTCATAGATTTTAAAATGTGTTCCCATTTTGAAACTTTTTTTTGTTGATTTTCCAAAACATTTTCAGGAATCTTTGCAGTGTTTATTCCCGGGACCATTGATTTTAATTTTTCAAATCCTCCCATAGAATTCATTGATTTTATTTGTTCAACAACATCTTTTAGGGTTAATTTTCCCTCTTTGAGATTTTCTTCAAGTTTTTTGGTTGTTTTTTCATCAGTAGCTAACCTTACTTTTTCAATTAAAGCATTTAAATCCCCCATTCCAAGAAGACGTGACAAAAATGATTCAGGATTAAAGTGTTCTATATCATTTATTTTTTCACCTGTGGTGATAAAATAAACTCCAGATTTTGTTTCAGCACATGCAGTTAGAGCTCCCCCTCCTTTTGCAGTTGAATCCATTCGGGTTACAATTACTCCTGTGATGTTCAAATTTTCTGAAAATTTTTGAGATTGATTTTTTGCTGCTTGACCAATATCCCCTGGCATAACAAGAACAGTTTCATCAGGTTTGATTTCTTTATTCAATTTTTTAATTTCTTCAACAAGTTCTTTGTCTAAGTCGTGCCTTCCTGCAGTGTCCACAATTATAATATCAAACTTTTTTAAGTCAGGCTTAATTTTTTTCCATATTTTCAATGGATCTTTTTCTTTCAAATCTGTAAAAATGTGCAATTTATTTTGGTCTCCAAGTTGCATTAATTGTTCTTTTGCTGCAGGTCTCCAAACGTCAAGCCCCACAAGTGCAACCTTTTTACCCCTTTTTTGAAAATAATTTCCCAATTTTGCAACAGTTGTTGTTTTACCTGAAGCATAGAGCCCAACTAACATAATTTTTGTTTGGTTTTTCTCACTAACTTTTAATTCTTTTTTCTTTCCTAAAATTTTAACGAGTTCATCATGGAGAGTTTTAATTAAGTGCTCCTTTTTTTCAATTCCCTTTATTTTTTCATCAAATGCAACTTTTCTTAACTTTTCAGAAATTTCTTTTATTAAGGTAATATTTACATCTGCTTCAATTAGGGCACGTTGAAGTTCACGAACGATTGTATCCACTAAGTTTTTATCCAAAAATATAGCATTGGATATTTTGTCTGTTGCCTTTTTCAGAGCGTTTCCTAACTTTTCTAACATTCTTTTAGAAGTAAATGGTTGATTATTAAGTTTTTGGGTTTAATTTTCTAAGTAAGAAATGTAACTTTCAACGGTTGAATATTTTAAATTTAGTTCTTTTGTGATTTCATTTATTAATTATCCTCTCATCAATAAATTGCCCGTTTTACAAATTTTTTTAAGTCTTTCAATATTTTCCCTTTTTCCTCTCTTTTCCAGATCTTGGGACCTTTCTTTAATTAGAATATTTAATTCTTTAATTTTTGATTCAAGATTTTTTACTGGAATTGTTAATTCTTTTTCAGGAAGTCTTATTATAATCCTTTTATATATTCCAGTTTTTACTTCTTTCATTTTTAATCCAATCCTAATTTTTCAATAAATTTTTCTTTGTCAAACTTTTCAAAGTCCTTGTATTCTTGTCCTGTTCCTAGATATATAATTGGTTTTTTTGTAATATATCCCACACTAAGAGCTGTTCCACCTTTTTCATCGATATCAGCTTTACTCAAAATTATTCCATCAATTCCAATTGTGTCATCAAATGCTTTAACTTGGTCAACTGAATCATTACCTGTAATTGATTCCCCCAGAAAGATTACTCTATCAGGCTTACAAACTCTTTTTATTTTTTCCATCTCTTTCAAAAGGTTAGTTGCAGTGTGCATCCTTCCAGCAGTATCAATTAATACTGCTTTTATTTTATTTTTTTCAGCATATTTTACGGCATCAAAACCAACTGCTGCAGGGTCTGAACCATATTCATGACTTATTACTTTCAAATTCAATTTTTCTCCATGTTGGTTTAATTGTTCTATTGATGCTGCACGAAAAGTGTCTCCTGCTGCCAAAACCGAACTTATTTTTTTTGTTTTTAGGAGGTTTGCAAATTTTGCAATAGTAGTTGTTTTTCCAGCCCCATTTATTCCACAAAAAATGATTACATAAGGAGACTTTTTTTCTTCTATTTCTTTAACAATATCAAAAGGTTTGACAAGAACATTTTCTATAATTTCTTTTAGGCTTTTTTTAATTAAATTTTCTATTTCTTTCTTTTCAAGGTCTTTACCCACAATTTTTTCTTTTAATTCATAAATTATTTTTTCAGCAACTTCTAGGGCAACATTATTTTCTAAAAGAATCATTTCTAAGTCCTCAGAATAAGATTCAAATTCTTCACTTGAAATTCTTTTTTTCCCGGAGAAAATATCTTTAAAAAAATGTTTTTTTTCTTTTTCAGGTTCTTTTGAGATTTCTTTTATTTTTTCAAGAGTTTTTTCTGGTTCAGGTTGGAACATTTCCATTCCGTTATTAAATTCTTTTTCAGGTTCAACATATTTTTCTTTTGAAACTTCTTTCTTTAATTTTTCATCAATATTTTCTTCATCAATTTTTTCAAAAACTTTCTTTTTTTCGTTTTTCTTTTTAATTTGTTTTTCAGTTTTTTTCTTTTCTTTTCTAGAAATTTTCTCTTTTGGTTTTTCAACTGCTTCTTCAATTTTTGGAGTTTCCTCAGAAACTTTCCCAATCCATGATTTTAACTTGTCTTTTAGCTTTCCGAACATTAAAAATCTAAATTCTAAATGTTTAAATAGTTTTTTTTATTTTTCTTAATTATGGATTTCCTCAATTTTGGGATTGCAATCTTTTTAGGGGCATTAATTGGGATGCAAAGAGAATTTGCTCCTCAAAAAGAAAATTTTACTCGTTTTGCAGGAATTAGAACTTTTATTTTAATTACATTGTTTGGAGCAATTTTAGGTTTTTTAGGAGGAGATTTTAATTCTCTCCCTGTGATTATTGGTTTTGCAGGAATTATTCTTTTTTCAGCGCTTTCATATATTTTAACTTTTGTAAAGTTTAAGGTAATGTCAATTATTACTGAAGTTGTGTCTATTATGGCATTTATTTTAGGAGTGATGTGTACAACTGGGTTTATGAATCTTGCAATTATTTTTGGAATTTTAATTGTGGCATTTTTAGCATTTAAAGAAAGACTTCATGGACTCATCAAAAAAATGAATAGAAAAGAAGTTTCTGGAGTAATAAAGTTTGCAATTATTTCTTTAGTTGTTTTACCCCTTTTACCAGATAAAAATTTCTCCCCTGCAGACCTTCCCGGATTAAATGAAATATTAAATAATTTTGGAGTGAGCAATGAATTTCTTTCTCAATTAAATGTTTTTAATTTTTATCATATCTGGTGGATGGTTATCCTTGTTGCCGGAATTAGTTTTTTTGGATATTTTTTAGTTCGTTTTTTGGGTTCAAAGAAAGGACATGGTCTTACCGGTTTTGTTGGAGGACTTGTTTCTTCAACTGCTGTAACCCTTTCAATGTCAAAAGAAAGTCAAGGAAAAACAAAAGTTTCACCATACATTCTCGCAACAATTATTGCAATGTCAATTATGTTTATTAGAATTATCTTTGAAGTTGCAGTTTTAAATCCAATTCTTTTAGGAAAATTATTTTTGCCTTTAATGGGGATGTTTGTTTTAGGATTAGTTTTTTCATTTTATTTTTTAAGAACAGAAGATAAAAATCCTCATGCAAAGGAAATAGAATTCAAACAACCTTTTGCAATGGGTCCAGCAATTAAATTTGGTCTTCTTTTTCTTTTGGTTTTGTTGGTTTCAAAAATAGGTCAAATTCTTTTTGGTCACCTTGGAATTTATGGGGCAAGTATTCTTTCCGGTTTAGTAGATGTTGATGCAATTACCTTATCTATGTCTAGTTTGAGCAAAACTGGAGAAATTACTTCTGTTGTTGCATCCACTTCCATTCTTTTTGCTGCTATTTCAAATACTCTTGTAAAAATGGGAATTGCATTCTTTTTAGGAAGTAAAAAATATGGAAAAACAATTGTGGGAGTTTTTTCAATTGTTTTACTTGTTGGACTGGGGTTGTTGTTTTTTCTTTAGGAATTTTTATAAATAAGTCCTAATTTGTTAAATCATGAAAGGAATTTTAGTTATTCTTGATGGACTCGGGGATTTACCTAATAGACAACTCGGAGATAAGACCCCCCTTGAAGCAGCAGAGACCCCTCACCTTGATTTTTTAGCAACTCGAGGAGAAATGGGGTATATGTATCCTATTAAGCCAGGATATGCTCCTAGTTCGGATGAATCAATACTCAATTTATTTGGAAATGATATTAAAAACATAAGTAGGGGTGAAATTGAAGCAAGAGGGGCAGGATTAAATTTAAGGAAAGGAGATTTAGCCTTGAGGGTAGACATGGGAACGATTAGCTCCTTAGGGGAAGGAAAAGTAGTAAATAGACGTGCGGGAAGAACTTTAACCACTAAGGAGGCTAAAGAACTTGCCTTTGCAATTAATAAAATAGAATTTTCCTATAAGTTTGAATTTGTTGCAACAAATCAACATAGAGCAGTTTTAGTCATAAAAGGGGATTTTTCAGAAAAAATTCTTGGAAATGATTTAACTTATCACAAAGGAAGTGCAAGAGAAATAGAAAAATTTTCAGAATGTCAGGCAACCGTAAAACAAGAAAAGGCAGTTCATACTGCTAAAGTTTTAAATGAATTTTTAATTTTAAGTTATGAAGTTTTAAGAAATCATCCAGTTAACATCAAAAGAAAAAAAAGAGGGCTTCTTCCTGCAAATTATTTACTTGTTAGGGGAGCAGGAACTGAAAAACCCAAATTAAAAAAATATTCAAATTGGGTTTCAGCACATTATATGCCTCTTGAAATAGGGTTTTCTAGTTTAAGTTCAATGAAGAATTTTTCTTTTAAGTATCCCCCTTTGAAAGGATTAGATGCCTATGAAAACCTTTGGAAAGGACTAAAAAAAGCATCAAAACATTCAATAAAAGTTATAAAAAGAAATTTGAAAAAGGCAGATTATTGTTATATTCATATTAAAGAAACAGATTTACCTGGCCACGATAACAAACCTTATGAAAAAAAAGAGATGATTGAATATTTGGATAAAACCTTGTTTAAGTTTCTGGCAAGAACAGCCCCCATGAAAAAAATAAAAGTGGTTGTGACAGGAGACCATTCAACTCCATGCAAACTTAAAGGTCATTCGGATGACCCTGTACCAGTTTTGTTTTATAATGGAGAAATTCCAAAAGGAAAAAAACATTTTAGCGAGGCTGAAGCGAGAAAAGGTAAATTTGGAAGAGTTTTTGGTAAGGATTTGATAAAAAAAATTGGATTTTTAAAATAAATTTCTTGATTTGTTTTTATTTTAAAGTGGAACAACAATAATTAAAAAGAAAGATGATTTTTTGATAACTATGATTACTTACAAAGATATTTATGAGGCAGCAAAAAAAGAGAGATATTCTGAAAAATTACAACCTATTTCAAAAAATTTTGTAAAAGATGTCTCGAGATATCTTAAGGACAAAAAAGCCGCAGCTTCAAAGGATGATGATGTTTTTTCTGATGTTTTGTTAAAGACAAAAAAACAACTTGAGAATGCTGTAACTCTTTTTCAAGAGCTTTTAAGAAGAAGGAGAAAGAAAATTTTAAATTTGGTTTTAATTGCAAGTGAAACAGGAATTTCTAAATTAGATTTTAATAATATGCTTTTAGTCGAAAAAAATCTTTTTGAAGAGCTTATGAAATGTATTGAGAGTTCAGACAAGAAATTGAATGATATTCTTAATTCTGGAAGTGAAGAGGAAATTCAAAATAACATGCTTGTCGTTTTTTTGGAAGACGTTAATGAATTTAAATCTTCAGAAGGAGAAAAGTATGGGCCTTATGCAATTGGTCAATTTTCAAACCTTCCAAAAGAAATAGCCCAGATTTTTCTTTCAGACAAGGTAGCTGAAAGTATGGAGAGATAGTTCTTTAAAAAGAAAAAGTTAAAAATGAGCATTTCTTTAGATTTATGGAGGTAAAATAAATGGCAAAAGCGATGGAAAGTTGCGACCATAAAGGAAAGTCTATTTGGATGCTTGTTTTAGGAATTTTAATTCTTTTAAACGTCTACTGGCCTTTCTTAAGTTGGGGAGGATTTGTTGGAGCAGTTCTTGTTCTGGGAAGTCTTTTAAAATTGATATTTTACCAAAAGTAAATTCAATTCAATTTTTTTTATTTTTTATTTTTTAAGTTTTGTGATTTTTTCGTTCTTTTTTGCAGTTCTTGACAGGGTTTATAAAGTACTGCTAACTTCTTGCAGTAATTAAATTGATAAAAACAAAAAAATGGTAGTAAAAGATTTAACCGTGAATAATTTTGAAGAAGAAGTTGTGAATTCAAAGACTCCTGTAATCATTGATTTCTTTGCTGATTGGTGTGGTCCATGTCAAATGTTGAAACCTGTTTTTGAAAAATTAAGTGGAGAATATGAAGGGAAACTTAATTTTAGAAGACTTAACACTGAGAACGAAGAAATGATTGCAATGCAATTTGGAATACAAGGAATTCCTGCATTGGTTTTAGTTAATGATAAAAAGGAAGTTGGAAGAATTGTGGGTTTCATGGGTGAAGAACAACTAAAATCAAAAATTGATTCAATTCTTTCAAAAATTTAAAATATTAAATTTTTAAAATGATAGACTTTGCATGTAAAAAATTTGACTTAGAAGAAGTCATAAAATGTGTACTTGGACTTAGCAAGTCAGAGTTTCGTCTATTAAAATTTTTGTCAGAACATGAAAATAAGTTCACAACCGATGAACTTTCAAAAAAGTTAAGGTTAGATAAATCAACAATTCAAAGATCGATAAAAAAATTACATGAAAAAAATTTAGTTTTTCGTTCACAAATAAATCAGTCTGTTGGAGGATATATTTTTTTATACAGAATTAAAGATAAAGAGAATATAAGAAAATTGGTTAATGAGACTCTTGACAATTGGGTTGGAACTTTTAAGAAGAGGATTGTTGTTTGGTAAGATTTAATAATCATAGAAGGTTGATTTTTATATGAATAAGAGAGAAGTTTCAGGATTAATTTTGGCTTTGGCGGGAATTGTTTTAATTGTTATTTCTCCTTTGGCATCTTTTATAACTTTAATTTATGGAATTCCCCTCTTAATTATTGGGATCATTGTTTTTTTTAATAAGGAAGAAGATGAAATTGAAGAAATAGTCTACAAAAAAGGGGGTAAGAAAAAATGAAAGAAATGATTGTTACAACCGGAGAAGAAATTCCTGGAAAAAAAATTGTTCAAATTTTAGGTGTTGCTCGTGGAAACACTGTCCGAGCAAGAAATGTCGGACGAGATATTGGTGCTGCTTTTAAAAATCTTGTAGGTGGAGAAATAAAAACTTATACTGATATGGCAAGCCACTCAAGAGATGAAGCATATAACAGAATGGTAAATGAAGCAATTAGTTTAGGAGCTGACGCAATAATTGGGATGAGGTTTATGACTTCAACCATAATGGCTGGTGCTTCAGAAATGCTTGCTTTTGGTACAGCTGTTAAATTAAAATAAAGTTATTTTTAAAAAAATAAAAGCCTGTAGAGGGATTCAAACCCCCGACCTACTCATTACAAGTGAGTTGCTCTATCACTGAGCTATACAGGCATGATTAAATTTAGAGAAATCGATGTTTTTTAAAAGTTGTTGTCTTGGAAAATTATTTCTTCTTTTCTTTTTCCACATTCAAAACTCTTATTTCACAGAGTGAAAGAGGATAAATCTTTTTTAATTTGATACTAAGTTCTCTTTGGATTTTTCCTTTAAGAGTCTCGTCAAATATTTTCTCTGTTGAACTTTCTTTTGCCCATAAAATCAATTCTTCTCTTGCTTTGTTTCGAAGTGTTTTTCTTACTTCTCTTGAAACTTTTCTTCTTGTAACTAAGAAAGGTTTAATTCTTATTTGAGAATCTTTAGATTCAGTAGAGAAAGAGTCTTCAACATAATTTGTTCCACGTCTTACCATTCTTCTCAAGTAGTATGGAAGAAGTCTCATTTCTTTTGGAAAGGTTAAAACTTCCTCTCCGTTTACTTTAGTTTTAAGAGTGATAATTGTTGCTTTTCCTTTCAAAATTCTTGTAAGGTCATATTTTATGAATCTTTTATCCAACTCTTTTATTTCATAAGCTTGAAGCTGAGTGGTCTTTTTTATTAGTGGAATTTCAACATTAAAAAATCTTTTTTTTCTTTTTGCTTGTGCCATTATAAAGACAACCTCCGGTTTTCTTTATGAAACTTTCCCTTAGTTTGTTTTTGATATTCTATCATTCTTGTATTACCCTCCCTGCTCTTGTACCTTTCTTTTGATATTTTGACTTTCCACAAACTTTACAAGTGTACATAATGTTTGTCTTTTTAGTTGTTTTTGATTTTCTTTTGAATTTTGAAATTGCTGGTCTTGAACCCCATTTACCTTTGTTTCCAATTCCTATTCCTAATCCCCTAAGTTTTGCCCTTGCAATTCCTCCTCTTTTCAAGGTTCCTCTTTTTCCTCCAGTTGAAACTGCTTTTATTTTCTGCTCAGTTCTTTTTTTACAATGTGGGCAATATCTTTTTGTAGTTTTTGGAATCTTCATATAATTTTCTGTTAAAATTGCTTTATAAAGTTTTTTATAGCTTGGTGTCGCAGTTAAATTATGAAAGCAAAATTTCCTCTAGGAAAACAAAGAGATTTTATCAAAAAAGTGTTAGAAATATTGGGTTGCCCAAATTTAAAAGAATTAATTAATCGAGGAGTGGATGTTAATTATAATTCTCTTAAAAATTATTACTGTGAGAGAAGAGTAATTACCTTAAACCTTGTAGAAAACTTGTGTAACCTTTCAAAACTAGAAAAGAAAGATTTAGTTTTTGAAATTTTAGATAACAATTGGGGGCAAGTTAAGGGAGGAAAAAGAACTCGCCTTAAGAATTAAGTAAGAATTAAATACTTAGAAATTCATTTAAAAAGGAATGGGAAGTGGAGTTTACAAAAAAGATGGCAAAAAATGGGTTTTAATTTTATTAAATTTAATTTTGGGTTTTTATTTTTTAAACTCTAAATTATCTTTTTTTGGAAATTTTAATTTTGGAGCTCCAGTTGATTCAATTTTTGTTCTTTTTGGAGGAATTTTATTCATTCTTAATCTTTTTTATTTAATCTTCTTTTCGAGAAGGATTTAATTTTTATCTTTTTTTTATCTCGAACATTTCTTCTTTTTTAAACAAATATTTATATACGTGTTTTCCATTTTCTATTCATGGCCAGGAGGGGTGTAAACAAGGGAGGACAAGTTACATTTTTTGTAATTATTGCAATTGTTTTAGTTGTTGCAATTGCTTCTTATTTTGTGTTTAAAGATACTCTTTTTCCTAGTTCAGTTTCTTCTACTTTTGAACCTATTAAAACAAATTTTTTAAATTGTGTAAAGGAAAAAACTTTAGTTGGAATAAAAATTATGGAGTCAAAAGGAGGGTATATCTTTAATCCTGAATTTATTCCTGGTTCAAGTTACATGCCTTTTTCTTCACAGTTAGATTTCTTAGGGACCGGAATTCCTTATTGGCATTCAATTAGTGAAAACAATTTAGAAATAAATCAAGTTCCTGAAAAAAAAGAACTTCAAAATCAAATGCAAACTTATTTAGACCAAGAAATTCCAAATTGTAATTTTGATTCTTTTGTTAAAGAAGGATATAAAATTACTAAAGGAGTTCCAACTTCAGAAGTTGTGATTAAGGACAATTTAGTTCAGGTTTTTGTGGATATGGACATTCAAGTAACTAAAGATGCAGAGACAGCTACTATGTCAACACATCAAGTTGAAGTTGATTCTGAACTTGGAAATTTATACAATGATGCAATTAGTTTTGACAACAAGGAAAGAAAGGAACTTTTCTTAGAAAATTATTCGGTTGATGTTTTAAGAACTTATGCTCCTGTTGATGGAGTAGAACTTACTTGTGCTCCAAAAATTTGGAATGCAGATGAAATTTTTTCAACATTAAAGAGAGCAACCCAAGACAATTTTTTTGCTTTAAAAAATTCAGGAGAGAAGAATGATTATTTTAATTTAAAGATTCCAATAGATTCCGAAGTAAAAGTTCTTAATTTTCAAGAATGGCCCAGTAATTATCAAGTTGAACCTGCAAGTTCTGCGGTTTTAGTTTCAAAACCTGTTGGAATTCAACAAGGATTGGGAATTTTAGGGTTCTGTTATGCTCCTTACCATTTTGTTTATAGTTTGAAATATCCCGTTTTAGTACAGTTAACAAATAATGGCGAAACATTTCAATTTCCTTTAGCAATTGTGATTGATGGAAACGTTGCAAAAAAAGTTTCAACAGCTGGAGAGTTCGTTGAAAATTCTTATCCTTTGTGTGATGGTCCATTTTCTAATTTTACAGTTGAGCTTTCTAGTTCAGATTTAAGAAATGTCGAGGGAAATATAAGTTATGACTGTTTAGGTTCAAGTTGCCAAATTGGAGAAACTAAAGGGGGAACTCTGGAAGGCGCTTTCCCTCAATGTGCAAATGGAAAAATAATTGTAAATTCAAAAGGATATAAAGAAAAATCTGAAGAAATTTCAACAGTTAATGGGGGAAGTGTTTCATTAATTTTAGATAAAGAATATGAAAAACAAGTTTCATTAAAAATTAAAAACAGTAAATTTAATGAAAAAGCGGTAGTTTATTTTTCTTCTGATGATGATTCCAAAGTATTTCTTTATCCTGAACAAAATAAAATAAAATTGAGTGCTGGAGAGTATAATCTTAAAGTTTATTTGTATGACAATTCAAGTATAAAGTTTGATGCAACAACAATTAAACAATGTGTAGACGTTCCTTCTGGAATTGGAGGAATTTTTGGAATAACTCATGAAGAATGTAGTGATGTAGCTGTACCTGAACAAAATATTTCAAACGTTTTAGTTGGAGGGGGGAGTGAAACTTTTACTGTAAGTGAATCAAGTTTAAGTTCAAACAATAAACTTCAGATTGATGTTGATAGGTATAATTCTCCAACTTCCCTCGAGGAACTTCAAGTGGTTTATACTTTAGTTGATTCAAAAAAAGTGGAGGTTAGTTTCATATGAAAATAAATAAAATTTTTCTTGGAATTTTTATTCTTATTTTTATTCTTAGTTTTACTTCTGCTTATGAAAAATCTAGTTTTCAACTTACTCAACCAGGATTAGCTGGTTCTTCTTTTGGTTTTGGAACAAACCAAGATTTCAATTTTAATAATGAAGTTTGTTCTAGTGGACAGGATTTTATCATAAGAGTTGTTCCAGGTGGATGTACTCCTCCAGTTGTTAGAAGTGATTTACTTGAAGAACAAAATGTTCCAGTTTATTGCCAACTTCAAGCATTAAAAGTTAATCCTTTAATCACAGTTACTTCAATTAAATCAATTGATTTTGGATCAAGTTTACCAGAAGGAGTTAGTAGTGTTGGGTTTATTCCGAGTTATCCTGCTTTAGGATTAAATACTCAACTAAGTAATGGACAATGGAATAATATAGGTTATGCAATAATATTTTTAGCAAGAAATGGAAATGAGTCTTCAATGCCTGAATCAATTGTTGGAGGACTTTCAGCAAGAATTATTTATGACTTGAGAAATTCTTTTGGTTTAGAAAATTATAGGTTTTACCTTTCCCTTATGACTGACCCCGAATTCAAAGAATTATATGGTCAATATGCTTTTTTTAATCATATGGGTTACTTGAGGGCCGATGACATTCAAACCACCTCTGCCTCAATTTCAATTTATTCAGGACTCAATGCAAATTCTGGAGGAGCCGAAAAACAAAAAGTTTTAAGCAAAAAATTAAATGTTGGTGAAGAATCTTCTAGTTTTTTCCTTCCTGGTTTTGGATGTATGGCTTCTTCAACATTAAAATTAGATTCAGTAGAAGGGCAAGACACAAGAGCAGTTATGAAAGTTAATTCTGAAACTTTTGAAGTAAAAAAAGGAGAATATTTTTATGACAATAAATGTCAAGTTGTTTCGGATCCAATTAAGGAAGGGTTAAGGCAAACAGTTGATGTTCGTTGTGAAGGGGATGAAAAAACACAAACTTTTCCTTTAAGAATTGAACCTACAATTGATTTATCTATTGGTGGCTCTTCAGAGAAGACTTATCAAGTTGGAGATCGTCTTCCATTTAATTATGATGAAAAGGCAGTTTACTTGGGGTATGTTGGAACAGACCCCAAATCCAAATTAGATGCCATTCAAAATTCTTTAATTTATTTAGTTACAGTTCCTGGTAAACCGGTTGATAAATTAGATTCAGATACATTAAGTAAAGTTGCAAGATATGCAAAAAATGATTTGAGAAAGGATAAATCAGCTTCGGATGTTTTCAAAACCATTTTTGGTTTTGTAGAACCCAAATTTAATTGGTTATTTGATGGAAACAATTTTAAAAGAATTAATTATGGTTCAGCTCAAGAGGCCTTTGGAACAAAAGTACAAATTAAAAGTTTTGGAGTTGGAACAAATTTAGATTTGAAGAATCAAACTCTTATTGGATACCAAAATAATGCAGTTAGAGATTATAAACAAATTCAAGAAAACTTTGCGAATCAAAAATATGAAGAAAAGTTAGATGGATATTTAGGAGAACAAGCTTTAGCACAATTAATTAATCTTTCAGATAAATTGTACCAAAGTGAAGACTTGAAAAAATATTGTGAAGACTTTAAATCAAAATATTCTGGTTCTAATTTAGACATATCCCCTTGTGAAAACATTCCAAGATATTCTAATGTTGGAGTTTCAAGACAGACTTTTTTAATAGATGGAGATTACAAAGAAATTTCTTTTGAAGGAGTTCGTGAACCAAGTTTCGAGGAGTATGGAATTGAAATTAGTATAAAAAAAGGAGAGGAGGTTGTTAAAAATTCAATTCAAATGAGAAAAGGAGAGATTGTTTATCTAGGAAATTTATTCAAATCTTCTACTAGTTCATCAACCCAACAAAATCAAATTTTTACAATGAATAAACCAGGAGGATCCGGTGTTTTATATTTTAAATATGGGGTTCCTTTAAATCAACCTTTAACAACATATCAATCTCCTAAAATAGGGTGGTTATGGTCTCCAGATAAATCGGTTTGGATGGATACCTCTGAATATAAAGTTGTTTCTGGATCTTTTAAAGATTACACTCTTCCCCAAGAGTCAATTACTTTCTTGAATTCTCTTAAATGGAAAAATTTTCAAGACGGACAACTTCAAATAACTGGAACTTCTTCTGTAACTAGTTCGGAAAATTCAAATAATCAAGAGTACATTAAATTAAATGAAATTAAAGATGAAAAATGGGCAAGTTTAGATTTTAGTTTGCAAGGAAGAAGTATTCTTTCAAAAACTGGATCTTTTTTAACTTCAATAAATTCAAATTTAGAAAAAGATGTTCCATTCAATATTGGAGGAACAGATTATATCTTTGTTGTTACAAAAATTAATCTCAAAAAGGTTGCTAAAGTTTCAGTGAACACAAAGGTTAGAGACATTAGTAATGTTGACTTTAATTTCACAATTGGAATTGAAAAAAGGTCTATTCAACTTTCTCCAGAAGAAACAAAAGCTAGAATTGAAAGTTGGACAAATAGAATTAATGTTTTACAGGGAATTTCAGACAACCTTGGAACTGTTGTTAAAACTTTCCAAACAACTTGTGAAATTACTGGAGCAGTTTTGACACTCAAAAATTTACTTCTTAATTCAGGAGTTGAATCTCTTGCAAGAAAAAATGTTATGAGGGAATGGAATTCTTATTGTGAAGGTCAAATTGATATAAAATATTCTACTAAAGAACAATGTTTGTTTGACAATTCTGGAAAAATAGAAGACCAAGTTAGTCAGATGACTAAAGAAATGGAGAAACAAAATGATGGACTTAAAACTCTTCAAGAAATTGATGGAGTAACAAACTCGGGAGGAATTTTTGGAGAGGATATTGTTAATCAAAAGACTTTGATGGACAAAGGGTATTCACAAAAAATTAAAGAGAGTTTGAATTTCCTGGGAGATAATTTTGAAAATCCAAAAACTAAAGGAGAATTTGTTGATGTTAAAAAGGTTAAAGAATATTTAACTGGAGAAAACCTTGGAAGAATTTATAGCCTTGAAGATGCAAAGCAAATTGAACTTTATGCAAATTTATATTTGGGAAATAAAGAATTAGAATATGGAGAAAGATTGTTTATTCTTCTTAAGGGCGTTGAAAACAATGTTAATGAAAACCTTGTTAGACTTAATGCGGACCAAAAAATAAAAGATTCTGGTTTAGAAGGAGCAACAATTAGAATTCGTTCAGACAAAAATAGTATTGAAGAAATTTATGATGGAGCAGTTGTTCCTAATGGATTTGGTTCACTCAAAGCTGGAGAACCGGTTCAACCAATTGTTTATGAAAATAATTTATATTATGTTACTTTGAAACCAGCTTCTTCTGGAGAGTATTATATCAATGAAGTTTATGGGGAAAATAAAAATAAGGTTTCAGATGAAGTTTCAAAATCAATTAAATCAAAATATTCTTCATTCAAAAAGAAAGATACTTCTGAAGGAACTCCAATTAAAAATCCTGAAATAAAATATTATGAAACAGATCCCTATAAAGGACTTCCAGCTTTGGTTCCAGTTGAAGCTCAAAAAGGGTGGTATGCTTATATTCCTCAGACTGTTTCAGCATCTTCTTCCTCGAGAACTTATGACTTATCCGCTAGAATAAACAGCTTTTGGATTTGTAATGCAGGTTCAGATGGAGTGGTGGAATACAATCCAATGAATGACAATTGTCAATTAATTAATTTAGGAAATTCTAACAGTTACACAAGTATTGGTTCACTAAAAGGAGGGGAAGCGATAACTTTGGTTGATAGGGCTGTTAAAAATATAGAAAAAGTTTCAAGGGCTTACAAAGATGGAATAAAAAATTTGAAGCTTGACAATGATGACACTATTTACAAAGTTGGTTCTCCTGCAGTTGATGTTCCATTAGTAGAATGTACTGATATTATGAGTCCAGCCGATTGTAAAATTTTATTTAATGCTTGTGACCCAGTAATTTGTCCGAGCTCTAGATGTAATTATGGTGGAGACTACACTGTAAGAGATGTAATTCAATCTGGAGTTGTTGGAAGTGTTATGCTTTGTTTACCAAATTGGGATGAAGGAATTTATGTCCCTGTTTGTTTAACGGGAGTTAAAGCTGGAGTAGATAACTTCCTTTCAGTTGCAAAGTCTTACAGAGAATGTTTAAACACTAGTCTTGAAAAGGGAGAAACTGTTGGAATTTGTGACGAAATTAATAGTATTTATATGTGTGAATTTTTCTGGAGACAAGCATTACCTTTGTTAAACTTAGCTGTTCCAAAAATTGACAGTTGGATTTTTGGAGGAGGAGCAAGAAATGGAGGAGAGTATGTTGGAGGAATACAAGGAGCACTTGCAAATGCCAAAAGTTCAGCTGATTACTTAGTTCAATATTATTCACTTAATGCTAACAGTGCCTTTAAAGCAAGAAGTCAAGAAGAAGTTGGAAGTCTTGTTTGTAAAAACTTTTTGTCAGTAGTTTATCCAGAAGGTCAAGGAGCACTAGATGCTTTAACTCAATCTAGAAGTCCCCCACAATTTACTGCTAAGTTTGATGTGATTCCTTTTTCAAGTGTAACAAATCCCCCACAAGTTCAGTATAAAGTGTTTTACCATATTTTTGCTGGAAATAGTCAAGGGGCATATTATAGGGTTTATTTGAAAGGAGATGGGTCTTCATATTATAGTGATTCTTCAAGCCCAATTTCAGTTGATTCTGGATATATTCCTCCTGGAGAATATGAAACTCAAACTAAAGACTTTACAGCTGCTGAAGGATATAACCAACTCTGTGTTCAAGTGAATAATCAAGAAGAGTGTGGTTTTGGAACTGTAAGTACAGACTTTGCAGTGGATTATTTGAGTGACCAATATATCAAAGACCAAGCAATAAATTCTAACATTACAAGTCAACAAGAATGTGTCTCTGGAAGTCCAAATTTAATTAGTCTTTTGAATCCAAATTTAGAAGCAGGAATCTCTAATGCAGTTTCTCCAGATTTAGCAAATGAAGGAGTTACTAGAGTTTGTGCAACTGAAAATCCTGGAAAAGGAAATGATCCACTTTATCCTGGAACAAATCAGAGATGGATTGATGTTGGTTATTGTGGAAATTTAAATATACGTTGTTGGATAGATAAACAAAGTCTTTCTGGTACTGATGTTTTTAATTTTGATAAAACTAAAGGAGACACTCTTACAAGTTTGGGAGCAACATTAGAAGAAAATTTGAAAAAACAAAATGGATTTTTAACAAATGACGAATTTAATTTGAAACTTGAAAACATAAGTAGAGAAAAAAATGTTTTTAATAAAATAAGAATGATTGAAGAAGTTTATAATAAAGTTCTTGAGAGTAATAAAAAAGGATTTTTACTTTTCCTTCGAGGAGGAATTTACAAAGATTTGTCTTTTGAACTTAAAGATGGAACAATAGAACCTCCAAAAGAAGAAGTTAAAACTGATGAAATGACTTTTATTTCAAATACATTTGGATTTAGTGGTGCTATTACAGTAAAAAGATGTTTTAGATATTTTGAAAATTCTTGGCATTCAACGGACGATTGTAGTATTATAAATTTAAAAGATTGGAAAAAGGTTTTAGAATCAGATACATCATTTGATCATTTGCTTACTGGTGGATTTTTAGAAGGACTTCAGAAAATAATTGATAGAACTGCAGCAGATAATGAACCTGCTAAAGTTTTGGGAAATTCTATTGGAGGATTATATCTATCTACTCAATTTGTAAATATGAATTCAGATAAGATTTTTAGATCAGAAACTGCTTCTTCAGATTTATATTTTAAGTATGATGAATCTCTTGCTAAATGGCAATGGAGTTTTGATGAATCCAAATGGATTGATACTCCTAATTCTTATGCAGAGGTCTCTACATCTTTGTGGTCCCAAATTGGAACTGGAATTACAAATGCTATTAAAACAGTTATAGGTCAAACTCCAGATACACTTCTTCCCCTAAATTCTCTCTCAGGTAAAGATTTAGAAATTGTTCAAAAACTTGATAAAAAGGGGTTCTTAGATGGAGCAGCATATTTGTTTGAAGGAAGAGAATATGATTATGCTAGTTTAGTTCCAAAAGCGACAGTAAATATTGTAAATTCAAATACTGAATGTTCAGCACATTATGCTGATGTTAAAAATTTTGCTTCTAAGTATGGAGTTGACCCCTACATCGTTTTTTCAGTTATGTATCAAGAATCCAGATGTAATCCTTATGCGGTTTCTCCAATAGGCGCAGCAGGATTAATGCAATTCACTTCAGGAACTGCAAAAGACTTTCCAGACATTTTTTCAAATGTTCAAGCATGTACTCAAAAATGTAGTTGTGGAGTTAGTTGTAGCAGTAGTGATGTAGTAAATTTATGTGGATGTTCTCTTCAAGATAATCGTTTTGATTCAGCTAAAAGTGTTGATGCTGGAGCAAAATATTTTGGTAAGTTGGTTTCTAAATATAAAACATATTCCAATTCTCAGAGTTTTGCTCTTGCTTCGTATAATGGAGGTTCAGCGGTTGTGGATGAGGGAATAAAGAGGGTTAAGGATTCAGGAGCAACTATTACTTGGGACTCAGTAATTTCAAAAATAGATAGTAGTGCACTTGCAAAATTCAGTCCTTATAGTAGTTGGACAGAAACTCAAAGAAATTCAAAAGTAAAGGAAATAAAAAATTATGTAGATAAAATTAATGGATATATTTCTCAATTTAAAAGTTCAAAAATCTTGGAAAATGAGGGAATTTATTCTCCTTTTACTTCTATGAGGGATAAAATTTTGATTGAAGCACAGAATCTTATTGGCTCAGACACCTTCAGAGTAACTTCAAATGGAAAAGATTATAGTTATGTTTGTTCCACTTTTACTTCTAAGGTTTTGATTGCAGCTAATGCACTTCCAGAATTTAATTCATGTGATGCAACAAAATTGACGGAGTTACAAAGCAATCAAAATTTAAATAATAATATTTATCCAAAAAATAGTTTTCAAGAAGTATATAATTGGAATAATAAAGGTTCAATTTTTAATCTTGAAAAAGATTTACTTCCTGGAGATGTGATTATATGGGGCTGTTCGACTTCTGGTTGCGACAGTAAAGAATTCCAGCATTCAACTATCTTTGAAAAATATAATCAAGATACAAAGAAATATATTTTAATTGGTGACCCTGGACTTGGAGGAAAAGTTGGAGAACAAATTTATTCTTTTGGAAGTTCAACTTGGTATCCCACCCATGTTTGGAGGCCAACTCTTGATTCAAGTAATTTAGACAATAAACTTAATACTGATCCAACTATTGTAGATAAAACTAAAACCAATTTTGTTTCTGGTTCAACATTATGGGATTTAAGTTCAGCTCTAGAAAAAGTGAAAACTCTTTCAGGAAAATATTCTACAACTACAGAGAACAAAAAGTTTGTTGATGAAATTTGCAGTCAAAAAATTTTAACTGCTGCTGAATGTGACGAAATTGATGGGTGGTGGTTTGGAATGGGTGAAGAAGATATGAACTATGTTCAAAATTTATTAGAAGCAAAATTCCCAAAAGCAAAGGTTCCAACTGAAGAAGATTATTTTACAGCCCTTTATTCTTCTTCACCAGATTACTCTTCTGCGTTAGGGATGGCAAAAATTAACAATTCTTTAATTAACCTTCAATGGAAAGAAAAAGGAACAATCTTAAACTTTGCAATAGATGAAAAAGATTTTGAAGGAATTAAATATTTAATTGAAAATGGTGCTGACCCAAATATAAAAGATTATAATGGACAAAGTTCTTTGCAGAAGGCTGCTTATTATTCTGACTTGGAAACAATAAAATATTTAGTTGAGCATGGAGCAGATGTAAACTCCAAGGGGAACAATGGTGAAACTCCTTTAATGGGTGCAGTTAAATTAGGTTCTTATGAATCCACAAATTATTTAATTTCAAAAGGTGCAGATATAAATGCAAAAGATAATCAAGGAAAGGGATTAATCCAATATTTGAATGAAAGAAAAGATGATTCCGATAAAGTTAAAATAAAAAATTTGCTTGACTCCGAGGGCTCAATGGTTGATTCTGATTCTGACGGAGTTTCAAATTCTCTTGATAAATGCCCAGGAACAATTTTTGGAGTTATTGTAGATGAAAATGGTTGTCCTAGCGGATAAGTTTTATCTAGTTTTTTACTCTTAATTTTGCAACTTTCGAAATAAAAAAATGTGAGGGATGACTCGCGATCCGTGTCGTCGAAAACAAAAGTAATGATGACAACAGAATACGCTCTGGATTAGAAGACCTGCGACGCAGGTTCAATGCGAGGGACAGGATTCGGTTTAGTGAACAAGTCACTCACAGTATTTTCTTCTTGCAAGAAAACACAAACCACCGGTTCGAACCATCTTAATAAAAATGCGAGGGACAGGATTCGAACCTGCGTAAGGATAAACCACAAGAGCCTTAATCTTGCCCGTTTGACCACTCCGGCACCCCCGCATAAAATTGGTTGTAGAATACTGTTTATAAATATTTTTTATTTAAAAAAGAAATAAAATGTTATTTTTTCTTTCTTTTTACTTTTTTCTTGGGTTTTGTTTTTGAAGGTTTTTTATCTTTGACTCTTCTGTTAAATATAAATCTCCAAAAGAGGAAAGCGATTAAAGCAAAAATTACTGGAACAATAAATAAAGGATTTATTTCTTTCACATCTTGGACAATTTTCAGAGTTGCATTTCTATCTTTTCCGACGTCTATTCCAAGTGTTTGGTGAGATTCAACAACATAATCATTAAAGTTTACTTGAACATGGAAAACATAATCTCCTGCTTCTGTGTCTTCTGGAAGGAAAATTTTACTTGTTTTCTTGTTCTTTTTTCTTTCTTTCTTTAGACTCAGCTTCTTTTTGTTTTATTTTGTCTTCAAGTTTAAGTCTTTCAATTAATTCTTTGTATCTGTTTCGAATAGTTACTTCAGTAATCCCTGCAATATCTGCAACTTCTCTTTGGGTTTTCTTTTCGTCATTCATTAAAGCTGCAACATAAAGTGCGGCAGCTGCAATTCCAGCTGGCCCACGTCCTGACGTCAATTCAACATCCCTTGCTTGGTCTAAAATATCTAATGCATCATTTTGAGTTGCAGGAGACAATTTCAATACTGATGAAAACCTTGAAATGTAGTCTTTAGGGCTAGATTGTTTAACTTTAATTCCTAATTTCCTTATAATAAACCGGTAAGTTCTTCCAATTTCTTTTCTTTCAACGTCTGAGGCTGTTGCCATTTCATCCAAGGTTCTTGGGATGTTGTAAGACCTACATGCGGCATAAAGGCATGCGGCAATTACTGATTCCATACTTCTTCCTCGGACTAATCCCCTTTGTAAAACATAATTGTAAATACGTGAAGCTTCATCTTTTACTACATTTGGAAGGTTTAAATAAGAAGAAATAACACGTAACTCTGCCATTGCAAGCCTTAAATTTCTTTCAATTGAAGTCGAGACTCTTTCTTGCCATTTTTTAAGTCTTAAAAATTTTCTTGTTTGCTTTGGTTCTAGTCTATAAATATCAGAAATTTCCCCTACATTAGTTGTTAACCCTTTGTCAAACTTTTGCATAGAAATTGGAGCTCCTCCTCTCCCCTTTTTCTCTCCTTTGTCAAACTTTCCAGAAAGGTCAATACCCGTGTCAACCATCTTTTCTTCTACAACAAGACCACAATCATTACAAATCACTTCACCAAGGTGGGAATCGAAGGTTAAGTGGACGCTGCCACATTCTGGGCATTCTTTGATATTTGACATTTTTTAGAATTTAAATTTACGTAAAATTTATAAATGAAATTGGTTTATAAAGCTTTTGGTTGCCTATTTTATCGTCTTTAAAACTTAAAAATAATTTATTCAACAAGAATTCCGTTAATATTTCCTTCTTGAGTTGGTCTGTTAGTTACCCTAACTTTTCCGAGTTCAGTTTCAACAATTGTTCCTTTAGTTATAATATTTTGTCTGGCAAGGAATCTGTTTGATGGAGTCTCTAAAACATTTTTTATTTTTACTTTTTGTTTTTTTCCTTTAGATTCAATGTTTATAGTGTCCCCTCTAAGTAAAAAAGTTTTATCGTTTCCTCCAGCAGTTCTTACAGTTTTTCTTTTTTCTTCCCCAAGTTTAACATCCTTTCTTTGCCCAGCTCTTTCAAACCTTTTCTTTTTTCGTATTTTAATATACTTTCCCCCTGTAATTTTTCTTCCAAGTTTCATTTTCTATATAAGTTTTCTTTATTTTTTGTTTATAAACTTTCCGATGAGAGTTTCTTTTTATTTTCAATGTTTTTGATTATAAAAAAATTTATAAACAAAAATGTCACAGGTATCATATGGTTAACGGAATTGAAAGACCTCTTGATTTGTTGAACACGTCAAAAGGTAAAGAAGTTTTAGTTAGGTTGAAAGGCGACAAAGAGTTCGTTGGAACTCTCTTAGCTTTTGATATCCACATCAATTTGGTGTTGGATAATGTGAAAGAAATGGAAAATGGATCCCAAAAGAAAAGTCTTGGTTTGACTTTCCTCCGAGGAGATACTATTATCTATATTTCACCTGCTTCAACTGCACTAAAATAATTAAAATTTGAAATGGGCGTTCTTGTTCCCCTTTTTCGCCGGGAAAAAGAATTCTGGAGTATTGTTTCTAGCTTTAGCTTTATTCAAAAGCTTTTTTAAGGAGAAAAGATTGAATTTTTTATGGGATGGTTTATTGAGTTTATGATTCAAATGAAAGAAGTTCTTTTGGTAACGGGAGTTCTTTTGATGATTATCTCTTACTTTAAGGATAATTTTGATTATCTTGGGGCATATTATATTGCTGGAGTATTAATAATTGCAGTTGCTATTGTTTTTTATTTGATTAGCTTTTTTAAAAAGTTATAAATATCCTTTTTCTCTTTCTTTTTGAATGACTCAAGCAAATTTAACTTTTCTGGGAACTGGAGATGATATTCCTAGCAGGGCTCGTAACCATACTTCAATTCTTTTAAGGTTTAATGAAGAAAATATCCTTTTTGATTGTGGGGAAGGAACACAAAGACAATTTAGAAAAGCAGGCTTGAATCCTTGTAAAATTACTAAAATTTTAATTACTCATTGGCATGGAGACCATGTTTTAGGGCTTCCTGGACTTCTTTCAACGTTGGCGATGAGTGGATACAATAAAATTCTTTATATTTATGGTCCAGTTGGAATTAAAGAAAAAATGAAAAAAACTTTGGAAGTTTTTAATTTTTACAAAAACTATGAAATTAAAATTGAAGAGTTAAAATCCGGAACTTTTTATGAAGGTAAAAATTTTTCTTTATCTTGCGAGGAAATGGAACATGGAATTCCCACACTTTCCTATTCATTTGTGAATAAAGGAGGAACTAGAATAAATAAAGAAAAATTAAAAAATTCTGGACTTCCGGAAGGTCCAATTTTACAAAAATTAAAGGAAGGAAAAGATGTAGTTTATGGGGGCAAAAAATTTAAATCAAAGGATTTGGTTTATCAAGAACTTGATAAAAAAATTTCAGTTGTACTTGACACCAAATTAAACAAAAGAATAGTTCCTTTTGTTAAAGATTCAGATGTTTTAATTTCTGAAGGAACTTATTCTAAAGAACTTGCTAAAGAAGCTGAAGAACATTTGCACCTAACAGTTACTCAAGCTGCAGAAGTTGCAAAAAAATCCAAGTCAAAAAAATTAATCTTAACTCATATTAGTTCAAGATATCTAAAAGATATGAGAGGACTTCTTTCTGAAGCAAAAGAAGTATTTGCTGAAAGTTATTTAGTTAAGGATTTGGATAGGGTTGAAGTTTAGGAACTCCAAATTGAGTTAAATTCGAATACACCTCGAATAGGATTTGAGGCCCGAAGGGTCATCCCTTGGGAAACCTGCGAGCAGGTGTAAACGCCCGGGACAGGATTCGAACCTGCGACTTCCAGCTTAGAAGGCTGGCACTCTATCCAGACTGAGTTACCCAGGCATGTAATTTAGAGCTACATTTCGTTTAAAAGTTTTTAGTTTTAGATAATCTTTCTAATAACAATCTTTAAATATAAATTTCCTTTGAATTTTTATATGCTGGTCCAAGGATTTCTTGGTTTTGGCAACACAAAAGATACTGCGGAGGTGGCACAGCGGCTACTGCGTTCGCCTGCAAAGCGAATATTCGTGGGTTCGAATCCCACCCTCCGCTTTTTATAATGGTAGTTTACTCAAAAAAGTTGACAGTTAATACAAAAGAAAGAATTGATTTTTTAAGAATTACAGATGAAGTTAAAAAAGCAGTTAAAGAATCAGGAGTTCAAGATGGGATTGTTTTGGTTAATCCAATGCATATCACTGCTTCTATTTTCATTAATGATAATGAAAAAGGGTTAATTGAAGACTTCAAAATTTGGTTTGAAAAACTTGCTCCAAAAAATTTTAATTCTAATCACCATAAACCTGGTGAAGACAAGGGTTATTCTCACTTATGGAGAACTATTCTAGGTCGTGAAGTTGTGGTTTCAGTACAAAATTTTGAACTTGAACTAGGTCCTTGGGAAGAAATTTTTTATGGAGAATTTGATGGAAAAAGAAATAAAAAAATACTAATCAAAGTTTTAGGAGAATAATTTTCTTTTTTTGTTAATTTTTTTAAAAAAATCTATTGTCTTTTTATAATTAATAAAAATTTTATTTTCCGTCGATAAAAATGGATTTTTTAAAATTTTTTTAAAATTTTTTTTTAAAAAATAAAAAAATATATAAACAAACTATTCATTAAAAATACATTAATTTAAATTTATTTTTAAATTAATCTTCAAACTTAGTTTGATGAAATAAAATTAAAAAAGAGGATGATTAATGGTATTAAAAAAAGGCAAGGCTACTAAAAAAAGAGTGACTAAGAAAAAAGTTGTTCGAAAAAAAGCAGTTAAAAGGAAACCAGTTAAGAAACCAGTTAAGAGAGTTTCAAGTTCTAAAAGGACAAAAAAAACTGCTAAAAGGACGGTTAAGAGAAAGCCTGTCAAAAAATCTAAACGTATGGCAAAACCAGTAAAAAAAGCTAAGAAACCTGTAAAGAAAAAAAAGAAGTAATTCTTTTTTTGAAGGTTTAGAATTAGTTGGAGAGTTTTGTCTTTATTTTTAAAATTTTATTTTGTTTTTGAGTTCTTTTGGGTTGGATAATGCTTTTAAAGTGTTATTTTTTATTAGTTCTGAGTAGTGGAATCTTTCTTTGAAGAGATTTCTATTATTTTTTGGCTCTGTAGCTCAGCGGTAGAGCGCCGCTCTCATGAGGCGGAGGCCGGGAGGTCAGCACTCCCCAGAGCCATATTTTTATTTAAAATTAGTAAATTATGTTTAAAAAAAGTTAAATTTAAAATTAACAAGAAGAAATTTATTCTACTTTGAGAGTTTCAGCTTCTTTTTTCTTTTGTTTAGAATATCTTGTCAAATACCCTGCCATTTTGTTTCTCATTTTTTTTGAAGGCATTTCTTTACCCAAAATATTTTTGTTTCTTTCAAACTCTTCATGAAATTCTATTCCATTTTCCATAAGCTCTTTTGAAGCTCTTTTTACTTGTTTTGATTTTATTTTTCCCATGTTAGAAGGTACAATATTTCTTTTTTAAATCTTGTGATTATCCCTTTTTAATCTATTTTTTCTATCGAATCAAGCTTTTTTGCAGCATCAATTAAGCTTTGAGTCTTTTTTGGGGGTTCGCCAAGTGAAAAAATCATATAATCTAATTTTTTTTCTTCAGATTTTTTGTAAGCATTAAGAATATCTTTTTCGGTTATTCTTTTTTTGTTATATGCAAAGAGTATTTTTTCTTTTTCTTTTTCTAATACCTTCAAAATCAATTCTTTTTTGTTAAAGTTTATAATATCCGAGATTTCAATATTTTTTTTGGATAAATGGATTTTAACTTTATTGAAAAACTTTTCATCACTTTCTTTAGTTGATTTTTTTGATTTAGTTTGTTTTGTTTTTTTTCTTTTTTCAATCTTTTTTTCAGTTTTTTCTTCTTTCTCTTTTTGTTGAGTTTCTTCTTTTAGAACTTCTTTATTTTCTTCTTCAATTTCTTCCTCTTTTTGGAAATCTTCTTCTTTTATTTTGAAATATCTCCAAATAAGTTTCCCATCAACTTCAAAAGGTTTTGCAAAGTCTTTTATCGCTCTAAGAGCTACTCTTATTGCAGGTTCTTGCTCAGAATCAATAAGAAAATTATTTTTTTTTAAAAGGGTTAGTGCTTCATTTTCTTTTCCTTTAATGTGTTCAGAAAACCTTTCAAGTCCATTTTCTTGGCCAGGTAAAAAATAAATTGGGCTTGTCCCCACTTTCATATATGAAGTTTTTATTTTTTGGTGAGAGATTAATTCAGACAGGAATGCTGAAGTAAATAGCATGTCCATTCCTGCATCTTTTGCAATGTGAACTGGCAAATTAGGGCCATTTCTTTGAAGGAAATTTAAAATTTTATCCTTAATTATGGAGGTGTCAGTAGTAGTCATAAAAATAATAAATTAATCTTTATTATAAATGTTTTTAGAATTTTGTCCAATCAATTTTATAATAAATAATATTCCCTTCTTCATCTTGAATTGCTAGGAGAACTTTCTTTTTTGTGGAGTTTGCTACCCTATTTTTTAAGATAAATTTTTCCCAATTTGTTTTTCTTGAGAATTGTTCAACTGAAAGGAGAAAACTGGAGTGGTCTTTTCTTGGTTTTTTCCCTTTTTCATAAATTGAGAAATCTGCTCCATATTTTATTCCTGATTTTAAGATTAATCCTTTTTTTCTTAAATCTTCAAAAACTTTGTATTTTAACTGAAAATCTTTATCAATTCTAGAAAACTTTTTTGAAATTTCATTTTCATTTAGAAGTTTGTTATTTTGTAAAATTTTCATCCCTTTATTTTTAAATAGAAAAAATCCCTCAGAAAGTGAATAAACAATCTTTTCATGGATTTTTTCTCCAAAGAAATTTTCTTTTGAAAGGGTGTATGCTTTTTTTGAGTTACTTGAAAGGGTATTTCCAATTAGATAACTCTCGAATGAATTTTCTTGTTTTTTCATGTTTTTATTTAACAAGGAGAATATTTAAAAGTTCTTCCCAATTCTATTTATTATGGTTAAAATTAACTTCAAAAAAATAGAAAAAAAGTGGCAAAAAAAGTGGGAAGAAGAAAAAGTCTTTGTTGCAAAAGAAGAAAACAAAAAAGATAAACATTATGTTCTTGAGATGTTTGCTTATCCTTCTGGAGCTGGACTTCATATGGGTCATGCTTTAAATTACACTATTGGAGACATTTTTGCTCGTTTTAAGATAATTAAAGGATTTGACGTTTTACATACAACTGGATATGATGCTTTGGGACTTCCTGCTGAAAATGCAGCAATAAAGGCAGGAGCTCATCCGATGGATTATACTAAAGAATCTACAAAAAATTTTACTAAACAATTAAAATCGTTAGGATTTAGTTATGATTGGTCAAGAATGTTAGATACGTCGGACCCAAATTATTACAGGTGGGATCAATGGATTTTTTTAAAGATGTTAGAATCGGGTCTTGCTTACCAGAAAGAATCTTCAGTTAATTGGTGTTCAAGGTGTAATACAGTTCTTGCAAATGAGCAGGTTCAAGATGGGAAATGTTGGAGGCATGATGACACTAGGGTAGAAATAAAATCTCTGAAACAATGGTTTTTGAAGATTACAAATTATGCTGGTGAACTTTTGGACAAAATTGATGACTTGGATTGGCCTGAGAGAACAAAATTAATGCAAAAACATTGGATTGGAAAAAGTTATGGAACTGAAATTGATTTTGAAGTAAATGGCGAAAAATATCCTGTTTTTACAACGAGACCAGACACTATTTTTGGAGTGACCTTTGTAGTTGTTTCTCCTTATAATCAGAAATTAAAATCTCTAGTTACAAAAGAGCAGAAGAAAGAAGTAGATTCTTTTTTGAAAAAATTGAAATCCGTTTCAGAGAAAGATGCAGTTCTTCTTGAAAAAGAAGGAGTTTTTACTGGGTCTTATGCAATTAATCCAATAAATAAAGAGAAAGTACCAATTTACATTGGAAATTTTGTAGTTGCAGATTATGGAAGTGGAATGGTGATGGCTGTTCCAGCCCACGATAAAAGAGATTTTGAATTTGCAAATAAATATGGAATAAATAAAAAAATTGTAATTAATCCTGTTGAATTTGAATTAGATAAAAAAAATTTAACTGAGGCATATACTGGAGAAGGAGTATTAATCAATTCTAAAAATTTTGATGGTTTGACAAGTGAAAAAGCAAAACATGAAATTACAGAATTTTTATCTAAGGCTGGAAGTGGGAGAAAAACTGTAAACTTTAGGATTAAAGATTGGGGAATTAGTCGTCAACGTTATTGGGGAACTCCTATTCCAATTGTTTATTGTGAAAAATGTGGGACGGTTCCTGTTCCAGAAAAAGATTTACCTATTAAACTACCTAAGGAAGTAAAATTTGGAAAAGGAAATCCTTTAACTACAAATGATAAATGGGTCAATACAAAATGTCCAAAATGTGGAGGAAAAGGTAAAAGAGAAACAGATACAATGGATACTTTTGTAAATTCTTCATGGTATTTTTTAAGATATGCTGACTCTAACAACAAAAAAGAAATTTTTGAAAAGAAAAAAGTAAATTATTGGAATCCTGTTGACACATATATTGGAGGAGCTGAGCATGCTTGTATGCATTTAATTTACTCTAGATTTTATGTTAAATTTTTGAGAGATATTGGTCTTTTGAATTTTGATGAGCCAGCAAAAAAACTTTTTCACCAGGGGATGATTCATGCTGAAGGAGGAGAGAAGATGAGCAAATCTAAAGGGAATGTTATTAATCCTTCAGATATCTTAGAAAAATATGGGGTGGATTCATTAAGATTTTTTTTAATTTCAGTTGCTTCACCAGATAAAGATTTTGAATGGAGCGAAAAAGGAATTCAAGGAAGTTTTAGGTTTGTTAAAAAAATTTATGAATTCTTTGAGAATTTTAAAGAAGGTAAGGATTCCGAAAAAATAATTTTAAAATTGAATTCTACAATAAAAAATGTAGGGGAATATTTTGAAAATTTTGATTATAGAAAAGCTACAATTGAACTTAGAGATCTTTTTGAATTAATTTATGAAGAAGGAAAGGCAAGTCGAGAAACTTTAGAGAAATTTTTAAAATTGATAAGTCCTATTTGTCCACACCTTTCTGAAGAACTTTGGGAAAAACTTGGAAATAAAAAATTGATTCTTAAGAGTTCTTGGCCAGAATTTAAGGAGAATGAAATTGGGAAAAAAATTGATTTTGATTTAAACGAAAAAGTAATTAAAAGTGTTTCCAAAATAATTAATAAATTAGAATTAAGGGGAGACAAAATTTCAAAAGTTCATTTATATTTTGTTCCTTTTGAATTTTCTAAAGTTAATCAAGCAAAACTTTCTAAAGGTTTAAACAAGAAAATTTTGATTTATTCAGTTCAGGATAAAGAAAAATATGACCCCGAAGGAAAGAGTAAAAAGGCTAGACCGGGAATTCCTGGAATTTGGTTTGAATAAATTTAAATAGGGTTAGAGATAAAGAATTTAATGGATAAAAAGGAAATTTTAAAAGAGATTGAAAAAAAATTTGAAGAATCAAAGAAAGAATTGATGTTTAAAACTAATTTTGAAGATTTAGAAAGGGAATTTTTAATTTCAGATGGAATTTTATCTTTAGGTTTTGTTAGTGAAGACTTTTCTAAACAATTATGCTCAAGAATAGCAGAACATTATCGAGATTGGCATGGATATTTGAATAACCTTTTACTTCCAAATCCATCATATTATGCTGGCCAAACAGAATCAAAACTTTTTAATTCTGAGGATGACCGAAAAAAAATTTGGAATCTTATTAAGAATTCTATGAAGTTTTCAAGTATGCACTCAATTATTACTTTAAGTCAGGATAAAAAATTAGAATCAAATTTTATTGATGAATCTTATAATTCCTGGATTAATGTTTTTAAACCAGGACTAGTTTATGTTATGTCTAAGGTTAATGAAGGTTGGAATAAAGAATAAACTTTGGAGAAGATACTTTTTTATATTAGTTTTTCTAAATATTCTCAATGGAAAACATTTTGCCTGTAAAAGAGGAAAAGAAATCTTTTTTTGAAAAATTTCCCTTTTTTAAAAATTATTATTTTTTAGGAGGTTTAATTTTAATTATTTTAGTAATTTTAATTTTCTTTCTTTTGTCATTTTCAAATCCTAAAGAAGTAATTCCTTTCCAAAAGTGTGGAGATGGAACTTTTGAGGGATATTGCTCAATAAAAAAACCATTTTTTTGTGAACAAGAAGTTTTGGTGGAGAAAATAAGTGAATGTGGTTGCCCCACTTCTTTCAAGTTTTCAAATGGAAATTGCATTTCAAAATATGGTTCTTCAAGCAATGAAAGTTTTTTTAGTTATTTTTTAAGTGGCGAAAAAAAGGAAATTTCTATAAAGATTTTTCCAGAAGTAGTAGATTATCTTTTAAACCTCACTCGGACCAAAATTTATTATAATGGAGAGGTTCCCCGTAGGGATGATTTCAAGATTAGTAAAATAGAAGAGCCTGTACAAGAAGATTATCTTTCACCTCTTGTAACAGAGATTCAAAATCTTGCTCCAAATTCTAAAGATTTACAAGCAAAAATTGCTGTAAGTTTAGTTCAAAATATTATTTATAATGAATCTGAGTTTGTAGTTGTTCCAGGTTTTAATGTTAAAATAAGACTTTCAAGATATCCCTATCAGGTTTTAGAGGAGGCCCAAGGTTCTTGTGAAGGAAAGTCAGAGCTTTTAGCTTTTTTATTGAAGGAGATGGGCTTTGGAGTTACTTTGTTTTATTTTCCCGAAGAAAATCATGAAGCTGTAGGAATAAAGTGCCCTTTAGAGTATAGTTACCTTGGAACTGGATATTGTTTTGTTGAAACTACAATGCCTAGTCCTATTTCATTTAGTGAAGGAAAATATCTTGGTGCTGTAGGTCAAAGTAAATTGGTTGGAGTTTCAGAATTTGTTTTAATTAGTGATGGAATTAGTCTTTCAGGAGATTTGGAAGATTATGCAGATTCAGAGAGTTTAGTCAAATTAACAAATAAAATTGATCAATCTGGTTCTTTAAATCCTGTAGATAAGTTAAAAATGGATTCATTAAGGGAAAAATATAATTTGAAGTTTTAAAAAAGCCAATTTTTAAAATATAAATATTTAAATAAATTTTATTTTTAGATTATTTATGTCAAATTTAAATCTCGTTGAACTTGTTGATGAAAATTTTAATTCTTTACCCCATTTTATTAATTTTAAAGATTTTTATACTAAACAAAAACATCCTAAAGTTCATATTTTTGGATTCAACCAAAATTTTTCAAAATTTTCAGAATATGCTTTATTTTTAATGTTCTCTTCAGATACAATTAAAATTGTGAGTTCTGAGGAACCTTCCTTGGAAAAATATAGCAGTTCCATTCATAGAGAAATTTTTAGAAATTTAAACAGTTATTTTGAAACTTCTATAAGGGATGAAAATGATCTAAATAATGAACTAGAAATGATTAAATATGAATTTAAAAATTATAAACAAAAAGATTCTTCTGGGGATTTTCCTATTTTCTTAGAAGAGTTTAGGCAAGTTCATAAAAAAGAGAATATACTCCTTAAATATAAAAAAAGTTATCTTTATTTTTTAGAAAATGTAATTTCTTCAAGGATAAAATATTTTTATTCAGGAGAAATAGATAATTTAGTCAATCAATCAAAAAAATTTGATGGGCCTAATTTTTCCAAAGAAAAATTAAATGAATATTTATCTAAAATTTACCAAGAATTGATTATCTCCAAGGAAGATTACATTTCTTCTTATACTTAAGTTTATTCTAGGACCGCTTTAATTCTTCTTATTCCAGAAGCTGAAGACTCTTCTTTTATTATTTTAAATTTACCCAATTCACTAGTTTTTTTTACGTGGGGTCCAGTACAAAATTCTCTACTTACAAATTTTTGATTATCCTTTTTATCATAAATAGTATAAATAGAAACTCTCTCAGGATATTTTGTTCCAAATTCTGCTTGTGCACCAGATTTTAATGCTTCATTCAAAGTCATCTCTTCACGGTTTACAATTAAATCTTTTTTTATTTTATCATTTACCCATTCTTCAATTTTTTTTATTTCTTCAGGAGTCAATTTTCTTGAGAAATTAAAGTCAAACCTTAATCTTTCAGGAGTTATGTTTGAACCTTTTTGAGAAATATCCTTGTCTTTCAAAACTTGTCTAAGTGCTTCATTAAGTAAATGGGTTGTTGTATGTAATTTTGTTGTTTCCTCAGAATTGTCAATAAGGCCTGATTTGAATTTTCCAGCCGAAGCTGTCTGAGAAAGTTTTTGATGGTTTTGAAGCTCTTCATAAAAACCTTTTTCATCAACATTCCTTCCTTCTTCTGTTAAAATTTCTTTTGTTAATTCTATTGGGAACCCATAAGACTGGTATAACAAAAATGCTTTTTTAGCAGAAAATAAATCTCCTGTTTTTAGAGAACTTTTTTCTTTTTTTAATATTTTTAATCCTTTTTCAAGAGTTTCTTCAAACTTCTTTTCCTCTTTTTCAAGTTCTTCCAGGATTAATTTTTGGTTTAATTGGTAATCAGGATAAATTTCAAAAATTGGTTTTGATATTTCTTTTATAGAAAAAGATTTTTCTGACAATTTTCTTATTTGTCGGATTGCACGTCTAATTAATCTTCTTAAAACATAACCTTGTTCAGTGTTACTAGGAACAATTTTATCATTAAGTATAAAAGCTGCAGCTTTAATGTGGTCTGCAATTATTCTCATTGATTTTTCATTTTCTTGGTATTTTTTTCCCGAAAGTTTTTCTATTTTTTTTATAAGGGGTTTCCACATCTCTGCGAGATAATTGTCTTCAAGTCCGTTTAGCACGGCAACTGTTCTTTCTACCCCCATCCCTGTGTCAATATTTTTTTGCTTTGCTTCATTGTAATTCCCCTCTTTATCTTTATTATATTGCATTAAAACATCATTCCAGATTTCAACCCAATTTTCATCATTTGAATTAAATTTTTTAGGGGTGGGTTTTTTTGATTTCCAATAGAACATTTCTGTATCTGGTCCACAAGGCCCAGTTAATCCAGCTGGACCCCACCAATTATCTTTTTTGGGTAATTTTGCGATTCTTTCTTTTGGTATCCCTAATTTTTCCCAGATTTTAATAGATTCAGAATCTTCTTTAGCATCTTTGTCTCCTTCAAAAATACTCACAGCTAACTTTTCTTTTGAAATTTTTAGTGTTTTAGTTAAGAATTCAAAAGAGTATTCAATTGCTTCTTCTTTCCAGTAATTCCCAAGAGACCAGTTTCCCAGCATTTCAAAGAAAGTGTGGTGAACAGTGTCTCCCACTTCATCAATGTCCCCCGTTCTAATACACTTTTGAACCCCAACAAGTCTTTTTCCTAGGGGGTGTTTTTGTCCAATTAAGAATGGAACAAGAGGGTGCATTCCTGCAGTTGTAAATAGAACTGTTGGATCATTTTCTGGAACAAGTGAAGAATTAGGGATTAATTTATGTTCTTTATTTTCAAAAAATTTAATATATTCAGCTATTAATTGAGTTCTATCCATTTTAATAAAAGAAGAAAAGACTTTTTATGGGTTTTGATATATTTATTGGGACAATTTATTAAGTCTTTCTTGAATTTCAAGAAGTTGTTGTTCAACATTATTTTTTCTTTTTGAAGTGTGAAAATTCAATTTTTCTTTTTTATCTTTAATTTCAGAAATTTCTTCTTTGAGGATTTTTGGAATTTTTAATTGGGGAAAAATTCCTTGAATTTTTGACAAATTTTTTCTAACTTCTCTTGATTTTTTTAGAATAAGTCTCTTTTTTTTAATTTCATCAGACCGAAGTCTTTTATAATTTTCAATACTTTGGAAAATTTTTAAAAGGTTTATTTCAGATGAGAGTAAATCTTTTTTTCCAGTTATTGCCTCCCCATTTTCTAACTTTATGTGAATGGGATATTCCTCTTTGACTTTAATTACTTTAGAATTTTTTTCAATTTTCTTGCTAGATTTATTTTTTTTTCCCATTTAAATTTTGGAAAAGATGTCCTTGTCAACTTTTTCTATTTGGGCCTTCATTTCTTGAATTTCTTTTTCCCACATCGACAATTCTTCTTCTTCCTTTTCTTTTAGTTCATTTGTTTCTGAAAGAAGTTTTTCAATTTCATCAATTTTATCTTTTGTTTCTTTAAAAACATGGAGTGCTTCTTCAAATTTATCAATTCTAATAAAAACTGGACCCTTTTGAGATTCATGCTCTTCTTCAAAGCTTTTTGGAGAAACTCTTTCTTTTGGAGAACTTTTAAATGAAGGTTTGGGCATTTCTTTAAAATTAGGTTTTGGAATCAAAGGTTCTGGTATCTCTTCTTCATCTTCCATTTCTTCATCGCCTGAAATTGCATTTTTTATTGTTTCTTGAGAAAATCTGTCCCCCATGCTACTGTTAGGAAAGCTGGGCAATTCATGAATATCATTTTTTGAATAATCTTCATCCATTTCGGAGAATTCAGAGGGTAAACTGGGTAATTCAGGAAGCTTTGGCAAGCTTGCTTCTTTTTTATCCTCTTTTTTAGAAAAAAGTCCCATTCATTTCACCTCTAAGTATATATTGTAAGATATACTTTAAAAATGTTGTTCTTGGTTATTAGCAAGATTTTTCTTTTAAAAATCAATTAGAGATAATGTTTTCTTCTTTTTTTAAACTTCCAAAAAACCGAAAGCTATTTTAAGGGATTTTTTTTTAGTTACACTATGTTAAATAAACTTCTTGATGAGATTGTTGTTTCTGTTGTAGGGAAATCTGCCGAAGGAATTGTAATTCTCCTAAACACTCCAAAGTATGTTAATGAGTTTATTATTGCAAAAAAATTGGGCATAACAATTAATCAAACAAGAAATATTCTTTATAAGATTTCAGATTTTGGTCTTGTTTCTTCCGTTAGAAAGAAGGATAAAAAGAAAGGGTGGTATACTTATTACTGGAAATTTGAGATTTTAAAATGTTTAGAATTTTTGAGAGATTTTTTATTAAAAAGTAAGTCGGAAATTCAAGCTCAAATAGATATTAGAAGTTCAAAGGTTTTTTATGTTTGTGAATCTTGCGGACTTGAATATGATGAAGATGATGCTCTTTTAATGAATTTTACTTGTGATGAGTGTGGTGAAATTTTTACTGTTAAAGATAATTCCAAATTAATTAAAGATTTTGAAAGAAATATTTCTAAAATAGATGAGAAGTTAAAAGTTGTTCACGAAGAACTTTCCCATGAACACATAAAACTTGATCGTAAAAAGGCAATCGAATTAAAGAAAGAAGAGAAAGAAAAAGAGAAAAAGAAAGAAGAAGCTAAACTTAAAAGAGAGAAAAAAAGAAAAGAGAAAAAGAAAGAAAAAGAACTTAATAGTAAACCAAAAAAAGAAAAAAAAGCTTCAAAAAAAACAAAACAAAAAAGTTTCAAAAAAGTTCCAAAAAAAACTTCTAAAAAAGTTTCCAAAAAAACTACTAAA
>Ga0210043_1000060_pt1 | contig 122899 bp, 107 predicted proteins | sample CryGeymet201501t_FD_183990 | JGI IMG/M metagenome (GOLD analysis project Ga0210043, IMG submission 183990) | Groundwater microbial communities from Crystal Geyser aquifers in Utah, USA - Crystal Geyser metaG 2015-01t (SPAdes) (version 2) | ecosystem: Environmental > Aquatic > Deep subsurface >...
ATTTCATGAAAGTCTCTCATATCTAGTCCGTGCCCGGCCGAAACTGGGGGGCTGGAGGTTTTCCCACCCCGACGGCCGGTCGGGCTTTTTGGGGCTTTCGCTTTCGCTCCGGCCTCCTCGGCCCGGCTTTCGCCGGTCCTGCGGGGTCCACCTTCGGTCTCTCGCCCTCGGTGCCCCTCCAATCCCTCACGGGGCTATTGAGGCCCTTTTACCTCAAGCTCTTGACCGCCCCCTGGAACAACCGTAACCCGGCGGTTGGCTCTTCGACCCCTTCCCGGGTCCAACGGGGATGCTGCTGGGCGTACAAGAAAGCCTCGGGGTGGGGCATAAGACCCAGAACTTGGCCCGTCCCATCGGTAATTCCTGCCACGTTATCGACACTTCCGTTGGGATTATCCCCATACCGAAAGGCTATCCGTTGGTTATTCGTCAACTCTCGACGAATTATTTCGGATCCAAAAATAAACTTTCCTTCCCCATGGCGAATTGGGTACTCGAGGGGCCCATTTTCGACCCTTAACTCAGACAGCCAAGGGCTGGAGTTCTTGGTATTCACTTCTAATCGAACCCATCGGTTCAAGAATTGGCCCGAATCGTTATGAATCAGACTCACCGAGGGTTCCATATCTTGGTTCGTGTTCGGCAATAGGCCCATTTTCACCAGGGTCTGAAAGCCGTTACACACCCCCAGGACCAAACCGCCCCGATCGATAAAGGCTCGAATATTCTCGCCAATTCGGGCCTTTATCTGGTGCGACAAGACCTTACCCGAGCCCAAGTGGTCGCCGAAGCTAAATCCACCGGGAAAGGACAAAATAGACCACTGGTCCAGGAGTTGGGGTCGCTCAAAAATTTCAGAAATTGGGGTAATTTCCCCTTCGGCTCCCGCAAGCTCGAAGGCTTGGGCCAGCTCGAGGTCAGCGTTAATTCCAAAACCCGCCACTATTCCTACCCTCGGCTTTTTCATTCTTGCCACCCCTTTCCCCAGGTTCGTCGCCCATCATCCAGTCTCAAGGTGACGGGGGGGACCAAATTTCCTTGCACCTTTATTCGTTGATCTTTTTCCACCGTGCCAAGCCTCACAACTCCGAAGTTCTTGTAGAGCTCTTCGAAAATACCTGCTGTTCCGGGCCGAAGGGTCACAAGAAACCGAGTAGGCTCTTCGTTGAACAAAAGTTCGGCCATTCCGGCCGTTGTCTTCTGCTGGTAGGTGGCTACATCGATGACACATCCAAGGCTACCTCCCATAGCCGACTCGGCCAAGGCTACGGCCAAACCCCCATCCGAAAGGTCGTGTATCGAGGTAAACAACCCCTGCTCCAGAGCTCGGGCGGTGGTTTGGTAATACCCCGGCGCCTCACTAAGGTCCACATTTGGAGCGGCCCCCAGGTGAAAGCCCTGGTCACCCCCGTAGGTCCGGGCGGGAGCCTGGGGACCGGCGAGGACCTTTTCGAGGAACGAACCCCCTAGGGCGAAGGTTCCTGGCTGGTTGGCCGGTTTGGTTTTCTGGCCTCCCCAGATAGCGGCCCTGGTTCCCACAAGCCAAATCTCATCCCCCGGGGCCTTAAAGTCCGAAGATACCAACCGCCGAAGGTCGGGGATAATTCCAAAGAGGCTCACCAAGAGGGTTGGGCGCACCGAAACCTTTACACCTCCCAGGCGAACATCGTTTTTCATCGAGTCCTTGCCCGAAACCAGGGGGAGGGTGTAGGCCAAACAAGCATCTCGGAGGCCTTGGTTTGCCCGGACCAGTTGGGCCATCTTGTAGGCTCCGTCGGGGGTCCCTGGTCCCTCTACGGGGTCGGGCCAGCAAAAGTTGTCGAGGGCACTGGCCCCCAGGGGATCACCCCCCAGGGCAATGTGGCTACGGTAGGCCTCGTCCACCGCGAGGACGGCCATTTTGTAGGTGTCATCGTCTCCAACTCGGGGGTTTATTCCATGGGTCACCGAAACGCCCCGGTACGAATCGATCCGGGGCCGCAGGGCTCCTCCGTCGGTCGGGCCAAAAACACCCCCTTCGCCGGTGCCGGTAAAGGGTTTACCAACCGAGCGACCCTGGACCTCGTGGTCGTACTGGCGCACCAGGGGTTCTTTGCTGCGGATGTTTGGCTCTTCCAAGAGCGATAGCCACAGGTTCTCGATAGCTGCAGGGGAGTTGGGTAGGGAATGGTGGCTCCCTTGGGCCTTGGCTAGGGTTCGACGTTGAGTCGAGGGCTCCCATTGGGCCCTCAGGTTCATCTTTGGCAGACCGTCGTGGATAAACTCCAGGGACAAGAGTCCAAGGGTCTTTCCTCGGTAGCGTAAATCGACAAACCCGTTGTCGGTAAACTGGCCTATCACACTGACTTCGACCCCTCGGCGCTGGGCCAGGGCAGCAAAATCATCCCAGGTACTGGGGTCCAATGCCAGACTCATCCGTTCCTGGCTCTCGCTGACCCAAATCTCCCAAGGGGAAAGTCCCTCGTACTTCAAGGGCGCCAGATCCAAATCGACCCGAACGCCACCGGAATACTCGGCCATTTCTCCCAAACTCGATGACAAACCCCCAGCACCGTTGTCGGTTATACCCTTGTACAACCCCAAATCCCGGGCCTCGAGCAGAAAATCGATCATTTTCCGTTGGGTAATGGGGTCACCAATCTGCACCGCCGAGGTTGGACTGGTTTCGTCCAGCTCCAGGGACGAAAAGGTCGCCCCGTGGATGCCATCTTTACCAATTCGTCCCCCGGCCATAACCGCCAAGTCGCCGGCATCGATGTGTTGAACCCAACTTTCTTCTCCCCGGACCTTTCGGGGCATGAGTCCCCCGGTACCGCAGAAGACCAGGGGCTTTCCCAGGTAGCTCTCGTCGAACAAGAAGGCCCCAGCAGCCACGGGAATACCACTTTGGTTTCCCCCGTCGATTATTCCTTCGTGCACCCCGGCCATTACCCGGCTTGGGGGTAGAAGCCCCTCGGGTATTTGCTCCCCTGGGGTATCGGGGTGGCCAAAACACAGGACATTGGTGTTAAAAAAGGGCCAGGCTCCTTTACCAGTACCCAGTATGTCCCGGTTCACCCCAACAATTCCCGTAATCGCCCCACCGTAAGGGTCCAGGGCACTGGGCGAATTATGGGTCTCGGCTTTAAAACACATGACCGTGTCCTCATCAAAATCGACGACCCCCGAGTTATCGTGGAAGACCGATCGGAGGTCCGGTCGAAGGGGCGTTAGGTCGTCGGTGGTTTTTTTGATATATGAAGAAAAAAGGCCGGCAATTTCGATCGGTTCCTGACCGGAGGCATCGTCATACTGAATTCGGGCGGCGAAAATTTTATGTTTGCAGTGTTCACTCCAAGATTGGCCTAACATTTCCAGTTCAATGTCGGTAACGGCCACGGGGAGGCCAGCTCTCCGTCGGGCCTCTTGGGTTGTGGGGTCTTGGTAGTAAGCCTGAATCACCTTCATTTCACCCAAGGTCAAGGCCAGCAATCTCTCTACGCTGAGGGCGAGCAGTTCATCATCTCTCATCGAAACCAAATCGTAGGTGAGGGGGTTTTTATCCTGGTCTCCAAGGGTCACCCGAGGGTAGATTCCAGGAAAGCTCGTCGGACCCAAATTGGTCTTCGGAACAACTATTGCCCGTTGGATGAGTGGATTATGGAGGGCTGCGGCAATATTTTCGAGGGTCGTTGAAAGGGCGTCGGTAGTATCAAGGGCAAACAGATACTGCCGAGCCTGTTGGACAACTACCTCGGGGCCCAATTGGCGGCCCAACTCGAGCTCCAAAGCCTCGCGGGCAGTAATGGCAATTGGGTCGGTAACCCCGGGCTTAAAGACTATCTCTATTGCCCCGTCCCACCATTCTTCCTCTGCCGCCAAGGGTCTGTCGACCGCCGAGGTCTGGGAAACCTTCTCGCAGAACAGGTCCACGACCCGGGCAGGCTCTAGATCCACCACCCCATCGATCATATAGGCGTCGATAATTCGGCACTGGCTAACGGCCATTCTGCCAGCCCGTAGATGGCTCATAATTCGTTCGGCCCGACCGTCGCCCAGTTCTGGCTTGTAGGCTATTTCTATTCTCATAAGGCCTCGACCTTAGCAGAATTTGATTTCCAATGAAAGATTGTTTACCGATACTTAGGGGGTAGTACTCAACCGGAGGACCAATGAAACCGATTATTCTTCATCGCTTAAGCCTCGTCCTGGGCTCTTTATTGTTTCTCGCCTTCCTTCTGGAAGGATGTGCAAGTTCCCCACCCCCGGTGCCTGAGCCTCCGCCGGTGATTGAACTACCACCTACCCTTCCACCCCCTCCCCCTCCACCACCGGAGCCAGAATCCGAGCCAATTCCACCCATATCCCTCGAGGGGTATAAATGGACCCTAACCTACCTGTACGGGACCGACCGCGTCCGAGTTCCCGACGACGAAATTGTATGGATTTCATTCATTCGCGATCCCGAAGGTCGCTTTTTTGGCAACGGGGGAGTAAATCAATTCTTCGGAGCCTACAACTTTGGTGGTCGGGCCGCATCCTTGTCTCCCGACACCCCAGCCCCCCTCGAAGGTTCAATCTCCCTGGGGAGTATTGGAGCAACAAAAATGGCCGGTCGCTACCTGGGGTTCGAAAACGTATTCTTTCAGAACTTGGGTATGGTCCAGGGCTACCTGGTTCGAGGATCAACCTTCGAAGACGGCCGTCTGGTTCTCTTTGGAGGATACGGTGGAGAAGAAATTATTTTGGTTGAGTTTAGGAGCGAACTACTATCGGAATCCGAATAGAACTTTTCCAGGAGGATATTACGTCCCTGGCCGTGGACGCCATCGTCAATGCCGCCAACTCTGGCCTCCTGGGTGGTGGTGGGGTGGACGGGGCGATTCACCGAGCCGCCGGTCCCGACCTCTTGACCGAATGCCGTGCCCTGGGAGGTTGCCTAACCGGCCAGTCCAAGATTACTCGAGGATACCGGTTAACCGCACCCTGGATCATCCATACCGTCGGTCCTGTTTGGTCCGGTGGTAGGGCGGGCGAACCGGAACTTTTGGCCAACTGCTATCAAACAGCCCTCGAATTAGCGACCGCAAAACACCTCACCTCTATCGCTTTTCCAAACATTAGTACCGGAGTCTATGGGTACCCTAAAGAGGCCGCGGCAAAAATTGCTTTGGCGACCGTTACCCACTACCTAGAAGAAAACCCCGGGAGACTGGCCAAAGTGGTATTTGCCCTCTTCGACCACGAGAACTTCAAAATCTATAAGAAACTTCTGGACTCAATCGAAACCTGACTTTCTTCCAGTACTTTGGAGAATAGTCTTGACTATTTTCCATTACGGTGGAGAATAGTCGTATGAATCGAGAACAACTAGACAGAATTCAAAAAGATTTGGTTTCGAAAATGGTTTTCCTGACTGGTCCCCGACAGGTTGGAAAGACCTGGATAGCGAAGAACATCGCCCAAAAGACCGCCGACTCTGTCTACCTGAATTTCGATAACCTTCATGATCGCCAGGCTATCCAAGAAGGATCTTGGCCGGTAAAAACGTCCTTGCTCGTCTTTGACGAAATCCATAAAATGGCCCACTGGAAAAACTGGCTCAAAGGTGTCTACGACACAAAACCCAAAACCCAGCAAATTCTTGTAACCGGTAGCGCTAGGCTCGAAGCCTTTCGCCACTCGGGCGATTCCCTGGCTGGACGGTTTTTCCAACACCGAATCCTCCCCCTAACCCTCGATGAACTTTACACCCTCAACCCCCAGGAAGACCCCCACGAAAATCTCGAAGCCCTTTTGTCCCGGGGTGGTTTCCCTGAACCCTGGCTCGCAGAAGATACCGTCGCGGTTGACCGATGGCGGAGCCTGTATGCCGACTCACTCATTCGTCAGGATGCGGTCGACCTGTCGCGGATTCACGATGTCAGGGCCATGATTACCCTCTTTGAGCTCCTAAAAACGCGGGTCGGTTCGCCAATCTCTTTTGCCGCCCTCGCCCGGGACCTGCAGGTCTCTCCAACGACCGTGGGAAAGTATATTGAAATTCTCGAAAGCCTGTATGTCGTATTTCGGGTCATTCCATGGTCACAAAACATCGCCCGCAGTCTGATAAAGGAGCCGAAAATCTACTTTTTTGACCTGGGCTTTGTAGAAAATGGCGAGGGTGCCCGGTTAGAAAACCTTGTTGCTCTCTCGATGCTGAAACATACGTACTCCCTCTTCGATCAAAAGGGTATTTCCGCCGAACTGCGGTACCTTCGGACCAAGGAGGGACAGGAGGTTGACTTCTGTTTCGTTATTAAACACACCCCAAGCCTCTTGGTCGAGGTAAAAACTACTCAAAAGGAAATGAGCCCGGGCCTCTGGTATTTTGCAAAAAAGTACCAGGTTCCCGGCCTTCAACTGGTAAAGAACCTCCGCATTCCCCGGGACAAAGAAAACATCCAGGTCCGAAATTGTGCCCAGTGGCTCAGTAGGGAACTTTAGCTCCGACTGGTCCTCCGATACTCCCGGGGGCTCATGCCCTCGCGGTGGGAGAAAAATCGGCTAAAATACAACTCGTCTCGAAAACCACAGCTAAAGGCAGTCTGTTTTACCGAGTTTCCTGCGGCCAAAAGTTCCCGGGCCGCGTTCATTCGCCGCTGTAACAGGTATTCCTTGGGTGGAACCCCAAAGTGGCGGCGAAACATACGTACCGCGTAGTCCCGGCTGAAGGGTACGGGCTCCAAAGCCCGGTCTACCGCATCGGGTAGGGTAAGGGCATCTTCGAGCCTGCGGGCCACGTCGAAAACAAAACGAAAGCTCGTCCGGTCCGCCGGTACCTCCCGCTCAAACCCTTCGCGCACAAAGGTAAACAAGAGAGACAGGAACACACTACTGCGCAGGACCGACGACCCGGGCTGGTTAAACAGGGCCACAAACCTCCGGTAGTCTCCGATCATAAGATCCGGTTCGGGCATGACCACAGGAGAATCAACCTGGACAAAGGAAAAAAAGTCGCCAGCCCCCGCAAGATTCAGGAAAAAATGCTGGGCAATAGCCCGAAAGTTCTCCTGGCCAGTCTTTCGGGCATAAATAGGAATCCCCGGAGGACACAAGAGTCCAACCCCCGGCCCCATCGAAAGCCTTGGCCCTTCCTGTCCTATTTGGAATTCTGCAAACCCTCGCAAGCACAGGAAAAAATCGTAGTCCGGATACACGACCCCGTCGATGGACCACCTATCGTCCTGATTTTGGTCGAAGGGTCGACCGTTCAAGCTCAGGTGGAGGTCCTGGGGCCTTAGAACATCCAAGAGACCCCGAGGTTCGGTGGATAGCTGAGAGGCCGCGGTTACCCGAGCCGGCGAGGAGGTTGGAAAAGAGCTCCCGAATTGGTCGTTTTTATCCATGTTTTTTCCCATTGGCTAACTATAAACCCGGTTAGTTACACCATACAATCTTTTCATAGGAGAATACTATGCGAATACTCTTTGTTGGCCTCGGAAATATGGGTTTTGTTCACCTGAAAAATGCCAAACAATCGAAGGTCATCGACATTGCCGGAATTTGTGACCTGGATGCAAACATGATTACCCGGGCTCACGAGACCCTTGGTCGAGAGGTTCCTGCGTTTGCGGACTACTGCCAAGCCATGGACGAGGTAAAACCTGATGGAATTTTGATCGCTACCCCCCACTACGATCACCCTCCAATTGCTCTGGCGGCTTTTGAACGGGGTATTCATGTCCTGGTCGAAAAGCCCCTGGGGGTTGACGCCTACCAAGCCCGACAAATGGTCGCCGGCTGGGAAAAGGCAAAAAAGGCTCACCCCCACCTGGTCTTTGCGGCTATGTTTCAGCAGCGGACCCTGGGCCACTGGAGAAAAATTAAGCAGCTCATTACCGAGGGCGACCTGGGCCGCCTGGTCCGCACGACCTGGATTATTACCGACTGGTTCCGGACCCAAAGCTACTACAACTCTGGGGGATGGCGGGCAACCTGGAGCGGCGAGGGTGGCGGCGTATTGCTGAATCAGTGCCCTCACAACCTCGACCTTTATTGCTGGTTTGTCGGCCTTCCCTCTCGGGTAAGGGGATTTGTTTCTCTGGGCAAGTACCACGATATCGAGGTAGAAGATGAAGTAACCGGGTATTTCGAGCACGCCAATGGTATGGTTGGTCACTTCATTACCACCACCGGCGAGGCCCCGGGCACCAACCGCCTGGAAATCGTCGGCGAAAACGGCAAACTGGTATACGAAAATAATCAGCTCACCTTCTTCCAAAACCGTAAATCCATGCTCACCCACCTGGCCGAATCGACCCAAGGTTTCTCGACCCCTGAAAATTGGAAGATCGAAATTCCGACCGAACCGGTAGTCGAAGCGGGCCATCGTCAGATCCTGGAAGATTTTGCCCTGGCTATTCGGGACCATCGAGATCCAATCGTTCCCGCCCCAACGGGGGTCGACTCGGTGCTCTTGGGCAATGCAATTCTCTACTCTTCACTCGAGAGTTCGACTGTCGAATTACCCATGGACGAGGCAGCTTACGACACGAAACTGCAAGAGCTGGCCAGATCTTCGCGGTTCGTCAAAAAGGCCCCCACCCCCCCCAAAGATGGTGGGTCAGATTTTGCAAAATCATTTTAAGAAGGAGGTAAAAAGATGATTCAATTAGGACTCAACCTTTATTCGGTTCGCGAGCTCTGTCAGACGATCGAAGATTTTGATACAACCATGGGCAAACTGGCAAAAATCGGCTATCCCTCGGTGCAGGTCTCGGGAATCCCCGCCTTCGACCCGGGTAAAATTCGCACAATCCTCGACAAGCATAACCTGGTCGGTTGTGCTGCCCACGAAAACCTGGCTAACTTGCGGGAAAATGGGGTCAAACCGGTCGCCCAGCGCCTAAAAACTTTGGGAATTACCTTTACGGCCCTGGGTATGCCCGGCCTGGAGGACCTTGCCCCCGAAGGGTTTGACCGATTGGTTACCGATTTGGAGCGATTCGCCCAAGAATTCGCCCAGGAAGAAATTACCTTCGGTTACCACAACCATGCCGTGGAGTTTGAAATTCGCGACGGTGCACCCCTGTACGCCCATATCATCGAGCGGGCACCCTCCCTCGCCTTCGAACCCGACACCCACTGGATCCAGCGGGGTGGGGCTGACCCTTCTCGCTGGATTCGCACCCTCAAAGGCCGTATCCCAGCGGTCCACGTCAAGGACTACACCTGGTACGACAAGAACCCCCAGTTCGCCGAAGTTGGCCACGGAAACCTCTATTGGCCCGATATTTTTGCTGCGTGCCGAGTAGCAGGGGTCAGTACCTACATCGTCGAGCAGGATAAGCCGACCCCGGGCCGAGACATTTTGGATTCGGTAGCCATGTCCTTGAAATTTCTCAAGGAGAATTTCGAGAAACTTTAGGGGCTGGAGGGGGTCGTCGTACCAAGCCATTGATTCACAACGCCGATAATCTCATCGGCGTTGTTTTTCTTCATTCCATGATTAAATCCAACGAGCCAACGCTGTTTATCGATGTCGGGGGAAAAAATAAACGAACTTTCCCCGTGAAGAATTTCGTCAGGAATCACGCCGGTTGCCAATGCCAAGCTATAGGTTGGTTTCGCATTTACATTTTGACTTCGTTGCCTTTCAAGATAAGCGAATAGGATTGGTTCAATTGGTCGTGTTTCACTGCGTGGACGAAAGAGGAGAATACTCCCGACAGGCAGGAGTGGTTCTGTTTTTCGAGTGATCGTTCCCGCAGGGCGATCAAAATGGATTTTCGTCTTTCGCATGGCCAATGAAAATAGACCGAGCAAGAATAATCCCCCAAAAATCACGATGAATTTATTGACCCCTGGAATCTCGGTCATTGATACCGGTTCCATCACGAAACTGAAACCGGCAATAATCAGACCAACGACTAGGCCCCACCAGGGTGTATCGGTAAGAGTAAGATTCTGGGTCGGGTTTTCGCGTATTTTCATAGTTTTCCTCCGGTGGAAGGTAGAGTATAGAAGGAAGGAGAAACAGAAGTAAGCTACATCGGTGGGTATCTCGAGAAGATTCAATCGATCACCTTGTTCTTTGCCGTGACTCTTCCCCTCATTGCCACCTTTTGAGGGCAAAATTCGCTCCAACCGGCCCGGGGTCTGAAGGGGTCACAATTTACATTCAATTGTCCGGGTAATCGAAAGGTAGTGAACGAAGCGATGAAACAGGAACGGGCCGGAGTTACATGACCCCGCAGAATCAGACTATAACTTGACTTGGGATTCCTCAATCCTGTATAGGCAGCTCTGGAAACTACTATTTCCATGAGGTACCCGTATCAAGATCCAATCAAACCACCAAAACTTTCCCCCAATCCTGTAATAGTGTTGTAATAATTTTGTACCCCCCGTGTAATGCAGGCTTGGTAGGTTCTTTCTACAAGAAATCAAACCCAAAGGAGTGGTTATGAAAAAAAGAAATCGAAAGAAGCTCACCAAAATTCTTATTGGAATTGGTGTAGCCTGGGTAGTTGTCGCCGGATTGGTTGCGATACTCTTCACCATGGTTCCCGGCGACCAGTGGGGCCAATGGCGGGCAGAAATGGCTCAATTCCATGGAAGATCCTACGGGGACTGGAATACTCTTGGTCGCGGCCCAGGATACGGATTCCCAAATAGAGGAATAGGATTTTTATTCTTTATACCTGGCCTCATTACCCTGGGGATAGGTTTGTTAGTGTACCGATGGGGAAAGAGATATCGTTCCCAGGTCGCCGATCCGGTGGAAAACCTTCGGTTACAGTATGCAAAAGGTGCAATGAACGATCAAGAATACACGAGTAGGCTTGCAGCTCTCGAAGGAAAGGAGTAAATCATGGCGTGGTTTTTACTACTGGGATTTTCTACCATGAACATTCTCAGCACCACATTCGCAGTACTATTGGTCATTCGGTTAGTCGCTGGTTTCAAAGCGAAACACGATCCAGCCCTCAAGGTGTTAGGTAATCGATTTGCCGCGGGTGAAATAACCGAAGAGGAGTTCTCCCATCGACGATTGGTTCTGGAAGGGGAGCTTCCTAGCTAAAGTATGACCGTTCGACGAAGAATTAGTCTCGCTCTGGCACTCATGGTTCTCCTTCCCCTCGGTTTTCTACTACTTACGGGAATAATTGTACGACTATGGATGCTTCAGGGCGGTGATGTCGCCCATCTTCTACGACCCGGCGGTTTCGCCGGGCCCCTTTCTGTCCTGCTTCTCTATATGGGATTGAATGGGTTTCTGTCCTGGTGGGTATCCCGAGGGGTTTCAAAGCCCCTTTCGACTCTCCAAGAGAGTGCCCTTCGCATGGGCGAAGGTGACCTTACCAGGGCTGTCTCGGTCCAAGGGGATAAAGAAATAGCCGACCTTTCTCAGGCCCTCGAAAAAATGCGGGTTCAGCTCCAGAGTTCCTTGGCCCTTCAGGAGGCTCACCTCCAGGCCCGGAAAGAGCTCATATCCCACGTTTCTCACGATCTGCGCACACCTCTTTCGATTATTCGAGGGTACGCCGAAGGTTTGCGAGACCAGGTTCCCCAGTCCCCCGAGGCCTACGATCGATACATACAAGTCATCCTCGATCGTTCCTACGACCTGGAGGCCCTCATACAACAACTTCTCGATTTTTCGAGCCTGGATGCGTGGAAAAAGTCCGTACCCCTGGAACCCAAGAATCCCGGCGAAATCCTTCAAGAGCAAGAAGTCAACCTTCGGGCGAACTATCCTGGAATCGAAGTTCACATAACCGGAGTACAGTCTCTTTCGCCAGACCTGAACATTCTCGTCCATCAACCGAGCCTTACAAGAATCTTGGCAAACCTCACCGAAAACTCCCTCCACCACAGCGGGGCAAACCCGGTTTCTCTTACCTGGGAGCTCGGTCAATCTACCTCATCGGTCTATCTTAAGGTTTCGGATAATGGATCATCCCTCGACCCCGAGGATTTGGGGCATATTTTCAAGCCCCTGTTCCGGGGAGATAAGGCCCGGGGACGAGGTGGTTCGGGCCTTGGTCTATCCATTGTGGCAGGACTTATGGAAGCCCAAGGGGGAACCGCCCGAGCTGCCCTCAGTCCTAGAGGTGGACTCGAAATCATTCTAGAATTTAAGGGAGAACAAGACCCATGACCCGCCGAATACTTATAATCGAAGATGAAAAGGACCTTTCGGATCTCCTTTTAGACTATCTCCAACCCGAAGGGTTCGAGCTAAAGGTCTGTGCCGATGGAGAAGCAGGGCTGACCGCAGCCCTGGAAGAAGATTGGAACCTTATCCTGCTCGATCTTATGCTACCGAAGAGGGACGGATTTTCGGTCCTTCGAAACCTTCGGGAAATGCGCGATATTCCGGTGCTTGTTTTAACCGCCCTAGGGAGCGACGGCGATAAGATTCGGGGGCTCGGCCTGGGAGCAGACGATTACATTACCAAGCCCTTTAGCCCCGCAGAGCTTACTGCTCGAATAAAAAGCCACCTAAACCGTTACGCCCGCTTGACTGGAAAACACGGGACAAGCGAAGAGGCAAGCCAAGAGTCCCCGGGGGGCTTGTGGATTACCGACGGGCCTATTCGCTACAACCCCACGGCAAAACGAGTTCAGGTAAACGAGGTAGACGTAAACCTGACGGCCAAAGAAATTGAATTATTAGATCTCTTTATCCATACTCCCGATCGAGTGTACTCGAAAGAAGAACTTTTCGATCGCCTTTGGGGACACAACCACTATGGCGACCAATCAACGGTCACCGTTCATATTCGCCGTTTGAGAGAGAAAATCGAAATGAACCCAGCCAACCCAATCAAACTTGTTACCGTCTGGGGTATGGGCTACCGGTGGCAGGCCGGGTAAATTACTACTATAGTGCCTGGGGTTTGTCGTAAAGTCTGTAGAGGGCTTGAGTCCCATCATTCTCATGACCCAAAACCGCTAACTTTTCGTACATCTCGAGGGATTGAGCAAGTCCCGGTAGCTCAATACCCAACTCCTGGGCTGAGTCGAGGGCAATCCTCATATCCTTAATAAAGTGCTTCACAAAAAACCCTGGGGCAAAGTTGTCGGCAATAATTCGAGGCCCAAGATTCGACAAGGACCAACTACCCGCGGCTCCGGGCCCGATACTTTCGAGCAATGTGCTTAGGTCGAGCCCAGCTTTCTTTCCATAAGCCAGGGCCTCGCAGACACCCACCATGTTAGAGGCTATGGCAATCTGGTTGGCCATTTTTGTGTACTGCCCCGAACCCGCAGAACCCTGGAGAACAATTATTTTTCCCATAGCCTCGAAAATTGGCGAAAGGGTATCGAAGGCATCCTTTTCGCCACCAACCATAATACTTAACCGAGCCTCTCGAGCCCCAACATCACCCCCAGAAACCGGGGCATCGAGAGCGTGTACCCCTCTTGCTTTTGCGGCCTCGTAGATCTTCTTCGCCAAAACCGGACTTGAGGTTGTCATGTCCACGAGATAGGAACCGGGGTTCGCTGAAGCCACCAACTCCCCGGACCCAAGATAGAGGTCTTCTACATCTTTGGGGTAACCAACAATAGTGATAAGAACTTGACTTTGGCGAGCCACTTCTTGGGGTGTCTTACACCATTGAGCTCCAGCCTCCAGGACCACCTTCGCGCTGTCGACGGTTCTTGTATACACCGAAAGACGAAATCCTGCCTTTATTAGGTTCAGTGCCATGCTTCGGCCCATGACTCCAAGGCCAATAAATCCAATTGTGTGGGTAGTAGGGTTAATCTTCATAGTCCCTTAGTGTGCCCTGCCCACTCTCTCGGGGTCAAGGGAACCGGGTTCGTAAGGTAAAAACAAAATAGACGTCCGTTTTTCGGTTGAGTCCTTGGCTCACCCGGCGTATGGTACGATCATGATTACAACGGAACTTCAAAACCGATATTACAAGGCCCTCATAGAGAAAGACCCTACATTCCTCGGCATATTTTTTGTTGGTGTAAAAACTACGGGTATTTTTTGCGCTCCTACATGTCGTACCCGAAAACCGAAAATTGAAAACACCGAGTATTTTTCGACTATTCAGGCGGCTCGGCATAACCCCCGAGGTTCTACGCCGATGGTTCCTGAAGCACTATGGATTGACCTTCCACGCTTACCAAAGAATGGTCCGGATAAATACGGCTATACAGGAACTATCCAAGGGTAAACAGGTTCTAGCCACGGCCCTGGATAGTGGTTACGATTCTCGACACCCTTGGGTCCTATGTTTGTCGTCGCATCAACGAAAGGGCTCTGTCTCTTGGAGTTTGTCGATCGGAAAATGTTAGAAACAGAGGTGAGAGACCTAAGCCGCTTCTTTAAAGCCCCGATTATTGCCGGCGAGAACGTATACACCCAACAGGCCGAGACGGAAGTAGGCGAGTATTTTCGAGGAACCCGAAAAGAGTTTTCGGTCCCCTTAGACTCCCCGGGAACAGAATTTCAGAAGACCGTATGGAAGGCCCTTCAGAATATACCCTACGGAACTACAGTCTCCTATGAAACCATTGCCCGGGCAATAGGATCAGAACACAGTGTGAGGGCTGTAGGTACAGCAAACGGCGCTAACCGTATCGCTATCATCGTTCCCTGTCACCGAGTAATTCGAAAAGACGGAACCCTCGGTGGCTACGGTGGAGGACTAGAACGAAAAAGATGGTTACTCGAGCACGAAAGTTAAATCCGCGCCGCCAGGGCTCTATTCTTCACGTAGGCAATGAGTTCGTCCCGGGTCAATTTTCCTTCTTCGAAGTCCACGTCCAGTGCCTTCTGATTATGTTTGACCAAAATGTTCTTGAACTCGTCCAAAGCAACGTCCTTGCCGGTTTCGAGTTTTACACTGGTCATAGGTTCCAGGGCACGCTCTTTGATCTCCGGTGGAACGTAGAGCCCTTTGAACAATGGGACCGTATCCATCTGTTGGAGATAGGTCACGGCATTGAGAACATAGAGGTTTTCAATTTCGCTCAAGAGAATTGTCGCCAATTTTTTGCCACTCGCTCGAATGGCTCCCTGGTGACTGCACCAGGCATCTTCTAAACCAAGCTCTTTAAAGGCATCGATCAGGGCTGTACCGATAGTCTGAAAGGCAGTATCGGAATCGACGAAGCGAGACTTTTCGAAAATTATTTGTACATTCCCAGTTCCTTCGGGCTCAACAAAAACGAAGGTCCATTGGCCGGTTACAATAATATGTTCCAGGGCCGGACATTCTCGCTGAATCTCCTGAATCAAGTTCGAAAAGTTACTCGGACAAATTATGGCCTTTGCCCGCGAATCTTGAAGGATAAAGCTGATTTCTCGCCCCTTATACCGGGTGTTAAATAGTACGGCTATGGCCCCGAGTTTCTGTATTCCAAAAAAACTAAACAGAAAGTCGGGATTTTCGGGAGAATAAGGGCAACCCGGTCGCCCTTCCCTACCCCAAGGGCAACTCACCTTGCTCGGTGGTACCAGCTTTTCCTTTTCCAAATCCAAACATGTTTAGGCCTTCCTATCGATGAGTCGCTTATACGGAGCAAGATGAAGTTCGCAGAATTCGGTGAGTTCCCGGAGAGTTGGAGCGTCGGCTGAACCGGCAGAGCCCTCGGTACTCCCGGCCGTCTTTGGTACCCCGTAGGTAGTAACGAGCTCGTCACCTTTAAGGCTCGGAACATTTACGACAGCGGCCTCGCTCACCTTCGGATGGGTAGCCAAGACCTCTTCCACCACCTCTTCCACCTCCCTGGGGCTGATATTCTCGCCGTGGGAAATAATAATGTCCTTCTTTCGGTTGGTAATGAAGAACATATCGTCGGGTTTTAATACCGCGGCGGTTGCTTCGGGATTATTCCAACATCCCCGGAATATGGTAGTCGATCGAATGATTATTTCACCCTCTTCTCCATCGGGTAGGTCCTGACCTTCTTCGCCCACAATCTTCATTTCTACGCCGTTTACCGCTACAGGCAACGGTGCCCCGCCGGAAATACAGTACCTCAGGCTCTTTGGAATCTTTGTATTCCGAGACTTAAGGCGAGCTCGCTCAACTGGATAGTCCCTACCGCCCGAGCACCATTTCGACCACCCCGGGCCATACGGGCTAGGGTTATGCCCCCAGGCGTGGCGTTATCCTTGTCGACCGAGAGAGCCACCCCACTGTATGACCAGTCATTTTGCTGCGCACCGCAAAGCCTGAGGATGTTTCGATCTAAAAAATGAATAGTTTCGGGAAGCTCGATTTCAATTATAGCCGCGACTCGGACCAAGCGGCCAAATATTCATCATACCATTTTTGGAGTATTTTAATTTCCTTGGGAATCGAAAGGTCAATTTTGTGATGCTCTTCCGGCATGATTACCCCTTTAACAGGGAGTATCTTGGTTGAGGTACTACAGACAAAAACAGCCGGTGGATTGTCAGACCTTATTTCTTCGACCGACAAGGGTCGTTCAACCGTAGCAATACTCTGTTGTTTGAAACATTCAATAATTGTTCTACGGGTTATTCCATTGAGTACCTGGCTTAAGGGTGGTGTGTACACAACCTTAGGGATTCCCAAACCGTCTTTCTCCGGTTGAAAATAGAAAATATTGGTCCGGGTGCCTTCGGTGATATGATTATCTCGGTTCACCAACAGGGCATCGTAGGCCCCCAGGGCCTTTGCTTGCCGGAATGCCACGGTCGAAAGTAACATCGACAGGCTCTTGGCCTGGGGAAAGTGCCGCTCACCGGGAAAGAGGGTTACCAAGGTTCCATCGCGTACTTCTTTTCGGTCTGGATAGAGGGGATTCAACACAAAGGCGTAAAGGTCTGCCGGACGTCCGGTGTGGCCTAGGAGCAGTACCTTCAGGTTGCAGTTCTGTCCTTTTTCGCCTGCTGATCGAACTAAGGAATTTAGGCCTGCTTCCAGGTCTCCAGCACTCAAGGTATGGTCAATTCCCAGAATGCGAGCAGACTCGAAAAGCCGTTCCTCGTGGAATTGGGGGTAGTACAAGACTCCTTTTCGAACCTTGAGGGTCTCGTAAACCCCGTAGCCATAAGTCACATCGATATCGTCCAGAGATACCATCGCTTCGGATTCGGGGACAATATCACCATTTTTTAGTACGTGGTTCATAGGATTAATGTACTCCGCCCAGAAGACCCAGGCTACCCCTAAAGACTTGAGCGTATGGGTCGGCACCTTGGGAAAGAGGTAGTTTCCGGAGGTAACCAGGTATATACTGCACCTAGGAGCGAAACACCCAAAATGATGAAAAAAGTCCATGTTTTTGGGGCGATACCACTACAAGGAGCTACTAAACACCTCTTATTTCTACTGTTCTGCCTTTCATCCATTTTTTCCTTGGACCTTTTTGCCCAGGTTTTGACCATCGATCAGCCAACCCTCATCCCCCAGGGCCGACAAGAGCAGCAACAATCTTCGGAACTATTATCCCTGGTGGCAAGCAGTCTTGTAAGCCCGGGGATTCAAGAATTCTCCCAAGTGGGCTTTCGAGGACAGAACTGGCACACCGATACCTCGCCGGTTCCCGGACGATCGTTGCCCCAGTACCGATTACAAACCCAGTTTATCGACTCCGAGGGATCCCAAGTAAGCATGTTCACCTTGCTTGGACCAGGAAATAGAAGCGAACAGTACGTACTTCTCAAACCCTTATCGACCCTTTCAGCCCGAGAAAGTGCCCAAATCATCGGCTATCTCAAAGCAGCGGTCGACCGCTTCCCATTGGCAGTTAACCCTGCGCCCCCAGCCCCTCTCCTGCTAGATATTCTTCGGGTAACGGAACTTCGAATTCGTGACCTTCCAATTACTCCTACCCTTATGCCCAACTCCCTGTCGGTGAACAAGGACGGAAGGCTGGTGGTAGGCTCCATTGCCTTGGCTCTGGAATTTGATGAAGAAATGGCCCTGGCAGGTCAAACCGGTGCGACTCTCATGGACCAGGGGAACTACTCGCCGGCCTATCTGGCAGCGGTGTCTAACGCCGGCACCCTCTTTCTGCGTCCGGCTCAGGGTGATGAGGTGTATCAATTCATTCCCGGTATCGACCGACCCCGCAGGATTCAAACGGGTATAACCCTTGCTTCGGCCATGGCGGTTCTCCGGGATGGTTCATTGGTGCTCAACGATGCGATGGAGAACCGAGCGGTTCGCTGGTTCAACGGCGAAACTACCCGTTTTCCCCTCATCCCTGGAGATTACAATAGTGTAACCGCCCTCAAAGGTGGACCCGACGGCAATATATGGGTCTTTGAAGCGGTTTCGGGCCGAGTAAGCATTCTAAGTCCCCAAGGAGAGCTCCTCGATACAATCATCCCCCGAATCCCCCAAGCCGAACGGATGGCAATTCGGAACATCGGAATCTATGAAGATGGAAGTTTTGTAGCTGTTGGCACCGGAGGTTTGTACGGATTTACCCGAAGTGGGGGTCTCCTCTGGTCCCTGGACCAAGTACCAACCAACCCCCCGGGAAATTTTGCAAACCTCTTTACCGTAGAGGTCGATTCCCTTGGCGGGTACATTTACCTCACAGGACCCCAGGATGGAAAGATTTATCGCTTTGTCGATTCCCACTACCGCCAAAAATACGCTATCGAAAACGAAAGAGACACTGCCCTCTATCCTCTCCTACAGCGGACCCGACAAGGAAGCAATCCCCAGGACCTGGGTGCCCTGGCCCAGTTCTACCAGGACCGTGGTGCCCCCGAGCTCGCAGCCCAGGCTTGGAACGAGGCTCTCAATCTGGACCCCTTCTACTTCGAAGCAGAAAACGCCCTATCGACCCTGCAACGGCTTACTTTCCTCCAGCAAGGCGATCGGGCTGCGGCGCGGATGAACCGGGACCTCGAGGTCTACGGGGTAGAAACCGCTCGTCCGGCCTACCAAATCGCCTTACGTCTGTACGAGCAGGCCTTGGCCCTCGAGTCAACCAGCACCGAGACCCAACAACGAATTCACCGGCTTCAAGATTCCTTCCTAGGGGCCCAAGGACCAAATCAAAGGCCGAATCGACCCCTCCGTATCGACCAGGTTCGTCTAGAATCAATTTTTCCATCCCTCATGGGGGTGTATCAATCCCAGCCCCTGGGAACAATCGAAATAACCAATACCCTGGACGTTCCGGTCCAGAATGTTCAGGCAGAGGTTCGATTTTCGACCTATATGGATGCCCCGAGGGTAGCAGAAGGACCTGGGACCCTGGGGCCCGGTGAGAGGGCGAGTATTCCCCTCTTTATTGCCCTTAACGAACGAACCCTGGAGTTAGATGAAAATCTACCTGTTCTTACCGTTGTAGAGGTACGGTATCAAATCGCCGACGAAGAACACCGAGTAAGCCGAAACACTGGCACTACCATCCTTCGCCGTACCGCCCTCAGCTGGGATGACTCCCGAAAAATTATGCCCTTCGTTACTCCCAACGAATCGCTCATTTCGACCTTTGCGTTCCAACTTTTGGCCGGTTCGACTGGGACTACTCGATCACCTTCGTCCGGTCCCCTTTTGGAGAGCTTTTTTGAGGAGTTTCCGATTCTTGCCCGGGCCCGAGTCTTGGCCGACGGCCTGGGGGCCTATAATATCGAGTACATTGAGGACCCCGCCAGCCCAATTACCCAGGTCTTTGGCCAGGCGTCGGTTATCGACACCGTGCGTTTCCCCCGGGAAACCCTCTTTTACCAGAGGGGCGACTGCGATGATACCACCGCCCTTCTGACCTCCCTCTTCGAAGCAGCGGGGATTCGTACCGCTATCATGACCAGCCCGGGGCACGTCTTCGCCGCCTTCAACAGCCGTATTCCCAGCGAAATGGTCTGGCTCTTCGAGACCAGCGGTCTTAAAACTCTTCTCCACGGGGGTGAAATTTGGATACCCCTGGAAACAACCAACCTGCCCGAGGGATTTCTTGCCTCCTGGACCTATGCGTCGGGTCTCTTACAAACCCACGGCAATCCTGGTCCCGATAATCCGCAGGTCGAGTTCATTCCCCTCGAGGAACACCGACAGGTCTTTCCTTCCTTACCACTGCCCCGGAGCAGCTTTGTCCTCCCTGTTCCTTCACCCGATCTGGCCCAGAGTACCCTCGCATCGTACCGTTCTGCCTTGGTAGCTTCTTTATACGAGGATAACCGACAGGACCTGGAAGACGACCGCCTTAGGCGCATCACGAACCTACCCTCTAACCGAATAGAACGTCGAAACATCTTGGTGTCCTTAAATAAGTTGGCAATTCTAAATGATTTGTTCGGTCAAGAGGACTCGGCCCGGCAGTTCTATCGACAGGCTCTGTCATTGGATCCCCTGTTCACGCCTACCCTGGCGAACTACGCGGGATTTTTGTATCGGACCGGTGATAGGGCCACCGCCCTGGATCTGGTTGACCAGGCGTTGGGGATTGCAAGAAGCCCATCGCTGGAGCAGTTGCGGCGGGTCATTGCTGGAGAGTCCGGTACCCCAACCCCCGGAGTCGACGCCCAGGGTCGAGCTTCCCAGGCCGACGGGCCTGCACGAAGCTTCTTCTTCGATTTATGACAGGGGAGGCTTGCGGCGCACGCTGAACTCTCGTTGATTTATCGGGGTGCGTTTTGTCGGAGTATCCCGGGATAACTCGTACCTGGTTCGTTGGCTCGAAATCCCTTTCCCTTTGGAATCCTTCACCCGAGGGTAGGTTCCGTTGGATTCCAAGGCATAGGACTGAACTCGATCGTCGACACAGAGAGTGAGGGATCGTTTTACCCGTTCTTTCAGATCTGGATCTTCGATTGGAAACAAAAGTTCGACTCGACGTTCGAGGTTTCGGGGCATCCAATCGGCGCTGGAGAGGTAGAGCTCTTCATCCCCTCCGTTTTTGAAGTAAAATGCTCGGGTATGTTCAAGATAGCGGTCAATTATACTCGTTACTCGTATATTCTCGCTTTGCCCCTTAACCCCGGGCACAAGCATACAGATTCCCCGGATATTCAGTTCAATTTCGACCCCCTTGGAACTGGCCCGATACAGGGCCTCGATAACGTCTACGTCGGCCAGGGAGTTGAATTTTGCAATAATCTTTCCGGGATTTTCAGGGATTGATTTCTCCGCCTCTCGATCGATGAGCTCGAGAATGCGCAACTTCATTCCTTGGGGGGCCATAATAAGCTTGTTCAAAGAGGGTATCGCCGAGTAACCGGTTATTGCATTAAAGAACAACCCGGCCTCGTAACAGAGGTCCTCGCGGCTGGTCATGAGGCCCATGTCCGTATAGAGCTTGGCAGTTTTATCGTTGTAGTTCCCCGTAGCCATATGGAGGTACCGGCAGATTCCTGTCGTTTCCTGCCGGATTACCAGGAGAGCTTTCGCATGAACCTTTATTTGGGCAATTCCATAGACTACGATAACCCCGGCCTGCTCGAGCCGATCGGCCCATGAGATGTTGCGCTGTTCGTCGAACCGGGCTTTAAGCTCAACCAACACGGTCACCTGCTTGCCATTATGGGCGGCGGTCTCAAGGGCTCGTACAATTGGCGAATTCCCGCTGGTTCGATACAAGGTCATCTTGATCGCGAGGACTGCGGTATCGGTGGCAGCCTCCTCAACCATTCGAATAACCGGGTTAAAGGATTCGAAGGGATGGTGGAGTAAAATGTCTCGCTCTCTAAGGGTTTGCCATAGGGGTGCATCTTCGGGTAGTCCTCGGGGTTCCATAGGAGACCAGCCTTCAAATTTGAGCTTGTCGTATCCATTGATGAAAGTAAGGCTCATGAGGCTCGTAAGTTCCAGGGGTTCGGGGGTGTCGTAAACTTCGGTTGAGTCGAGGGACAGACTCTTCTGAAGGAGCTCCTGGAGGCGAGTCGATGTACTTCCAACATTTAATCGAACGGCAGTACTTTTTTCTCGTCCCGTCAGAACCTGCTCCATTGCCTCAACAAAATCTTCGTCCCGGGTTTCATCAACCCCAAAGTCTGCGTCTCGGGTTGTCCGAAATACCAGGTGTTCTTTAATTTCATACCCGGGGAAAAGGGTATGCCCATACTGGACTAAGAGACTCTCGAGCAAAATAAAGGTTCGCTGTCCCTCTTTGTCGGGTAAAAAACAAATTCGTTCTAAGGATTGGGGCACCTGAACAATCGCCAAGTGCTCGCCTTTCTCTTCTTCGGTTATGAGTAAAGAGTCCGAGGCTGGGACTACCAGGAACGCGACCTGAAGTCGCAAATTGGCCCCAGGAATACTGGGGGCGTCTTTATTAACCCTCACCGGCGTTAGTAAGGGGAAAACTTGGTTCTCGAAGAAGGTTCGGGCGTAGTTTTTTTGATCGGTGGAGAGCTGATTGTAACTGTCCTTGTAGATCAGTCCTTGTTCGGCCAGGCCGGGTAGAATTTCCTCGTGCAGACATCGGTACTGCTCGGACATAATTTCCTTGCTCTCCCTGCTACAGGCATCGAGTTGAGACTGGGGGCTCATGTGGCTGGGGCAGGTCGTATAATTCCCCGCTCGGACCTGGCGTTTAAGGCTCGCCATTCGAACCATATAGAACTCATCGAAGTTGGCGGAAACAATTGTCAAAAATTTGAGCCGTTCTAGTAAGGGTTTTTCGGGTCTTTTTGCCTCTTCGAGTACCCTACGGTTAAATGCGATCCAACTTAATTCCCGATTGAAAAAACGAGAGGCCTGGGTTTTTGCTGCCATAGGTTTATTGAACTCCCAAGAATTTTTTTTGTTCTAGTACTACCCGAAATCCGAAGACTTCCTCAAAAAGTTCGGACTTTGATTCGATTCCATAGCGCTCCATGGACAAATCTCCTGTGCAGGTCGTAGAAATTACCAAATCTTCATCCCTAATTTCGAGGACTATTGTTTTTACGTGCTGAGTGTGGCTACGGTCCAGGGCGTCGGCAACTCGTAAGATGCCCGATAACTTCAGGACCATAAGTCGCTCGTCTCGGGCAAGGGTCGTAAACTCGAGGTGAGTGCTATTTGGCTTTGAATTCCGGTGGTAACGAATGAGATTCGCCACAATCTTAATGTCGTTCCGTGAGAGGCCAAAGAGCTCGGAATTCATAAGGATGTATTGGCCGTGTTTATGGTGTCCCGATGCACTTACGAAATAGCCGATATCGTGCAGAAGCCCTGCTACCTGGAGAAATAGTCGTTCACGCTTGCCCATACCGTGTTCAACCTCGAGCTGATCAAAAATTTGCATGCTCAGGTCGCTCACAAGCTCGGCGTGATCTTCATCAAAATGAAACTTCTTCCCCAGACTTCGAGCGCTGGAAAGCACCTGGGAAATAAACTGGTCGTTCATCTTCTTGTCTTTTCCCAGGGCGTAACGAAGAAGTACCCCTTCGCGAATACTTACATTGGGAATAATGATTGTTTCGGCTTCGGTCTCCTCGAGAAATACCTTATGGACCATTAAGGCAGGCAGCAAGCCCTCGGCTTCGTGGTAGGCCACCCCGAGCTTTTTGACAATTTGATCGACCGTATAGGCCTGAATTTTCTGAACAAAGGCCAAAAAATCACCTCGACTTAGGGTCCAAAAGGTATCCCCGCCTTTCGTACCTATATGGCCAGCAACAATCCGGGCGTCGCCCCCAACCATAACAAAGTATCGAACGGTTCCCAATTTTGTCTCGGTCTGGATTCCTTCCATGGTAACCCGAAAATGTTCACGGATGTACTCCTCGAGGGGCAAGCTTGTTTCCCCGCTTCGGGGGACCATCTGCCGCTCTATTCGAATGGTTCCCATCTTGAGCGAGTGGGTAGCAGCCATTTTTCCCCGTTTGAGAACCATGAGTTCTATAGAACCACCTCCAACCTCTATAATAAGCGAGTTCGAACGGGAAAAGGAGGCCTGCATAGATTCGACGGCGTATTGGACGGCGATGAAGGTAAGGTGATTTTCTTCTACTCCCTCGATTACCCGAATGCGCAGACCGGTCTTCATATACACTCGATCCAGAAAGGTGTCGCGGTTTCGAGCCTCTCGAATAGCGCTCGTTGCAATCGTGTAAACATCCGGTTCCAAAATTGCCCATCCATTCATGAGTTCCCGAAAACCCGCCAGAATCTGAATCGCCTGGGAGATAGTTTGTCGCTGAATTACCTTGTCCGAAAAAACATCCTGGCCCAAACGTACCGGTCGCTGGGCCCTATCGAGGGTTTTGTACCTGCCGTCGCTACTGACCTCGAGAATTACCATACGAATAGCCGATGAACCTACGTCAATAACCGCTACCGGTCGACTTGTATCCAGTGCCTGCGAAAGTTTTTTACTCACCTGAGAACTGCCTCCTTGGCCAAAGCAGCAACTCCCCGAGCTACCGAATCGTCTCCCAACTCTGCTACCTTTAATTCAACCTTTGCCGCCAGGGAGGGCATTGCAAACTCTCGCATCGTAGATTCAGCTACCGGAAACATCCAGGGTTGGAGCTTTTCAACCAAGCCACCACCAAGAATTACCAGCTCGGGGTTAAAAATATTGACGACATTTCCAAGGCCTACTCCTAGATACCAAGCGGCTTTTTCTACCAATTTTTGCACCTCGGTTTCTCCGGCTTCAATGCTTTTTTTAATGAGTCCACTCTTTATATTAGCAATATCGGTTCCTGCTTTCTCGAAAATTGTTGGAGCCTTACCGGTACCAGCGAGATGCACCAGGTCTTTGGCCAAAGATGTCTTAGAAGCCAAGGCTTCAAGGCATCCCCGTTGACCACAGCCACACAGCCGACCTTCTAATTGAATCTTCATGTGTCCTATTTCGCCAGCGCCGCCACTGGCGCCCCGATAGAGGTGGCCATCGATAATAATTCCGCCCCCAATTCCGGTTCCAGGATAGAGTCCAACCACGTGTTTGTATCCCCGGGCCGCCCCTGCAACAAATTCGCCGTAAATTCCTGCGTTTACGTCGTTTTCGAGGACCACAATTCCCGGAACCTTGGCTTCGAGACTGGTGCGGAGGGGAAAATCCCTTACCCCAAGATTTGGCGTGTCCTTCACATACCCTGTAGTAAAATCAACGGGCCCAGGAAAAGTTACCCCTAAGGAAACTAAATCTTCGAGGGTACCCGCGTTTTCGGAAGCCAGGGCGACTTCAATTTGCTCTATCATGAGAAGTACCAGGTCATCTCCACTTTCGAGTACCGGGGTTTTTACCTTACTTTTTCCGACAACTTCCATCGATTCGTTCAATAGTACGGTGAGAAGTTTTGTGCCACCCAAGTCGATTCCTGCGTAGAGTACCATAGGTCCTTCCTTTATTTGTTCGTCTAAAGTCCGAACACTATACCATGAATATCCAGTGCTCCCGTGAGATTTTGATGAGCTTGCGACCTAACCCCGGCATCGGATACACTCGGGGCCATGAACAAACAGACCCACGGGGTAGTAATCGGGAGGTTCATGCCTCCCCATAATGGCCACCGTTACCTCATCGATTTTGCAACAGCATACGCCGACCGGGTCACGGTCTTTGTGTGTACCCTTTCTCACGAACCTATTCCCGGCGAACTCAGGTTTAGGTGGATGACCGAAATGTTTCCTTCCCCAAACATTCACTTGGTGCATATTACCCAGGAAATTCCCGAGGCAAGCCGCACAAATCCGGACAGCCCCCACATCTGGGCCCAGGCGTTGCTCCCCTCCTTAGATACTCCTGTGGATTTTTTGTTTGCCAGCGAAGACTACGGTCAGCCCCTCGCCGAAGCCTTTGGTGCTCAATTTGTTTCCGTGGACCCTAGTCGTAACACAATCGGCACCTCGGCTACCAAAATTCGCCAAAACCCCCTGAAAAATTGGAAGTACATTCCCCAGTCCGTAAGGCCCTACTTCGTCCGCCTCCTGGAAGTAACGCCTCCAAATGAACTCATGCCCGAAGACTCATTAACCCTCTTATCCCAGATCGCCAGCCAATTAGATACGGTGTTTCTACCTGCCCTCGAGGCAAATCAATCTGGGCTCGCCCAGTTAAAGGCTCTTTGGGCCCAAGCTCGGGGATATATTGTCCTCTCAGTTGATCAATGGAGAACCTTCTCCCCATTCATAGGGAGAGTCTTCCCGGGCTTTCCCCTAGAAATCCGAAAAATCCAACTCCATTCAACGAATACCCCTAGTATCCAGGAATACCTCGCCCCCTTCCTTGAGGAATTGAGCAGCTAAGGATACAATTTCATCTATGGAAATACTCTGGCTCGTCGGGGGATTTGTTCTCCTGGTCTCCGAATCCTTCTTACCCAGTTTTGAAGTCTTCTTTTTCGGTGTCGGAGCCCTGCTTACCGGTATTCTAACCTGGCTGGTACCCGGAATTGCTGGCAGTGCGGCCATTCAAGTTGCCCTATGGCTTGGGTCTTCGGTCCTTACCCTCGGTGTTCTTCGGAAAAAATTTTCGGGGATATTTCGGGGTAAGATGATCGAATCGGAGGATGAAAAAGAAATCGATGCTGGCCTTACGGCGGAGGTAACAAAGCCTATTGCCCCCGAAACCCCCGGACGGATAAAAATGCACGGTACAACCTGGGAAGCTCGGTCCTACGACGACACCTTTGAGGTTGGAGAACGGGCCCTAATTCTTAAAAAGGAAGGAATGGTTTACTACGTTTCGAAAGAAACCGAACTCTAAAGGCTGTAAAAGGAGGTAGATATGGATTTTTTTAGTTGGTTATCCGCCGCGGGAACTTTGGTTCTCTTTTTTATCATCTTCTTCAAGATGATTCGTATAGTCCCCGAACGGGAGGCGTGGGTTGTCGAATTCTTCGGCAAGTTTCAACGAACTCTTGGACCGGGCTTTCACTTGGTAATTCCCCTGGTCCAAAGGGTAGGATACAAACAAATCCTCAAGGAACAGGTAATTGATGTACCACCCCAGGTCTGTATTACCAAAGACAACGTCCAAGTGACCGTGGACGGTATTCTCTACCTTCAGGTAATAGACCCGGTCAAGGCGAGTTACGGAATTGACAACTACCGATTTGCGAGCAAACAGTTGGCCCAGACCACCATGCGGAGCGAAATCGGGAAAATCGACCTCGACAATACCTTCAGCGAGCGTAGCCGAATTAATGAAGCGATCGTCCAGGCGGTAGACGAGGCCTCAGATGCCTGGGGAATCAAAGTTACCCGCTACGAAATCCGTGACATTGCTCCCACCGATACCATCACCGAGGCCCTCGAACAACAGGTGAGAGCCGAGCGGGAAAAGCGGGCAGAAATTCTTACCTCCGAAGGAGAAAGGGAAAGTCGCATTAACGTCTCGGAAGGAAATCGAGAAGAATCGATCAACCTATCCCAAGGTGAGCGGCAAAAACGAATCAACGAGGCCGAGGGTCGAGCGGCCGCAATGGAAATACTGGCGAATGCTACCGCCGAAGGAATTAAGGAAGTAGCTGACGCCATTAACGCCCCCTACGGTGACCGGGCGGTTAAGTTGCGAATCGCCGAGCAGTTTGTAGATCAACTAAGAAATGTTCTTTCGAACGCCGACACCACCGTGGTCCCCTACGACCTCGCTCAACTTCAGTCGGTTATTGCTACCCTCTTACCTAAGGGAGGCCAAAAATGAATCCGTTTACGATAATTTTTGTCGGTTTTCTCATTGTCCTTATCATTTCGGTCGTACGAAGCATTCGAGTCGTCCCTGCTCAAACTGCCCAAATAGTAGAACGCCTAGGAAAGTATACCAAGACTCTCTCGAACGGATTACACATCCTGGTTCCCTTTATCGATAAGGTGCGCTACAGCCAGAACCTCAAGGAACAGGCTATAGATGTTCCAGTCCAGACCTGTTTTACCCACGACAACGTTCGAATCGAGGTGGATGGGGTTCTGTACTTCAAGGTTACTGACCCCAAGAAGGCCAGTTATGGCATTACCGACTTTCGGCTCGGGACCATACAGCTGGCCCAAACTACGATGCGTTCGGTCATTGGTAGATTGGAGCTCGATAAAACCTTCGAGGAGCGGGACAACATTAATGGGGCTATCGTCAAGGAAGTCGATGAAGCCAGCGACGATTGGGGCGTGAAGGTAACCCGCTACGAAATCAAGAATATCGAAATCCCCCCTACAATCCTCGGCGCTATGGAGTCCCAAATGCGGGCTGAACGAGAGAAACGGGCGGTAATCGCCCGTTCTTTGGGGGAAAAAGAATCAAAGATTAACTACTCCCAAGGGATGAAGGCCGAATCGGTGAACCGTTCAGAAGGGGAAAAGCAAAAGTGGATCAACGAGGCGGAAGGTAGGGCGTCAGAAATTCGGGCCCTCGCCCGGGCTACGGCCTCGTCCATTAAGACCCTCGCTGGAGCCCTCTCGGTTCCCGGAGGTCAAGATGCGGTCAACCTTCAGCTAACCGAACAGTACATTCAAACCCTCTCGACCTTGGGACGAAAGGAAACTAAGGTAGTATTGCCCATGGACCTCACCGACATGGAGCAAACCTTGGAAACCCTTCAGCGAATGCTTAAGGTGAAGAACTAATAACGTAGGTAGTCGCAAATCGCCGGGTTCTTCTGGAGCTCGGTGATTTGCTCTTGGGTAGGTCGAGCCGGCTTATCTCTCTCCCCTTTTACAATACAGATAAACCCAAGCTTTTCCCCCTCATCGGCGTAAAACTGATGCCAGGTGGCAGGGGGAACGAATATTCGGTCGAAGGCCTTTACTGGCTGAATTTCTGAACCCAGCAAAGCGTGGCCCTTTCCCCGGAGGATAATGACCCCGTGGACGTGCTGATGAAGTTCCAAAGCGCTATAGCCCCCGGCCTTGGCTTCAAAATACCGTATTTCGACCGGAAGGTTTTCATCTACATCAAAAAGGATCTGTTTCGACATCCCCGAGGACTGGGTTCCGGAGGAATTGTAAGCCTTTAGGTCAACCTGGGGCCATCGGAAGCTCTCTCCATCTATTTCGAAAGGGAAGATCATATCTTGACCCTCTCATTCACCTGAGTAAAGTCACTGGTTATAAGATTCGAGAGGTCTGAAATCGCTTGCTCTTCATCCTCCCCATCGGCGGTTATTCGTAGTTCGCTACCGGTGCGGACATTCAAGAGAATCACCTTAATAATATTCTTGGCATCTGAAGACTTGTCGCCTTTGAAAATGTGGATTTTTGAAGAGTAAAGTTTTGCAGTTCGACAAAAGAGGTCTGCGGGACGGGAGTGCAGTCCCGTGTCGTTGGTTACAGTGAGGGTTACTTCTTTCATGAGGATTCTCCTTTCGAGTCGGCAATTTTGTCTAGAAGCTCGCGGGAAGCCCCGTGCTTCTTGACGAGGACCCTTACAAGATTTTTCTTTGTAAGACGATAAATTCCAAAAAAGTACGGCGACGAAATATACCTAAACCGAACCGTTGCTCCGACCCAATCTTGAAAAATCGAGTCTTCCTGTTGGACCAACCAGTCCAAAATGAGGTTCCAGTCCTTCGAGCCACTTTCACCCAGGAGTCTGGACTCAATCTTCCTCAGATTCTGGTGTACTATCGCCAAAATACTCCCGTAGATTACGACTAAGGTATTTAACAGTACCTGGTTCGCCAAGTAAAGCTCAACAAGGGTGTTACTCGCCGAACCAAACATTTGGTAGAGAATTTCTGCCATAGGAACTAAAAGAGGCTGAAAGCCCCAACGACTTTCTTTGTGACCCCCAGGGCGGTATAACGCTCGACAGCTTTAGGCGTATCTTCCACTATACATTCGGCCCCGGCCTCCTTAATTCGAGCAATTGTCTCGTCGAGAACACGCACCTTTGCGTTGTAACCCACCCCAAGCACAACTACCTCGGGTTTGGTCGCCAGAATGTCATCGAAGTCTTCGGGAGAAAAAGCCATTCCATCTTTGCGCCACCATCGACCATCTACCTTGTCGGGGTAGACCACCAGGGGTGCTCGGTAAACCTTACCATTACAGACCATTTTTCCAAAAGCAACGTCTTCAATCTTTGTCATGTATACGGGTACCTCTCTCACCCTTGATTCTTAATCGGCTCAGGATCTTAAGTCATTGCGATGCAATGACTAACTTAGCGGGGACCTCTGGAATCTCGTTTTCTGTATAATTCGGTCATTGCACGGCAATGACTTACGTGCTTCAATCTGACTAAAGAAGTAGTTTCCAGAGGTGCTCTCTATTTCAAGTACTCCATAATTTTTTCGATATCTTTGTCGATTCCAATACCCGTCAGGAACGACACCGTATGAATAACCGGAATATCGCCGGTCCCCGACACCATGGTGGTAGTAACTACCAGATCGTACCCTTCGATCTTGCTTGGAACCTCGGTGGCCTTACACTGGGTCGTTGTTATTTCGATTCCCCGCTTCCCCAGTTCCTCTTCTATTTTTCGAGCTACCACGGTAGAGGTCGCAATCGCCGTACCGCAGGCTACAAGAATTCTCTTTTTTACTCCCATAAATCAGTCTCCTTTTTCCAAGATACTTTGAATTTCTTTGCTGTCCCCTAGTTTCAAAACCCTATCGGCGAGGGCTTTTGCTTGGTGAAAGGTAAGGGAACGGATTTTGTACACCGACTCGGCCAAGGATTGACTATTCATGCTCAGCTCGTCTACCCCCAAACCGATGAGAGCCGGTAGAGCCCGGGGCATTCCCCCGAGTTCGCCACAAATTCCAACCCACTTGCCTACTTGATGGGCCACCTGGACCACTTGGTGGATCGCCCGAAATACCCCCGGATGGAAGGGCTGGTAGTAGTCTTGGATTTGCTCATTCATTCGATCGGCTGCCAGAAGGTATTGGGTAAGGTCGTTGGTTCCGATACTCACAAAATCTACGAGAGCTAAAATTTCAGGAGCCATAAAGATCGCCGAGGGAACCTCCAGCATAACCCCAATTTGCAGGTGTTCGTCGAACTTTTGTTTCTCGTTCTTTAGGTCTTTCTTGATTCGGTCGAGGTGTTCATAAATTGTACGAACTTCATCGGGACCACAGATCATCGGGAACATGATTTTAAGATTCCCGTAGGCAGAGGCTCGAATGGCTGCCCGCAATTGGGTCGTAAACAGATCTGTTCGGCCTAGGGAAATTCTAACTCCCCGGTACCCGAGGAAAGGATTTTCTTCGTGGGCCAAAGGAAGGGCGTCGACCTTTTTGTCTGCCCCAATATCGAGGGTCCGCAAAATAACGAAACCTTCGGGAAAGGACTCGACCGCTTTTTTATAGGCCTGGAACTGGGCCTCCTCTCCCGGGAGGGTCTTTTGGGCCATAAACAAAAATTCGGTGCGAAAGAGGCCCACCGACTGGGCGCCATCGGCCAGGGCCTTGGGGATGTCCTCCACCGACCCAATGTTCGCCGATAGCTTGATTCGGTGCCCGTCGAGGGTAATTGGCTCTTGGCCTTTTTGGTTTTCCAAGAATTCTTGGCGCTGCTGGTAGGCCTGGCGGCGGATTTTGAGTGGGGCGGCAGTGTCGGGGCTTGGGTTGCCGTAGATCTGGGCCTGGGAGGGCTCGGTACAATCGAGGGTGATTTCATCCCCCGATTCCAGGGTAATGGTAGCACCCCGCACCCCTACTGCTGCGGGGACTCCCAGGTTTCGGGCGATTATTGCTACGTGGGAGGTAATGCCCCCCTTTTCTGTCACTAGGCCCTGGACCATTCTTTTATCCATAGCTGCGGTGTCCGAAGGAAAGAGTTCCTCGGCAATAACAACGACCGGCCGCTCAAGGAAGGCCAGAGACTGCTGGGGTCGTCCGAGAAGAACTCGAACCAGGCGATTTTGTACGTCTTCCAGATCTGCGATTCGTTCTCGGTTGTAGTTTCCTTCTTCTATTTCCTCAAAGAGAGCCCTGTAGGTTCCAAAGACCTCCAAAACTCCCGACTCTGCAAGGCAGGACTTTTCGCGGATACTCTCGCGTATTTCATCGAGAAGGGAATCGTCTTCTACTATGGTTTGTTGAGAACGAAAAATATGGGCACTTTCTTCGCCCAGTTGGGATTTTACTTTCTGTTTCAGAATTTCGAGTTCGTCGAAAGTCGCCTTTGCAGCCCTATTCAGCCGATCAATTTCTTGATCCACTTCGGGAACTCGGTGGGGTTCAAAATCCAGGTTTGTAGGTTTGTACACCAGTGCCTCGCCCTGGGCAAATCCCGGTGAGGCAGCTATACCTGTAAGGTTATTAACGTTTTTGTTTTTCGTGGACATTGGTTTTTAAAATTTCAAAGATTTCTTTCTCGTCTGCTGCTTTCATAATGGCGTCGAGAACATCTTCATCTTGGTACACATTTATGAGGGTCTCAAGAAGATCCCCAATCATCCACTTTTCCTTGAGGGCAAACATCGAAATCATCGATACCTGGAGCTTTTCATCCGGGTCTCCCATAGACCTAAACTCAAGAGGTTTTGTTACCCGGGCAAAGAGCAAAGCCGAGTTGTTTACGTAGGTCGCGTCGGCATGGGGTATTGCGATTTTTTGTCCCGGCATTGGAAGGGCCGAAGGATGATTTTTTTCTCGATCGAGAATCGCAGCTACATAGGGCTTTTCACAGTACCCTTTTTCTACTAGTAGGCTGGCCATGGTCTCTAAAGCCTCATCCCTGGAAGCCACATTCAAATCACAAAGGATAAGATCCTCGCGAACCATATCTTTGAACTGCAAAGCATTTGGGTTTGCCATACTGTACCGCCCTTAGAATTTCTCTACTCAAAAGAAGTACGGGTCCCCGAAAGGACCCACACCTTGACGTTGAACCCTTATTTTTTGTCTGGGTCGTAACCTGCAGCCTTTTCCCAAGCGGCTGAATTCTTTCGATACAGGAACCAAAGAACGACGAGCACTACAAGAATAATAGCGTTTCCAACCCAGAAGTTGTTGGCCGCCCATACGAACATACCGGCCAAGAATGTACCACCGTCCCCAAGAGAGGTAATGGTGGTTGCGCCTTCGGGGAAGGCAAAACCTACAGACCGAGCAACAGTGGTCTGAGCTTCGGCCAAAGCATTCATGATGTAGAGAGTAGGAATCATAACAACGGTACTGGTTATGATGGCTCGAACTACGTTACCTCGAACGATCGGCACCATCATGGCTACCATGAAAGGAATTGTTGCCAGGTCACCAAAGGGCAGAACCCGATTTCCAGGAAGAATTACCGCCAAAAGCAAAGTAATAGGTACCATTACCAAGGAAGTAGCAATCGCTGTTGGGTGACCAATTGCGATTGCCGAGTCCAGACCGATGTAAATCTCCCGACCATTCGCTCGCTTTTGCAAGAACTCTCGAGCTGCTTCGGACAGAGGAATTAATCCCTCCATAAGTAAAGAAACCATCCGTGGCATAAGGACCATAACCGCAGCCATGGTAATTCCTAACTGAAGTACTTGGGGAAACCATACGTCAAATGTTGAGGTACCCGCGTAGCCCAAAGCCGCAATAACCAAACCAATTACTCCACCGATAAAGACCGGCTCACCGAATACACCAAATTTCTCTTTGATGGCTTCAGGATCGGCTTCTATCTTATTGAGCCCGGGAATGTAGTCGATAACCTTATTCGTAACCACTGCGAACGGTACAAAAGAGGTCGACAGTCCGTGGGGTAAGGATATTCCAGGAATGCCCAGAAGCTGTTGGGTTGCAGGGGCTGTCCAGTCCGCCAGGAAGAGGGCCATGGCCGCAAACAACATAGCCGAAATAAGTCCGTACCAAATGTTTCCAGTAACCGCTTGAACCATGGCTCCGGCGAAAGCGAAGTGCCAGAAGTTCCAAATATCAATGTTGATTGTCTTGGTAACTCTCACCGAAAGTAAAAGTAGGTTCAACAAGATTCCCGCAGGAATTACCAAAGCAGCCAGCTCCGAGGCAAACGCAATTGCTGCGGATGCAGGCCAACCGACGTCGATAATTGAAAGTTCGATACCGAATCTTTCTACCATAGCCTGAGCAGCAGGACCCAGATTTCCCATGAGAAGTCCGATAATCAGGTTGATTCCGACGAATCCAACCCCTACCATAAGACCGGCCCGAAGTGACTTTCCTACCTTGGCACCAAAGGAAACTGCCAAAATGAAAATAAGAATTGGCAGAAATACGCTGGCCCCGAGGTTAAGGAAGAACTGCACAAACGATTGGATTGCTTCCATAATCGCCCCCTATGAATTGGTTACTTCATCCTAAACCGGTTCTGCCAGTTGTCAACATTTTTCTTTGAGACTTTTGCATATGAGTGCAATATTTTTGCAGAAACAGGATGGAAACTTGGATTCAGTGTCGGGTAGCGAGGTCCTCGAGGTTTGCGGTGGGAATTTCAAAAACGTCAAAGTAGATTTCGTTGTTCAAAACGTAGGTTCTCGTAAACACAGAAATCCACTCTGCATTCGCCGTGTCGAACCGTTCTTGTATAAAGACTACGTTACCAAGTTCGATTGTATATTGGTAAAAACCAAGACTCGAGTAAACCGTCATAGTTCCGTCAATCTGAGAAAAAAGCTGACTATCTGAAAGTACACCGGTGAGAAGTACATCGAGACCAACAAATTCGGTCGGTGCACCGACTGCGTCGTTCACATTTGATGTCCAACGAAGATTACGAATCGAACCATCTTCCATAATAAACGAACCGACAAAATCGCCGTTTCCGGGGTATCGTCCAATGAAGCCCTTCTTCGGTATTCCGTAGGTTCCGACGTCGTACCCCGTCGAAACGGGTGCACCAAATGAATTGACAGAACTACCATCGGAAAAAGGCTCTCCCCGAATAGAAAGTGTCCCAGAGACGTTCTCCCAGTCTGCTACCGAGAGCATATCTAGGGAACTATCGTTTGGGTTAATACCGGACGCAAAGCGCACACCTGCCGCCGGCAAAACTATTGATGCATAAGAAATGCCACTTGCCGATTGTGCTACTATTCCTTCGACATACCCTATTTGAGTTCGTGTATAAAAACTAATCCCGCTGACGTCAGCACCAAATCCCAATAGTCGAGAGTCATTTGTATACCCATCAGAGTAATCCGAAATCAGATCGAGTTCGTCGAGTACGTCATCATACGCGACTGAATAATATCGAAGATACTTTTTCTCGGTGTTGAGTAGTACCATCATGCCGGAAGAAGGGAGGGGAATACGAAAAGGTATAAATACAAGCTTAGCTTCCAGATCATCCTCGTTCGGTTGTTTAATTCCTCCGGAAAAAGATCTCACATGACTAAGTCTCTGGGTGAGCTGCTCACCCACAGAAACTTCGAGGTCAAAAAGTGGATGCCAACATCCTCCCAAGGAAAAAACCAAAACTATCACGAGGACAAAAATTACACTTCGATTTTTCATAACCGGAACCTCACGCCAAAACGTCCTACGGGGAACTCGATAACTGCGGGGCCAAGAATTGTACCCAAACCCGGAAGGTTGTTTCCATCGGATTTCAAACTGGCCGCATACGCAAATAGTCCCGGATTCGAAGGAAAATACCCATTCACCCCGAGCTCACCAAAAATTCCAAACCTACGCGACCGGGCATACTCCAGACCAATGACCCCACTTAGTCCCCATGGGGCGATGGGGTCGAATACTCCTATGATCTCAGGGGAAACCACGAGACGTGCAAAAGCTCCTAATCCGCCATAGGGCCGAAACCTTTTTTCGGGAGAATTTAAGAAAGCTCCAAAGAGAATACCCGGTTGTATCAACGGCAAACTCAAGAATATTGACTGGGCTTCGGCGTTTGGATCGTATTCGTAGCCATTGCGTTCGTTGCTCAAGTAAAGGCCCGCCAAAAACTGTTGTAGGGTGATTCTCGCAAAACCACCTTGCCCCAACCGAAGGGTTAATGACACCTCGGGAAACTGCATCATGTATAATGCTAGGTCGATTGAGAGACGCGATAACCGCTGCTGATCAATTTCGACAATCTCCCCGGACCTCTGAATTCCGACCGAAAGTTTCTCCCGGTAATAGCCTGAAAGGCTTGCGGCAATCGTATAGGTACTCGGTAAAGTTCCGGGAACCCACAGCTGACCGTCTTCTGAAATGGCTAAGGTGTCCCCTACTCCCAAGTCAATTCTTGTACCCGAAAGTCCTCGAACGATGAATCCTTCTAAAGGCTCCGGCTCAACCTGGGCTACCGCCTCCTCCATGGCCTCCAGTAGGGGAATCCAAAAGTAATCCGCCAAATCTCGCTCCCGGGGAACCAGACCTTGAATACTTCCTTCCGCGAGTACTTGTTCATTCTTTACCAAGGTGATTTTCCAATTGGCAACAATTCGATTGGGATTATTCGGATTCGGTCGAACTTCTACCGCAGTCTCTAATTGGGCGGACGAAAGTTCATCACCAGCCCATCTCTGCACCTGGGCAATCGATTCCACCGCCAGAAGAGCGCTATCCAAGGAATCGTGCCAGTAGGGCTCCACTCGACCATTGATGCGAGTCTGTACTATGACACCGGTTTCTTGGCTATAAACAGCTATGATGGAGAAAACAAATAGAAACAAGGTTATCGAAAGGACCAAACTTCGTTTCATTTTCACCACCAGACCCTATTCTTATAAAGAAACCCCGTTGAATGCTCGTACATAAGCCACCACCGGACTTCTCCATTGAAGCCTGGGTCGAAGTTAATCACTCGGGCCAGATCACTTGCAAAACGAAATGACCGATGTTTCGTTCCATCAAAATTGAATGAAGTCATGTCGCCTCGATCTCGAAAACTTACGACTAGATAGTCCTCGGTAATCCATGCTTCTAACGATGAACCACTGAACGGATCAAAATCTATAGAGGGAAATGGTTGGATGACAACTCCTGGAACATCGATCAAATTTGAACCCGAAACCTGGGCAACTACGTCATCGATACTAGGAAATGAAAGAAGACGGACTTCTTTGTCCCCGCTTAACAACGTTAGCTGAAGGAGTATTCGAAACACTTTCGTACTACTATCTACCTCAGCATCGAGGATATACATACTCTCGTTGTTCGCGGAGTACACATAGTAGTTCGAAATCACTCCCGATGAATCGGTATTTGGATAACGATCGACATAGAGAAATTGGCCAGACCCTTCGAAACGAGTTCCATATAAGTCTTCTCTTACTACAACGGGGTTATTAAGGGGAGAAATAAACCCCAAGTTGCCCGGAGACCCTAGATTAGTCGGATCAAAGTACCACGGTCCAACGCTAAACCCTTGGGGAGTATCCTTTATATGGTTTCCTGAAAGGGGAATCGCCAAGAACGCCCCCGTAAGAGATTCGAGAGCCAGAATGTCTGCCTCATTATAAACCACACTAACGTCGGGCTTCAGGGTCTCGGTATCGAGAAATAACAGAAACCTATTCATATCAGTTTTTAGCAAGATAATCACTTTTGAAAAGTCTTCCCCTGCGATTTCCGAGTGGGCGTATTCCCCGACCATTTCATAACCATCGATCCGTGTTACTCCATATTCGGTCCACATAAAATCAGCTAGATTAAACCGACTCTCAGCAAAGGTCATGTACATGGGTAACAAGCTACTCCCAAGAAAATCACACCCCCCCAAGAGTACAAGAACGAGGGTCAAGACCACGATAATAGTTCGATAGGTCGTTACTTTTTTTACCATCGCCACATCCCCCCTAAGATAAGGATGAAGGGCAATGGATCATCGGGTAGCCAACCCTGTTGAAGAAAGCCAGTACCCAAGGCGTAGGTGCCCCGAATTTCGCCAAAAAGCACTACCGGACGTAGATGGGCCTCTAGACCGAGGACTATCGGATCAAAGGCTAAATCGACACCAAAGGGCTCAGAAAAGGTAGCAGCCGAAACCGGTACGTAGGTCATAATGGCCGAGAACGATGCACCAAGGTAAATCCGTAGGCGGGCATCGGGGGGGGTAAAGGGATACAGACCAAATCCCGCCCGGACCTCGTTATGCAGAATCGGGAGGGAGCCGGGCAGAAAGGGATAGCTGAGCCAGAAGTTATCCTGGGCGAACAGAAACAAAAAATCCCGTACAGGATACCAGCGAAAGCCCCCGGTTATCCCAAGAACCCGCGGCAAAGTAAGGCCAAGATACCACCCTCCCCGTACCTCCGGCAGCAGCGTGGGTACGGCAAAGTGATCCACCGGCGGATCTTGCGGAACCTCTACGCTAAACTCCTGGGGGTGGTGGTCTTCCAGCACCACGGTCAGGGTAAGAATAGACCCAACCTCGTACGGTCGATACTCCAGATTCGCGTACCCATCCTCCCCCACCTGGCCAAGGGCCACACCGTCCTCCTGGGAACCCAGAAATATGGTGGCACCCGGCTGGGACCCGGTAAAAACCAAGGGATACCGAATAACCGCTGTACCCAGACCGGCGGCCGCCAAAGACGGAATGCGGGCGCTCACCCGAGCGGCCGACTCTTTAATTTGAGGTATAACGGTAATTCCTGCAAAACCAGCCGAGGAATCCGAGGCCAAGAGGGTGCCATCCACCCCATCAAAAATACCGATACGCCATATAAGCCGGCGGTCCTCGATCTTTGCCAGAGACAAAACGACAAATCGAATTCCTCGATTACGAGAAATCCTCATTGCTAGGCGACGGTCCGAAAGATTTGCGATTGGGGCTGAGCCACCACTGGCAGTTGTGCCTGGGCTAGTAGGTTCCGATTCTGTCAGGACTCCTTCTAAAAACTCCGGTGGCTCCGACAAGTTAATCGACACCGGATATGCCAAAGCCTCGGTGCCGTCCAGGCGACTCGAAATTTCGAGCCCTGCAGCCTCGGCGTAGGTAAGGGAGTCGGAATCGAATCCAACCGAAGCAACGAGTAGGGTTCGAGGGTCGTCGGGGTCTGGAAGTTCCTCCGCTGGGTCGTTGGCCGCCTCACCTCGTCCCCGGGCGTAGGCTGAACCGGTCGCAAGGAGTACAAGGACAACGAAAAAAAAGAGACGACGAAACTGGGCAGTTCGATCGTGTTCTTTTTTCATTTCGAGGTCAGTACCTCCACACCGTTCCAGTCTGCTGGAGGGGGCGCGTCAACGTACCGTCGGCACCGTTCTTCCATGCTGGTGGAAGCAAAATCATCGGGACCAAGAAGAGTGGTTACCTCATGAAAATGGTCAGCCGCCCGGGCAAAATCGCGATTGTAATACATTTCCATCGCCGAATCATGAATCGGCCAGGCCTTCGCTTCTTCGGGGGTAAGGACTCGTCGGGAAGTATAGATTTTAACTCCCTTCTTTTTACCTTTTACCGCAACCGAATCGACTAGTCGGCAAGGAATTGTATTTTTTACCTCTTCATAGAGGAACTCAGAGATGATGACCGGTTGATGGTAGGGCTTGGTTAGGCCTTCCAGTCGGCTGGCCAGGTTTACCGAGTCCCCAATAACCGTGTAATCCATCTTTCGTTCACTGCCAATGTTTCCGACCGTAACTTCGCCCCAGTTAATACCAATGCCCGTAACAAAGGCCGGTTTGCCGTTTGCAACCTGATGGGCGTTAAAGGCCGCAAGGGCGTCAACCATATCAAGGGCGGCGTTTAGGGCCTGAACCGGATCGTCTTCGTGGTGAACCGGAGCACCAAAAAAGGCCATGATGGCATCCCCGATGTACTTATCGATAATCCCACCCCGACCCATAATTATGTCGACCATCTGGGAGAAATATCGGTTCAAACTGGTAACTAACTCATCGGGCCGCATAGCCTCGGAAATGGTGGTAAAGCTCCGGATATCGGAGAATAAAATTGCAAGGTTTCGGTTCTCGCCTACCAACATCGATTCGGGGTTTTCAAAAAATCGATCTATGAGCTGTTGGGGAACATATTTTTGAAAAATGTTTCGAATCTTTGCTTCTTTTTTTTGGGCTAACACCGCATCGAAGGCGTACTTCTTAATCTGATTATACGCCCGTTCCAGTTCTCCAAGCATGAGGTTAAAGGTATGGGAGAGCTGGCCTATCTCGTCCTTGAACTCCACATCCACCCGTTCCCCAAGGTTCCCCGAGTCGATAATGCGACGCATGGCCCCTGCCACATTTTTGAGCGGCCGAGTCAGGAAGGCTATAAAAAGAAGGAGCAAGAGGGCCGCGGCGGTCAAGGATACAACAAGAATGATAATGCTCTGCTGGGTGATTTGATCTACCGCCGCATAGAAGGTGTCCCGTTGTTCGGTAACCAGGACGTACCAGCCGAAGGGGCCAAAGGAAAAGGACGAGGCCACTCGCTCTATTCCATTCAATGGCAGGTAGTAAAAGGCCCGAGCGTTTTCTTCGATTCGCCGTTGGAGCTCGGATCGCTCGGCGTCAAGAACTTGGAGGGCTCCGGTTCGCAACACCGGGTTCCCTTCGGCGTCGAATGCAACGATGAGCTCGGTGTCGCTTTGGACTATTGCCCGAGCAAAACTCTCGACCCCTGCCTGGGCCGCCTGTACCAAATCTGGCCTGGAGGCTACCCCGTTTTCGACTAAGAGATTCCACTGACTTTCGGCGTACTTTTCGAGCTCGCTCGCTTTAAAACTCAAAAAGTCGGTGGCTATTCGAGTTACCGCTCCGGCTGCAACAAAGTACGAGGACATGCTTACTAAAATGACCGAAACCAGGAGCAGAGGAAGTACAATAAGAATAATTTTTACGCGGATACTCACGGTCTAACTATAGGCCTAAGGTCAAAGAAATTCCAGAGGTCCTTTTGGGCAATAGATCAGGGTTTTTCATCGAGGATTTCAAGGGGCTGTTCAAAGACCATGTACTCGGGCCGGTATTCAAAATGCACCGTATCAAAGGCGGCCCAACGTCCACCCCAGATAAATCCTTCTTCTTCAAAGGCTCGAACGATCTCGGATGGGGGGGTCCAGTAGTCCCGGGGCGATAACCTCCACCAATAGGGATACCCTGATTCGAGAGCCCAACGCCAGTACGGAAAGCGCCTACCGTAGTATCCGGGAATAAGATCGACTGCTATTCCGTAGGAGTGCATACTTCTCCGGCTTGTACCGGCTATTGGGCGCCAAAAGAACCCCCAGACCTGGTCAAGGTTTTCGATGAAATCTTGAACTTCCGAGGAGGAATTTTGGGCTAAGCGGATGTGTTCATCGACCCGCCGAAGGGCAGGCACAGCTCGGGGGTGAATTTGTATTGGTAGACCGAGAAAACGAACCCATTCCATCTGAGATTCGCTGGTCTCTTGGGTAGGTGCGTCATAGAGCAAGTCTAAAAAATCCTGATTTCTCACTCTAGGGTCGAAACCGTAGGTTTGGTTCAATTCAAAAAACGGACGTTGGTTCTCCCGCAAGATTTTTCGTTCCCAAATTGGAAGACCCAGACCCTCCAAGTCCCACATGGGAAGATAGGTTGCATGGACCTGTTCGGTATAGGGGTAGTCAGAGTTGAGCATGCGGCCATCGGCCCACCGAAACTGTGCTGTTCCGAGATCCACGAACCAGTCTTCAGTACTTGCCCATAGTCCTTGGATCTTTTCGGGAAACGCTCGCCACAGGGCTAAAAGCCTAGCCAGTGCATCAGAAGAGGGGGGGGCGATGTTGGTATCTAGAGTTTCGAAGGTGAGAAGTTCTATTTCGACTACATCCGGTGGTTCAACAGGGGCCATTTCGAGCTCAAGAGCGGTCTCAATCGGCTCGGGAGTAACACAAGAACCAAAGAGTAGGATAAAAAGGAGAACCAAAGGAAGGAAACTTCGAGGGCCCATATAATCGTACTATATCAGAAAACTTCGTAATATCTCAGATCATCGATAGTGAGTTGGATTTTAACATCGGCCATAAATTGACCCTTGTCGGACCAAATACGAGGTGAATCGGCCAAAATCGCCCGGCCCGAAATTTCGGCCGGTTTATCCTGGGTTATCCCCCGGGCATAAGTCCGTACGGCCTGAAGAAATCCTGCTTCAAAGGCTTGGGCTGTTCCTTCCGGGGGGAGAGACAGAGGTGCCTGCCCAAGACCCCGGGAATTTTGAACCTGAACCCCTAACCACCGCCGGCGCAAAAGGACCTGTTCGTCACTCAAACGATATCGAAATGTCATCTGAACCCAGGATTCAAAGTCACGATAGTCCTCTAACGAGAGGCGTTCATCGCCCCAGGGAATTCTATTTGCCGGTTCCAGAATAAATTCCTCGGTAACCCGCCGGGATAGATCGGGAGGAACGTAGGAATAAGTGTACCCATAAATCATACCCGATACAAAGTTCCTCGCCATTTCTAAAGCCCCAAGGGCCGGGGAAGAATCCCCAGGGCTTCCTTCCCATGTTCGTGAAAAATCGGTGGGAGGAAAGGCTTCTCGGTCGTACCAGACCGTGACCCGTACATCGTTAGCGAGGGCGGCCGAATTCCCCCGGAAGGATTGAGCATAAAGCGGCAAAAAGCCTACTACAAAGAGAAGCAATAGGAAAAAAACACCCAGGCGGTACGATCCCATAAAGATGTTATCGGCGGAACCACTCCTGAACCGGATTCTTTCCGAATCGTACCAGAAAAAAGAGGTAGGCAAAGCCAAATCCCGCCAGGTGGGTAAGGTGAGCTACCCCTCCCCCTCCGCCGGTGAGCTGACTGTAAATTTCCATGCCCGTGTAAAGAAGGACTAGCATGAAACTTCGAATTGGCAAAATACCAAAAATATACACCTGGGCATCGGGATAGAAGGCCGCAAAAGCAAAGAGGACTCCGTACACCGCTCCGGAAGCTCCAAGCAGGAAGACCATTTGGCTACCGGTAAGGGTAAAAATCAGAAATGACGCCATTCCTGAAAGAAAGCCGGTGAGCAGATAGAAGAGAAGAAACTCCCACGAACCAATTGTTCGTTCAACCTGGGTACCGAAAAAAAAGAGCCCAAGCATATTGAAGAAGAGGTGGCTAAGAGAAGCGTGGGCAAACATGTAGGTAAAAAGTGTCCACAAAAATCCTTCTTGGATTACGAACACCGGGTTCATTGCCAGGTAGACCACGAGGTCGCGGTTTAGGTTCGTTAGTAAGAATACCCCCAAGTTTACTGCGATGAGGATGAGGGTCATATTAAGGGAAGCATAGGGTAAGGGACGTCGAAGGTGTTGTTTTAAGGTCATGGGTCAGAAATTACTGCTCAGATTCTTGGGGGTCAAGGATTGGGGGTGCTATTGGTTCGGTGGTATCGGCGGCCTTGGTTTTTAGGGTAGCTACATGGAGGGTAACTGCCAAAGCAATTCCCATGAGCATCCAGCGGACCCAGAGGATTTCTACCCCAAAGAAGGCAGAAAAAACAATCGTCACCCATAGGAAAGTAATGGTCCAAAGTTTGTATCCCAGGGTAACTCCAGTTTTTTCCGTATAGGCACGCAGATAAGGCCCTAGGATTTGGTTACGATGCAACCAACGATACATGGTAGGTGAGGACTTCAGAAACACTGCGCTTGCCAAGATCAAGAAAACGGTTGTAGGCCAGACTGGGACGACAATTCCGATGATTCCCAAAATCGTAAAAAAGACCCCCAGGGCCCGATAAAAATGTTTCATATCCGAGAAAGTACCAACTTTTGCCCCCGCCGGCTACGGGAGAAGAATAATTGCGATATATTAAAATGATGGTTCGCAATCTTACCGTCGCACTTATAATTGTTTTTCTCGCTGGTTGTCAGTCCCTGCCCCAGGGTGGTCCGCTCAATAGTGAACGACCGGGGCCGATTGTGTCGGTCGATGCCCGGAGTGGTATGGGAGGCGACAACGGGTACGGTCAAGAGTACTGGGTGTCCTTCGATGGTCTTACAACCGACCAAGAATTGGTCGTCCGTTCGGCCATGGAATTGTTAGGACGCGATCGATTAGTTGTCCGGGGTCGAAGATTTACCCTGGATTGTACGGGAGTCGTATTGGCGGCCTACTGGGGTGCTGGGTTCGACCTAATGCCCCTCTTTAATGCCGAAACTGGCAATGGGGTAAAACGTTTGCACGATATTGGAGTAACCGGCGGCACCCTCAAGGATGACCAGAGTGCCCTTCCGGAACCCGGCGACATAATCATTTGGGACAATACCTACGATCGAGACGGAGACAAAAAATGGGGCGACCCAATGACCCACAACGGGATTGTAGTCGATGTGACACCCGATGGTCAGGTGACCTACATTCACCATAATTACGCAGCGGGAATTGTAACCGCCCGGATGCACCTGGGCAAGGTCGAAACCCACCTGGATGTCGATGGCCGAACCGAGGTGAACTCCCCCATGCGCATGCGTAGCGATCGATACATTCGCCCAAGCCAATGGCTATCGAGTCATCTTTTTCGAGAATACGTTGAAGTTTTAAGTCTATTAGAGCAGTCTTAGTAATGCCGATTCTCTAAAAATCCCAAGAGAAGGTCTAGTCGTTCGAGTACTCCTGGGGCTTTACACTCTCTGCAGGCTTTCTGAAACTCCCTGCGGGCTTTTTCGAGGTAGTTCCGACTTCGGGTATCCGCAGCAGAAAATCCCCCCAGACCTCGAATATCGTGAATGATAGTATCAAGGACTTCTTCATTCCCTTGGCGGAACTGGCCAATATGCTGGATAAGGGATCTTTGTCGTTCCTTAACCCCTGGGTCCTCGGGATTTCGAGGGACCAGGGCCTCAATCAGGGGAAGGGTAACTTGCCCATCCCGCAAATCTTGCCCTGGCGGTTTGCCAAAGCGTTGGCGGGAACCCAGGTAATCCAAAATATCGTCCTGCACTTGAAAGGCCACACCCAAAAAATACCCACCCCGGCGGAAGGACTGAATGGACGAACCCGTTTCGCCAGCCATTTCCCGGGCCCCAACACTCAGGGAGAGGGAGAAGAGCATCGCGGTCTTTCCGGTAATTACCCGATTGTAGATCCGTCGACTGGGTTGCACTAAAACTCCGTCGAAATGCTCGCGATCTAAGGCTTGCTGAAACTCGCTACGAACCATGAGCCGAACCATTCCCGACAAAATCTGTCCGGTCACAACCCGGGAGCCATGGCTGACCAGGGCAAAACACAGAGACAGCAGCAAGTCGCCCAAAAGAACCGCGTGCCGACTTCCCAGCACCTTCCAAGCCGCAGGCTGTCCCCTGCGCAGGGGCGAACCGTCGACCACGTCGTCGTGCACCAGGCTAGCCAGGTGAAGAATTTCCAAGGCGCCGGCCAGGAGATAGATTCGGTTTGGGAGCCCTCCGGGAAAAGGACTTTCAGCTTTCCAGGCTTCGAGCTCTGGGCTGGCTCGCTCGTCATCTCGGGTAGATCGAAGGGTACTCAGAAGTTTTTGCGACTGGTTTGTCAGCTCCAGACCAACCCCGAGTCCCGGGGCATCGGGCAAATGAGGATAGTCCAAACTCGCCCCACCAACCCCCCGAGCCCCAAGAACCACCAGAAGGGGGCGAAGCATTTTGCCTCCGGCCTTCTTCATTCCTTCCAGGGCCGGGGCGATGATGGGCGACACCCGGGCTTCCTCATCCAAAACCGAATGGATGATGCTTTGAATGTAATGTAAGTCGGCCCGGATCCATGGCTGTTGGTACAGGGAATCCAGGCCGTCAATAGGTTTATTCATGCCAGGTTCAGTAACCTTTCGTTAGCCTGGTTTGAATTACTTTTTCTTTTTCTTGATGATTGGCTCACCGCTGTACAGATAGGTTCGCTGGGCCAACTTTGTGGTATTCCAACGATCCTTAATCCAAGGCATTACCCAGTGGTCCAGACCCGCTACGTGGCCGGCTCCGCCCATCATAACTATTGCTAAGAACACAAACCACAGCTGATTCCAGGTGAACATTCCCGAAAGGGTGAACACCACTGTCATACCAATGGTGGCGACCGCAGCACCCCAGGTGAACAATCCACCCATGAGAGCAAGGCCCAAGGCAATTTCCACCAACACAATGCTCCACTGGAAGAGACTAAAGTGCAGATGGGCGGCAAGATTATCCATGAAGGTAGTTCGAAACCAGGTAACCAGCGCCGAATCCCATTGGAAAATTGAGGCATCCAGGTCCCAGTACTTCTTCAATACTTCGCCAGCCACGGGTACCGATTCTTCTACCCACTCCGAGGCGGCAGCAACGGCATCGGCCGCTACGTATGCTGCATCGGTTACTGAGTCAGTTGCAGCGGTTACCGCATCTGCGATTGGCTCAACGACAGTTCCAGAAGCCGCGGTTCCAACATCGGTCCAGGCTGCATCGGTTGCTGCACTTACGACCTGGGCTACCTCACTTTCACCGTAACCAGGCATTCCTCGCTGTAGAGTCTTGGATGAGAACATCCATCCCGATCGTGATCGGTCGCCTCGCAGCCAACCTTCACCAATCTTGTTTGCCCCTTCGATGACCCACATGAGGCCAAGCCACAGTCGAGCGGGCAGTACCCAGTAAGCAGGAACCTTGGCTGCAACATGACCACCAAGGATCGAACGCTTGTTCTTGATTTGGAAGAACTCTTCCTGTAGGTAGTTCCAGCAGGCGTTGAAGCCTGCTAGGCCCCAGAGGTAATGGAGGTTGATAAAGTGCTTCAAAGCCATAGCAAAAAAGCCGTAAAGGTTCATTCCCATGACCGAGGCGACTCCGTACCGACCGCCGATAGAAACCATGAAACCGTGGTAGTTGGGAACGTAGATCTTCTTTTCTTTCTTCTCTTCTATCTCGGCTACAATGTTGTGAACTGCAACTTCGGCAGTTTGGAGGGCGTTTTCTACAATCTGGGCCACCACTTTTTCTTGGTGGAGGTACCAGATCATATCCCCTGCCAGATACACGTTTTTATAATCCACCGACTGCATTTCGCCGGAAACCAAAATCCGCCCCCGTTCTCCTACAATATCCCTTTCGTCTTCGTCAAAATGGCAGCCTGACATTCCGTGGATACCTTCGGGAGTAGCGATCGAACAGTTGTCGTTGGATTTTCGTCCTTTAGTAAGATCGATTTTTGCGGTAAATTCCGAACCTTGAATACCACAGGTCCAGACAAAGGTGTCGGTTTCAATAACCCGACCGTCTTTGAGGGTATAGGCACCGTTACTTTCACCTTTGACAATTGGAGCATTCAGGAGGATTTCTACCCCGTTTTTCTCCATATACTCTTTGGCTTTTCGTTGGGGCTTTTCGGACAGAATTGGCAAAACCCGATCTTGGGCCTCGACCACCATAATTTTGACCTCGTCTCGGTCGATGTGGTACTTCCGGCAAAGGGTATCTGCTCGCTCCATCAACTCACCGACGAGTTCGATTCCGGTAAATCCAGCTCCGGCGACTACGAAGGTCAGTTGCTTTCGACGATGGTTTTCGTGGGGTTCTTTGGCAGCTGCGCGGAACATGAGTTCAACGTGCTCTCGAATTCGTATGGCATCCTCTAAAGACCAGAGGGTAAAAGAATTGGCCTGAATTCCATCGATTCCGAAGAACTCGGGGTGGCCCCCGGTGGAAAGGACAAGGTAATCGTAGGGATACTCGGCTACCTTGGACTTAAGTTTATTATCTGGAAAATCGATCGCTTCGATTTCGTCGATAACAACGTTTACTTTGGTGCCCGAGAATATTCGCTTGAAGCTGACCTGGACCGCTTCGGGTTCGGTTCGACTTCCGGCAATTTCGTGTAACTCGGTCATGAGGGTGTGGTACGGATTCTTGTCTATGAGGGTAATCGATACATTCTGGTTTTTCTTATACTGCTTATTGAGCAGCTTGGCGGCTTCGACCCCAGCGTAGCCCCCTCCAAGAATGACGATTTTTGTGGTATCGCCCATAATTTCTCCTTCTAGTAGTGGTTCAAGTACGACCAAAATAGTATACCAAACAGGTCATAATGAGAAGTACTCTCGTGACTTTTTTTTATGTTTATTGAGTTTTGTTGTGCCTTTAATCACAATAACTAATAAACTTGCGCATCAACCGAGTCTTCACCTTCGGCAGCTGCCCGAACGCGGACAAAAACTCTGTTCGGTAGACAGGCACTCCACTCGCCGGTCTGCTCTAACCACCCCGCAGCAACACAGATTTGGTCACGACAGGGACTGGACAAGACTCGAACCCGGTTCTCAAGAATTTCGATAACTGTATCGCCGATGGGCCCCTCAAAACTGTAGGTGCCCTGGGTATCGAGAGAATAGAGGAAGTCTCCTGCCTCGGCTTGAATAGATACCTGTCCAGGATTTCCTGCCGCACCGTAAGCTCCGAGGGTTACAAACACAAACACGCCAACACTCAGAAAAAAGGCAAACCAATCCATCGGAAGGAAAAAAAAGCTGTAATCCCCTAGTTTTTTTCTTGCCATGGGTTATTTTCGCTTACGAATATCGCGGATGTAAATAGATTTTGAAGGACTATTTGGGGTAGCCCGACTATCAAACTCAAAAAGCCCAATTGCTCGAATGAGCTCACCCAGTTTCTGGTAACCATAGTTCCGGGTATCGAAATCGGGGTACTTATTGCTGATCGCTTGGCCGAGAGTACCAAGGTTTGCCCAACCATCGTCATCGGCCAGATCTTCAAGGGCATTTCGAATCGCATTAACTAACCACGAGTCTTGTTTGAGCTCATTAGAGTTCATTCGCTTATTTCGATGTTGTTGTTCGGTTTCTTTTTCCGGTTCTACCCGTAGATTTTCGGTGTAAATGAACCGGTCGCAGGCTCCGACGAAGGCTTTGGGGGTCTTCTTTTCCCCGAAGCCATAGACCATCATGCCCCCTTCCCGAAGCCGGGCCGAAAGACGGGTAAAGTCACTATCGCTAGACACTACACAAAATCCATCCAAGGTCTTGGAGTACAGCAGGTCCATGGCGTCGATAATGAGGGCCGAGTCGGTTGAATTCTTTCCGGTAGTGTAGCTAAACTGCTGAATTGGCTGGAGCCCAAAACGCAGGAGTTCTTCTTTCCACCCTTTCAGATTAGGACTGGTCCAGTCGCCGTAAATGCGCTTAACACTGGCAATACCCAGGTTTGCTACCTCTTCTAATAGACCCTCGATAATCGAGGGGGCTGCGTTGTCGGCGTCGATGAGCACCGCCAAGCGGGGCTGTCGTTGATTGTCCATTCTATTTTCCTTCTATTATCCGTTCGGCTAGTTCTGTCGGCCTTCTACTATTTTCGTCACCAGCCGGTCTCGGTCCTTCAGGGCCAGTCCGGCTCGTTCCAAGCCTTGGGCGAGAGCCTGCGAATCCCTCGCCGAATCTCCAAGCAAGCTTCGCAGAGCCTCGAGTTCGACAGCAGAAAATCTTACTCCTCCCAAGAGGTGGTCAGAAAAACTCTGGCAGGCCATGGGAGCAACGGTCTTGGCGATTTCAAACATGGTCTGGGCGTACACTCGAATCTCGTACTGGGCGTGGGCGTCCATTCGTAAACGCAGAAAATGAAAGAGGTTGTGCAGGTCGATCTGCCAGTACCATTCAGTGTACATAGCCAGGGGTAGGTTGATGCGCGCCAGTTCCCTCGCCAGTCCCCGGTTAACCAGGTCCATGTAGGCCGCGTAGGCCGCTCCCTGCTGGGTGGCCAGGGATTCCTGGATTTCTGTTTGCACTGCTGGGTCCACTGCTTCTTCGCTACGCCCCTGCTTATTGTCTTCGCTTTGAAAGGAGATATGCGGCCCATCGGGGACGTAGAATTCGTCTTTCATTACACTGTAGCGGCCAGAGATCTCGTTGAGCCGGGCTGTTCTATGGCGTACCCACTGGCGAGCTACGAAGATGGGCATTTTTGTGTGAAAGGTCAGGACGACCTGCTCGAAGGGGCTGGTATGCTCGTTTCGCAGGAGGTAATCGATAAGTCCTCGATCCTGGCGGTAACTCTTGGTTCCTTCTCCGTAACTCACCCGGGCTGCCTGGACAATTCGCTGGTCAGAACCCAGGTAATCAACGAGGCGAACAAATCCTTTATCGAGTACAGGGTACTCTTTATCTAAAAGGGCCTCGGCCTCGGCCACCACAGTATGCGCCATGGTTCCTCCACGGGGTAACATTGTACCCTATAATGCGGAGTTGCACTACCAGCTCAGTGGTCGTCGGGGTGATTGTTAGCCAGGGAATATACGTCGATACCCCCATATACCGCTACCTGAAGAAAGGGAGGATGGTTGTTGAATCGAGGATACGTGGCCTAGGAAATAGCGGGGTCTAGGGGGGCGAGGTTGGCGAAGGTCAGGGTGTCGGAAGAAGTTTGGGCAAACCCCAGGGACGAGTAGGATATCCAAAAAAGGCGAAGAAGACTGGGACCCTCTAGAAACTTCTTCTTTCGTGAGTTTGACGCGTGTGAGTCAGTGCGGTGCAATGAACGAATTACACAAAAAAAGGATTCCAGAGGTCCCACACTCTTAATTCTGACAAACTCTTGGTCATCGCAATTCCAGTGTAGTATATTTTGGCCCGATGCGGAATCTCCCATGAAAAAACTACCGAGCCGGGTTTTCTTGGTTCTTCTTTTTACTCTTTTGTTGGCTTTTTCCTTGCATGGACAGCTCGATCCTGGGGGAGAACTTCAGTATCTCCAAGGGTCCGACGGTGCAATCTACTTCTACGCCCAGGTCCAGGGCATCATTCCTGTTTACCTTTGGGTAGATTTTCCCCAACTGCAGAACTTGGAACCCTCTTCACCCTTTCCCCAGGGCTGGGTCATACCACCAACTCTTTCGGAACAAGAGGAGCTCCAATCTTCTCTCTTGTCTCTCCTTCCCGAGGCCCCTCCTGAGGACCTCGAAATCCCCCCCGACGGCCTTATTCTTTTTAGTCTCCGGCCCAAGGCAAACTCTTCGACCCGATTTCAAATTCAGTTTCGGTATACCTACGGTATTCCGATGGACCCCAGGTCCCACGACCACCTTTACCTTTTCCCCTTTCCCCACGGTACGAAATTTCAGGTTACCCAGGGATTCAACGGGTCATTCACCCATTTTGGCGAAAATCAGTACGCCCTGGATTTTGACCTCGGGGTTGGTGACCCAATTCACGCGGCCCGGAGTGGTCGAGTCATTGGGGTAAAAGAAGATTCAAATCGTGGTGGGGCCAGTTCGTCCTTCGCCTCGTACGGGAATTACATTTTGGTGTATCACGACGATGGCAGTTTTGGTAACTACGTGCACCTTCGGCAAAACGGTGCTCTGGTCGAGGTAGGGGATTGGGTGGAGGCTGGACAGCTTCTTGGATATTCGGGAAACACGGGCCAAGCTTCGGGGCCCCATTTGCACTTCGACGTTCGGGTCCCAACCAGCGATGGCCAATTCAAATCTATTCCCGTTCGTTTTGTAAGCTTATATGGCGAGATAATCGATCCCGAGGTTGGAAAAAGTTACTATGCAGTACATCCGGGTGGCCAGCCCTTTGTCCCGGTTTTTGGGGACGATATAAGGGACGAAGATTTTGCCGGGTATCTCGAGGCTGTCCCCCGGGGTGATTCGCTCGAAATTCGTACCGAGGTGGTCGACTCTACCACGCTGGTCTTTCTCCAAAATACCTACAACCAAGCCTACTGGGTCGAGATAAGCCTTTCCCTTACAAACCTTTTGAGCACCCAAGGATCTCGAATAATCCGAGAGGTCCCTGCCCAAACCGAGGTATTTCTTACTCTCCTACGACCCGCAAACCCCGAAAGGGGTTGGTCTCACCGAATTCAATACCGATTCCGGCCCCTTCCTTAAGTGCGTTCCTTTGACTCAGGGGCAGAACCAAGGTCGTCGGGGTTCAAGTGAAACTCAATCTTTGTGTGGGCACCGCCAGAACTCCGTAGAGTTAGGGTTCCTTTCAGTTGCTGGGAGAGACTCTCGATGAGTCTCATTCCTATACCCGTTCGTTTGCCTTCTAACACATCTTTGGGATACCCTTGCCCATTATCTTTGTAATCCACGACTACAGTACCGTCGGTAGAGGATATAGAAAGTCTCACCACCGGTGGTTTCCCAGGTTTTTCTTGGTCTTTGAAGGCGTACTTAAAGGAGTTTGTGAGCAACTCATTCATAATAAGGGCGAGGGGAATCATGGTATCGGTCGGAAGATAGAGTTCATCGATATCTCTTTGAACCAGGAGCTCCTTTGAGTGATTTGGATAGGAGTAAAGAATGTGATCCATGAGGGACTCGAGGTATCCCCGGAGGTTTATATGGGAGACCCGATCGTAATCGTACATTTCCCGGTGGATGAGCGCCATTGAAGTAAGCCGATCCCGGGTTTCCTCTATAAAGGTTCGAGCAGTTTCGTCTTCCATCGACATAAGTTGGAGTTCAAGAATCGAACTAATAGTCTGGAAATTATTCTTCACCCGGTGATGCACTTCGCGAATAAGGACTTCTCGTTCCTTGACCGCATCGGCCAAAGCCAATTCGCTCCTTTTGCGCCGGTCCACGTTTATCACAACGCCCGTAAGCCTCAGGGGCTTTCCTGCCTTCGTCCTACCGACTATTTGACCCTTGTCCCAGTACCAGATAAAACTTCCGTCTTTTCTCTGGATTCGATACTCCACCTCATACGCAGGGCTTCTTCCCTCAAGGTGCCTTCGCATATTGTCCATCATCGGTTCATAGTCGTCGGGGTGTACCCGGGCGGTAAAGGATTCCATGGTTTTTGAGAACTCATCTACTGGGTATCCAAGCATAGTAATTTTTGAATCGCTACATTCGACTACGCCAGTCTCTATGTTCCACTCCCACCAACCAAGCTCGCCCCCCCAGAGGGCAAGCTCTAGCCGTTCGCGGCTGGCTTCCAGTTCCAACTCTCGCTCCTGAAGGAGGGCATTCGCCGTTCGAAGTTCAGCATAGGCTACTTGAATTTCTTCGTTACTGGCCTGGAGTTCTTCGTTCGAGGTCTCGAGTTCCTCGTTTGAACTTTGGAGTTCCTCGTTGGTACTTTGCATTTCTTCATTCAAAGATTGGAGTTCTTCGTTCGAGGTTTCCAGCTCCTCGATATAATTCTGCAAACTTTCGCGCGCACTTGCCAGCTCCAGTTCTAGCTGGGATACTCTCTGATCCTTAAGGGCCTCGGAGTTTGGTGCCAATTCACCGGTAAGATCCCCAGCAACTTCTACCCGATTAAAGATGATGGCGTAATAATCGTTGTCCAAATCCCCATAGAGCAAGGGTTTTACCAATACCCGAAGTAACCAGGTGTGTCCTTGATAATGAAAGAGCCGATAGGGTGTGCTAAGGGTAACCCGATCTTTTAGACTTCGTACTAGGGTGGTTCGTAATTCGACCGGAAGCTCCGGTCGAAGAAGGGAAAAAACCGAGGTATCCAGGGATCCCGCCCTCAGAGCCATATAGGGCGAGACATCGCCGATAATTTCTACGACCTCGTGGTTTCCTCGAATTACGACGTAGGGATCCTCGAAGGTTGCGTAAAAGGTCTCCCGAATCATTTCATGGAGGGAAATTTCTGGGGTCCGTTTTTCTGTTTGTCGCGAGGTTTGTACTCTCTGGCGACCGAAGCTTCCCGAGAATCGGGGCACGCCAGCACTTGAGCCCCGGCGACGGAATATGCGGTGCTTTGCTTGTTCGGAATCAAAGAGATCAGTGAAAGATCCGACACTTTCACTTCTCCCTAAAAAGAGGATTCCTCGGGGGTTGAGAGCGTAATGAAAGACCGGAAACACCTGTTGTTGTAAGTTTTGGTTGAAATAAATGAGTAAATTCCGACAGCTAATAAGGTCCAAACGAAGGAATGGTGGGTTTTCGGTTAGATCGTGGCGACTAAAAAGAATCATTTGTCGTAAATTTTTGGTAATCTGAAGCCCCCCATCCATAGGGGTAAAAAACTTCTCGACTAAGGAGGACGGAACTTCCATCACACTTTCCGGTGAATACACCCCTTTTCGGGCTACCTCTAGAGCGTTTTCATCGATATCGGTGGCAAAAATTTGTACCGTGTATTCAGCAACCCGGTTTCCTAGTAAGTCGGCTACCAAAATAGCGATACTGTAGGCCTCTTCACCCGTTGCACACCCAGCGATCCACAATCGGATAGCATCGCCCGGGCGTTTTTCCTCCAGAATGGCTTTCAAGCTACCCCGAAGGGCTTCGAATGGCTCTTTATCTCGGAAAAACTGAGTAACCCCAATCAGAAGGAGCTGAAAAAGCTTGTCCAGTTCTTCGGGATGTTGTTCAACAAAAACCATGTACTCTTCGAGGGTCGAAATCTTAAGGGCCATGAGTCGCTTCTCGAGCCTACGGCCTATGGTGTTGGGTTTATAGTCCCGAAAATCGACCCCCGTTCGTTTGCTAAGATGGTGAAGAAGCCACCCCATAGCCTCGCCCTTTGGGGATTCTCCCTCGGGGGGCAAAATACCTGGGTGCTCAAAAATTTCTTCCAACTCCTCACCCATTCGATCGGGGGTAAAGATAAAATCTGCCTTACCAATTTGAATAGCTGCTAGGGGCATGCTGTCGTACTTTGCGCTCGAGGGATCCTGGGCGACGGTAATACCACCCTCGTTTTTAATTTCTCGTATTCCTGCCGAACCATCTTTGCCCGTACCCGAAAGTATGATTCCAACGGCAAACTCCTTCATTTCGAGGGCGATGGACCGAAGAAGGGTATCGACATTGGGTTTGGGGCCAGCGATATCCGGTCGCTGGAGGTAGAGTTTACCCCGGCGAAAAATAACGTTGTTGTCCGGGGGGGTAATATAAATCTTGCCCGGTTCAACTTCCATAGCATTCTGAATTTCGAGAACTGGGCGGTTTACCACCCGGCCTAAGAGCTCTACGAGCCGGCTTTTATAACTCGGACTCAGGTGTTGGGCTATGACAAAGGCTGCATTCTTCACTGTTTCGGGCAAGTTAGAAAGAAAGTCCTGTAGGGCTTCGAGTCCACCGGCCGAAGAGCCGATTCCAACGAGGTACCGCAGATTTTCCATATCATTCCTCAATGTCTATTATAAGAGAAATACAGAAACCTGTCTCCAAGAAACCCCGGTAAGGGTGGCATCCGCAGCCTCGGCCTACTATACTTTCTTAGGACGAGGTACACTAAATGCATTTTCCAATCCTCATTGCCGAGGATTCAAAGTTTCAGAGTTTAGTTCTAAGAAACCATTTAGAAACCTTAGGTTACGAGGTTCTTTCGGCGATCGATGGAAGACAGGCCCTTGAACTTTTCGAAAAATATCAACCCCGCATCCTCATTACAGACATGGAAATGCCCCTGATGAATGGGATCGATCTTATAAAAGCGGTCCGAGAGCGCCAGATGAGTTACACCCATATTACTGTCTTGAGTTCCTTAGACTCGAAAGATGTAGTCATTCAAGCGATTGCTGCCGGAGCCGACGACTACCTCATCAAACCCTTTCATCCCACCGAAATGTCTCTCCGCTTGGAAGCTGCGGAACGAATGGTGCGAGCCCAAAGCCAAGAAAAAATCATCTTGCTTATGGCCAAGCTCACCGATTATCGAAGCCCCGAAACCGGGTTCCATATCGAACGGGTACAGTACTACACCCGCCTCATTGCCCAAACCCTCATGGAAGAGGGGCTTACAAGCCTCAACCCCCGGGTAGTAGCGACGATGTTTACTGTCTCTTGCCTCCACGACATTGGAAAAATAGCTATTCCTGACGATGTACTTAAAAAGCCCGGAAAGCTTACACCTGAAGAATTTACCCTCATGAAAACCCACGCAACTATTGGGGGCAAGATTCTAGAGGAGGCCTACAAGGAAGTAGGTTCCGAACTCTTGCACTATGCGAAGGATATGACCCTTTACCACCACGAGAAGTACGACGGAACCGGGTATCCTAAGGGCCTCATGGGCGACACTATTCCCCTATCGGCTCGAATTCTGGCCCTAGCCGACGTATTCGATGCCCTCAGTAGCGAACGGGTATACAAACCGGCCTTCGACCGGGAAACCTGCCATAAAATCATTACCGAAGAGTCGGGGAAACACTTCGATCCCCGAATAGTAGGGGTCTTTGAAAAAAAAGAAGATGAATTCTGGAAAATTCACGACAAATATGCAGATACATCCTCGTAAGATAGGGCATAATCCTGCCCTCGGAGGATGCATTGATCAACTTATCGGGAATTGCCCTTAGCCACGGGGAACGAACCCTCTTCTATGACAGCGACATGGTTATTCGGGCTGGAGAAAAAATCGGCCTTGTTGGCCCCAACGGCGCAGGAAAAACCACCGTCTTTCGGCTCATTGCGGGCCAAGAAAAACCCGACCAAGGAACAGTCTCAATCGACCCAGGAATTACCCTGGGGTATTTTTCCCAAGAAGTAGGCGAAATGGGGGGGCGAACGGTTCTGGAAGAAGTTCTGGCCGGGGCCGGTAGGGTCAGCGAGGTAGCCCAGACTCTTTCGGATCTGGAGTATCGAATGGCCCACCCGGACAAGGGCAAAGAATTCTCCGATCAGGATATGAACTGGTATGGCGAGCTGCAAGAGGAGTTCATGGCCCTCGAGGGTTACGAATTAGAGAATCGAGCCCAAACGATAGTGACGGGATTAGGAATTGGTCCCGACCGGTGGGACGAAAAGGTTGAAACCTTTTCTGGGGGCTGGAAGATGCGAATCGCCTTGGCCCAAATCCTCTTACTCAATCCAGACTTCTTGCTTATGGACGAGCCTACCAACCACCTGGATATTGAGTCGATACTATGGCTCGAAGGTTGGCTCCAGAATTATAAAGGTGCCCTGGTTATGACCAGCCACGACCGGGAGTTCATGACCCGCCTATGTTCCCGAACCGTCGAAGTAGGATTTGGAACAATTACCTCGTACAGTGGCGATTACGACTTCTATCTCCAGGAACGATTGGTCCGGAGGGAACAATTGGTAGCCACGGCAAAACGCCAACAGGCTATGCTGGCAAAAGAAGAGGAGTTCATCGCCCGTTTCGCCGCCCGGGCTAGCCATGCCGCCCAAGTCCAAAGCCGGGTAAAGAACCTCGAAAAAATCCAACGGGTAGAAATTCCCCCCGACCCCAAGGTCATGAAAATTCGTTTCGAGCCGGTTCAACGAAGCGGCGATCTTGTTGTTACTCTCAATACCCTAGCCAAAGAATGGCCTAGAGCCGATGGAGCACCTCACCCTGTCTTTTCGGGTATTACCGGGACCGTTCGGCGGGGAGACAAAATTGCCCTAACCGGGGTCAATGGTGCAGGAAAATCGACGCTCCTCAAGGTCATCACCGGCCAAACACCCCCAACCTCGGGAACCGCTACCCTGGGAGGCAGCGTTGAGTTAGGCTACTTTTCCCAGTATTCGGGCGATCTTTTAACCCCAACAAAAACCATAATGGAGGAGGTCCACGACCGCCTTCCCTTGGCCAGTATTGGCACGATCAAGAACATTTTGGGAGCCTTTCAGTTCCGAGGCGAGGACTCAGAAAAGAAAATTTCAGTCCTTTCGGGGGGTGAAAAAAGCCGAGTAATGTTGGCGTGTATGCTGGCGGTGCCAGTAAACTTCTTAGTCCTGGACGAGCCGACGAACCACCTGGACATCGCCAGCCGGGAGGTTCTGCTCGAGGCTCTCAAAGATTTTGAGGGAACCCTCATGGTAGTCAGCCACGACCGATATTTTTTGCGCTACCTGGTAAATCGGGTCTTCGAGATCGACCACGGGGCCATGAAAGTCTATGAAGGTGACTATTCTTACTATTTGCGATTAATCGAGTAGTCCGACCGGGCCAGGAGTTTCTTGCTTATTTGAATGGCATTCAGTATAGTCAAAAGGCATGGCTAGGCACCAGGACGACGAAAAAAGAGATCGAATACTCCAGGCATCGATTAAGGCCTTTCAAGAAAAGGGTTTTACTACCACCACTATGAAAGATATTGCCGATCGGGCAGGAATTGCTCCCGGGTCGATTTACACCTATTTCCAGGATAAAGAGGTGCTCTTTATTGCGGCGGTAGACACGGTGTGGAAGGGATTTTACAAGGGCCTCAAGCCGATTATTTCCGAGGCCCTGGGTTTTGAAGCCCAACTGAAAGCAATGCTTGACTACGGATTTCAACTTCTCCTAGAGCTCCACCCCCTGGTACAAGGAATGTACCAAGAACCCCACCGACTAAATCTCTTTCATAAAAATATGGTAAAGCTGGCCAAACAATTGGCCTTCTTCTTCGAGCAATCCGACTCCGCTCGACCTTCTTTGAGCCGCATGGATCGACGTAGCCGCATGAACCTCATGAAGATATGGATATCAGGAATGATGTTCACCCTCTCGTCCCTGCCAGCCAATAGGATCCATCTAGAAATAACCCAACAACGAAAAATGATACTTCTCTTGCTCTTAGGTACTCCGGACTAGTATTTTCTGCCTATGAAACAACTTAAGCCCGGGGCCATTATTGCCTTAGCTATACCCCTAGTCTTTATTGGTCTTGTAGTTCTGCAGCTTCTGAGTGGTGGTCGAGAGGAAATCGCGTTTCTTCCCACCCCAGTTGTGGCCCACACTCCAAGTATTCGAACCATCGAAGAGCAAATCACCTTTTCCGGAAACCTCCGACCAGAAACAACGGCCATGGTTATTCCCAAGGTGAGTGGACGGATCATCGAGCTCTTGGTCTCCGAGGGTGATGTAGTGACCCAAGACCAAGTGATTGCCCGACTAGACGACCAGGTTCTCCAACTTCAGGCCCAGCAGGCCCGATCCGCCTACGAAGCTGCCGAGTCTCAATATCAAAAGGCCGTTCAAGGCGCCCGTCCAGAGGAAGTTGCCAACGCCCAGGCTAGCCTCAACCAAGCCCGGCAAGATCTTGAAACAGCCCAAAACAACTTCGAGCGCACCGAAAATCTCTATCGGGCAGGAACCATTAGCCAAGCACGGTTCGAGGAAGCCCAGAACGGTTTCCAAAACGCCCAGACCCAGGTGAATAACGCCGAACGGTCCCTAAATTTGCTCATTGAAGGAGCTCGGTCCGAGGACGTGCAAACCGCCCGAGCCCAGGCCGAGGGAGCCCTGCGACAGTTCGAATTGGCCGAGCTCCAACTGAGTTACGCTCAAATTACCTCCCCGGTGACCGGTCGAATTGCCCGGGTTCTGGCCGACGAAGGGAACCTAGCAAGCCCCCAGTCGCCCCTGTTCTCGGTAATTAGTGAAGGTACCATTTTTGCAAACATCCCCGTTCCCGAAGGGCTGTACGGTCGATTCCTGCTTACCTCCGATACAATTGGAGTTCGTGTACGACCTATTGCCTACCCCGGCGAAATCCCTTTTTTAGCCAGCATCTCCCGAATTGGTTCTACAATCGATCCGGGAACCCGGACCTTCGAAGTAGAGGTGGGGGTCGAAAATCGCCAAGACCTCCTACGCCCAGGAATGTATGTGAATGTCGACTTTACCCTGGCTACCCTGGAAGAAGCTCTCGTTCTTCCGGCCCGGGCAGTATTACAAAGGGAGGGCCGTCGAATTGTCTTTGCCTTTGAGCCAGCTGAGGGCAACCGGGGAACCGCCCGAATAGTTCCTATTGTCCCAGGGGGAGAAACCCGGGACTTTGTGCAAATCCTTGAAGGTATCGAACCGAGTACCCAGATCATCGTAAACGGGAACTCCTTTCTCGAGGATGGCCAACCGGTTCGATCGGTAGAGGTAGCCCAGTGAGTATTTCTCGCCTGGCGGTTAAACATCCGGTTACCTCAACCATGGTTTTTGCGGCCTTCTTTATCCTGGGGATAATTTCCCTCGGCCGCATTGGCCAGGAACTCTTTCCAAACGTCGAATTCCCCACCTTGGTAGTTATTACCCCCAGCGCAGGGGTTGGACCCCGGGAGATTGAATCTACTATTACTATTCCCATCGAGGGGGCGGTCGCAGCAGTCAGTGGAATCGAGACTATCTCTTCTACCAGCCTCGACAGCGTTAGCCAAATGGTTCTGGGTTTTGCCTCGGGCACAAATCTGGACGTGGCGGTAAACGATATTCGGGAGGCCCTGAACGAAATCGAGGGCGATTTTCCCTCGGGGACCGAGCGAGGGCGGATTTTTCGATTCTCCGCCAGCCAATTGCCCAGTCTGCGGTTGAACCTCTACGCCCGCACCGAGGGTATCGACCTACGCCGTTTAACCGAGGACACCATTGTGCCCAGGCTGGAACGAATTCCCGGTGTAGCCCAGGCCAACGTTTTTGGCGGCCGGGAAGAGGCGGTGCTGGTCGAACTCAACCTGGACAGCATTAACAAACTTCGAATACCAATTACCTCGGTAATGCAAGTGTTTCAGGGCGAAAACATAAGTCTGCCTGGAGGTACAATTCGGCTTGCGGACCAGAATTTGGTCTTGCGTACCCTAGGGGAGTTTTCCGATGTCGAAGATGTAGGCAATATTCTCTTGGGGTACCGGGATGATGTACCAATATTCTTAAGCGACGTAGCGACTATTGACCTGGGGTACCTGGACCAAGAAGAATTTGTGCGAACCCAAGAATACGAGGGGATTCGCCTGGCTATCCAGAAACAATCGGGCTACAACACTGTCCAAGTGAACGAGGCAGTATTGGCCGAACTGGAAAACCTACGACCCAGTCTGCCCCCGAGCCTCCAGATCGAAATTCAAGAGGACCAGGCGGTACAGGTCCGAGCCAGTATCGGCGGGGTCGCAGCCTCGGCTTGGCAGGGGGGACTTTTGGCCATATTGGTGCTCCTGTTTTTCCTGCGAAACCTTCGTTCCACGGTTATCGTATCTGCAGTGATTCCAATTTCGATTATTGCCACCTTTAGTCTCATCGACTTTGGGGGCATGACCCTGAACATTACCAGCCTGATGGGAATTACCCTGGCGGTTGGTATGTTCGTAGACAACGCTATTGTCGTGTTGGAATCGATTTACCGAAAACAACTGGTGGGACTGGACCCCGAAACCGCAGCTATCGAAGGAAGCGAGGAGGTCTCAAAGGCTATCACCGCCTCTACCCTTACAACGGTTGCGGTCTTCCTGCCTATGCTCTTTGTCGACGGGGTCGCCGGGGCCCTTTTCCAGGACCTTTCCTTGACAATCAGCTTCTCTTTGGGGGTATCGTTGATTGCGGCCCTGGCCCTGATTCCGGTCCTTTGTGCAAAATTCCTTCGGGTCGAGGCCGTGCCTGCGGAGGTCCGCAGAAGAATCGAAGAAGAAAATCACGAACTTTCCTTGGCCGACGTCGAAGTCCACAGTAAATCGAAGTTCCTCAATGGAATCGCCCTGGGTATTCAACACGTTCTTCAGAGGATGGACGATGGGTACGAAAAAGCTATTACTTGGAGTCTGCGCCACTCTCGCTGGGTAGTGCTCTCGGCGATTTTCCTCCTGGTATTAAGTGTGAGTTCGGTTCTGCTTCTGGGAATGGAGTTCTTGCCCGAAGCCGACGAAGGGGCCTTTAGTATTCGTATCGAAACCCGGGTTGGGGCCCCTTACGCCGAAACCGGAGAACGAGTGACAGAAATCGAATCGATTATCCGGGACATCGCCGGGTCCACAATAGCAACCATGGCCAGCCGGGTTGGAGAGGGTGGCAGCAATTACGGGAACATCGAGGTCCGACTAGTCGAGAAAGACGATCGGGACAAGAGTATTTGGGATATTACCAACGAGGTTCTGCGACGGGTGCGAAACGAGGTGGTGGATATTCGTTCTACCCTCACCATCGAAGGTATGTCCGCCCTGGCCAGCACTGCGGGGGGTGACAGTACTCCTATCGTCGTACGTTTGACCGGAGATGACATCGATGCCCTGTATACCTACGGGAAAAGAATCGAAAGCCGCATGGAACTTATTCCGGGCATCCAATCCCCTCGAGTGGATTACAGCTACGGTAAGCCCGAACTGCAGTTCCAAATTCGCCGCCGCGAGGCGGTTAGCCTGGGCCTTACTCCCCTGGAAATCGCCGGAACTATCCGTACTGCCTACAACGGCTACACCGCCAGTACCTTTAGCTTCGAGGGCAACGACTACGACATAGTCATCCTGCTCCGACCAGAAGACCGCAACAGCATCGAACGAATTCGGGAACTGACCTTTACCAATCCCGCAGGAATGCAGATCCCCTTGGAGAACCTGGTAGACATTGTCGAAGCCGAGGGCCCCCTGTCTATTACCCGGCTGAACCGAGAACGGTACATCGATGTAAAAGCTGGGACTACCGGTGAACGGGCGCTTAACCGAATCGTAGAAGACCTGGAACGGGAAATCGCCGACCTGGGTCCACCTCCGCCGGGGTCGGACTTGTCTATCGAAGGGGCCAGCGCCGAAATGGCCGAGTCTTTCGAAAGTCTCTTTTTTGCCCTGGCTCTGGCGGTTGCCCTGGTGTACATGGTTATGGCAAGCCAATTCGAAAGCTTCTTGAACCCCTTCATCGTTATGTTTAGTGTACCCTTCGCAGTTATTGGATTGGTTGCCTCCCTGCTCATAACAAACACAACTTTTAATATTTTGTCTTTTACTGGGGCGATTCTCCTGGTAGGTATCGTAGTAAATAACGCTATCGTTTTGGTCGACTACATTGTCACCCTGCGTCAGCGAGGTGAACCTCTGGAGTCGGCAATTATTAAGGGTGGCCGCACCCGTCTTAAACCAATTCTCATGACTACGGTAACCACAATTCTTGGACTTATTCCTATGGCCCTGGGCTACGGAATTGGGGCGGAATTGCGTGCGCCTATGGCCCGGGCGGTCGTTGGAGGACTAGCAACCTCTACCCTCATTACGCTTATTTTGATTCCTACGGTCTACTGGATTTTGGAGTCGAAGGTGAAAGGACGAACTCGATGAAGATAGTAGCCGGACTGATTTTTTGCCTTTTCTCCCTTTCGGCGGTGGTTTCTCAAACCTACACCCTCGAGGACCTTATTCGGATAGGTTGGGAAAACGCCCCTCAAATGGCGGCCGCCCGATTAGATTCTGTAGCCGCCACCGAGGGAGTGGCCGCTACTCGTTCGGAATTCTTTCCTACCCTGAGCGGTCGGGTGTCGGGGAGCCTATTGGCCGACCCACCGGCCGGGCTCAAAATTCCTGCTGGAAGTTTTGGCTCCGGCCTCCCGCCGGCCGAAGTAGATTTCTCCCCCGAAGCTGGGGACTTTTCCTACCAAGTTGGTCTTAGTCTGCAACAGCCCCTCTTTACCTGGGGAAAGCTGGCCAATTCCCTGAAGATCTCGTACCTCGACTCGACAATCGCAGGACTAAATCTCCAAAAAACCCGGAAAGAAACAGCGAGGGAAATTCGTAAAGCTTTTGCCCTTTCGCTCTTTGCCGAACAATCCCTCTCGACTCTACGGGAGGTCGAATCGGTCTACCAAGAGGTCGCCGCCGATCGGGAGCGGAGTTTTGAGCTTGGAGCAATCAACCGAGAAGAACTGCTTCAGTCGCGACTCCAGCTGGTCGAAATTCAATCCCAGGTAGAACAGGCAATTTTTACTTCCCTCATCGCCCGGGAACAACTACGCATATTAACCGGTCTATCGGATCTTCTCCCCGAACAACTCCAGGGCCAACTCCCCGATTCTATCGAACTTGTAGACGATATAGAGGGCGAAGTTGCCCGGGTCTTGCCGGACAATGAAGAGTTGCAGGTCCTGGGAATCCAACTTCTCCAGGCCCAGACCGCAACCGATATCGCGGCCCGGACGAATGGACCCTTTCCCGACTTGGCTCTCCAGGTAGATTTGGAACTCCAGGGATCCGAATTTCCAGGAACCGAGAACTGGGACGACTCCTGGTCCAGTAGCCTCACTATTACCCTCGGCACTCAACTGACTATCTTCGATGGGGGAAGACGACGCAATGCCGCCGATATTCGAAGGGTGCAGGCGGATCAGGTCGCCCTTGGAATAGAAAACCAGGGGCTCATCCTATCGTTGAACATTATTCGAGCCTACGAGGCAGTGGTAAAGGCCCAACGACACCTTCTGGACACCCAGGCCCGTTTGAACTACGTGGAAGAGCAAGAGAAAAACGCCCGGGTCAGTTATGAGAACGAACTTGTTACCCGGGAACAACTTTTAGGTGCTCGCATCCTCTTACTTACCACAATCCTCGAAAAAACTTCGGCGGGATTTGAAGCTGAAACTGCAGCGGCCGACCTTGCTTTTTATCTGACCGAACCCTTAGAATAAGCCAGAGTTAGAAACTCCGGAGGGATTGTTGCAGCAGCCCGGGCACTTTAAACAACTACGCCACGAACTACGAACTTGTTTAAATCACATTATCGGCTACGCCGAAATTCTCGTCACCGACGCTCGGGAATACAACCACGAGCGGTACATCCCCGCCCTCCAGGGTATCCTCAAGAAAGCGGAAAAGATTCGTAAGCTCATAAGTTTCTTTTTCGGAGACGACACCGACCTTCTAGAAATTGCCACCCCCGACGACATCCGAAAAGCCTTTTATGTACCCCTGGTGCAAATGATAGGAGATTCTCGAAGGCTTCTAGTCACCTTCCAGGTCCAAGAACCTATCTTGGTTCGGGACATGGAAAGGCTCATCGAAATGGGCGTGCAAATGCTCGATGTGGTCGAGGCCGAAATTGTCGAACTCGATATCGAAGACGTGCAACTTCATGTAAATCCAGAGGGCCCGGAAAAAGAAAAAGAACCCAGTCTCGATAGTATTCCCAGTTTCAAAGAATTCGAAGCCGAGTTAGGCGATGGTCTGGCGGGTATGCGGGCCCGAATACCGGGACATATCCTCATCGTCGATGACAGCGTTGCAGTCCAAAACCTCTTGTCTCGTCATCTATCGGCCCTGGGCCACGTAACCCGGGGAGTCTCCAGCGGCCCCGAAGCCCTTGAATACTTGCAGGAAAACCCAACGGACATCGTAATCCTCGATGTCCTCATGCCTGGTATGACCGGGTATCAGGTTCTACGGGAAATGAAAAAAAATCCTGCTCTCAGAGAGCTTCCGGTTATTATGATCTCTTCTATAGAAAACTCAGAGAACATAGCCCAATGCATAAAATTGGGGGCCGAGGACTTTCTTCCCAAAAACTTCGAACCAGTAATTCTTCGGGCTCGGGTCGATGCTTGCATGGAAAAACGGCACCTGCAAAAACAACAACAGGTATATTTGCAGGCGATAATTCAGAGCCAACAGGCCCTCGCGCGAGAACTCTCCGACGCCGCCCAGTACATTTTGGGCCTTCTTCCCGAGCCTATCCACACGAACACCATTCAGACAGGCATTGCCTTTATACCCTCAGCCCAGTTAGGCGGCGATTTTGTAAGCCACCACTTCCTGGACGATGAACATCTGGCCCTCTTTGTCCTTGATGTAGCGGGCCACGGGGTAAAGTCGGCTCTCTTGTCGGTGAGTTTGTTTAATACCCTTGAAAATCAGGCTATTCCCGGGGCCGATTTTCTGAACCCCGGCGACGTCCTTACCAAACTCAACGCCAGTTATCAACAAAGCATCGAGGCAAACACCTACTTTACCCTCTGGTATGGGGTCTATAATGTCCGAACCCGCGTCCTTTCCTATGCAAACGGCGGAAGCCCCCCCGGGATACTGGTGACACCTTCTTCGACCCCTCAGATTCAAGAGATGCAGGAACTTACTACCGAAGATATGCTCCTCGGAGCTGTCGAGGACTATACCTATCAGACCAAAACCACCGAACTTGTTCCCGGAGCAAACCTCTACGTTTTTAGTGACGGTATCTACGAAATTCAACGGAGCAGTGGTCGTATCCTCGGTATCCGAGAACTCGAACGGCTCATGACAATTCAAACAAAATCCGCCCAGGAGAATCTCGACGACATTCTCAACCAGGTTAGGGCGATTTCTTCGTCCCAAGCCTTTGAAGATGATATTACCCTACTTTCTTTGCGAATTCTGGAGTAAAAACGGAGGAACCCGTGGAAAAGACAATTGGTATGTTGGTTGGCCCCCTTTTTGAGGACTTGGAGTTCTGGTCTGTAGCCATGCGACTTCGGGAAGAAGGCTACCGCACCCTCGTTATCGGCGGAAAAGCCGGAGAGACCTATACGGCAAAAAGTGGGGGTCTCAAGGCCACCGCTGAAATTGATGCCGGCGATGTGACGGCCAAGTCTCTTCACGGTCTGGCCGTACCCGGGGGGTTCGCCCCCGACACTATGCGGCGGAATTCAGAAATGATTCGTCTTATTCGCGAAATGGACGAGCAAAAGAAAATAGTCGGTTTCATTTGTCACGCCGGGTGGATGGCCGCCAGTGCGAAAATTCTAACGGGTCGACGCTGTACCGGTTCCCTCGGAATAAAGGATGACCTAGAAAACGCAGGAGGTCTTTGGGTCGACCTTCCGGCCTTTCAAGAAGGAAACCTGGTCTGGGGCCGAGTTGTCGCCGACATCCCGGCATACCAGAAGGTGCTTATTTCGGCTTTAGGGGCCCAGTAACCGGACCTGCGCTGCCATCCACTCCAAACTCGGGGCAAAACCCGCGTGCCGGGTATAGCGATGGCTGGCCTGGGGAAAAATGAGGAATCGGACGTTACTTCCTAAGAGCCGGAGTTTTTCTACAAAAATCGTCTGGGTTGCATCGGTGACAATAAAATCCCTTCCTCCTTGAATAACCAGGGCAGGAACCTCGTGTCCGCTGTGTCCGGTATGATTCTCGGCCATTAGTCGATAGAGGGTCGGAAAATCCCGAGCTACCGTCCGCTGATTCAGAGCCCGCCGAAACTCGGGGGTGTAGAGGGGTTCCTGGTTGAAACCGTATCGGGACTGAAACTGAGGGAGCCGAGACTGGGCATCGGTATCAAAATTTGGAATCCAGTGGGGCTGGAGATAAAGCGCCGGATTAATTAAATCGGCTCCGTACATTTCCCGATAGGAATAGAGAATCAGCGGAGTATAGGCTACTCCTTCCCGCATGAGAGCCTCAACATCGTTGGTGGAACCGTAGGTGATTACCCCCGCCAGGGGCAGATCCGGGGCGTAGTAGGGCCGAAGGTCCGCCGCTGCCATGGCTGCGTGTCCCCCCTGGCTATACCCCGCGGTAAATACCCCCCGACTCGGCCGTACCGGTAGGTCTCGTCCCGGACCGGTCTGGAAAAAATTTTGCACCGTTCGAATCGCGTCGAGCATCATGTAACCCTCGGCGTACTTACTAAAGTACCGCTGGGTCCGCTGTGGATCGTGAAAACCCGTATAATCGGGGAAAATAACGACATACCCTTGAGCGGCGTAGGCCAACATATTTTGCCGATACCATCCCCACCGTTCAACCTCGGGCACCTCAAGAGACGGGGCACTCTCATCGCTTATACCCGTGGTCCCAGAAGCAAAGACATAGACCGGAAGTTCGGTGGGAGTTTGGATCTGGGGAACAAAAAGCTGGGCGCGAATGGTCACGGGACTCCCGTCGAAGTCGGTACTGGTAAACCGCAGGTCCCAGGTTTGGACCGGGTACGTTGGTTCGGGTACGGGGTACATCTCAAAAAATCCCGGGGTAGATTGGGCCAACTGCTCCCGAGTGTAGTGCTGAGGATTGAGCACCTGGGAAATAGTTCCAGCCCCCGAGACCGGGGGCACTACAAGTTGGGCAATATCTCGAACCTGATTGCTACCGACGGACTGGCCTATTAATCCCCCGTAAACAAACACGAACAAAAGAATAAATAGAAAACCCAGAGCTTTTCGAGAATTCGCCATATCAATCTCCTTAGCGAAAGGTTGGTGGTCTCTACAATCTACTTCGAACCCAGTCTTGAACGCGGGCAAAACCAGCCTGTCGAGTGTCATGACGTTGATCCTCGAGCATTACAAAATCTACCCGTATTCCACGACCTTTCAAGTCCCCGACAAAGACTTCTTGGACCTCGGGACGAATAACAATGTCATCTCGTCCTTGGAGGACGAGTACATCGGTGTCCCCTACGCCGTATCCCGTACTATTGGCGACTAGGACCCGGTAAATTCCAGGATACCGTTCATCAAGGGCCCGGTCCACGAGAGCTTTATGAAACTCGGGGGTATACAGATCCTTTGCTCGGGAGGGGTAGGTCGATTGCATACCCCCAACACACTGACTTAAGACGTCATCGGCCAAATATTCCGCAAACTCCGGGCGAAAAATCTCGGTGGGATCCACCACCTGGCTACCGTAGAGCTGGGAGTAGGTGTAGATCATCATGGGCGATACCGACGGATACTGAAGCATGAGCTCCTGGGGATCGGTAGTTGGACCATAGCCGATAATTCCCTCTAACCGCACTTCTGGGGCGTAGGAGGCTCTAAAATCGCCGGCTGCAAAGGCAGCGTGTCCCCCCTGACTGAATCCAGCGGTAAAGTTGCGGGTACGAGCGCCGTGGGGGTACTCGGCCTGTCGGCGGATTGCACTAAAGGTCCGAAAGGCGTCTAACATTACAGCAGCTTCGGCCTGGGCTACCATGTAGTACTGATCTCGTTCGGGGTCACGAAATCCCAGGTAGTCAGGAATTATGCCAATAAAGCCCTGACTGGCGTGGCTCAGGACGTGGGCTCGATACAGCCCCCAACGGATACCCGCTTCGTGCTCTCGCGAGGGGCGGCATACGTCGAGAAGCCCGGTGGAACCGGGACCAAAAACATAGAGGGGCCGGACGATGTCCAGGCTTCGGGTAGGTGATTCGGGGAACTCGGGCAAAAATACCTGGGCGTAGGCCCGGGCGGGGGTCCCATCGGGGTAGGTGCTCTCGTACACCACCTCGTAGACCTGGACTGGATAGTTTTGAGGTGGGATCTCAAACCCTGCGTACAGGGGACCGATGAACTCCCGGACCTGGTTAGGGGAGTAGGTCCGCTCGTATTCCAAAGAGAGGAGATCCCCTGGGGCTGCAAAAAGGGGAAAAGCCCAAAATCCGAAAGTAAGAAGAATAAGTAGAAAGAAAATCCCTGACCGCATGGGCAAAACTACCAGGTGGGTCTGAATGTGGCAAGGGTAGTGACGAAAAGTAATGGGTCGAAAGACGCATTAGCCCCTTCGAGCAATACAACAGAAACTAAGCCAATTACAAATCGGGCTACTTGGGTACGCAGGCCAACGAAGGTCTCGAAGACCAAAGTCTTTCAGAACCGCCGAAAGTTTACGAGAACGGGCGCACTGGACAAACCACTCCTTTTGAATAGAAATAGTTATCGGATTACACCGGGTCATCATGAGTATGAGAGTGCCATCGGGAGCAAGAACCCGTTCACTTTCCGAAAGGACTTTCAAAGGTCGTTGAGTATGTTCAAGGACATGAGAGGAAATTATGATATCTATCGATCCATCTTGAAAAGGAAGACTTTCTATATTTCCCTTGACTCCCCGAAAAGGAATTGTCCGTTGTTCGAACTTTTGTTGGGCGTAGGCAAGCATTTCATTTGAAATGTCGACCCCGATCATGTCGACGTTTTTAACTCCTTGCTCGAAAAGCGACTCAACCAAGGCGAGACTTGCCTCTCCTGTGCCAATTCCTTGATCTTGTATTCGAATCGGTCTATCTTTGGAAACCGAGATCTTTTCTCTTGCAAGAAGAGTTCGATACCCTTCGCAAAAACCAAGCCGACGAAGCTTCTTATCCCATGATTTCGCTTCTTGGTCATATCGGGTTTCTAGAGTATTCCAATGATCTTTCTTCGGCGGTTCAAATCTCAATACCCCAAGACTTGTATTCACTGCTTAAGTACCTGACGAAGTCATCGCGATTGCATTTACTTCTAGAATTGCAGCGGTGGACAAAAACTGAGCCAGATCCTCAGTGGTGATTCCTTGGTACAATTCTCTACGTTCTTTTCGAATGAGGTTAACAAGGTCTTTCCATTTCTGTCGCCCGAGTTTTGTAGAATAGAGGGTGTGTTTTCGTCGATCTGAAAGATCTGGTCGACGCTCAATTAATCCCTTCGCCTGAAGGCTATCGAGCAATCGGGTGACATTTGGTGCGTCATTTAGGTACTTCTCGGACAAATCTGTCTGCGAGCACCCTTCCCGCGTCTGTATTCGAAAAAAGAGAAAATATTGTTCGGCACTCAATCCTAGACCCGACTGTTCGAGAATTCGAGTGAGAGATACACTCAAAATTCGTCCAAGACGGTAAACTCGAAATGCTATTGCGTCGTCAAGACTTTCAGTCTTGTAAAGCCATGAATCTTTCATTGCTTATACAATACTTGCTTAAGCAAGTATTTGCAAGAGTTTTTTCGGCTTATGTCGTCAGGGAAGAGACTTCCCAATCCCTTCGACTCTCCCTATACTCCGTTCTATGGTTCGAAAAATCGGCTTCATTATTGCGATCTTACTGGTCGTTGGGCTTTTACCCCTCCTGGCCCAGAGCGGAAGTCTTTACGGCGCAAGCCTGGACGAGTCGGCAATTTTGGTTCGACTCATCAATACCCGAACCGACGGAGTAGGGGTAAGTGTACGGATGGGTTCCCTTCGCCTGTCGGCTGGGGTTCCGGGTGATGCTACCCCCTACCATCCAATTACGGCCGATATTTTCCTCCTTCGCTACCAGGGGGCGGGAACAGAGTTTATTCCTCAAACGGATACGATTTATACCCTTTTGGCCGGGGATGCTGAACTATCGATAATGATCGACACCCCCCATAACGATCCCCTACGCGCCCAGGTCTATGGGTACAACCCACCAGGGGTATCTTCGACCTCTCTGGCTTTTGGTACGGCCGATGGATCAACTCTCATCTTTCCTAACATTGATTCGGGAAACTCCCAGAGCCTAGGGGTAAATGCCCTATCAATCGAGCTGGGAGTGTTTGCGGTGAATGAAATATCGGAAGTTCAAACCCCACCTTTGGCCCGGGCTCGGGTAGAAATGGCGCGGGGTTCAAGTTACTCTCTCATTCCAGTACGACTACCCAACGGAACCTACGAACTGCGCGTCCATCGGGCTTCTCTACAAACCCGGTAGACTCCTATGGTCTTTAGTTCCCCCCTTTTCTTATTTCTTTTTCTGCCACTTTTTCTCGGAATTTACTATCTGCTCCCAAAAAAAGGCATTGTTAGAACGCTCTGGATTCTTATGGGCTCGTGGGTTTTTTACGGCCTATGGCGGGTCGATTTTTTGGGTCTCCTCATCCTTGTAACCCTGGGAAATTGGTTGGCCGGGTTGGCCCTTTCCACCGAATGGCCCCAACTTCAACACCGGCGAAAAACCGTGGTAACAATCGCGGTTGTCCTCAATCTCCTGGTCCTGGGATACTTCAAGTACGCAAACTTTGGTATCGATACCCTCAACGCCCTTTTCGATGGCCCGGACCTGTCCCTGGGTATGAGGATTATTCTTCCCGTAGGGATTAGCTTCTATATCTTCCAGGCTATGAGTTACACCATCGACGTGTATCGGGGCGATGCTCCCGCTGCTCGTTCGTTCGTAAAACTGGCCGCCTACATTGCCCTCTTTCCCCAGCTCATCGCCGGTCCTATCGTTCGGTACAAAGACCTTTCGAACCAGCTGGATGAGCCCCACGTTTCTGCCGGGCGGGTGGTTCGGGGTTTTCGCCGCTTTATTTTGGGGTTGGGTAAGAAGATTCTCCTGGCCGATACCCTGGCGCCTCTGGTAGAGGGAGCCTTCGAGTTGGCCGCTCCGAGCCTGGCCGATTCGTGGATTGGGGTCGTCGCCTACTCCCTCCAATTATATTTCGACTTTGCTGCCTACTCGGATATGGCGATTGGCCTGGGGCTCATGCTGGGGTTTCGGTTTCGGGAAAACTTTCGGTTTCCTTACCATTCCCTGTCGGTAACGGAGTTTTGGCAGCGATGGCACATGAGTTTGTCCACCTGGTTACGGGATTACCTGTATATTCCCCTGGGTGGAAACCGGGTTTCTGGCCGGCGAACCCACATTAACCTGTTGTTGGTAATGGGCCTGGGAGGGCTATGGCACGGCGCGGCGTGGAACTTTGTCCTCTGGGGTCTGTGGCACGGGGTAATTCTTTTAACCGAGCGCCGAAGCCCCGAGTTGTATCGGCCAGGGGCCACTGAGGGTTGGCGGACCATGGTTCTGCGGGTTCGGCTCCTTCTTATTGTCGGCCTGGGGTGGGTGTTTTTTCGGGCACCGGATCTGGAGGGTGCCCTTCGGGTTGTGGCGGGACTTTTTGGTGGGTTTCACGCCGAAGGCTACGGTCTAAGTTCGGCTTTTGCCTGGCAGGTTCAACCCTTCGCTCTGGCGACCCTTGGTATTGGGCTAGTGGTTGCGGGGGGAGAACATCGTAAGTTCAGGGGAGGACCCCTCGTCTGGGTCTTGTTGGGGGTTTCGATAATGAAACTCTTGGCCGATAGCTACTCGCCATTTTTGTACTTTCAATTTTAGGAGGATACTCGGGTGACCAAGAAAGTAAACTTCGCAATCACTATTGGTGCTCTGTTCCTTCTGGGACTTGGGGGTCTGAGTTCGGTCTTTGTCCTTACCCTCGAGGGAGGGGCGTTTTTTTCGTCCCCGTCCTCGTTTGTCGACGGTTCGGGTATTAAGGAGATAGAAAGTCAATTCGATAAGAACCTTCCCTTCCGTACATCTCTTTTGAATAAGTGGAACCGAGGACTGTTTATCCTCTTTCGGCAAGGACTCCCAGGGGTACTCGTTGGCAAAGACGATTGGCTATTTACCTCCGAGGAATGGTACTCCGAACCGCCCGGAAGCCAAGGTGCCTGGAATGTTATTTCCGAAACTCACCAAAACTTGGAGAACCAGGGAATAGAACTGTTTGTGGTAGTTATACCGGCCAAAAACAGGGTTGCCAGCGAGTTTGTCCCCCGGCCTCTTTTTTCTCCTTTGGAAAATCGCTATGCCCGGAGCCTGGAGCGACTACAGGAACTCGGTATACCCCACCTCGATCTGCTTACCCCCTACTTGGATGCCTCCAAGCCCTCAGACGTCTTCTTGAGAACCGATACCCACTGGACCCCTGAGGGAGCCAGGCTTGCTGCCAGAGAAATTGCAAAGACCCTTGGACAACAGCTACCGGGTCTTAATCTAGGGGATTGGATCTACACGACCCAAGTCGGCGATCGGGAACCTTTCCGGGGCGATTTGTTCGAGTTCCTTCCCTCCGGCGATGGCCCGTTATTGACCTCTGCGCTTCCCCGGCCTGATACCTTGACCACTTACCGAACCACCCAGGCCCAGGGCCCTAGTGTGGGTCTTTTCGACCTCCCCCAAATCCCCATCGCTCTCGTTGGAACCAGCTACTCCGCCGGGGAAAGATGGAATTTTTTGGGATTCCTCCAAGAAGCTATGGGCTCGGATATTGTCTCCTTCGCCCAGGAAGGCGAAGGACCCTTCGTTCCAATGAAAGAGGCCCTGGAAAATCCAGGGCTTCAGGAAGCAGGGGTCAAACTGGTACTTTGGGAAATTCCCGAGCGCTACCTACCGTTCTAGCTCCTTACTCGCTCTTCTTTTTCTTGGGTTGGGGTTTGGCCTTAGTCGCCGGTTTTGTCGCCGGTTTTGTTTGGGTTTTTGTGAGGGGTTTCGGTTGGGCCAAGACCTTCCTTGGAGTGCTCGCCTTTTTGGGAACCAGCGATTCAACCAGCTCTTGGAGAGTATCGAGCCGGTATCCCGACTCATCCATGTAGTCCAACCACTTCATACTTCGGGCGACTACCTTTTTCACGAGCCCGGCCTCGACCTTTGCCGAGGCCACGAGGTGATAGAAAGCAGACCACCAGGCAAAATTCTCCATCGACTCCTTACGGAACCACATAACCCCGTCGTAGTAATTTGTACCCAGGGACTCGACTACCGAATAGACGTCTAGGGCATGAGACAAGACTAAAGGATCCGACCCGTCACTACCCCAGGAAGAATAGGATTCCATCCACTTAAAGAGGCCATTAAGGGAAACCGGTTGACCGGAAATCTCTTGAATTTTTCCTTCCAAGTACCATTCTTCATCCTGGTCGCCTAGGGCATGAAGAATCATGAAAGCAGAAAAGAGGGCGGCCGAATTATCGGTAGCTACTATTCGATCGGTTACATAGGACTTCTCGGTTGCCAGGCTCGGTTCGTTCACCAGGGCTCGTAGAGCTACCAAGTTTTTTAGGGCTCTTTCGTAGCGCTTTTGGGAATCGACTATTACTGCCGGAGACGACAGGTAGTTTGCCAGGGGTTTGAGGAATGCTCCGATTTTTTCTACGAACCAGGCAATTTCTTTCACCGCTTTTCCACTGGTTATCCCCAACAATTTCTCAAACTTTTCAATATGTTCGGGGGTATAGAAGGCCCGAAACTCTCTATAAACCGGCTCTAGGATAATATCTCGAATAGCTTGGGTGATATTTCGTACCCCTTGTCCCTGGAGCTGATCGTGGAGTATTCGATAATGGGCAAACTTGTTGTCTTCTACCTCATGAATATCCATGAACACCTGGCACGAATACCCGGGAACGTCCACAAAGAGGCCCTGGGTGTGAATATCTGTGCTTCGGCGAATAAACCAAAGGTTACTACGTTGTTCCCACAGTAGAAGATAGTAGTTGTCTTCATTGTGGAGTTTAAGGGCGTGTGCCAGGTTTGTTCGCCTAAACTCCTTCTCTCCGGAAGCTAACTTTTCCACATATCCCGCAGAATCTTTGACGTACCCCCAGGTATGATCGTAAGAGTTATTGTATACCACCAGGGCCCGCTCCAGATCGGTGGCGTTAGAGTAGGCAAAAACATTTTCATTTACCCAACCATCCTGGGTCCAGAAATCGTAAAGGTAGAAGTTCGCGACGTCGGCGAAGAGGTAGCGCTTCTTAAGAATTGGAAATACTTCTCTTTCGTGCCGGGCGATGAGATCCAAATCGGGACTCTCGTTGAAATAGGCCCGCTGGTATTCCATACCATATTTCTCGTGGAATCCCTCGACCTGCCCATGACCAAACATCGGGAGCCCGGGCATTGTGGCCATGAGCGTACAGACCCCGAAGTACTTATCGCCCTTCCCGAACTGGGCCACCGCGGTATCTTCATCGGGATTGTTCATAAAATTCACGAATCTCTTGAGAATATCTTTGTCAAATTCCAATGTATTCTTGATTGTCTGTCGGTACTTTCCGTTTTCTTCGTTCTTGAGCATATTCATAAAGGCCGAGTTATAGACCCGATGCATCCCCAGGGTCCGTACAAAGTACCCCTCCATCATCCAGAAGGCTTCGGCTAACAGTAGGGTGTCCGGAGCCTCTTTCGCGGCCCGGTCTACAACCTCCCGCCAGAACTCCTCGGGAATTCGCCCATGGAAGTCCTCGGGGCTCAGGCCAAACTCAGCTCGGCTGGGAATGTCTCCAGCCCTGCCTGCTTCGGGGTACCATAGGCGCTGGATGTGTTTTTTCGCCAGGGTCATGGCTGCATCGAAGCGGATGATCGAAAAGTTTCGGGCCACGTGAAGAATAGTCTGTATAACCGCCTCCCGGGTCTCGGGATTCAGGAAATCTAACTGGGCAGTATCGTTCCAGGGCATGTGGGTACCATCGTTACCGTGGTAAATAAAGCGGGTATCTCCACTAGGAAAATCGACCCGCTTAAATACGACCGCCGCATCACTTTGGTTGTAGTAGTGGTCCTCGAGAAAAATTCCAATATCCGGGTGGGTCGAAAGGTTTTCGCCGTTGAAAGTGTAACCGGGAAAGGGGCTGTGTCCCATTTGAATAAACCGGTCGGGGTTTTCGTGGACCCACTTGCTGTCCATACCCGTGTGGTTGGGAACCATGTCGCTGGCCAAGCGAATTCCTCGGGCCTCGCACTTTTGTCGTAGGCGAACTACCCCATCCCATCCCCCGAGAGACTGGGCAATATCGTAATCGTAGAGGGAGTAGGCAGAAGAAACCGCGTCGGGATTCCCGCAGAGGTTCTTAATCCGCTTAGAAGCCCCCGATCGTTCCCACAGTCCAATGAGCCACAATCCGTTGAAGCCATAGCGGGCCAATCGATCGAGCTCTTCGTCGGGAATGCCGTCCAGGGTCCGAATTTCTCGACCGTAGGTCTTCGAGAGTTGATCGAGCCATACCAAAGTACTTTTGGCTATCATGACGACCTTGGGCATCCAGTCCCGGTCAGGGCTAAAGCGCTCGTATTCTTCGAGTCCCGAAAAACTCATTACTTTGGTGACCGGCTTTCCCCAGGACTTGCCCATATTCATAAGGAACAAATTGACCTCGTTCAAGAAGTCGATACCCCGTAAAAGCCGTAGGAACTTGTCTCCCAGAATATGGCCCCATCGGTCGCGGATAAACTCTAGCTGTTTTTGTAGGCTATCGGGATGGGCAATAGCCGGGGCCCGCAACATTTCTACCAGGGTTTGAGAATCGGGACCAAAGGTCGGAAGCCCGGCGTAGTATTTTCGAGTAACCTCGACAAATTTTGGATACGGAGTCTCATCCCAGAGGGACCTATGATCGTAAAGTTCATAACCAACCCGGTAGGCAGGATTCATATTGGAAATCCAGAGAAGGAAGAGTTCATTGCCCGCTCGCTGCTGGCCACTTTGTCCATCTACGCTCGTCTTAAGGTACTCTTCAACGGTTTGCTCTTCAGCGTAGACCGGACCGGGGGGGAAGTCGCGACAAAACTCCCGTAAGGTTACCGCCAAATCGGTCTTTCCAATTCTCTGTTCGGCTTTGGCTAAAAGAGTAGCCGAGATAGTAGGGCCACCCTTGGGGGAGTAGTCAACCTGATACAGTTCAACAATGTAATGAAAAATTTCATCAATCAGGGCCATAGCGTAGGCGTCTTCGGCCCGTAAAGCTGGAATTGGTTGCTTCTTTTCTTCTTTGTGTTTTAGGTAGATTTTCGTAAAATCCCGAGCAGCCCGAAGATTTGGAAAAAGGACCGTTCCTCCAAGGGTAAAGGATTCAGGTTTTAAGCCAAGAGTTGTCCGAAGTTTTCCATGAATATGCATAAAGTCTCTCCTTGTTATCTATTCAGTTTAGCGTGAGTTAGGAGAAATAGGGAGGAAAACTTCGAGGTTTCATCCCAGGTACCTTCGAGCCTAAGTCGTCTTTCGGTGAATAAGAACCGGGGTAAAGGTAAGTTCCTCGGTATTTTCAGTGGTAAAGGGATTATCAAATCGTTCAAACAGATGGTCTGCAATCGCTTTCGCTTTTCCTGGAATAAACTGCTTCATGGTCGTTAAATTCATCGCCTGGGCGATACGTAAGTCGTCGAACCCTAGAACCCCTAGATCTCTCGGAATAGAAATACCCTGTTCCCGGCAGTATTCCATTCCCCCAACGGCCATAGTGTCGGTAGTAAAGAACAGGGCATCTATTCCCCCGACCTGAAGAGCCTTTTCTGTCGCTCGGTAGCCCCCATCGATGGTCATCGAGTCGACCCACATTCGCGACTGGTCCATCTCCTGTCCCTGTTCCTTCAGGTAGGTCAAAAAGCCCGTTAGTCTGTCGCGAATCTTTCCTTCTTCCGTAAGAGACCAGGTTACGACCCCAATATTTCGATACCCCCGCTCCCATAGGTGGGCAGCAGCATCAAATCCCCCCAGATAGTCATTGTTCATAACCGAGAAGTAGTAGGGGCAACGATTATGAACCACTGCTACAGGCAAATTTCGCTCCCGCAAAAAGTCTCGGGCTTGTTCGTCGATATCGCAGTAGAACACGATGACCCCATCGACCAAGGAGGCCCAAGAGGTGTCGGTTTTTAAGAAGCTCGACAGGGAGAAGTCGCCCCGGGTATCGACCAGAAGGGGATAAAGATTTCGGGTAAAGAACGACTCTTGGAGCGCCGATAGAAACTCGGAGAAAAACTCCGAATTCCGATGGCTGGTAACCAGGGCAATGGCTCCCTTTCCTTTTCGCCGAGGTTTGTCTCTCAGGGGAACCTGGTAGCCCAACTCCTCCATGGCCTTATACACCTGTTCCCGGGTGTCGAGATGAACCTGGAGGGGATCATTTACAATTCGACTTACCGTCGCAACACTTACTCCTGCTCTCTGGGCTACATCTACCAGCCGTATTCTTGCCATAGGGTATAGTAGAAAGTCTAATCGAGGGCTGTCAACAAAATTGGTGTCATTCTTGATATTTTTTTCATAAGTTTTCATAAAATAGTTGGTAATTGATGGAAATTTTCTTGCTCTTTTTTTCTCAGGGGATTACAACTTCCCTGAGCATCTCGCTCTAAGATAAAGGAGAGTAACTATGGCACAGAAAATTGTCCTTGTAGGGGCTGGAAGCGCCCAATTTGGTGTTGGCACAATTGGTGACATTTTTTCCAGCAAGATTTTGGCTGGGTCAGAAATCTGTCTTCACGACAACAACCCCGAAACCATGGAGTCGGTTCGAGAACAAGCCGAAAAGTTCCGGCTTTCCCACCAGTTAGATTTTACGATTACTGCTACTACCGACCGGAAACGCGCCTTCAAGAATGCGGACTTTATTATTATTTCGATTGAGGTTGGCGATCGGTTCAAACTATGGGATGAGGACTGGAAGATTCCCCAGCAGTACGGTATTCACCAGGTCTACGGCGAGAACGGCGGGCCCGGTGGGGTCTTTCACGCCCTGCGGATAATCCCCCCGATTCTCGACATTTGTGGCGACGCCCAGACGATCTGCCCCGATAGTCACCTGTTCTGCTATTCGAATCCCATGACCGCCATAACAACTGCAGTCCACCGGGCCTACCCGGGGATTAAGTTTACCGGTCTGTGCCATGAAATTGCTTCCCTCGAACGGTACCTGCCCAAGATCATGGACCGCAAGTTCGAGGATATGGAACTCACCGCCGCAGGACTGAATCACTTCAGTTGTGTGGTTGAAGCCAAGGACAAGAAGACCGGAAAAAATATTTACCCCGAAATTATGAAAAAAGCCTACGAGTTTTTTGCCACCGAACCGGGCTACAGCGACGTGTTTGAAAAGTACAAGCAGACCGGAAAGGTTATGTGGACCGAGGGGGCCAAGAGCCGAGCCCAATTGGGTATCGAGAACAGCGCCTTCGACTGGGCAGACCGAAAACTCTTCAAGTTTGTCATGGAAAATTACAACCTCTTGCCAATCACCGTTGACTCCCACTTTGGTGAATACCTTTCCTGGGCGTGGGAGGTGGCAGACCACCAGGGAATTGTCGACTTCTACGACTTCTACCGAATCGCCTTGGGACAAGAAAATCGCCCCGAAATTTCCCTCGAAGTTCACGAACGGGTCGTAGCCATTATGGAAGGTATTGTTACCAATAGTGGCTATTTAGAGTCGGCAGTCAATATTCCGAACAATGGGTACATCAACGACCTTCCGTCCTGGATAGCGGTCGAAGTTCCCGCGACGGTTTCGAAGGCTGGCCTGGTAGGGAAGAAGATAGGCGACTTGCCCAAGGGGTATCTTGCTCTTTTACGAAATTACGTCGGCGTCTATGACCTTACCGCCGAGGCAGTGCTCCACAAGAGCAAAGACTTTGTCATTCAAGCCCTCCTGGCAAACCCGGTTGTAAACCGGGCCCTACCAATCCGAGAGATGGTGGATCGCATGATTCGCCAACAGTCGAGGTGGTTAGGGTATTTGAAATAGTTCCGGGCCCTGGGGTACACTGGGGGTATGAATTCGAAAATTTCGCCCCCTACCCCAGATATTCAAGGTTTTAATCGGCTGGCGGCAATCGTCCGCCAGCTTCGTTCCCCCCAGGGCTGTCCCTGGGACCGGGAACAAACCCCCGAAAGTTTACGGGCTGCTCTCATCGAAGAGACCTACGAGGCAGTCGAAGCAATCAACGAAAAAGAGCCCAATCACATTCGCGAAGAGCTCGGTGACGCCTACCTCATGATTACCATGATTGGGGCTATATACGAGGAGCACGGCGTTTTCTCTCTGGAGGATATCTTTCGAGACGTGTCCGAGAAATTGGTTCGTCGGCACCCCCACGTCTACGGCGACTCGGTAGCCGAAGACCCCCAAGCGGTTGCGAAACAGTGGCAGGAAATCAAGACTACCCTCGAAGGGCGGAAGAAGAAAGAAGCCTTGTTAGACCAGGTAAGTTCTGCCCTTCCTCCCCTGGAGCGGGCTTACAAACTCCAAAAGAAAGCCGCAAAGGCAGGATTCGATTGGACCGAAGTTGAACCGGTCTGGGACAAAATTTCCGAAGAGTTGGCCGAAACCCGCCAAGCTTGGCAGGCCCTGGATTCATCCGAAACTACTAGAGACCACCTCGAAGAAGAAATTGGCGATCTTCTCTTTTCGGTGGTGAATGTAGCCCGATTCCTAAAAATTGATCCAGCTATCGCCCTACATCGGACGAATCAAAAATTCCATCGCCGTTTTGGCTCGGTAGAAACCGCAATGAAGGCCCAGAACCTACCAATGGACCCTGGGACCTTCGAAATAATGGATCGTCTATGGGAAGAGGCAAAAAAAGCCGAAAAGGCTACCGCCGGATCCCCGCCAACTCCCGAATAGTCGTAATTAATTGACTCTGGTTTTCTAAAGCCTCGATGGTCAGGGGCATTCGGTAGGACCAGTTCGAGTCCTGAACCGTTCCAGGAATATTTACCCGTTCTTCGGTGCTTTCGGCTATCCGAAGTTCAGCGACCAAGGCAAAGAAATCCTGCAACTGGTACACACAGATACCTGAACCCGCAGTCTGTAATCCTTCCAATACCCGTCGGGCAGTAGCGGGTGAATACTCTGCCGGGCAAGGGCCTTCCAGCCCCAGGGCTGACCAGAATCCCTCTCGTCCTTCTTCGTTCTCCCACCAATCCCTCAAGGTAGAGGTGTCGTGAACCGAAGGGGCGCAGACCGAAAGGAACGGGTAGTCGGCCATGGGGATGTAGGGTTGGCCAGGCTCATTCCACTTCCGAGACCAACGGGGAATTTTTAGTCCCAGAATGCCCAACTCCCCCAGGGTTTGGGGAACACAGTCGGGAACCGCACCCAGGTCTTCGGCACAGGTGAGCATTCCGACGGTTTCGAGCATAAATCCTAAGAGCTTTTTTCCAACCCCCGCCCACAGGCTCTCGTTTTCCCAACCCTTCTGGCCTACCAGCTCTTCGATTCCGTATCGTTCATGATCTGCAAGCATCTTAAATCGACTACACTCCGAATAGGTCCACGCCGGGGCGAAGGTATCGGGTCCGACCTGAATAAAGGTACGATCTCGATACCAATTTAGCAGTGTTAGTTTTACCGAGTCTGGTTGATCGAGGGCATGTATGGCCCGCTCACCACCGAAATCTTCCCGAAAAAGGAAAAGATCTTCGTTTCCAATCTGGGAAAAAATGCTGGTAATGACCTTATTGGCTTTAATTCCAAAAAGTCCTCGAATATCTTGGCCAGAAATGTGGGGTTCGCTTAGCCAGCGGATTCGGCCATCGTCCATTCCTTTTCGGTAAAGGTCGGCCCGATGGAGGTAGCTTGAGGGGTTAAAATACCCCAATAACCCCGAATTGTTTTTATAGGGAATGGTCCATATTCGAAAAAACCCAAGTACATGGTCTATTCGGTAGGCTTGGTAGAATTTATCGGCCTGTAACAATCGTCGCCGCCACCAGTCGTAGTCCTGGGCTTCGAGATTTTCCCAGTTGTAGACCGGAAAGCCCCAGTTTTGCCCCTCGGTACTAAACATATCTGGCGGTGCGCCGGCCCGGAGTTCGTAGTGGAAAATATCTCGATGGGCCCAGACATCGACACTATCCTCGTTCATGAGAATAGGAATATCGCCTTTCAAGAGGATGCCCATTTCTTTCAGGCCCTTGGCAGCCTGGGTAAATTGTTGCTCTATTCGGTATTGGAGCCAGGCGTAGAAATGGGTGCCCAGGGATTTTTTCTTCCATAATTTTGTTAAATCTGCAGAATCGGGGTCTTTGTATTCCGACCAGTTACTCCAACTCTGCATGGAGTTCTGGGCTTTCAATGCTCGAAAGACCGCATATTCTTGAACCCAAGGGTTTTTCTTGATCCAGGCTATCAGTCCCTTGTCTTCTTTTATGGTCTCTTCTTGGTGGGTATAAATGACTTGAAGAATTTCCATCTTCTTATAGAGGACTTCTCGGTACGAGAGCCTGAGTTCTTCTTGGTGGGCCTTCTGTAAACTCTCAACTTTTTTTATGGCCCCCGAGCCGGGAGGAAGAACGGAATACTCTGGCAGCGCTTGTATTCGAAGAAACATCGGGTGAAGGGCAAAGGCACTGAGAGCGCTATAGGGAGATGGATCATCTCCCGTATCGTTCACCGGAAGGAGTTGAATAAGCGAGAGGCCCGCGGCTTTACACCATCGGCCAAAGGGTAAGAGGTCGAGGAACTCGCCTGTTCCGACAGATTCTTGGGTTCGTAGGGAAAAAACAGGAATTAATACTCCGGTTACTTTTTGGTTGAGTCCTTTAAAATGCATGCACGGGCTCCTTCTCGGTCGTTTGTCTCTAAGTATAAACCATCTTTCCTAGTTTCAGTTGCTTTGGCTCGGGGTCTTTCATTATCTTTCGACCTATGAAAACGTGGAACGATCTTAAAAATTTTGATTTGCGGGTGTATGGTGCCGATTGGTGCCCAGACTGCCTACGCTTCAAGCGAATTCTCCAACGAAATGGCCTATCATTTACCGATATAGACATCGACCAAGACCTCGAAGCCCGAGACTCCATGGTCCAAAGAGCCGGTGAATTTTCCATTCCCCAATTAGAAATTGACGGTCGGTGGATGGTTCGCGGCTGGCATTCCGAGGCCCTAGGAAACTGGAACGAGAAGACTTTTTTTACCGAACTCGCCCGGACAGTGGATCCAACCCCCGACCGGGTATAGTTTCCTCGGTTACATGGTGATTTTGGTTTTTGTCCCCTGGCGAATTTTTTCTAGGGTCTGGGGATCGACCAGAAGACTTTTTACCAGGTCCAAAGCTTTGTCGATTACCTGAGGCACGACGATGAGTTCGTCCCCGGCGAATCTTCCCAGAACCCAGTTATCTACCCCACCGTGTACCGGTCGTCCTATGCCCAAACGTAACCGGTAGAAGTCGGGATTGCCGAGACTTTGGACGATAGATCGCAGACCGTTGTTTCCCCCGAGTCCACCACCAAACTGCAGGGTAAGGGTTCCGAGGGGTATTTCGATGTCATCGTGGACTACCAAGACCTGGTCGGTGGGTAGCTTGAAAAACTGCAGGAGGGCCTGAAGGCTTTCACCCGCTCGGTTATAGTAGGTCTCGGGTTTGAGGAGGTGTAGATCTCCCGTCAAGGTTCTGACCTTAGCGTAGGATCCCTTGAATTTCTTCGTCCAACCGGAAAACGTCCCAAGTTGTTCGGAAGCCGAATCGGCAAAAATCCACCCGAAATTATGGCGGGTTTGGGTGTATCCTCGGTCGGGATTTCCTAGAAACATACATACACCGATATTCGCTGGGGTTTTGGCCATTTCTTCCTCCCTAGACCAAGATTGCGACTCCTCCCAAGGTCACGAAGGTAGCGACCACCTCCAGGAGGGTAATTCGTTCTTTGTACAATAGTATAGACGGAGGAATTATGAGTACCGGGGTAATTGCCATGAGAGTGGCAGCGATACCTGTAGTCGTAAGTTGAGCTGCCCTAAGTCCCAGACTCACCCCGAGGAAGGGGCCAACAAAAGCCCCAGCAAATACCAAGGCCAAGGCCTTCGGGTTCTTCAGGCTATGAACAAATTTTTTGAATCGGCCAGTAACCAAAAAAATCAGCCCAAACCCAATTATTCCCGCAATTACCCGAATTTGGGTCGCCCCAAAGGCCGAAAACTCCGTGCCCGTACCAAATCGGGCAATAACCAGACCCCCAGCCTGACCAAGGGCCCCAAGAAAACCGAACAGAACACCCTGGGTAAAGATTTTTTTTCGATGGATAATTTGGACTGGGTCGGGCTCGTGGGGGGCAGGAGCCCGAAAAAGCACAACCCCTGCAATACCGGCCAAGGTCAGAACGACCCCAATAAACGACTGAAAGGAAATAGTCTCTCCCAAGAAAATCCATCCAAAAAAAAGGGCAATAACCGGAACACTCGAATAGATAAGCATGCTAATTCGGGCGCCTATTAAAACAAAGGCCCGAAAGAGAAAGAGGTCACCAAACACAAACCCTACTAGGCCCGAGAGGCTCAGGGTAATCCAGACCCGGGCTGGGGCGTCGATAGGAATAACTTGCTCACCCGTAAGCCCAAGGAACACCATAAAATACCCCAGGGCGACGATGAGCCGTATGAGATTCAGGTTCAGACTTCCGATACGCCGGCCGGCTTCGGAAAAAAGCATACTCGTCGCGGTCCAGCAGACCGCAGTCGCGAGAGCTAGGAGTTCACCAAGGTTGTTCATAGTGGGGGAAATGTAGCCTTAACAAGCCTCGGTAGGCAATGGCAAACTAGACCGGTAACCGAGGGGTGTCGCCTTCAGGACTGGGGCCAATACAGCCTTAGCAGAAAACCTTCGGCCGGGAGAACTTCCAGATTTCCTCCCATTTTCTCGACCAGGGTTCGGGCGGTAGAGAGTCCAAGACCGGTACCCTTCGAGTTGGGTCCTCTCAGAAATCGGGTACCCGCTTTGGCCACCATTTCGGGGCTCATCCCCGGACCCTTATCGCGAATTTCTAGGATGAACCGAGATTGATTTGTTTGTTTATTTGCATTCGGTCCCCGGCCAATCCAGAGGTCGAGGTGGTCATCGTTTGTACCGTGGATAAAACTATTTTCGAGAATATTCTGCAGCACTGTTCTAAGGGCTTGAGGGTCGGCCATCACTTGAGGATCGTCAAAGTCCGAAGACCATTCGATATTGGCTTGGACATCTGGGTAGGCAGAGGATAAGTCTTCGAGGACAGTATCTAGGACCGGGGTAAGTCTCTGGGGTTCAAGATGCAATTCTGCAATTCCGCCCTCTAAACGGGTCAAATTTAACAACCCCTGGACAATATCACCAATTCGCCCCAATTGGCGCTCGAGGTCTTTGAGGTTACCCCGGGGGTCTTGCCCACGCTCGATAGTCGCCTGGCTCAACTCAAGGAAAGTACCTGCTGCCATGAGGGGGGTACGTAACTCATGACTAGCATCGGCCAGAAAGTCTTTCATTCCGTCCCGTTCTTTCGTCAGTTGGCCGTAGAGAGAACTGAGCTCAGTACCCAGGTGGTAGAATTGTTCGTGGAGGGCCTGAATTTCTCGGGTAGGGGGATCGTTTTGGGGCCGTAAAACTTGCGGATTTTGGGCGATTTCCATGGGCTGAACCTGGGAGACGAGGGTGGTAAGAGAAGAAATGGGGCGTGCAAAGGCTCGGGCAGTAAAGAATGACAGAAGACCAGTAATTGCCAGGGCTAATAGTGCGGCTACAACAAAGCCAAGGGCTGCGGTTCGTACCAGTTCATCGGTAAGACTTCGAGGGGTCTCAAGTTGGATTATGTACCCCTGACCACCAAGACGAAAACTTACCTCGTATCGAGAAGAGTCTACAAACCCTTGATTACCCAGAAGAAAATCCGACTCTCCCCGGGGAATCATCATTTCGCCCATCGGGCTACGGGGAGGAAATGGACTTCTGGAGGACTGAATACTATCCATCATCCAACGGGGATAGCGAAAATCCCCTTCCCGTATCCCCTGTCCTTCGGCCATAAGAACCCGGGAAGAATTTAGAATTCGAATTCCAAGTTCTGGGGGTAGATTCATTTGCCCCAGAATTTTCTGAAATTCTGCAGGACTATACGCTTCCTGCCGCTCCTGGATCGAGAGAACCCGGGTTAATTCATCGGCCACCAGACGTAAATACGAACGCCCGAGATCTAGGGCGTAAGTTGCAGTAAAGAGGAGAAAAAAACCACCCACCATAAGGAGAGTTACCAGGGTAGTGCCAAACAGAACACCGGTTACATAATGCCGAATGGTGGGCTTCACCTTACCTCCGTCTGGGCATGTGGGACATTAGAACCCCTGGTCCCGGTACAAATCCGTTTTCGGCGAGCTCGTCGAAGTTTGGCCGCTGACCCTGGCCCATTATTCCAATGAGTGGTGCATTCAAGAGAGTCTCAAGTTTAACTTGCACGCTCAAGGGCTGCCCAGCCCGGGTTAGTCCAATCGCGACCGACTGACCAGCTTCGAGGCCATCCAGTAGGGGATAGATTTCCATGAAACTATTGACCTCGGTACCATTGAAGGTAAGAAGGATATCGCCTCGTTGAATGCCGGCCTCTGCTGCGGGGGTCTCGGGGATAACCTGGGTAATAACAATTCCCGGTTCTTGATTCGCCAAGTCCTCGGCATCCAGGTCATAGCCGTAGCCCATCATTGGACCTCGGGCATAGTTGCCTTGGGGTCGGCCACCCCATCCAAAATCTCTACCGTAGCCCGGTTGAAAGTCATCGGCGCTTTGGGTTGTTTCTGCCCCGCCACCGGCGAATACCATTGCTCCGACAGTTGCCAAGAGCACCATTGTTGGGAGTACTTTTTTCATACCTCACCTCCGTGTTGTGATACTCCAAACATACAGGACCTCGATTGTCGGATTGTTGTGAAAATATTAAGATTTCTTAATAGAACCCGCCCTGGGGGGATATTGGTCAAACCGATACCCGTGACCCCGAACGGTAATTAAGAACTCCGGTTGAGCGGGATCGGTCTCGATTTTCTCCCTTAAATGCCGGATATGGACGTCTACGGTCCGCTCGTCTTCTAAGTATACCGTCGGACCCCAGACTCCGTCGATAATCTGCTGCCGAGTAAGGCTAATGTCCGCATTCCGCAAAAAATACGACAGAGCCCGAACCTCGACTGGGGTAAGAAAGATTTCCTGGGATGGGTCCTCATTTTTATAGAGTCGAAGGGACAAAAGATCAAAGGTAAAATCGCCAAAGGTCAGGGACTGATCGGTCGCACTTCCCACGGACTCTTGGATTGGGTTGCGATACTCCCCGTAGGCCCGACGAAGATGGGCCCTAATTCGGCTGACCAACTCCCGAAAACTAAAGGGTTTTACCAGGTAGTCGTCGGCCCCAGTTTCTAGGCCGGTAATTCGGTCGATTTCTTCATCCCGGGCGGTGAGCATGAGAATTGGAAAGACCATGCTGTGACCTCGCAATTGTCGACACACCGACAGTCCATCGAGGCCCGGAAGGCGAATATCAAGGATCATAAGGTCGGGCTGGTTGTCTCTTATATCGTTAAAAACCTTTGCCCCGTTATCGTTCCAGCGAACTTCGAAGCCCTCTTGTTCGAGCCCTTGGATGAGACCTTTTCGGATATCTGAATCGTCTTCTACTATATAAATCGTTGCCATAGTCTCGATTAGGCCGCCTTTGGGGGTACCTGGGGTGGTACCGGTTCGTTCGGATCGGGGTCTTCGTTCTCCAAGGACCTCAGGTATCGCTGATAAGCTACCGCCCGGCCAATGGAGTTACTCAAGGATACCCGTTCTTCCGACCCAAGGGAAGCAACCTGAACCCCTAGGAAAAGAACATTTTTTTAAGGGCCTCAAGGTTCAGAGAATTCTGGGGCTTTTCTCCCGGGTCGCTATACATATACTCAACCTTTTCACCGTAGGCCTCCAGAACCTTGTGGCGGATGAGCTTCATGGTCGAGTTAATCATCTTATTGTCCTCGCTGAAGGGCTGGTCAAGGACCAGAAAGGTCTTGGGGGTCCACACCTTCGGGAAACGGTCTGTATACGCCGACTGGGATAGATAGCTATGAAACTCGCTTACCAGTTCATCGAGCAATTGGGTCTCGTTGCCAAGTCCCTTCTTTTTTTGTACAAATTCCACTCCCTCGGGATCGAGGGTAATAAGAGCACTAACGTACTTCTTGTGGTCGCAGTAGAGCATACACTGGGCGATCATTGGGCTCGTATTAACGATGGCTTCCTCAATTTCCTCCGGGCTATACTTCTCTCCATCGGCCGAAATAAGAAGGGCTTTTTCCCGTCCCATTACGTACAAAAACCCGTGGGGATCGAGTAGACCTAGGTCTCCGGTGTAGAGCCACCCACGCTTGATAACTTCTTCGGTTGCTTGGGGATTTTTGTAGTAGCCCTTCATTACGTTGCGACCCTTCACCAAAATTTGTCCCTTTTGCCCTGGGGGTACTTCGTTACCCCCATCATCGATGATCTTTACTTCCATCCGGGGAACGGTGGTACCGGTACTGCCGATTTTGTGTAGGCCCTCTCGATTTGTAGAAATAACCGGACTGGCTTCGGTAAGCCCGTATCCCTGGTAGACCGGCACTCCGATAGCCTTAAAAAATTGCTGCTGGGTAATATCAAGGTAGGCCCCGCCGGAGACACAGAACTGAAGTTTCCCTCCAAATACGTCTCGTAGCCTGGGAAAAATAAGCAGGTTAGCTATCGAATAGGGCCAGAAATGCAAAAACCGGACCAAAAAATTAGGTCGGGTCTTGTATCCATCGCCGTTCATAATAATTCTGCTGGAAAGCCCCCGTCGAAAGAGTATTTCGATTATTCCGTCCTTTTTTCGAATTGCAGTAATCATTCTATTCATGAAGTTTTGGGTAAGACTTGGAACGGTCAAGAGGAAGTCTGGCTGTACTTCTTTGAGGTTTCCAGGAATGTTTCGCAGAATACTCATCGACCCTCCCCGAGCATCTACGAAGTAGAGGGCAAGTTTGCGCAAGAGAGCGGCGTAGAGGGCAATGGTATGGGCAAAACTGTGGTCTATGGGCAAAATTACCAAAGTCTTGAGTCCGAAGGGAATAAAGAACAGGTCGGTCGACTGGCGAACATTCTCGTGGAAGTTCTCGTGGGTTAACATTGCGCCCTTTGGGTTCCCTGTGGTTCCCGAGGTATAACAAATAGTGGCCGTATCCTCGGGGCCTATTTCTTTTTCGATTTCGGCTAACTGACTCTGGACCTCTTGGATTTTGAGGGCCTCGTTCCCTTGATCGATAAGTTGTTGATACAAAAGTAGGTCTTTTCCTACCTCAAGGCCGTGTTTCTTCGCAAGTTCCTCGGCAAGTTCGTGGTCTGAATCTAAGAGGATAATTTTGGGATTTTTCTCGTACTGAGAATAGACACTCATGACCTTTTCCGAGACGTTTCGGCTAATGACAATCGCCTTAGAATCCGAATGGTTAATTCGAAAGGGTATTTCTTCAGCCAAGAGCTTCATAGACAAAGGCACTGTAGTGCCACCCGCCAGAAGTATTCCAAGTTCCGATATGACCCACTGGGGTCGACCCTCAGAGATGATGGCAATGTTTCCGAACAGGTCCTGGCTCAGTAGGCTGGCAGCCACGGCCCGTGCCCGCTCACGGGTTTGTTGGTAGGTAGTTCCCTGCCAACCGGCATCGGTCTTTTCAAAAAGGTATCCATCGTTAGGAAAGGTTTCACAGGCAAAATTGAGGAGTTCTGGTATTGTTGGTTTCATAGACTACAGAATACCAGAGCCCAGGAAAATTGGCAAAGAATAACGGTGTACCATCCCGAACAAGTTACAGAGACTCGAGTTCTTCTACCTCTTCCTCGGAGTCGTTGATAGTGAGTTCTTCGAGGGGTAATGCGAACCTGGAGTTCGGTGGTTTCGCCAAAACCCAGAGGCAATCGAATCGAGACCTCGAAAGCTTTGCCGTGGACTAACTCTATTTCGCGGTACAACGGTAGGCCCGAAAAAGACAAGTCACCAAGGTTCCCGAGGCGGGTATCGCCGGTAAAGACCTCAAGATTATACAGTAGAATTTTACGCGGTTCCTTACGGGAAATACCCCCCAGACTTCGCTCCTCGCTGACCCGAAACTTAGTTACTACATACTTGAGTTCCTGCCCACCTACTCGTAGGTAGGTACCGAGTTGGGACATAACCCGCGCAGTGTGAGATGCAACTTCGGCGTTTATGGCGGCCTGTTGAATGGCCCCCGCTATATCTTGGTACCCTTAGGCCTGGACTTCAAGGGTAGACGAAAACTCTTGGACACTGGTGTGGTCACTCGTAGAAATTCCAAGGGATTTTTCGAGACTCTGATTCTGTTGAATAAAGATATGAGAGAATAGTTCGATATTCTGGGCAATGTCCCGGACCGATTCGCCGATACGGCAAAGGGATTTTTGGGTCTCTTCGGAAAGTGATTTAACCTGCTCAGCTTCTTGGGCTTCTTCGGACCACCGCTCGGCCCCTTTGACAATTTCATCCCTCGTGCGCCGAAGAAAATCACCTATTTCCAAAATTGATTTCCGTGAATGGGTAGGAAGGGTACGAATCTCTCCGGCAATTACCCCGAGCCCCGCCTGGGATAAAGCGCGCCATTTGCTCGGTGCCCGAAGGAGCTCCAGAAGCTTGGTTGCTTCCCGGTTGGTACCTTCTAGTTCCCGGTGGATTCGGGTACTTTCGTTTATATGGGACCGGATCCGGGTCAACTGGGCCTCGAGGTCCTCAAGGTCTACTTGAAAACTTTTCACCTGATGGAGATTTTGGCCCATACTCACCGACTGGGAGTGGGCTTCTTCGGAAACATGGCGGGCGGAAAAAAAGTTATCCGATGCAAAAAGATTAAACTTCCTGGTCGATTGGGAGATGTCAAGAAAAATGAGGTTTAGACGATTTGTAAGGTGATTCAAACTTCCAATAACTACCTTGAGGGCCACCGAGTCGGTAGGTGGGAGGGTAAGAGTTAGGTCGATGTCTTCGTTACCTGAAACCTGATGAATTTGCCGAGAAACCCGTTTAAGGGGCCCCAGAAAATGCAAAGGCCTAGAGAGACCTCTAGAAGACCCCTAAAAACCCTTAGAGCCTACATAAAATATCTTGCACAACCCGTTGGGCAAAAAGAGCGTAGGCTTTTGCCGAAAGATGAAGTCCATCCCCCGCCACGAGGCTAGGATCATCTAAGCCTTGGCGAGCAATTGTTGTTAGATCGAGAAAAGCTACCCTCTGGCTACTGGCAATTTCTCGCATAATCCGATTGTATTCATCAATTTCGATCGAAATCCTCTCCCGGTTTTGGGGAGAATAACGGGATCGAAAGGACCTTTACTTTGGTTGGGTCGCCCCCGGCGTAGGAAATAGCGAGGTCCAAGAGACTGGTACATTCTTGCTCAAACACGGCGAGGTTTTGACCCTGAAATTGATTATTAACCCCAATAAGCAGGGTCACCAGGTCGAAACGCCCGACGGGCTCGGTGTTTCGCAGAGACTGAAGCAAGTTCCCCGTGGCCCAACCGGTTCGGGCCCTATACACTACTTCTACTTCATAGCCCCCCTCTTCTTCGAGTATCCGGGCGACCTGGGCCGGCCAGCGCTCGTCCTCACTGACACCCTGACCGATGGTATACGAATCGCCGAGGGCCAAATACCCCAGCCCCGAACCCCCGGCGAACAAAGACGAGAGAACAGACAAGAAAATCCAGACGAAAAGTCGCCTTTTCATTTCAACGTTACTTTATAGACAACCGTATCGTAATGAAGAGTTACCCTGCCTTCCTGGGCATACTCATGAAAGAGTTTACCTACCTTCTTTTTTGCTACCACCCGAAGATCGGGATCGGTAGGCCAATGGGAGTTTGACTCAAGTCGGGCAACAAGCCCTTCTTTGTCGAGATTTTGGGAAGTATCCCAATGATACTCCTCCACCGACTCGGGAGATATTCCAACAGAATCGAGGTAGTACTGTAGGTCCGTCGGCCGGTACAAGGGACTCACATCCTGGTAGAGGATATCCAGAGCCTTAGCGAGTCCGTTTCCTCCATCAGTCCGTTGATTCCACACGAGCCACAAAGGAGCGCCGGGCTTTAGAAGCCTCCTCATTTCGTTCATCGAAGCCTCGTTTGCAAACCAATGAAAAGACTGGGCACAAACCACGGCGTCGGCACAGTGGTCTTCGAGGCCCGTCTCGTGGGCGGCTTTTGGAATAATTCGGGCACCGGTGTAAGCTAAAAGCTCTTCTTCCAGGACGTTGAGCATGTCGGGGTTTGGCTCCACGGCCAACACCCGAACTCCCCGTTCTAGCAGACCGATGGAAAAAATCCCCGTCCCGGCCCCGAGTTCTACAATAGTTGTCCCCGGTTCGGGGGCAATGCGGGCAAACACCTGGGCCGGGTACCCGGGCCGGGCTTTTCGGTAGGTTTGTGCCTTTCCAAGAAATCGGTCGACCCCGGAAACCGGGGTCGAGCTAGGTGCAGGGCCGGGGGGCAAAGCCGAAACCGGACGGCTCTCAGGCTTTCCCAGTTCCTTTACCATATTTGCAACCTCTGGTCTCTCTCGGTAGCCAAGTCCTGTATAGTACCCCCGGGCATAGGACTGGTCTTTCTTTCGGTTATGCAACATGATTCGTACACAACCTATCGAACGGGCGTAGTCTTCGGCTACGGAAATGAGCCTCGAACCAATTCCTTGGCCACGAAACTCTTTGTGCACTAGGAGGTCTGAAATATAGAGTTCGGTTCCACCCAAGAGGGGAAAATGCCCCCGATGGGCGTTGAGGTAGCCGACCGGTACGTCGGGACTCGCCTCGGACTTACCCGTTCCTGCAGCCACCCAGACCAAGGAATCGGAGTCGGCCAATGCACGAAACTGCTCGATAGAAGCATCCCGGTCTTGGGCAGCAAAATCCCGGCCCTGCTCCTGTCGGTACCCGGCCAGCAGGTCGGCGAGGTAGGGTATGTCAGCGGAGTTAATTCTGCGAATCACCACAAGGAAATCCTCCCTAGTACAGACGAGACCCCAGGGGTACTTCCTGGGCAGGTTGGCTTAGAATGATACCCCCTTGGCCGTCAGAAAATCCCGTTACCAAACATTCGGACATAATGGGCCCAATTTGTTTTTTCGGAAAATTAACGACCCCAACAACCAGCCGACCAATGAGGTCTTCGGGAGTATATCGGACGGTGAGCTGGGCACTGGTCTTTTTGGTCCCAATTTCGGGCCCAAAATCAACCTGAAGAATATAGGCGGGCTTTCGGGCCCCTTCAAAAACCTCGGCCGAGACTACCCGCCCAACCCGAAGGTCGACCCGAGCAAATTCTTCCCAACTGAGGTTCGGCTCGCTCATACCTAGGGTTTAATCCTCTTACGATCCCGAGGAAAGAGGCTGGCCTCTTTTACGTTGTTCAAACCGAGGATCTTTTGGGTTAATCGCTCGAGACCAATCGCGAAGCCGCCGTGGGGTGGACAGCCATACTTGAAGATGTCGGTGTACCCACCGAGGCCTTCTTCGGTGAGTCCAAACCGGGGGAGGGTTTCTAAGAGCATAGGGTACTCGTTTATCCGCCGGCCTCCGGTAGTAATCTCTAGGCCCCGAAATATAAGGTCAAAGCTCATGGTTTTGAGTCCCCGAGGAAAGGTATAGAAGGGGCGTTTTTTTCGGGGAAACTCGTTGATAAAAACCAGGTCCACTCCGAATTGTTCCATAGACCAATCGCAGATAACTCTCTCGGCTTCGGGGTTTATTTCAAAAAGCCTATGACCTACCCGATCGCTGGCGATTTTTTTTGCCTCTTCGTGGGGTAGTCGTGGTGCCTTAGCGACCTGTTCGGCGGTTGGAACGGTGGCGTTCCATTGATCCAAGATCGGCTGATGGTTTTCGCGAATTTTCTCAAAGATGTAGGTCAAAATTCCCGACTCCAGGTCCATGAGGTCTTCTTCGCTTTCGATAAAGGCCATTTCGACGTCTAGACTGACGTATTCGTTCAAGTGGCGGGGGGTGTCGTGTTTCTCGGCCCTATAGGCTGCACCGATTTCAAAGACCCTCTCCATTCCCGAGCTAATCAAGGCCTGTTTGTAAAACTGGGGGCTCTGGGCCAAGTACACCTTTGTTTCAAAGTACTCAACCTCAAAGAGCCCGGTACCCCCTTCGGTTCCGCTGCCAATGAGTTTACTGGTCTTGATTTCGGTAAAATCCTGGCTCCGCAGGTATTCGCCAAAGTACTGGTTGATTGCCGATTGGAGGGTAAAAATGCTTCGAATCTTAGGATTTCGTAGACTGAGCATCCTATGGTCCAGAATCGCCTCCAGTCCTATCCGCTCGGGGTCCTGATTAATTGGTACGGGCAAATCTCCCGCTGCCGCAGCCATAATTTCTACCCTTTCGACGACCATTTCTAGGCCTTCGGGGGCCTTTTCGTTGGCCTGAATGGGTCCTGTGGCGGCCAAGACGGTTTCTACTCCAAAATCAACTGCCCCTTGGAATACCAGTTGGGCCATTCCGCTTCGGTCCCGGAGGACCACAAAGCTGATTCCCCCCAACTCCCGTACCCGGTGAACCCACCCCCGTAGGGTAACTTTTTTTCCCACGTACTCTTTGAGTTCCCGTATTAGGACACGATCCATAGTTTTTCCTTTCTATCCCAGGTGCTCTTTGAGCATTTTTTGTACCATTCCCGGTTCGGCCCGGCCCCCACTGGCCTTCATTACCTGACCCATGAGGAATCCCATAGGTTTGGTATCGCCAGCTTTTATTTGTTCGACCGCCACCGGGTTGTCAACCAAGACCTGGCTCACGAGTTTTGCCAGCTCCCCAGAGTCGTTCATCTGTTCTAGCCCTTGCTCAGCCATAATAACCCGTGGATTCTTATTCTTCTCAAATACGAGCTCGAGAATGGTTTTTGCAATTTTCCCGTGGATTTTTCCTTCGGCCATGAGAGTCAAAAGTTCGGCAAACCTTTCGGGGGTCAAAGGCGATTCAGCTGCGCTCTGACCCGTTCGATTGAGAAGCTTTTGAACATCCCCGGTCATCCAGGTAGCAACCGTGGGTCCGTCGGCACCATATTCAAGAACCTTTTCGAAGTAGTCGGCGTTGGCCTTTTCTTCACCGATAACCTCGGCCTGGGTTTGGGAAATACCCAAGGTCGATACCAGACGGACCCGTCGATCCAGGGGTAACTCAACAATTCGAGTTTCGAGGTCCGCCAGAAACTCCGGGGTGGTGCGAAAGGGAGGTAGGTCCGGTTCAGGAAAGTACCGGTAGTCGTTCGCGTTTTCTTTACTCCGCATGACAATGGTCTGGTCTCTGTTTTCGTTCCAAAGCCGGGTTTCCTGAACGACCGTTCCCCCGTCTTCGAGAATTTCGGTTTGTCTATCGATTTCGTAGTTGAGGGACAGCCGCACAAATCGGGAGGAGTTTAGGTTTTTTACCTCAACCTTCCTCCCCAAGCCCGCTCCCTTGGTATTGACCGAGACGTTAGCGTCGCAACGCATGGACCCCTCGTCCATGTTCCCGTCACTCACCCCCAGGTACCGGACGATTCGGCGCAACTCGTGGATCAGAATTTCGGCCTCTTCCCCCAAGTTTAGGTCGGGCTCAGTGACTATTTCGAGCAGAGGGGTTCCGGTCCGGTTGTAGTCGACGAGGGACATATCACCGGCGTGGATCATCTTTCCTGCGTCTTCTTCCAAATGGCACTCGTGAATTCGAACCCGCTTTGTAACCCCATCGACCACGATGTCGATCCATCCATTTGTTCCCAGGGGTTTTGCAAACTGACTGATTTGGTAGTTCTTGGGCAGGTCGGGGTAGAAGTAATTCTTTCGTTCGAACAGACAGGTATCGGCCAAATCGCAGTGCAAGGCCTTGGCTACCAAGTACGCCTTGCTCATGGCCTCTTGGTTCAGGCTTGGCAGGGACCCGGGCAAGCCCATGCACACTGGGCAGACGTTGGTGTTTGGTTCATCTCCGAACCGGTTCCTACATCCACAAAAGATTTTCGATTCGGTCGTCAGCTGGACGTGAATTTCGAGGCCCACGAAACTGTCGTATTTGGTAGGGTATCTCATGATCGGCCCTCCTGACCTGCGTAGAGGGCAGGAAACTCCGGTGGTTCTCCAAGAGTTAAGTTCGACTTTAAGCGACGGGCCAGGCCGAATAATCGGTCTTCGCAGAAGGCAGGAGCCATGAACTGGACCCCCGTAGGCAATCCCCCGGAAACTCCGGTTGGAATGGCAAGGGCAGGCAGGCCCGTAAGATTGGCAGTAGTGGTAAATTTATCGGCGACCTTCTGCTGGAACGGATCCAGTCCCCCATCGCCGTGGGAGAAGGCTTGGGTCGGAAAGACTGGGAGCAAAAACCCATCAACCTGGGAAAACACCTTGTCAAAATCTCGAACCAAAGCGGTTCGAATTTTTTGAGCCCGGAGGTAGAATTGGTCTTGGAAACCACTTCTTAGAACGTAGGTACCAAGGAGGATTCGCAATTTGACCTCCGCGCCAAAACCCTCGTCCCGGCTTTTTTGCACCAGTTCTTCGGGATTCTCGCTATAGACCGGCCGGTGGCCATATCGAATACCATTGAACCGAGCTAGGTTTGCACTGGCTTCAGCGGTAGCAATTGTATAGTAGGCTGGAACTGCGTAGTCGAGCATGGGTAACTGCATTTCGACAATCTCGTAGCCCAGGGCCAAGAGTTCTTGACGAACCTGGGCGTAGGCTTCGGCTACCCCAGGATCGAGGCCAAGACTTCCGGTAAGCACACCAATCTTCGTAACTTCCCCTTCCTTAGGGTCGGAAAAATCTCTCCAATCGGCGGTTGTATTATCTTTTTCATCTTGATCCCGAATCGTGTTAAAAACCTTCTCGAGGTAAGGGATTTCCCGGGCGACTACTCCGATTGTTTCTAAACTCGAAGCATACGCTACCAGTCCGTATCGACTTACTGCCCCGTAGGTCGGCTTAAGGCCGTACACCCCGCAGAAATTGGCCGGTTGTCGAACCGAACCCCCGGTGTCGGTTCCCAGGGCAAAAGGTACCAGTCCCGCAGCCACCGCCGCAGCACTCCCTCCCGAACTACCCCCAGCAACCTTGGTCAGGTCCCAGGGATTACTCGTCGTTCCCAGAGCCGAGGTATCGGTCGACGAGCCCATTCCAAACTCGTCCATGTTCGTTTTGCCCACAGGAATTCCGCCGGCAGCTAAGATTTTCTCTACCGCAGTCGCCGAATAGGGACTCACAAAGTGGGCAAGCATCTTACTTCCACAGGTGAGTTTAAAGTTTCTCAGGGCAATATTATCTTTGATAGCGAAGGGGATACCGGCCAATTCCTCGGTAGTCTGGACCTCGGCCTGGGGTCGGGCCATTTTTCCCCGAGGCGGATCAAATTCCAAGAAGGAACCCACCAGGGCATCGCGCTTTTTGACCTCGGCGATATAGGCCTTTTGGCCCCCATCTGCCAAGGTCTCTTTCCAGTTTATTTGTTGGGTCATTGATTATCTCTTTTTGTTCTTTAAAGGACGTTGGGGATACAAATAAAACGATCTTCGAGGTCCGGTGACTGTTCGAGAATGTCGTCGGCTAGGGTTGAGGGATGGAAGGTATCGGGACGGAGACGATTTTTCTTTATGAAAGCGTGGGTTGTGGGTTCCAAGGCATCTACCGAAACTTCCATCATTTTTTTGAAGTATGCCACCATTTGGCTCACTTCTCCCCCCAGAGATTCGACCTCCGAATCTTCTAGCTTGATTTGGGCAAGTTCCGCCGTGGTATAGAGTTCTGCAATATCCATGGAAGTTATGTACCCAGGACAGGAAGGACTGTCAAGGTAAGCCAGGACCAGAAAGAAAATCTCTTGGAAATTACAAAGAATATCGGGCAATTACCCCCGTCTTTATGATATAATTTCCACTACAGGTCATACCTAAAAACCTACACACCAACATTCCCAAAATACCATGTCTGTGGCGAAAGGGAATTTAGGATATGGCCTGACAACCAAATGAGCGGGGAACCCTCGGAAAGGGCTTTTAAAAGGGCCTTGAAGGGAACCCCAAGGCTTTTCTCTTTTTTTTCCGAAGAGGATCTCTAGATCCTGTTTTTAATCGGCTCAGGCCCCTAAATCATTGGGGTGCTATGTCCCACTTAGCCAAAAAACAGAATTATAGAGGTCCCCCTGAAACGAATAAGGAAAACGGGGTACAAAATGCTGGCAAGCTCGATGGACTACTTACCCTAAGGAGAAACCGTGGCGAAAAAAGATTTCCCCGGAATTCATTTTTACGATCAAGACTTTGTAGATGTATACGACCAAACGTGGGCTTGGGTCGAGGAATATTGGCAATCGGGCGAGAAGAGTGGGTTTCCAAATAAGATCTTCAACTCTCCAGAAGCGACTACAATAGACCAACTAGAATCTATTTTTTCTACCTTCTTTCTGGTGTACAGCAATAGGATTTATCCTTGTACTCCCCAGCTCGACTGGTTCTATAACAAACAAGAAGCCGATGGGGCTATTCGATGGAAGTACTCGGTCGATGACGGATCTCCTGTCCTCACCGACGACAACCCAATGGGGGTAAGCCTACCACTGTTTTCCTGGGCAGAGCTCAATTTGTTTCATAAAATTGGGAACAAAAAGCGCATTAAGGATATAATGCCGGCCTTACAAAGTTACTTTTCGTGGTTAGAAAATAACTTTAAGGACGAAAACGATCTCTATCGGGTACCCCTCGCGGCAACGGGTATGTTGAACAGCCCCAGAAAGGATGCGGTGTATCACCTCGATTTTAACATGGCTATGGCGGTGAACGCTTGGTATATGTCCGATCTTGGGGATATCCTGAACGACCGAGAAATCAGCTTCCATTATAAGAGGCAGTATTTTTCCCTCAAGACCCGAATCAACCAAACGATGTGGAACGAAGAAGACGGGTTCTACTACGATTTAAACGAAAACAACGAGCAAATTCGAGTTAAACACATTGGCGCCTACTGGAGTTTCCTCGGTATGCTTCCAAATGACGCTAAGGCCGATCGCCTTCTAGAACACCTCAAAAATCCCGACACCTTTGGAACCCCAAACCCCTTCCCTAGCCTAGGGGCCAACGAACCGGATTTCGATGAAGCTGGTGGTGGTTACCGAGGTTCGGTCTATCCTTACCTCACCTTTATGGTCATTAAGGGTCTCGAACGCTACAGTTTCTTTGAGCTAGCCCGGGAGTCTTCGATAAAGCACCTGTATTATCTTTTAGATACCCTCCATCCCGAAGGTAAACGAGGCTCGGTCTGGGAAGCCTACCTGCCTACCAAAGAAGGGCCTGCGGTATGGGAGGGTAACCCCGAGTTTCCTCGACCCCTCTACCTCCACTTCGTAGGTCTGTCTACGATCGCTCTCATGATCGAGAACGTTATTGGTCTGGTTGTAAGTCTTCCTCGAAAGACCGTAGATTGGATCGTTCCAACCTTGGAAGTAATGGGTATCGATAACCTGTCTCTCAAACGAAATCTCATAACTATTCTTAGCAATAAGTCCAGCCGGGGATGGGAAATTCGCCTAGAGAGCGAGAAACTTTATTACTTTACCATCGATATAATTGGAGACAAACGAAAGACTCTTCCAATTCCCTCGGGGAAGTGTTCAATGCTTATCGACAAACTCTAAAGGCAGTTGCGGGGATTGTTTCCAGGAGCGTATCTACGACCGAATCCCTAAATCCGTTCAGACCTAGGATTTGAGGTTCTTATACCCTCCGTCTTGGACCCTGATGATGGCCGATCGATCTCATTTCGTTAGGTGCTCGCTTTGTCTGCACCGACAAGGTCCACCAAGATGTGCTTGGGGAGAAGGGTAGCTCCGAGATCTTTCGGGTCTATTGATCCAAGAACTGTCGTAAATTTGACCTCAATCGTTCATTCGGTACTTCTTTATTTTATTACCAACTCGGTCAGGTACCGGGATAAACTAATGTTAGGGGGCAGAAGGGGGAGATTATCCCGACTAAACCAGTCGGCATGTTCCAGCTCGTCCTCTTGAAGCACTAGGGTTCCACCGGCGTATTCGGCAGTAAATCCGAGCATGAGATTCTCCGGAAAGGGCCAGGCCTGACTCTTTATGTAACGAATATTTTTTACCTCCAGTCCAGTTTCTTCCCGAATTTCCCGCACCACCGTTTGTTCGGCACTTTCACCGGGTTCCATGAATCCGGCAATGAGCCCGTAGAATTTCGTAGTTCTCCCTTTGTGTTTGGCTAAGAGTACCTGGGTGATAGTCGGAGACCGGGGATCGGGTCGGGTAATAGCCGTAATGACTGCTGGGGAAATTCTCGGGTAGGTCGAACTTCCACAAGCAGCACAGGTCTTACTTCCTTCCTTTGGGTTCCATTCGGTTGGATTCCCACACCTTCCACAATAGCGAGAATTCTGATGCCAGTGAATCAAATGAATCCCCTTGCCCAGAAGCCAGAACATTTCGTTCCCAAGAGAGTCAAAAAGGGACCGCAGATTGACAAATTGTTCCGGATCGACGGTCTCGTTTTTTGGTACCATGAGACCAAATAGGGGCTGATGTTCCCACTGGCCGAGGTAGATGTAGTCCGATAGCTGGGGAGATAGACGAAGGGCAAAGACCGAATCGACTTCCCCAAGGGTATACAACTGAACTGGTTCTACCGACTTCATGAGTAAAAAACTACCATCGGCGGGCACAACAAAACTCGACAGGGAGGGCTGGGGTATAGTCATAGAAGCATTGTGCCATAGTCTTTTCCCCTGATACAATGGGACAAGGATTGGTACATGAATTTTACCCAGTTTATGCGGATCGTAGAGATTCGGACTAAAATAGTGAGTATTTCGACCTTGTCTCTTGGCTTTCTCTACGTAGCAAGGGTCCAGGGCCACGTAGAGTGGGTGGTAGGTCTCCTCGTTATTGCCGCAGCGCTTTGCGTCGATATGGCGACCACCGCCTTTAATTCATTTTTTGACTTTGAGCGAAAGGTTGACAGCAAGTCGACGAATAGGGAGTCCGATAAAGTCCTGGTTCATCAGGGGGTCCCCTCAGGCTACGCCTTATTGACGAGCCTCATCCTCTACGGTTTGGCTGGTATATTCGGCCTCGTTCTTGTTGTTATTCACGGATGGTCTATTCTTGTTTTAGGAATTGCAAGCCTCATGGTTGGATATCTCTATTCCGGTGGCCCTTACCCAATTAGTAGAACCCCAGTGGGCGAGGTTTTTGCCGGGGGATTCCTGGGTTCGGTGCTCTTTATTGTGGTGGCAATTACCCAGAATATGGAGCCCGGCTGGCCGGTTTTCTTGGCTACTCTCCCAAGTCTTCTCCATATAGCGGCTATTTTGACGGTAAATAATACCTGCGATATACAAGGAGACACAGCCGCGGGACGAAGGACTTTGTCTATCATTCTTGGGAAAAATAAATCCCAAGGGGTCATCGCTTTAGAAATTCTTTTCGCCTACGGCCTGATTTTCTTGACCCTGCCCATATCGGTGTTTGGCGGGGTAGTGGCCCTTGGTGGATTAGGAGTATCTCTGCTCATTTTTCGATCGATGGTGCACCAAGGTTTTTCCCACGAAACCAAGGGCCCATCGATGGGTCAAATTAGTAAGAGTTTTCTGGTTTTTACCCTCACCTATGGTCTTCTTATACTTCTAGGGTAGCGAAGTGGTCCTCGAGGGTCTCGGCCCTACGAATCAACCTTGGTCTACCCTCCCCAGTAAGAAGTATCTCGGCGGAACGAAGTTTACCGTTGTAGTTAAAACCCATCGAGTGGCCGTGGGCACCGGTATCGTGAATCGCAACATAGTCGCCAATGTCTACCTGAGGTAAGGGCCGGTCTATGGCAAACTTATCGTTATTTTCGCAGAGGCTCCCGGTTACATCGTAGACCTGGTCGGCGGGCGAGTGTTCTTTCCCTAGAACAGTAATGTGGTGGTAAGCCCCGTACATTCCCGGCCGCATAAGGTTTGCCATATTGGCATCTAGACCCAGATACTGCTTGTAGATATTCTTTTTATGCTGAACCTTCCCTATTAGCCAACCATGGGGACCGGTGACGTAACGGCCGTTTTCCATTACTACCCGCAGGGGATGGAGGTTATTCTTTATTATGAGGTCCTGATAGAGTTTTTCTACTTCGGTGCTCACATATTCCAGGTCGACGGTGGTTTGTTCCGGGCGATATGGGATTCCGATTCCCCCGCCCATGTTTACAAACTCTAACCTCACGCCGAGTTTTTCTTTTATTTCTACCGCTAATTCAAAGAGCATTCGGGCTGTTTCCACAAAGTAGTGGGGATCGAGTTCGTTAGAAGCAACCATCGTATGGAGCCCAAACCGGGTTACCCCCCGTTCTTTGGCAATCTTGTAGCCCTGAAACAACTGTTCCCGGGTAAAGCCGTACTTTGCTTCTTCGGGCTTTCCAATTAGCACGTTCCCTTCTCGCAATGGACCGGGGTTATAACGAAAGCACAACAGATCGGGGAGTCCATCGGCTTCTTTTTCTAAGAAATCAATATGAGAAATATCATCGAGGTTAATAATGACGCCCATTTCCTTGGCCTTCTTGTACTCGTACCCGGCGGTGTCGTTGGAGGTAAAAATGATTTCTTCGCCGGTTACGCCAATTTTTTCGCACAGAACAAGTTCGGTATAAGAACTACAGTCGAATCCCATACCTTCTTCGGCCAGAATTTTGAGAATTACCGGGTTTGGCAAAGCCTTAACGGCGTAGAAATTTCTGTAGCCCCCGGGTTTTCCGTCGTTTCCTGGGACCCACGCGAAGCTTTTGGCCATAAAACGAGCTGTTTCTCGAATCCCTTTTTCATCGTATACATGAAAGGGTGTGGGTATTGTTTGAACGGTATCGTTGACCCATTGGGCGGTCACTGGAACGGTCTTATTAGTCACGAATGAATTCCTCTCTTGTGGGGCTGAAGGTATTCAGACTCAGAAAAAATGTCAATTGCAAATAAACCTAGGAATTTCCCGACGAATAATAGGGGCCTAATAGTTGACCTTATTAATCAGGTATTATATATTTCCTTCATTGAGTCTCCTGAGACTGTGGATTTTGGTTATGCTTTCGAAGCCTTGCTGTCAGTAAGACTTCGATGATCCTCCTTGAGAGGTCGTGGTTTCTGGTATTGCGCAGGTAGTCTGGTACACTACCTGCGTTTTTTTTGTTACATTGGTAGTCTATAAAATCCGTTTTTAGGAGGCCCCAATGAACGAGAACGACAATCCCCAAAATGACTATCATTTCTCCGGATCCGAGCTGGTTGGCAAAATCAAAGAACTCATCCACAAGGGAAACGTTCGAAAACTCATCATAAAAAAGGAAGACGGCGAGGTTCTCTTTGAAATACCCGTTACTGCCGGTGTTGCGGTTGGTGGGGCACTCACCCTCTTTGCTCCGGTTTTAGCAGCGGTTGGAGCGGCTGCGGCACTGCTTGCAAAGGTCAGAGTTCAGGTGATTAAAACCGACGAGGATGAGGGCTAAAATTACCCTACACGAGGTCGTGTTTCACAATTACCTTTCGGTTAGCTAGTACTTCATCAACCCGGCCCAGGGGCAAAGAGTGCGGCGCATTTTTCAGAACCTCCGGATTCTCCTGGGCTTCTCGGGCGATAGTTTCCATAACCTCAACAAACCGGTCCAAGTCCTCTAAACTTTCACTCTCGGTCGGTTCGATCATGATCGCTTCCTTCACTATGAGTGGAAAGTATACTGTTGGGGCATGGATGCCAAAGTCCAGCAGTCGTTTCGCAATATCGAGGGTGTGTACTCCACCGGCGACATAGGGATTTTCTGCGACGTACTCGTGCATACAGGTTTCGGGATAGGCTGCGGGAAAGATCTTCTCTAGTTTTTTCATTATATAGTTACCACTCAGAACCGCCTGGATACTATTCTTCCTAATCCCATCGATACCGTGGGAAATTAGGTAGCTATAAGCCCTCAAAAGCACACCAAAATTTCCCCACCCGGTCTTGAGTCGTCCTATCGATTTTTCTGGAGTCTGGGCACGATAGTGGTCTCCGACCTTTTCTAAGATCGGTCCGGGTAAGAACTGGGCAAGTTCGGGGGTAACACAAATCGGCCCTGCCCCAGGACCCCCTCCCCCGTGAGGTGTGCCAAAGGTCTTGTGCACGTTAATATGCATAATATCGATTCCGTAGTCGGTGGGCTTAATAATACCTGCGATAGCATTAAAATTTGCCCCGTCTCCGTAAACGTAGCCCCCGGCCTCGTGCACCATCCGGGCAACTTCCTGAATAGAGTCTTCGAATATGCCCAGAGTACTGGGGTTGGTAATCATAATTCCGGCAGTTTTAGGGCCAATAAATGGTCGTACAAGGTCGGGAGTGATTTTTCCCCCCGCACCAGATTTGATTGTAATCGGGGTAAATCCAGCCATTGTAGTAGAAGCAGGATTCGTTCCGTGGGCACTATCGGGAATGAGAATTTCGGTCCGGGTCTCCAGCTCGCCCCGGTTCGCCAAGGCCGCTCGTATAATGAGTACCCCCGCTAGTTCTCCCTGGGCCCCGGCTGCAGGTTGCAAACTGACAGCCCGCAAGCCGGTAAGTTCGCCCAAGAAATCCTGTAGTTCCCCAAGTACTGCCAGGGCGGGACTCTTGTCATTGTTCGGATGGGCGTTGAAAAACTCCGGCCAAGAGGCAATAGCCTCGGCTATTTTGGGGTTGTACTTCATAGTACACGAGCCCAAGGGGTACATATTCCTGTCTACAGAAAAGTTCGCCTGGGACAGGGCCTTAAAATGCCGCACAACCTGCAGCTCCGAATGCTCGGAAAAAGCCAAAGGAACCGATCGACCCAGGCCCTCGGGTACGAGGGCAGTCCCATCGAGGGGCTTCGGGTCAGAGGACACATACCTGGTTGCCGGAGCAGCAGAGGTTTCCCATAATAAGGGTGGAGCAGCAGTAATTATTGTCTGGGGAACGTTCTTGGGTTTCATACCGAAGGCTCCGCTTCCGATCCTACCTCGGCGAGGGCGGAAAGAAAATCATCGATATCCCGAAGGGCATGCACTTCGGTTAGAGAAAAAAGTATCTCCTGGGGACTCACGGGGATACCCCCTTGGAATCCCCGAGATTTGAGAGCTTCCACGATATGCCTAGCAGGTTTTGTGGTCCTTACGAGAAGCTCTCGAAAATGGGTTCCCCCCGAGGGTACGGTATACCCGGGTATTTTCTCTAATTGTTGCCGAAAGTATTCGACCCCTTCTACACAGGCCTGGGCAACCCGGGTCATTCCCGGAGAACCCATAACAGCCATGTAGGCCAGGGCTCGAAGGGCCATAAGTCCTTGGTTGGTGCAAATGTTACTAGCGGCCTTTTCTCGCCGTATATGTTGTTCACGGGTACTCAAGGTAAGGACAAACATTCGATTTCCCCGCGAGTCCTTGGTCTCTCCCGCTAAACGGCCGGGCATCCGTCGAATGAGGGAATTTCTGAGGGCAAAAATTCCCAGGTACGGACCACCAAAACTCACCGGGATACCCAAAGGCTGGCCCTCGGCGGTGACAATATCGGCCCCGAGTAACCCTGGAGGTTCAAAAATTGCACAATAGAGAGGGTCGGTATGGACGATAAATAGTGCCCCCCCATCGTGAACCAATTGGGAAATTCCTCGAAGATCGTGGACCCGGCCATAATAATCGGGGGTAACCGCTACCACCGCAAAAAACAAAGCCAAATCGATCGTAGAAAAGGTTGGGGTACCTGGCAAAAAATCGTCAAGGAATTCAAATTCCACATCCAAGGGTTCACTGTAGGTTCGACAAATTTGTTCATATTCAGGGTTGAGGGCTCCCAGGACGAGAACTTTTTTTCGCGAAGGATGTACCCCCTGGGCAAGGCGAATAGCCTCGGCAAGGGCAGTTGCACCGTCGTAATGACTGGCGTTCACAACATCCATCTTGAGGAGCTCGGCGGTGTAGGTTTGGTATTCAAAGAGGGCCTGCAAAGTTCCTTGACTAGCCTCGGCCTGGTAAGGGGTATAGGCGGTCGAAAACGAACCATCCGATCCTATCGCATTCACGCTCGCGGGGATGTAGTGGTAGTAGTATCCACCACCGACGAACGACCGCTGGGGAGGAAAAGACCCATGGGCTGTCATTCCTTGAAGTAGTCGTCGAAAATGACTCTCGAGCTCTTGTTCGCTTGTTCCTTCGGGAAGATCAAAGGAAGGAAAAAGAAGATCCTGGGGTAACCGACGAAAAAGTTGCCGTTGATCGGTTAGTCCCAGGGTTTTTAGTTGGCTAGCTACCCCAGACTCGTTTAATCCTCGAAAGTCCATCGTTCCCTCTTAGTCCAGCCCCTTCACATACTCTTGATAGTCCGCGGCACTCATGAGGGTGTCGTACTCGTCAGGTTGAGAAATTTTTACCTTCATAATCCACCCATCACCAAAGGGATCTTGGTTAATTTTTTCTGGATTATCTTTGAGTAACACATTGATTTCGATAATTTCGCCGGTCATGGGCATAAAAACGTCGCTGGCTGCTTTTACGCTTTCGACGACCCCAAAAGCCTGTCCCTTTGTCAGGTTCTTTCCTAGATCGGGAAACTCTACAAACACTACATCTCCCAGACTATCTTGAGCATAATCGGAAATACCAATTACCGCCACATCACCCTCGATTCGGGCCCATTCGTGGCTATCTTGGTACCGAACATTGTCTTTGTATTCCATAGATTACTCCTTTTTTTGGGTTCCCCCGGGGTACAGCGGAGGGGCAATTACTCGGGCAGCTTTTTTTACTCCCCTAATCTCTATGCTAATTGGGTCACCAGGTTTTCCTTCGAAATCCCAATTGACCCTGGCATTCCCTGCAAATATATCATTAGTCGGCGAATACATACCACTAGAGATCGACCCTAATTTGGTTTCTCCCGCCGAGTCAAACACCGGGTAGCCTTGTCGGGGAACGGCCTTCTCTTCCATAGTAAACCATAGAAGCCGATATTTTGGGGGCATGTTTTGAAAACTCTCCACCCCTCGCAGTAGCTCGAGTCTCTTTTTTCGTATTGCCCAACCCAAACTCGTATCTTGGGGTCTGAGGGTTCGGTCTAATTCGTGACCGTAGAGCATATACCCCGCCTCGAACCGTAAACTATCCCGGGCGGCTAAGCCTATTGGCTTTACCCTAGGATCGGATAGTAGATCTTCCCATAGCCCCAGTCCCTCGGTGATAGGAAGAATTACTTCAATTCCAAACTCACCGGTGTATCCCGTTCTGCTCACTATCAGGTTCTTATCGAGCCATACCTCGTTTCTCTCTTCGGGAAGGGTACCGCCGCCTATCTTTTTCCATACTTCGCCCGACTCTGGTCCTTGGAGGGCTATCATAATTGAGTCAAAGGTAATGTCTTGGTAGGTAAGGGTACCTTTTTGGGGGTGATGAAGAAAGAATTCCTCCAGAATTGTTTCTCTATTTGCAGCATTCACGACAAAAAGAAAGTCTTCTGGACCGAGTCGAAAGAGATAAACATCATCAACAATTCTACCCTGGATGTCCAAGACAAGACCGTATCGAGCCCGACCAGCGGTCAGGTCCTGGGCGTTAATCGTGGTAAAGGTTTCGAAGTAGATGGCCGCCGATGGTCCTTGGACACGAATTCTCCCCATGTGGGAAATATCGAAGATACCAGCTTTTTCTCGGACCCACCGGTGTTCTTCTAGGGGGCCCGAAAACTGCATAGGAAGTTCCCAGCCCGCAAAGGTACTCATTTTGCCACCATACAAACGGTGAAGGGTTTCAAGCGGTGTATTCATAGGCCTTCCTTCTCGGTTTCTTTTTAGTATACACCCCTTGGCGCCGGCTTAGCAGCAAAAGAAACGGAGGAAGGTATCCACAAGTTATCCACAATGACTGTCTACAAAAAGTTACCACCAAGGCTCTATCCTACCTAGATGTAGGCTCACCTAAGACCTGGTAGTAATGGAGATATTAGTAGTAATTAGTTGCAATTATTGGCTAAATTGTTATATTACAATGAGTAAGGACAATAGTTCGCACCTGGCGGAAATTTGTGAAGAAACTATCCACAGGCTATGCACAGATTTGCGCCCAGGAAACTGGGCGGTTGATCGCTCGACTGGAAATTTAGAAGCCGCTTTTGTAAATAACGCGAACCTGCTTGTAAAGACCTTCACCTTCGCTCTTGGTCTCGATGTCCTCTACGTTTGCTAAGGCAGTATGGATGAGCCTACGTTCGAAGGGGTTCATTGGTTCGAGGAGTCGAGACTTTCTGGTTCGTTTTACTTGATCTCCCACTTTTTCGGCCAATCGAATGAGCGCTTCTTCCCGACGACTTCGATAGTTTTCGCTGTCAAGGACAACTCGATACCCTTCGTCGACCATCCGTGCGGCAATTACGTTTACAAGAAGCTGAAGGGCATCGAGGTTCTTACCTTTTTTTCCAATAAGTATTCCCGAGTACTCGCTGTCTAGACGGATGCCAATCTTGTCCTCCTCCCGATAGGCGATAATCGCCTTCGCTGGAAAACCCATTTTCTCGGTGGTCCCATGGATAAAATCGACGAGGGCGTGCTCAAGATCATTTTCGGGCTCGGGGTTGTAACTTCCTCGAACCTTAGGTACCTCAGTTTGAACCCTTGGCTTCGATTTTGGTGCTGCTGGAGTCGTATCGAAACGGTTTCCGTCAACATCCTGGGTATGCACCCGGATGACGACCTTCTTATTAAAATTGAACAAACCTGCTTTTTGGGTTTCAACGATTTCAACATCAAACTCGTCTCGTTGAAGACCCAGAGACTCTACTGCCGTATCGATTGCTTCTCGCTCGGTCTTACCTTCAAATTCGTATACCATTATTTCTCCTCGCCTTACGCTTTCTTTGTCTTATCGTGGCGATTAACCCAAAGCTGCTGAAGCATTGTTATTATGTTCTGGGCTATCCAGTACACAAGAAGTCCTGAGGGCACACTATAAAGGACAAAGAAAAAGATTATCGGCATCATATACAACATCATTTTTTGCGTTCCCGCTTGGGACGAAGCTTGGGGCTGTTGGGTTACCTTCCCATAAAAAAGTTGACTTGCCAGGTAAATAAAGGGTAGCAAGTGAAGCTGGGTCCAACCTAAAAGCGGAATCACAAATCCAAATTCCAACACTACATCTGGGGAAGATAGGTCGATAATCCACCCGGGTATAAACGATGCTCCCCGGAGATCAAAGTGATTGTTGAACAATCCGTACATCGCAATGAAGAAGGGAAACTGAATAAGAATAGGCAAACATCCACCCAAGGGATTTACCCCTTCTTTCTTATACATTTCTGCAACCGCAGCATTCATTTTTTGGGGATTATCTTTGAGTTTTTCTTGGATCTCTTTCATTTTTGGTGCCAGAGCCTGCATCTTGTGGGTCGACTCGTGGCTCTTCTTGGTCAAGGGATAAAAGAGAAGTTTTACAACAATCGTCAAAAGGATAATTGCAATTCCCCAGTTCGGTACCAAGAAGTAAAAGAGCTGTAGTCCTTCCTTCAAGAGATTCTCTAACCAGCCGAGGAAGTTACTATCGATAAGTTCGTCGAGTTTTAGGTTGGCGATTCCGAACTGGTTGTCCGTAGCCCGATTATATACGCGTAGATTAGTATCCTTCTTAGGTCCGGCGTAAAAACGAAATACATCCTCCTGGCTACTGGAGGTAATAATTGCCCGCTCAAGAGCAATTTGGTTACTCGCAACCCCTTGGGCATTTGGATCGGTAGCAAAGACGGTAGTAAAATTCGCGTTTCCTGGAACGGCTACAAAGGAGAAGTATTTTCCGTCAACGGCGATCCAAGTTTGGCGGGTATCTAAGGTTTGGGGACTACCAGGATTTGATCGATTATAGACTTCCCGATTGTCGTTTGAGTATCCAAGGAAACGACGGAAGTCGGAGCTTCGCGCATTTTGGCGTTTATTTGGGTCAAAGAAGGGTCCAATTTGAGGACCCATAAGAACCGAGTATCCACGATCGTTGGTATTAACCAGAGGAATTCCCCGATTGAGATCCTGAATATCTACCTTCAATTCGAACATGTACTCGCCGGGTTGGAATGTGTAAGTCTTCGTAACCCGAAAGGGTCGTTCTTCTTGGCCAACCTGTACATAGTCTCGGGTAAATCGGTAGATGTTATCTTGGCCCGTTCGTTCTTGGACAAAAAGTGCATCCATGACTTGCCCGTTCCACCCCCCAAACACCGTTCGTAAACCAGGAAGATCGGACCCATCGTCCAAAACCATATTTACCGGATACTCGCCGTCCCGGTGTTGTAGGAGCTCAAAGCTCACGAGGGTAGCCCCTCGGGGATCGATTATAGCTCGAAAGGTTTCGTTGTCCGTATAGGTAATAGGCCCGAGGCTGCGGGGTTCGTCGCCAAAAGGTTCGAACCTTCCCAAAGTCGACCCAGGCAACGGTTGAGCACTCGTTTGTGTAGTTGGAGCAGCCTGGGTTGTTTCAGCCGGAACCGTCACTGCTTGTACCGCTTGGGCAGTCGAATCTACCGGAACAGGAGGGTAGAGCAATGTTTGTATAGTAAAACCAATTGTTATAACTATGACCGAGAGTACAACCGCAAGTAATGTTCGTTTATCCATGAAATCCTCAAGAAACGGACATTCCTTATAGATAGTAGGAAAGTTCCGGTTAGATTTTCTTCGCTAGGTGCATTAGGTTTCTAAAAGCACCCCATTATGATTCAGGGTCCAGCCCCTGCCTGGTTTCTGGCAACTGTAAGAGATTCGCCCGAGAGAGCAAATCGGAAATCTGGTTTTTTCGATCCTGATATGTATAATCCCCGGAATAAAAAATAAAGGCAACATCAAAACCGGGTCGCAGTAGGGGTTTAAGGTTTCGAAAAACCTCTTTACCAACCCTTTTTACGTAATTTCGCTCAATTGCATTTCCATACCGTCGGCCGGGACTCACCAAAAGCCGACTAAAAGCTAGTTCGTTTGGAAGAACCCGGAGACTACACCCCCGGACGCTCCACCGCATAGGGGAAGAAAGGACACTTCGTACAAGCCCTCTTCCCCGTAGTCTTTCAGCCTTAGTAAGGCTTCTTTTCATCAGAAACGGTAAGTTTAGTTCGTCCCTTGGCTCGTCGTCTTTTTAAGACCAATCGGCCACCCTTGGTTTTCATTCTGGCTCGAAAACCAAATTTTCGGGTCCTCTTGGTTCGACTTGGCTGATATGTACGCTTCATTCTATGACTCCTCTATAAATGAGTAGCGAAGTATAGGGTATAAATTCTGGAATTGTCAATCAATGCTCCGGGGACCTCTATAATCCAATTTCCTGGCTAAGTTGGTCATTGCACCGCAATGACTTTAGATCCTGAGCCGATTAAGAATAGCGGTTTATAGAGGTCCCTAGGATCCGAGCTTTTTGAGTCTTTCCATAAGGGATTGAATCTCTGGATCTTCTACTATCGGTAACTCGCTTTGCACAGGTGGTATTTCTTTTCCTTTGGCTTCGAGAGCTTTTCGTCCTTTCTCCCGTTGGATCTTCATGTTTTCCTGAAGGTCTTTCCGTTGGAGATCGATTGTGGGTTTGCCCATTTGATTTGGTTCAACACATCGCATCAGAAGATTGGTTATTTCTAGCTGGGGATATTGGGCCATGAGCCGGCGCAAAATTCGATCTTTTTCGAAGGTGAGTTTTTGAATCCAGCCCGGATGGTCTACATAGACTATAGCCGTTCCATTTTTTATGTCGACCACCTGACTATGGTCGGCAAGCCCTGGACCGGCTATTTCTTGCCAGCGGGAGAAAAATTGGGAATAGGTGCCCCCGGCTTCTAATCCATGGGTTTCAAAGTATCGATGGAGAATATCAGAGGCTTTCTTCATAAAATGCTCCATTTTTGACCCGGTAGGTAATGCGTTTTCCAGAAATATACTCTCGAACGTGTTCGTCGGGAAGGAAGGTATAGAATGCCTGGGAAAATTCTGGTAGGCATTGAAGAAATTTTTTTCTTCGTCCATCATCTAACTCGAGGAGGACGTCGTCGATGAGAAGCACAGGCTTTTTCCTTCGGTAGTCCGCAAGCAATCGGGCCTGGGCAGCTCGCAGAACGAGACTCACTAATCGAAATTGCCCCGTGGAACCAAGGGTCGAAAAATCCTGATCCCCATAAAAAAAGGTGAATTTGTCCCGGTGAGGGCCCCGGGTCGAGGTCTTTAAAAAAGAATCATAGTCTCGCTTTTTTTCTAGGAGCGAGAGTACATCGAGTTCTTGGGGATTATCGCCCCAACTTGGGATGTAACGAATTTCCAGGGGAAGAGGTAGATCAGATACGTAAGAAAAGATATCTGCAAACACTTTATTAAAAGAATCTACCAACCCTTCGCGAGCAGCTTGCAGGGGTAGTCCGTGGACTACCAGCTGATGGTCGTAGACTGGAAGTAAGTCAACACGACCATCTTTGAGAATTTGGTTGCGGGTCTTAAGAATTCGAGTGTACCGACGAAGATGGTCAAGAAATGTAGGGTCAACCATACTACTAGTTTGATTAAAGAACCATCGCTGAACTTCCGGTGGACCTTTCACGAATTCTATATCCTCGTGGCTAAATACCACACAGGGAATCATATCTACCAACTGGGAGCGATCTTTCATGACCTCACCATTCAGAGTAATAGTTTTTTTCCCCTTTTCAATTTTGATCGATAGAGTACTCGATCCTCGATCGTCATTCCACGTACCCGACACTGCCATCTCTTGAGTGTCGTGGAGAACAAGGTGTTCGTCTTTGCGGGTACGAAAACTTGAGCCGTAACAGAGGAAATAAATAGCCTCAAGAAAGTTCGATTTTCCTTGTCCGTTTTCTCCAATAAAAAATACCTGTTCACTCGGAACAGGTACAGTAGCATTCTGTAGGTTTCGAAACTGATAAAAGTAAATTGACGAAAATGACACTCGAGAACCTTAGGTATCCGACGGGTTTCTACTCGGTCTGCATTGGCATAACAATGTGGAAATAGTCTGCCTCGGGTACCGAATACAGGCTTATAGCCCGATTGGTTTCGGTAAACTGTATTTGAACATCTTCGCCCTCAATGACCCTAAGAGGATCGTTAAGGTACATAAAATTCAAGGCGATCCGCACTGTTGGGCCACTGTACCGGCAGGGTATATCTTCCCGAGCCATTCCAAGTTCGCTCTCTTCGCTGACCAGGGCCAGGTTATCGGGACTCAGGTCCAGATATATGCGTCTGGATTTTTCGACCATGAGACCAACCCGGCGTAAGGCTTCGTTCAACTCTCCCCGCCGAACCAAAACCGTATGTTCTTGTTTTTCAGGAATAACCCTTTGGTAGTTCGGAAACTGACCCTCGATAAGGGCAGTAGAAATTTTCTGGCTATCAAACTCTGCAAACAGATGCTTGTCGGTTATTGCTAACTGGAGTGTTCCTTCGCCCGATGCAAGTTTCCGAATCAGGTTAAGAATCTTCGGCGGAATTATGACCCCGGAAAAATCCGGCAGATTTCCGTCGGTTTCTTTTGCAATATATGAAAGCCGGCGACCGTCGGTAGCAACCATAATAAGTGTTCGATCTTGTTTTTCTAAATACACACCGTTCATGAAATAACGAGTTTCGTCGTCGGAAACCGCAAAAACTGTTTGGCTAATCATTTCGATCATGTCCGACTGGCGGAGCGAAAAGAATAAATCTGGATCGGCCCATTGGGTTTCGGGGAACTTATCGGCTCCCATGTTCTTTAGGCGAAAATCAATATTTGTTTTGAAGAGGGGTTTTATAATAAACCGTTCGTGGTCGAGCAGTTCAAATTGCACTTCTCCCGGTGGTAAAGAACGAAGAATTCCTAGAACCCTATCACAGAAAACCGTAGTAATTCCTGGGGTTTGAACCTCAACGGGAATCCTCGTTTCGAAGCTCACTTTGAGATCGGTAGCCTTGAGAAGAAGGGAGTTTTGATTAGCCTCTAAAAGTACGTAGGACAAAATGGACAAGGCATTTCGGGAGGATACAATTTCCTGGGCTGTTTGAAATTCTTTAATTATTACGTCTCGGTCACAGTTAAACTTCATGTATCGTCTCCTTTTTCCAGTATACCTTAAACCTGGTTGGTCTTCTACTGTCCTTTTACTTTCCTCCTGCTCTTCTATTACTGAATATATATTCTAGTAATAGTAGTAGTAGGGCCTGTGGATTTGTGGATAACCTTGTAAGTTGTTGTTGGTAGTCGTTATATGACTAGAACAACTTGGCACTTTTTTCTCAAGGTTTATCCACAATTACCGATAGTGATGGGTTATTCCCTTAGAAATACTATTCTATACAGGGGAATACAGGGTTTGTCCCCAGGTTGTCGGGGACAGTTACTTTCTTTTTGTGCTTTCTTCCTTCACTAAACGAATGAGTTGTTTGACCATAGGCTCTAGGGTTGGGTCGGTTTTCATTCGATCAATTACCCGCTGATGGCCGTGCATAACCGTTGTGTGGTCTCTTCCACCAAACTCCAGGCCAATTTCTGTGGTCGAATATTCGGTAATATCCCGGGATATATACATAGCAATTTGTCGGGGAAAACTGATTGTTTTGGTCTTTTTTTTGCTCTTCAAGTCTTGATACGAAAGGTTGAAGTAGTTGGCTACGGTTCGTTGAATAACGTCGATGGTAATATTCTTTTGGATCGTTACGGAGAAGAAATCTTTCAGTTGTTGGAGGGTTACCTCGGGGGTGATTTCTCGACCTACCAGTTCGGCGAAGGCGATGAGTTTGGTTAATGCTGCCTCGAGGTCCCGGACGTTGGTAGTAATGTTATTACAGATGAGTTCGATGGATTCGTCGGGAATTTTTACTTTATTGAGTTCGATTTTCTTTTTTATAATCGCGTATCTGGTTTCGTAGTTGGGAGGTTGGAGGTCGACCTTTAGTCCCCGTTCAAACCGGCTTCGTAGGCGATCAGTAAGGTCTTTAATTTCGCTTACCGGGCGGTCGCAGGTAAAGACCATCTGTTTGTTGTTGTCGTAGAGGGCGTTAAAGGTATGAAAGAGTTCTTCCTGGGTTTCTGTTTTGTTTTGTAGAAAGTGAATGTCGTCTATGAGTAGGACGTCTGCATGGCGATACTTATTCTTGAACTGGTTTCCTTTTCGGTTTTGGATACTCTCGATAAACTCGTTGGTAAACCCTTCCATGGTTACGTAGATAACCTTTTTGTCTGAAAAATCTCGGTGTATTGCATTTCCAATTGATTGGACCAGGTGGGTCTTTCCGAGACCCACTCCACCGTATATGAGGTAGGGATTGTACCCGGTGCCTGGGTTCTTCGATATCGCAACCGCAGCATTTGCAGCAAAACTATTATTATCACCAATTACAAAGTTTTCAAAAATATAGTCTTTATTGAGATTTGGATGAAGGGACTGCCGGGTTGTTGTTCTTGGTGCTGAGTTTTTCGACTCTGTAGTCCTATCAGGTTCTGGGCTGGGAACATCGTTACGGGTCATTGGTTTGGGAGCCTCATTTGCCTTGACTTCAAAATCTATAGGAATGTCTCCCCCAAAAAGCTCGGTTATTTTATTCTGAATGAGAGACAGGTAACGAGATTTTACTTGATCGCGGTAGAATGACGAAGGCACACCGATGACGATCCCATTATTTTCGCTTCGGAGGTACTCAATTCGGGCAAACCAAAGCGTAAATTCTTGTTCCGAAATAGCTTGTCGAATTTGTTCGATAGTTTCGTCCCAGAATACGCTGTAATCCACGGCATGTCCTCCAACCAATCATTCTCCTAGGAACTTTCGTTTGGTGCAAGCTAGAAATATGCCAAAAGTCCCTTACCTTTACTATTTGGGTCCCAACGTTTATAATGGCCGTCACTTCAGCTCCTATAAGAGGATACCCATGCAGGAAAATTACTCGGCTTCGAATATTCAGGTCCTCAAAGGCTTGGAGGCGGTCCGCAAACGTCCTGGGATGTACATCGGTTCAACAGGTCTCGATGGACTTCATCACCTCGTCTACGAAATTGTTGATAACAGTATAGATGAAGCCTTAGCTGGCCATTGTTCCGAAATATCGGTCAGTCTTGAGCCGGGTAACGAGGTTGTTGTCGTTGATGATGGCCGGGGAATACCCGTCGACATGCACCCGGTAGAAAAGGTTAGTGCCCTCGAAATAGTCCTTACCAGGCTTCATGCGGGTGGAAAATTCGATAAAGATAGCTATAAGGTTTCTGGTGGACTTCACGGGGTAGGTGTGTCGGTAGTAAATGCTCTATCTGTGAGTTGTAAGGTCTACGTCCATAAGGAAGGGCAGGTGTACTTTCAGGAGTATATCCGAGGTATTCCTGTAGAAACTGTTCGGGTAATAGGGACAACCGGTACCCACGGGACCACGGTTCGATTTAGTCCCGACGAGGAAATATTTGAATCGACAACTTTTTCTTTTGAGGTCCTTAGTGTTCGACTTCGCGAACTAGCCTTTCTCAATAAAGGCGTTGCCATATCAATTACCGATAATCGTCTTCCAACCCCAAAACAACATTTGTTCAAGTTCGAGGGTGGGGTAAAGGAATTTGTTCAATACTTGAATAAAAACAAGGTAGTTATCCATAAAGAGCCAATTTATTTTGAGGTTGAACGAGACGGTGTCGTAGCCGAAATAGCAATCGAATACAACGATAGTTACAGCGAAAGCCTCTTCAGTTTCGTAAACAATATCAACACCCGGGAAGGGGGAACCCACTTGGTTGGTTTTCGATCGGCCCTCACCCGTACGCTCAACGAGTTTCTTAAGAAGTCGAAACTCGCCAAAAAGATGGATGAGAGTCTGTCGGGAGACGATGTTCGCGAGGGACTGACCGCGGTTGTTTCGGTGAAGGTCCAGAACCCTCAGTTCGAGGGACAGACCAAGGCAAAATTGGGAAACTCCGAGGTAAAGGGAATCGTCGAGTCGATTGTCAACGAACAACTGACCTACTTTCTGGAAGTAAACCCCGATACGGTAAACGGAATTCTTGAGAAATCAGTTTTGGCTGCAAGGGCCCGAGCAGCGGCTCGACGAGCCCGGGAAATGACCCGACGCAAGAATTTTCTGGAGTCTACCTCTCTTCCTGGCAAATTGGCCGACTGCTCGGAGAAAGATCCTGCCAAGTGCGAAGTTTTTATTGTTGAAGGTGATTCGGCCGGTGGATCGGCCAAACAAGGGCGAAATAGACAGATTCAGGCAATCTTACCCCTGTGGGGAAAGATGCTGAACGTAGAAAAGACCCGAATAGAAAAGGTTCTGAACAACGATAAACTCATGCCCATTATTTCTACCCTCGGGTGTAGTGTGGGTCCAACCTTTGAAATTGCTAAACTCCGATATCATCGGGTAATAATCATGGCCGATGCAGACGTTGATGGCAGTCATATTCGAACCCTTCTTTTGACCTTTTTCTATCGTTACATGACCGAACTTCTCGAACGGGGGCACGTGTATATTGCTATGCCACCGCTCTACAAGGTTTCTTACAATAAACGGGTCGAGTATGCCTACGACGACCAAGAACGGGATCGAATAATCGAGACCTTTGATGTTGATGATAAAGAGAAACTCGGTATTCAACGGTACAAAGGATTAGGAGAGATGAACCCCGAGCAACTATGGGAGACAACGATGAATCCCGAAACCCGGAACATGATGAGAGTTACCATGGAGGACGCCGTTGAGGCAGAGAACATTTTCACCACCCTCATGGGCGAGTTAGTGGCACCACGGCGGGAGTTTATCGAAGAGAACGCCCTTTTTGTATCGAATTTGGATGTTTAGGCCCAGGGAGTAGTACATGTCAGAAACCCAAGGAAGAATAATACCGATTGCTATCGAGGATGAGGTAAAAACCTCGTACCTGAATTATGCTATGTCGGTTATCGTGTCCCGGGCCTTACCGGACGTAAGAGATGGTCTCAAACCCGTTCATAGAAGGATCCTCCACGGTATGAACGAAATGGGCCTTCGATCGGATAAAGCGCCGAAGAAGAGTGCCAGAATCGTCGGAGACGTCTTGGGTAAGTTCCACCCCCACGGCGACCAGAGTGTTTACGATGCCTTGGTTCGATTAGCCCAAGAGTTCTCGATGCGATATCCTCTGGTGAATGGCCAGGGGAACTTTGGAAGTGTCGACGGCGATCCACCAGCGGCTATGCGGTATACCGAAGCGAGAATGCACAAACTCGCCGAAGAAATGCTTCGAGACATAAAAAAAGAAACCGTAGACTTTGTTCCTAACTACGATGACTCCATGGAAGAACCCTCGGTTCTCCCTGCAGCACTACCCTACCTCTTGGTTAATGGAGCCAGTGGAATTGCCGTAGGAATGGCAACAAACATCCCTCCCCACAACCTCAATCAGGTGTCGAACGCAATTGCCGCCTATATCGATAACCCCGACATTGGACTCGAAGGGCTCATGGAGCACGTGACAGGGCCGGACTTTCCGACTGGGGGAATCATCTTTGGAAAAAGAGGGATCCGCCAAGCCTACGCTACTGGCCGAGGAAAGGTAACCGTCCGATCGAAATTTTCTATTGAATCGATGGCCTCGGGTCGGGATGTCATCCTTATTCACGAGATTCCCTATCAGGTTAACAAGGCCAATTTGATCATTCGGATTTCTGAACTCGTTCAGGAAAAGGTCATCGACGGCATTAGCGACCTTCGAGATGAATCGGACCGGGATGGAATGCGCATTGTCATTGAACTCAAGCGGGGCACCAGCCCAAAAATCATTCTGAACCAACTCTTTAGCCATACCCAATTGCAGGTAAACTTTAACGTAAATAGCCTGGCCTTGGTCAACGGAAAACCCCAGGTACTGACCCTGAAGGATATGATCGTTCATTTTGTAGCCCACCGGAAAGAAGTCATCGTTCGGCGGACAAAGTACGACCTTCGGAAGGCCGAAGAACGAGCCCACATCCTCGAAGGTCTCAAGATTGCCCTGGAGAACATCGACGAAGTCATAAAGATCATCAAGGAGTCCGAGAGTGTAGACTCCGCTCGTAGTCGACTACGGGCCCGATTTGAGCTTTCGGAACTTCAAGCCCAGGCTATTTTGGATATGCGTCTGCAAAAGCTCACCAGTCTTGAGACACGAAAGATTCTCGAAGAGCTTCGGGAGCTCATGGCTCTTATTCAGGAACTCAAAGACCTTTTGGCCAGCGAAGAAAAGATTTTGAGCGTAGTACGGAGCGAAACCCTCGACCTGGCAACCCGATTTGCCCAACCTCGAAGGACCGATATCGTTTTGGACGAGGTTGAAGAAATCAACATTGAAGACCTCATTCAAAAAGAAGATATGGTTGTCCTCATTTCAAATAAGGGATACATAAAACGAGTACCCTTCTCCTCCTACCGCATTCAAGCCCGGGGAGGAAGAGGATCGTCGTCTGCCACCTTGCGGGATGACGACTTCATACAACAAATTTTTGTCGCCAGCACCCACGACATGATTATGATCCTTTCCTCGGAAGGAAAAGCCTACTGGCTCAAGGTGCACGAAGTACCCGAAGGTTCCCGGACCAGCAAGGGTCAACATATCCGTGGCCTCCTGCAAATTAGCGCCAACGAAGATGTGGCCGCGGTGGTAAGTCTTAAGTCTTTTTCCGACGACGAGTTCATCTTCTTTGCAACCAGTCGTGGAAGGGTCAAGAAAGTAAAAACCAGCGAGTTCCGGAACGCAAAAACCCGAGGTATTGCGGCCATAGGCCTTGAAGGTGACGACAAAATTGTTTCAGCTATTCTTACAACCGGGGAGCAAGACATTCTTCTGGTATCCCGGCGCGGCCGAGGACTACGCTTTGCTCAAAACACCGTTCGAGTAATGGGCCGGACGGCCAAGGGAGTTGGGGGTATGAACCTTCGATCTACCGATGAGCTTTCGGGAGCCCTGGAAGTTACCGACGAGACAAACATTCTCATGATAACCGAATTTGGCCGGGGCAAACGGGTTCTCGCGGGTGAATTCACTCCCCATGGGAGAAACACCGGCGGACAACGGATTTATGCCGTAACACCGAGTGGTGGCGAGGTTATAGGAGCCTTAGGCGTGGCCGATGAAGACCAAATTATAATTATGACCAGCCACGGGACTACAATTAAGGTTCGGGCGAAACTTATTAGCCAACAAGGACGAAGCAGCCTGGGAGTTCGGGTCGTAAATATCCAAAAACCGGACTTTGTTATCGGATTAGCCACCGCAGCCAAAGAGGAGGGAGACGAGGATGATGATCAAACTCCGGACCCAAATTTCATTCTCGATGACCAACCGGTAGAAGAAACAGTCCCAGAGGACGATGATGAAGACGTAGCAGCGGTAGCCACCGAAGACGGGGAAGAAGAAACCGAGCAATAGAGGTCCCCAGAAAATGTTTCACGTGAAACACGAGCTAATTCTGACCAGTTCTCATCGAGTAGAGTTTGAAGAAAGGCGGTCCCGATTTATCGGGGTCGCTTTTTTTGTCGATTCTGAAAGGGCTTTCCGGGAGATCCTGGGGCAAATTAAAACCGAACTTTCTGGAGCGACTCACTACTGCTGGGCCTTCCAGATTGGTTTGGGAAATACAAAGTCCCATGGAGCCAGCGACGACGGCGAGCCCCGGGGGACCGCGGGACGACCGATACTCGAGGTTCTCAAGGGTTCGGGAATTACCCAATGCGGAATATGTGTTGTTCGGTACTTCGGGGGCACCCTTTTGGGCACCGGTGGATTAGTTAAGGCCTATACCGAAGCCGCTAAGCGAGTACTTGCTGAGGCAATATCCAAACCATGGATTCCTGGAGACGAGTGGCAGGTACAAGTTTCTTATGAATTTCACAACTTGGTCCTGGAGGTGTGTCGCCGTCTGCGGGTCGAGGTACTCGAGGAAACCTTCGATGAGAGTATACACCTACATTGTTTTGTTCCTGAAGAAATCGAAGAAGATTTTGTGTCCCACATGGTCGATACTACTCGAGGGCAGGTGGTTCTGAACAAAAAAGAATAAGGGGTGCTCCAGGCACCCCTTTTATTTGGGAAATTATACCCTAATTTTTGTCCTTGAAATTCTCAATCTTCAGTAGGTATTGATTCCAAAGTTCGGTTTTTTTGGGGCCAGATAAAAAGCATGCATCGAGGGCTATTTTGTTTGCCTTTATTAAGTCGTCAAGAGTAAATCCGAAAAAGGATACGGTTTTCACGTAGTCGTCGGATAGAAGCGTATCCTGAATAAAGGGGTCATCGGAGTTGATTGTAACCGGTACCCCTGCCCTGAAGAGGCGGCCAAGGGGATGGGACTTTTCTTCTTCCCACGAACCGGTTTGGTAATTTGAAGTTATACACTGCTCGAGGGTAATCTGGTTATCGGTCAAATATTTTTGAAGTTCCGGGTCGTGGATTGCTGAAGTGCCGTGGCCGATTCTTTTGGCACCGAGTTCCTTGATAGCCGTCCAAATTTGACTTGAGGGAGTTACTTCGCCGGCATGAATAGTCGCCTTTCGACCGTCCGCTTTTACGGCCTGGAAAAACTTCTTAAAAAGTTCGGGGGGAAAATTGAGTTCATCTCCTGCCAGGTCAATTCCTACGATGTCGTTGAGGTTCAGCTTCATAAGCTTTCGGTACAGGTCGATCATCTCCGTCTCGTCTTGTTTACTTCGGTTGAAGGTGAGGAGGTAGGAAATAGACATGCCGGTTTTTTTTGCTGCAGCGTTTGATGCCTTAATTACCAGGTCTGCAATTTCTATTCGGTCAAAATTATTCTGTAGGCTAAAGTGCTCGGGGCTAAAACGTAGCTCCAGGTGAAAGAGTCCATCTTCGGCCATTTCGAGGACTGAATCGTGACAAATGTCGTAAACGTCCTCGTAGGTTCGATACCAGTCGTTTCGGAATTTTGAAAGGAACAAGAGAAAATCTGGCTTTCCGTTTTTAGGAAACTGTACGGTTTTTTTAAAGCTTTCGAAGTCTCGAGGAACATCTATTTTATTTCGGGTAGCGATTTTATAGAGGGTGTTTAAAGAGAAGGATCCTTCTAAATGCCGATGGAGTTCTATTTTTGGAAAGGTTTGCATTATTTGGGGATCGAGTAGAGCCTGGCTATTCATCGGGACCTCAACTTTCTTGAATTAGTATTACGGTGGTACTGCACATAATATTTATTATAGTCTAGCCCTCGAAGGTAAACTACTTTTTTACGCCAAATTTGCCTAGAGACCCTAGAATTCTACCACTTTTTTGAGTTTTTGGGCTTCTAAAACTCTCAATATAGCTAAATCCGGCAGGGTAATTGCGGAACTCTTGTCATTTAGAAGCTTTTTTAGCTCCTTTATGGGCACCCACCTCAGGCTATCGTGGTCTGTCGATTGAGTCGGCAGAACTAGTGGGTAGGCTTGAACTGCGGTGAGGGTAATTTGGGTATCGGCGTTTTCCCAAGTGTGGGTCATGAAGAGGCTCGGTTCTAGGATGCCTATACCAAGCTCCTCAAACACTTCTCTTTCGACCGCAGCAATTGCGCTTTCCCCGGTTTCAATTTTCCCCCCCGGAAGCTCCCAGAGCCCCGGATGGCTTTTGTGTCCAAGCCGTCTGCCTAGGAGTATCGATTCGTTATGGAAAAGAATCGCCGCAGCAATACGGAGTCGTTCTTTCATGAACAAGAGTTACAGGCCTGGCCGGGTTTTCGGGGTTGGCCACACTCCTCACAGAGCTTCCAATCTCCGGGAATCAGGTCGGTCGTGAGGGCGACCCGATTGTCAAAAACAAAACAATCCCCTTCCCAGGCTACCTCGTCTTTTGGGGTCTGCTCTAAATAGTGTAAGATTCCACCCTGAAGGTGGTAGACCGTGTCGAATCCCTTTTCGAGCAAGTACGCACTTGCTTTTTCGCACCGAATACCTCCAGTACAGAACATTGCGACTTTTCTGTGTTTGGTCGGGTCAAGGTACTTTTCTACCTGGGACGGGAAGTCTCGAAAATGTCGGGTTCCGGCCGGACGGGCGCCCCGAAAGGTGCCTACCTCGTACTCGTAATCGTTCCGGGCATCGATGAGCACTACCTCGGGATCTTGGATAACCCGATTCCATTCCTGGGGACTAAGGTAGGTACCTACCCGTTTCCGTGGGTCTAGGCCCGGCTGACCGAGGGTGACAATTTCGGGTTTGATTTTGATTTTGAACCGGGGGAAGGTGTGCTTATTGTGGTAGGTGAACTTGGGATTGAGACAAAAGCTTTCTCCCCCGGGCCCCAAATCACTCTGTAAAAAATTCAATAGATCTACGAGGTTTTCTTTTGCGCCCGAAAGGCTCGAGTTGATTCCTTCGGTAGCTAGGATGATTGTTCCCAAGATATCGCGACCCTCAACAAATTGGTGGATTTCTTGGGCCACAAGTTCAGGATCGGAAACCTCATGAAAATCGTAGAAAGAAACGGTTGCGAATGGCAGATTCTCATTCATAGTTGAGGGAATATATCATAGTTAGATTCTCAAATACAGTACCCAGGGCAAACGCATATGACCTGTTAGGTAATAGGATCGGGAGAAAACAGAAGTTGTTCCAAATAGTCGTCGCGCATGAAGGCTATTTTTCTTCTGAGCTTCAGAGATTTCTTTGAGGTGGCGTCAC